>FLNX01003164.1_pt1 | contig 17644 bp, 10 predicted proteins | sample 1140341 | NCBI WGS metagenome assembly FLNX01 (sample SAMEA3878208, study PRJEB12797) | bioreactor metagenome | biome: Moose rumen | place: Sweden | collected 2011-10
CCGGAGGACTTTTGTCATGTCCATTATCGCATTCATTGCACTCGTGGCATCATTTTCTTTGAAAAACTTGCCGATCTCTGAAAAAATGTTTGTACCTTTGTCGCTGAGCATAGGGTTATTGTACTTTTTGATTTGCACTTCAAAGTTACAAAATTTCCGTGACATACGGAAATCCCTGTGCTCTTTTTTGCGGCCTTATCTCAACTAATTTTTAACTTGCGAAACTTGAATTAATAACTACAAGGTTCCGTATGTCGCTGTAACAGCGACCTTAACGCTCAAATAAAGAATATGAAAACAAGACACACCCTCTTGGCGGTCCTGCTCCTCTTTACCGCCCTCGAACCCTCATCACCCAACACCCATCACCCAACACCTTCTCCCCAACTTCCTCCCCCCTCGGGGGGAATGAGAGGGGATGGGGGTGCAATCCTCCCCCCCTTGGGGGGATTAGAGGGGGGCCTTCCCGTCGACTATGTCGACCCCTTCATCGGCACCACCAATTTCAGCGTCTGCAACCCCGGTGCCGTACTCCCCCAGGGCATGATGTCTGTCGTTCCCTTCAACGTCATGGGGAGCGACCTCAATCCTAACGACAAGGATGCTCGTTGGTGGTCGGCTCCTTACGAATATCATAATAAGTATTTCACGGGTTTCGCCCATGTCACGCTCAGTGGCGTCGGCTGTCCGGAGTTAGGCTCTTTGCTCACGATGCCTACTACAGGCAAGCTCGACGTAGACTACCACCACTACGGTTCAGAGTACAGCGACGAACAGGCCTCGCCCGGCTATTATGCTGTCACCCTGAAGAAATACGGCATTCGTTGCGAGGTGACTTCCACGCTCCGCTCCTCTGCCGAGCGCTATACCTTCCCCAAGGGCGAGGGACATATCCTGCTCAATGTGGGTGACGCTCTTTCCAACGAGGTGGGCGGTATGGTGAAGCGTGTCAGCGACACAGAGATAGAGGGCTTCCGACTGTTAGGAACGTTCTGCTACAACAGTCAGGCTGTCTTCCCCATCTACTTCGTCATGCGTGTGAATAAAACACCGAAGGCTTCCGGCTATTGGAAGAAGCAGCCGCCTATGACAGGACCTGAGGCCGACTGGGATGCCGACAATGGTAAGTATAAGCTCTATACCCGCTATGGTCGCGAACTGGCTGGTAATGAGGTGGGTTATTTCTTCTCCTTCTCCTTCGACGATGAGGAGGCCGTTGAGGTGCAGGTGGGCGTATCCTTCGTTTCCATCGCCAATGCCCGTGAGAATCTCAATGCCGAGCAGCCGCAGTTTGCCTTCGATGCCGTCAGGCAGAACGCCCGTCAGCAGTGGGCCGACTGCCTGAACCGCGTGACGGTGGAAGGCGGTACAGAGGCCCTGCGTCGCATGTTCTACACCGCCCTCTACCACACGCAGATACACCCCAACATCCTCAACGATGTCAATGGGGAGTATCCGAAGATGGAGGAAGCCCCCCTCTTATCCCCCCAAGGGGGGAAGGTTCCCAAGTGGCAGGCGCAAGAGCATGGCGCATCTGTATCCTCCCCCCCCTGGGGGGATAAGAGGGGGGCTCCCCGCTACACCGTCTTCTCTCTCTGGGACACCTATCGCAACGTTTCACAGCTCATGACGCTCCTCTATCCCGATAAGCAGCTGGCTATGGTGCGCTCCATGATTGATATGTATAAAGAATGGGGATGGATGCCTAAGTGGGAACTCTACGGCCGAGAGACGTGGACCATGGAGGGCGACCCCAGCATCCCGGTCATTGCCGACACTTGGCTCAAGGGACTGCGCGACTTCGATATCCAGACGGCCTACGAGGCGTTCATCAAGTCGGCCACGCTACCCTCGAAGGATAACCTCATGCGACCCGACAACGACCCTTATCTTGAGCGGGGATATGTTCCCATGGGATTCTATGCCGCCGATATGTCGGGCGACAACTCCGTCTCGCATGCACTCGAATACTATATCGCCGACTATGCCCTCAGCCAGCTCGCCGAAAGCCTCGGCAAGACAGCCGATGCTAAGCGATTCTATCAACAGAGCCTCGGCTACCGCAACTACTACTCGAAGGAGTCTGGTACCCTCCGACCGCGCAACATGGATGGTTCCTTCCTCTCGCCTTTCGACCCGAAGGCAGGCACCGACTTCTCCAATGCGCCGGGCTTCCACGAGGGCTCGGCCTGGAATTATACCTTCTATGTGCCTCACGATGTCAAGGGACTGGCTCGACTCATGGGCGGCGACAAGAAATTCGTAGAGAAGCTACAGATGGTCTTCGACCAGGGGCTCTACGACCCTGCCAATGAACCCGACATCGCTTATCCTTATCTCTTCTGCTATTTCAAGGGTGAGGAATGGCGTACGCAGAAAATCGTGAGCGACTTGATCAACCGCTATTACTCCGACCGGCCCGACGGCATCCCGGGCAACGACGACTGTGGCACGATGTCCGCCTGGCTCATTTTCTCGATGATGGGACTCTATCCCGACTGCCCCGGTTCGCCTTACTACAGCCTCACCACACCTGTATTCGACCGCGTCATCCTCCATCTCGATCCTAAATACTATCCCAATGGCGACGTCGTCATTTCTCGCTCATCACCCCTCGGCATCGATAAGAAGGGCACGCGTCGCTATCGTATCTCTCACGACGAACTCATCAATTCTTCAAGCTCGAGGTAATTCGCAATCCCCGACCATCTACGACCTGCAGTTCCCCTCCCCAGGGAGGGGTTAGGGGTGGGGTCCTCCCTCCTCCCTCCTCGCTCCCCGCTCCCCGATAAAAAGAGAAAAAAAGAGCTGTCCTCGCGACAGCTCTTTTCCTTCCTTTATACAAAACATTATTTTTAGCGAACAAGATTAAATTTATTTCGCCGGCAAAGGTACGTACATTCTGCCATTCCTGCAATACCTAAAAATTATGGTTTTTATCCCATACTCTGCCAATTGTGCATTTTCAACAACTGTTTATTTTTCTTAAAATATGTACAACTTTTTAGTTATTCTTTTATAGTATTCGTATCTTTGCATCGTAAAGGCAGAATATCTGTCCGTTCATCGATATAGATTTGATCAAATCATGAGAATAGCCATGTTACACAACACCAGGAATCCATTCGCAAGTCTTTTGTTGGTAGTAGTATTCCTTTCCATCGTGCAACCGTTGGAGGGGATTTGCAATCCCCAACCACCATCACCCATCACCCAACACCCAACACCCATCACCCAACACCCAACACCCATCACAAGAAAACAAGCACAGCAGCACGCTGCTTCGTTCTTCCAAAAGAAAATGGGGCGAAGGGCAGCACCTGTTCAGCTTTCATTGGCTTTGGAAAAGCCTTCGGATGACACATCGGTCGGCTACTATATATATAATAAGGTGGGCGGTGGTTATGCCATCGTATCTGCCGACGACATGCAGGCTCCCATTATCGGCTACTCCGACAACGGCCATATCGATGCCGACGGCATACCTGACAATATGCGGTTGTGGCTCGACGGATTCTATCGCAAGGCTCGGGCAGAGGAGCAGACCGACTATCCCGACGCTATCGAACCCATGATTACCTCGCACTGGGGACAGAATGCTCCTTACAACCTCCAGACACCTCTGTTCAACGGTGTTCATGCCCCTGCGGGGTGCGGTGCCGTCGCCTTGGCGCAGATCATCCGCTACCAGCATTGGCCTGACACCGTCGGGTATATCCCCAAGACCAGTCAGTGTGAAGAGCTTCCGCCCACGGCTTTCGACTGGGACAAGTTGCTTGATACCTACGACGCCAACTCCCCCGTCGACTGCCAGGAGGAGGTGGCCAAGCTGATGCGGTATGCCGGTCAGGCCATCAAGACATACTATGGCAAGGAATCTTCGAGCGTGGGTCCTTTTTCTTTGGAAGCCAATTGCAGAAACTATCTGCGCTTTGAAGAGTGCAGGTTCGATCAGGACAGCAACGAGTATCTATCCAGTAGTATCTACAACAGTTTGAAAGGCGGCGACCCTGTCCTCTGTGGGGCAAGCACGAACAGTGGCAGTGGCCATGCCTTCGTCTGCGATGGCTATCAGGATGGATATTTCCACATCAACTGGGGGTGGAAGGGGGCTTGCGACGGCTATTTTCTCATTTCTGACCTTTCGCCCAACAGTACGACGCATTACACAAGGCAGAAGTATGTCTTGACTGGGCTTCACAAACCCGACAATCCTTTGCCTTTGGACACCATTTATTCGCCAGCTGCCGACATCAGTGTGAAGGACATGAGGTACAATCCTTTGGTGAGCACTCCGGGATGCCTGACGCGTCATGATGCAGCCGACGACTTCAAGGGCATCGTTGTAGACGAAGACCGGACCATCCTTTCCAGCTACACATCGAAAAACATCCGCTACGGATTGGCTCTTTTCCGCGATGATACCATGCTCGAAGTATTGGCCGATACGCTTCTGGACCTGGGCATCAATACCCGTGAAAGGCAACTGACCTTCCGCTTGTCTTTCGGAGCCGATCTGCCTGACGGCAGTTATCAGATAAAGTCGGTGAGCAGGCACAACAAATACCATCCTTGGGAGGTTAACCAGAAGGGCGATTGGGCATATTTGAATGCGACTATCGAAGAGGATACCCTGACGCTTTCCTATTCCGTAAACACGGCCAAAGAACTCGTATTCAACCTTGCCACAGGATTCACGGGCGACGATAAGTTTATCGAGGTGAGTGGTGAGGGGCGAGAGGTGAGTGGCTCAAGCATGCGGACAAGCTTCAGCTATTCCGGTGGAAGCGGTAGCCATTACTACGACTACGGCCTCTCTCTCTGCCAAGGCGGGCAAATACTGCAAGTGGATACCGTCTATCTTGAGAGAGCGAGCTCTAACGCTGAAGAGCTCTTGGGCTATTTCGACTTCGAGATGGAAAACCTGCCGGATGGTGAATATCAGTTGCGAGGCGTCTATAGAGAATGTGGCACCCGCAATTGGGCTTTCGAAGACATCTATTCAGATTCCTCCCACGTTCTCTCTCTCGTGAAGCAAGGCGGCCGTGTGTTTCGTGAGACCTCAGCCCCGTCGGGTGTCTCCTTTAGCTACATGTTTGACAGTCCTATCTGGGGACAAACGAATATCTATCGTCCCAACCAGTCGTCAAGCAAGTATGATATGAACTTCGATTACAGTTTTTCCAAGGAAGGAAAAGGATTCTTCGATTGCGGGCTCGCTCTCTTCCAGGGCGACTCACTGCTCTCTGTGCTCAGCTCCCATTCGTGTTTGCATTCCTCCGAATCAAGCGGCTCCTTCAACGACACCATTCACATACCGTCGACCTTGCCCGACGGAGAGTATCTCCTGAAAGGCATAGCCCGTGATGCAAATACGGATGTGTGGAAGGAAGCATCGAGAATCGGACTCGCTTATCGCAACATCGTTATTGTTGGGGATTCGCTTTTCAGTATCGAACCAGAGCAGTATAATTTGCGGTGTCTGCGGGTAGACAGCTTGATGTACCTTGACGACAACCATTTAAGGGTGTTCATGACGAATACGGGCCCGTATGGTGTAGAGGGGTTGATGACCATCAAGTTTCTCACTGCTCTTCCTGACAATGCCGAAGGTTCAACCACTGAGCCAGCGGTTATCGACAGTATGAGTGTCTACATTTCCCATGTTGAAGGTTACAATAGTAGTTGGACCGATGTCTACTTCCGCGTTAGGGCTACTGACTCTCTCTATTTCTCGTGCGGCCCCTTTATGTTTGATCATCTCATCACCACCGGGCAGGGATGTGTCAAACCCTTGATAACCGACCTTATGTTCGACGGCATGGAAATATACGAAGCCGACAATGGCAGTTGGCTCAGCAACTCGTTGTTTGATACCTTCAAGGTCTGGATTCCACGACCCGTGACCGATATACCCGCCGACTTTAACCCAAGCGTGATAGTCAAGCTAATCGACGATGCAGGTGATTGCCTGTGGCAGAATGACGTTGTATTTGGTGACAACAATAGTTTTCAATCAGTTCTTGTCAGCCCCTTCACAAAAGGGAAAGCCTATACCGACTACATTGGACGAAAAGCGCATATAGAACTCGGGTATAAACGCTACTTCAACGACACGTTGATGTGTTTCTCGTCGCACGACTACCTCATCGAGCCCTACGTCACGATGCAGACCTTCCAAGACAACGAACTCTTCGACATAAAGCAAATAATCAAGGAAGACTCTTGGACAACTCCCGAAAACGCACTCTATGTCGCCTTCGACAATGCCATTGCAACCGAAGGACATCTTGACATACTGCCCAACAGCAATCCTAACACGGTCTACCGTTTCAGACCGCAGCAGGCCATCCCCCAGGGGCTTGAAGGCTGCCACACGATCAGTAGCGATAAATTCTTCTTCGAGGAGTTCCACGTGGTAGACAGCTTTCCCTTGACCGACAAGTTAAGAGTCAAGAAAGCCTACTATCAGCTGCATATTAATGACGACGAATGGGTGCTGCTCGGCTTGCCCTTCACAAAATACAGAATGTCCAAACTCGATGCTCAATTCAAGGATGTCAGGGTCTTCGACTACTATTGGGATGGCGTTGTCCACTTCCGTATCCCTACCGAAAAAGAACTCAACAGAGACGGCATCTTCCTCGTCAGGGGAGATGGCTCTGATGTCAGCATGACGTATGATGATTTTCCTACCCTCAAAGGATTTACCGACAAATACGCCTTCTCGCCACTGCTTCTCTCCAAGCAGAACATACCTTGGCACTACGATGAAATGTACCAGTTGCAACCAGATGGGTCGCAGATTATCCTTACGGAAGGCGACGTACTTCCCTTCCGCGTCGTGATCCAACACTACGTAGAAGAGCTTCCCGACACACTGAAGGTTGTCATCGAAGGATTTGAACCCACTGCCATCACCGACATCAGCGAGCAGCCGCAGTTGAGAATGCGCTATGCTACCGACGGTCGGGTAGTGGGCGACGGCTATCGTGGCATCGTAATTGAAGTGGATGGCAAAGGAAAAGCCCGTAAGGTCGTTGGGCGTTGACCTTACGGTTTATCGTCTGATAAGTGTGGAGCCATGCACGCCGCGCTCTTTGCTGTCGAGCTGTATGGCGTAGACACCACGGGGAATTTGGGTCAAAGGAATATCGTAGGCATCTTGTTCCTTGGGGAGTGTCAGCTCCATCATGCGCTGTCCTCCTGCCGAGAAGAGGCGCAGGCGGATGGGGGCTTGCGTCGGTTTTGGCAGGCGGATGGACAGAAGTCCTTCCCTGTTCATGCTGAATGCGACATCGCGAGGCTGCTCCTGCGAAATTTCCTGGATGCTCGAATAGCCCAGGATGTAGAGCAATCCCCGATAGGCATCGATCTCGCCGTAGCCCCATAGGTTGTTGGGCTGCGGCGAGCTTTCGTCAATACGACGGCAGGTCGCAGCCAGCACCTTACGGACATCATCTGGTGTGAGGTCGGGCTTCGCCTGCAGCCACAGCGCGATGGTGCCAGCTACGGCGGGCGTCGACATGGAGGTGCCCGACTCATTCCGCCAGGGGTATTGCCGACCCTCGTATTCCGACATGCCTGTGTACACATACATACCCGCTGGGTTGGAGTGTTCTTCAAGATAATAGGAACTCGACGACGAATTGACATTCGTACCATTGGCCACTACGTCGGGCTTAATACGGTCGTCGAATGTGGGGCCTACACTACTGTAGGGAGCCTTCACACCATTAGCTCCCCAGTCGCGCTTCCAGTATTTATCGTTGATGTCGGTGTAGCCTTGTCGGTAGGAGGTGGCACCCACGCAGATGACAGCCGGAGCGCTGCCCGGTGAGTAGATACTGTGTGAGGCCTCGCCGGGTCCTTCTTCGTAGGCTTGTCTGTCCTTATACTTAAACTTGCCAGCCACACGAAACATCTCCACGTTGGCATCCTGCCCGATAATCTCTATTTCAACGGGTACGCTGTAGCCGAAATTGTGCTGTGCCACCTTGATATAAACTTCGTAGGCCTGTTGCTCAGAATTGTAGCAAGAGGGATAGCCCGCCATCTTCACTACGTACTCGCCATCCGAGATGATGAGCGTGTCTTCTACCAAGGAGTCGGCTTCAGCAATCACATCGGCCGAATGAAGGAGATGTTCATAGGGATTCTCTTTGTCAACATAGAAACGTACGGCCAAGTCGAACTCTTTGTCTGCGCGCAGGCTCATAAAGGCATTGTTAGGACCGTTGGCAATATACGTGCTGAGACGTTCTTCGCCCTGCGGCTTGACCATGTAGGTGCCATAGTGCCCCTCGTTGCCTGCCGATGCCACGATGATGCGACCCGGTCCCGACAGACTGTCCAAGAATGCGTACATCAACTGGTCGGTGCCTTCGAAATCCTGATGTGAGCCTTCGCTAAACGATACCACACAAGGCATCCCTTGGCTCTCAGCATAGTCGAGGATATACTTAAAGCCCAGCATGTCGGTGGCCGAAGTGTATTTGTATTTGTCTTCTTCGCTGATAAATTCCATATCGTCGGTCACGGTGTTGCTAACCAGGCAGATGTCGCTCTCGTATGCCACACCATGATAGGGTGTGCCGAGGCCATTGCCAGCCGCGATACCCAAGGTGTGGGTACCATGATACTGGGCCAGTCCGTCGCGTGAGTGTGCGTATGCAAGAATGGCTTCAGGTGTGGTATACTCGGCGCCTACATACATGTTGCTGCCTATCGTGTCGGTAGAGAGGTGATCCCAAAAACGCCGGATGCGCAACTCTTTCAGGTCGGCACTTCGAAAGTTGGGGTGGGTCAGATCGAAGCCTATATCTTCTAACCCCATGACAACTCCTCGCCCCGTGAAGGCTGCTGGCAGATCAACTCCCGCATAGATGGGCTCAACGTTGAGTTTGCAGATGGTGGTGTCGAGCAGCAGGGAGTGCGATTCGCGCGCCTCGATGCGCAACACATTGTTGTTCAGCGACAGTCGCCCCAGCTGATGAAGGGGAATATCGGCGATATGGATGTTGCCGAACTGTGCCAGTGAGCGGCAACCGTAGTCATAGAGTGTCTGCGTGTCGTTGCTACCCAGTTGGACAAAAGCGCATACGTGTTGATTGCTACCTTTCTGGGGGGCCTTTCTCATCAGGTGGCTTTCGCTCATGACCGCCTTTCTCAGCATGGGCGACAATTTCCTGTAGTCGGCTGTTTGGGCATTTACTTCCAGCGTGGCCACAATCATGATCATCCAAATCAGTATTCTGTTTCTTGTCATTCTATCCTGTTTTTTGTTGTTGCAAACTTACATACTTTTTCTGATACGACCAAATATTTTGTTCTTTTTCTTCATCCGTCGGTCATGTTTTTCGCAGAATGTTTGCATTGTTGAAATTAATTCCGTAACTTTGCACAGAAAAGTATAAGTATTATTCATAACAGAAACAACAATGGAAGAACAGAATCAGAAGAGATTTCTTGCCGTAGCCTACAAATTGTATGATGCGGATCAGCCAGAGAACATGATTGAAGAGGCCCCACAGGATCGTCCGTTCGTCTTTATCAGCGGCTTTGGTGTGGCGCTCGAAGGGTTTGAAAACAAGATTGCCGGTATGCAGGAAGGCGAGGAGTTCGACTTCACGCTGAAGCAGGAGCAGGCCTATGGCCCCTATATGGCCGAGCGTGTGGTGGATCTCGACCGTGAGATATTCAGCATTAATGGGCATTTCGACCACGACAACGTGAAGGTGGATGCTGTGTTGCCGCTGCAAAACGAAGATGGAAACCGCTTCATGGGTCGTGTCGTGGAGATTACCGACAGCCACGTAAAGGTAGACCTGAACCACCCCCTGGCTGGAAAGGACCTTCGTTTTAAGGGTTCCATCATTGAGAACCGCGAACCACGCGAAGCCGAAGTGCAGCAACTCATCCAGATGATGAGTGGAGAGTGCGACTGCGGTTGCGGCGGCGATTGCGGTCATGATCACAGCGACGGCTGTGGATGCGGCCAGTGCCACTAATCTCTCACCCCTCTCAAGCTGGAGGGGATTTGCAATACCCGACTCTCACCCCTCACCTCTTAATATATGAACACCTTCGGACAAATCTTTAGATTGACCACCTTTGGCGAAAGTCACGGACCCGCCATCGGCGGCGTGGTCGACGGAATGCCGTCGGGCATTGCTATCGACGTGGATTTTATCCAGCAGGAACTGAACAGGCGACGTCCCGGGCAGAGTCCTGTCACAACGCAGCGACGGGAAACCGACCGTGTGGAACTGCTCAGCGGGGTGTTCGAGGGGAAGTCGACGGGCTGCCCCATTGCCTTCATCGTGCGCAATGAGAATCAGCGTCCTGCCGACTACGAACGAATCAAGGATGTATTTCGTCCCTCGCATGCTGATTATACCTATTATTATAAATATGGTATACGCGACTATCGGGGTGGGGGACGTGCTTCCGCTCGCACTACCATCAGCCGCGTAGTAGCTGGTGCTTTGGCCAAGCTGGCCCTTCGTCCGCTGAACATCACGATTCAGGCCTACACTTCACAGATTGGGAATATTGCTCTCGACGGCGACTATCAGCAGTACAATCTTGCACTTGCTGAGACCAATGCCGTTCGCTGTCCTGATCTGACAAAGGCCGGGCAGATGGAGAAGCTCATTGCCGAACTCATGGACAAGGGCGATTCCGTAGGCGGCATCATCACTTGTGTGGTCAGAGGATGTCCACCTGGCATCGGTGAACCGGAGTTCGATAAGTTGCATGCAGCTCTGGGTGCAGCGATGCTCAGTATCAACGCCGTCAAGGGGTTCGAATATGGCGATGGCTTTGCCTGTGCCAGTATGCGTGGAAGCGAAGCAAACGACCCCCTCACGGCCTGTGATGAACGTGTACGAATGATGACGAATCATAGTGGGGGTATTCAGGGAGGAATCAGCAATGGTGAGGATATCTTCATGCGAGTAGCGTTCAAGCCGGCACCCACCATCCTCATGGAGCAGATGACGGTCGATCAGGAAGGTCGTCCTACTAGGATGGAAGCCCATGGAAGGCACGATCCCTGCGTCGTTCCCAGAGCAGTTCCCATTGTCGAATCGATGGCTGCAATCACCATTTTTGACCAAATTTTATGCCATCAGCGCCTAAAATATGTTAAATTGAAAGAATAACTGGACGTTTCTGAAAGAAATTATTTGGTAATTCAAAGAAAAGTATTACCTTTGCAAACGGCTATAGGTAAGGTCTGTGAAGATTTACTATACGCCTATTAAGTCTAGTTTAGTTTTTGTGTTGGTTGCCCCCGCTATTTGGCGGGGGCTTTTTTATTGTCTGTTACATTCTCAACAGCCATTGCAAGGCATTGCGCATCGTGTCGAAGGCGGCATTCATGTCGGGATGCTTGTCTATCTGGTCATCATGGAAGTAGAACAGCGTGCGGCCATGCTTGTCGGTATTGGTCCAGAATAGCGGAACCCACTTCTCGCCGGCCTTCATCGTTGCACCCTTGAAGTCGGCAATGCGCAGCGTCTTGGTCAGCTCCCCATACCACGGCCACTGTTCTCCGTTTACATCAATAGGCATGGTGAAGAAACTGCCCTTGGCTTGGTCGATATAGCTCTCGAAGTCGGCAATGGCCTCTTCGCCCCAGTATCGGATGTTGACACCCAGATCGATAATCAGGTGGTAGCGGTCGAAGAGCCCTTTCTCGTAGCTGTCGCCTTTCTGCAGGACGCTTACATCGAAGTCCATCTCCTCGCCCGTGTGGCGCAGCCAGTCGATGCCTTCTTTGACCGTCGGGATGTTGCCGTTGGCCGTCACCACCAGTACGCGCTTCTTCGGTGTGGTGGCCTTCTGGTTCTTCATCAGCGAGAGATATACGGTATTCATCAAGTCGAGCTGAGCATTATCTTCCGTGCATTCCCAGTACATGCCGCCAAGAAGTCCGCGGTCGATAATCATCTGGCACTTGGCAGCGATGGAGCGAGGATTGTCGTAGCCCCAGACCAACTTCCCCGAGCGGTCGGTGAGGTAGGGCACCTGGCCCACTTCGTCCCACTGCTCCTGATAGAGACCGTCGGTAAATCCTGTCTTCATAAACTGGTCGAGCGTCTTGTTTGAGTGGTCGCCACGACCATAAAGGGGCATTCCGAGGGTCAGCTTCTCGGCCGGCACGCCGTTGCGGATATGTGCGTCGATGGCCTCTTCTATCGTAATTCGGCCCGAAAGAGGCGAGCGGAATAGGGTAGTGTGGTGCTTCGGCGGGTTGGCCACGTCGTAGGCCATGATGTTCACGAAGTCCATGTATTTGATACATTTCGGGAAGTCGATGTACAGTCCGTCGGCAATGGTGGCGCAGGTCAGCAACTTTTGCTTGCCCAGCACCTTGCGCAGGTCGCGCATCAGCAGCGTGAAATTCTTGGTGTCGTCGGGCGAAGAGCTGATGCCGGCCTCATTGCTGGTGGGATATTCCCAGTCGATGTCGATGCCGTCGAGTCCAAACTCCTTCACAATCCTGCCGCAGTCCTTGGCAAAGCTCATGCGGCAGCGGGCATCGGCGGCCATCTCGGAGAAGTTACCGCTAGTCCAACCACCTACGGAGAGCACCACTTTCAGCTTCGGGTTCTGCTTCTTCAGGTCAACCACTTGGCGGAGGAATGGCTCGTTCTGCACATCGCAGCCGTCGAATGTCTTATTCACGTGGCCGAACGCATAGTTGATGTGGGTCATCAACGTCGGGTCGGGCAGGCGGAGGCTCGTCCAGGAACAAACGTACGCCACTACAATTTTTTCTTTACTTGCCGCTTTGGTCTTCGCGGCAGAGGCTGAGGTTGCAACGAGCAGCATCATGGCTGTCATTGCCAGGCTGAATAATTTCTTCATTTTCTTGTCATTGAGGTTATTATGATGCAAAGGTACGATTAAATGAGCGAAATACAAAATAAAACATATTTTATTTTTATTTCCGAATGTTAGTACCTTATCAAAAGGTACGATTTAGCGAGCGAAATATGAAATAAAAATGTGTTTTTCTTCGTTTTTTCACGATTTGACTCGCTTTTGCGCCCACCCGTTCAGCCGAATTACAAATTCGCCCGAACGAGGAATTTTTCGTTCCTACAAATTATCCATTGATGTTTTTTCAATTTTCTCAATCAACAGCCGTGTAGGTTCAATCTATGGGACAATATCTTTTTCTGGAGCGGAGTATGAGCAGTTGTGTTGGCTTTTTCAATCTGCAGACCAACAACAGTTTTGCGCTATGTCCGATAACTGCTATCTTTGCAGGCTATTTACCATAAAATCAAACGAAGTTTTATTGGTTCTGCGTCAATTCGGGTGATTATAAATGCCAATTTTCCAAACGAAAATTTTTTTTGCGAATCTACCTACACACCTACACTAATCGCCGTATCTTCATGATATTCAACGAATTTATCAGTGTATATAACCTACACTAAGGGGGTGCCTACCTACACTAAATCGCGCCTTTTCGTGTCGAAGCCTTGTTTTTCGGCTCGCAACATGGTATCCTCCAGGTGTATACACGTCATTACACTTTGTATTCATGGCATTTACCAACCGTAAACATGGCATTTACCAATCGTACATGCGTCATGTACCATTCGTACACAAGTCATGTACCATTCGTACATGCGTCATGTACCATTCGTACACAAGTCGTGTACGTGTTGAATACGACACAAAAACAGAAAAATTCGGTATTGTCTTCGTGCAGAAAACTTAGTGTATATAAACGAGTTTTAGTGTAGGTTACATACACTAAATAAGCTATTGATAATGAGTGGCTTACACGAATTAGTGTAGGTATGTATATGATTTCGCGATTTTCGATTTAATAATCTGTCAACCACATTCAGTACACCGAGCGAATTTCAAATTCGCCCGAACGCAGAAGACTGTCCCTGCCAATCGAAGGTACTCACGCTCGAAATAACAAATGAAAAAACTTGTCTTTTCTTTGGTTGTTTGCTCGCTTAATCGTACCTTTGCACATCATAAGCACATATAAAGAATGAAGAAACTGTTTATCCTCATGATGCTCATGGCCACCTTGGGAGCATGGGCGCAGAACGCAGACGAACGCTCGGTGGTTCGTCTGGAAACCGATTCGGGCGTGGTCCGCATCGCCCTTTATAACGAGACGCCTATTCATCGCGACAACTTCCTGAAGCTCGTCGGCGAGGGATTCTACGACGGCGTGCTGTTTCATCGTGTCATCAACCGTTTTATGGTGCAGACGGGCGACAGCCTTTCGCGCCATGCAGCACCCGGACAAGAACTGGGCGACGGCTTCTACGAGACCTATCAGCTGCCGGCTGAGTTCCGCTTCCCGCAGTTGTTCCATAAGCGTGGCACCGTAGCAGCTGCTCGCGAGGGCGACAATGTGAACCCTGAGCGGCAGTCGTCGATGTGTCAGTTCTATATCGTCACGGGTCATCGCTATTCGCCCAATGCCCTCGACGATGTGGAGGAGCGCGTTTCGCAGGCTACGAAAGACATCTTTCGCTTCCCGCCAGAGGTGCGCGATGCCTATCAGCAGGTGGGCGGAGCACCGCATCTCGACACGCAGTACACAGTCTTTGGCGAGGTAATCGAGGGTATGGACATCGTAGACCGCATCCAGAAAGCGGCGACCGACGACAACGACCGTCCGATAGCCGACATCCACATCCTTCGCGCCGTCAAGGAATAACCCGTGTCGCTTATGTGAGTTCCTTCTTTATATAGGCCTCGCGGTCGTGTACGATGTCCTTCAGATTGTCCATTGCCCACTCTACGAGGTCGTTGAGATGCGGAGTCAGTGTACGGGCGCGAGGAGTCAGTTCATACTCCACCCTTGGCGGCACCTCGGCATAAGCCCTGCGCGTGACGAGCCCGTCGGCTTCGAGGTCGCGCAGCGTGCGGGTCAGCATCTTCTGCGAGATGTCGGGAATGGCAGCCTGAATCTCCTTGAAGCGCATCGGCTCTTTGGCCGGGTCCAGACTCAGCAGTACGAGGATGCTCCAGCGGTCGCTCATGCGGGCAATGACGTTGCGGATGGGACATTCCGGGAAATGCAGGTCGCGGATTCTGTTTTTTATCTCCATTTCGTATTTGTTTATGGTTCGGCTTCAATGATGTTGTATCGTCCTTGTTTGCGTGGCTTCTCGGCGGGATAGTCGCCTTTGCAGTAACCTAAGAGTACAAAGCAGCGGGCTATATAGCCGTATGGCACTCCCCACTGGTACATCAACTGATGACCATAGTCGCTATCGAAAGTCTCTTCGCCGCGGGCGATGATACAAGAACTGATGCCCAGCTCCGTTGCCGCCAGCACCATGTTCTCAGCACAGCAGAAGGCATCGGGAATGCTGTAGAGGAAATTGCCCTGAGCAAAGACGACGCATACCGTGGGCGCACCATAGAAGCCGCTCTTGATGGTGGGGTCGTCGATGATGCTGGGTTGTTCTTTCGACACGAAGTTGCCGGCCAGGCGCGAACGGTCCATCTTGCCCAGATTCATCTTGCCGACAGTCTCCGTCAGCTTCGGGTCGTGTAGGGCCACTATCATACTGCGCTGACCACCGCCTGCATTGGGGGCGTAGAGACCGGCCTCGATAATCTTCTCGAGGTCTTCTCTTGGTATCTGCCGCTCTTTGTACTTACGGATGGAGCGGCGGTATTTGATGAGTTCAAACAGATTCTTCATACTTCAATTCTTGATGGGGCTATTCTCGATAAACTTCCAACATTGTGGGTCTGGCGCATAGAAGTTCTTGGCGTAGCCGTAGGCGACGGCGGGACATCCTCTGCAGAAGCGCAGTAACTCGCACTTACGGCATTTCTCGAAGCACTCGTGCTGGCGATACTGCTCCATTTGCGGCCCGTGGAACACGTCGTACATCTCTTCGTCCACCCCGCCCACATAACTCTCAAAACGGCGACAGGCCATCAGTCGTCCTTCGGCGGTTATCGTGAAGTGGCAGTTGCCGCAGTTGCAGCCGTCGTAGATGGTGTCCTCTGACAGTCCCTCTGGAATCTTGAACAGCCCTTTTTCATAAAGGTATAGTGTCCACAGGTGGTCTTTCAGATTGAATGTCGTGTCAGAGTCCTTGTATTGCTCGAACTTCTGCCAGCACTCGTCTAAGAACTGGCGGTAGCGTTCAGGTTCGATGTGCCAGGTTTCTTTGTGTGCCTTGTCTTCCGACGTAGGGCAGTAGCGGCCAAAAGCGAAGATGTCGGCGTGATGCTCCACGATGACATCAATCAACTGCGGCATCTCGTCGATATTCGTAGCCGATATCGTTGACATGATGGCACAGTGCATCCCGCTGTGGCGGATAATGTCGATGGCCTGTAGGGTGGCATCAAACGAACCAGGCTTGCGGAATCGGTCGTGCGTCTCTCTGAGGCCGTCGAGCGACAGTTGGTATTTCCGGCAACCTAATGACTTCAGCCGCTGGCACACCTCATCCGTCAGGTGGAATGGGTTGCCCATAATGGTGAACGGAATACCTTTGGAGTGTACCAACTCCAAGAAATCCCAGAAGCGTGAGTGCAAAATAGGATCGCCCCCCGTCAAATAGAGATAGGGTAGCCGATGCATCCTTGTCGCCATCCGCTCAACGTTTGCAAGCACAGCCACTAACCTCTCCCAAGGCATCTCCACCATTTTGGGCTGACCTTCGGAGAAGATGTAGCAGTGCTTACAACGCTGGTCGCACGCGTCGGTGATGTGCCACTGAAAGGCGAAATATTCCATATCGGTTTATTTCTCACCAGCTCCACAAGCCGTTCCGCAGGCAGCGGGTTTCTCCTCAGCGGGCTTGTCGCCGGTACCACATGCCGAGCCACATGCTGCGGGTTTCTCCTCGACAGGCTTGTCGCCGGTACCACAGGCTGCACCACATGCTGCGGGTTTCTCGTTCTGTTTCAGCATTCCCTGTGCGCTGTGCGCAAAATTCAGATCCATTCTTTTCATTGTAGTAAGGTTTTTAAGTGAAACGATAATGGTTACCTTTTGTCTGTAACCGCTGCAAAGTTACTATTTTTCTTTCATATCTCCAAGAACTTTCGTTTGCGTTCCTTACTTTCCTTTGGAAACTATTGCTTTTTATCAAGTGGTTATGCCAATCTGATTTATGATTTCTTATCACTTGTAAGTGTCTGGGTAAGGGCGTAGAATTCTTCGAACGAAATTCATTAACATAATATCATCATTCAAAACGATTTCCGCGCGTGCGTATATATAAATAAGGAGAGAGTAGGTCCTGTTCCTTGATATTTGTCAAGAAAATGGAAAACTTTCATGTTTTGCTGAAAAAAGTTGCGAAAAAATTTGGCTGGTTCGGAAAATCGCCGTACCTTTGCATCCGCTTTCGCGAAAAACCTGCGGTTCTTTGGCGGGAGCACCGAAGAAGAGTTCTTTGAGAGGCTTACATAGACAGAAAGTAGTACAGGAAAGCGTTCCCGCTCCCTGGCCACCTTCCCCTGGGGAGGATGACGTCGGCGGAGCAGGGACGGGTATAGAATGAAGTCCAACCGTCACGCGCGGCCCGACGGCCGTGCGTTATGAAGTTTGCTTTGTTCCCGAGAAGATACGAGAGGCGTCCTTTGTCAGTGAACATGCCGCCCCGCCGCCTCAGGG
>FLNX01000192.1_pt1 | contig 17639 bp, 18 predicted proteins | sample 1140341 | NCBI WGS metagenome assembly FLNX01 (sample SAMEA3878208, study PRJEB12797) | bioreactor metagenome | biome: Moose rumen | place: Sweden | collected 2011-10
TGGCATTTCCCGCCTCAGGTTCAATGAGAAAGGCGAATTCTGCGACGTGTTGAGTTATGACAACTATGACTATGTGCCCAATGAGTCGTTTGTCAACGGACGGGCTATGTGTCTTGGTGACGGAACCATCGTGATGCAGGCTTTGGATCACGTGATAGCCTTCAATCCCAATAAGATGCGTACTTTGACTTCGGATATGGGCTTCAAGTTGTATCCGAAACTGGTTAAACTGCTGGTTAACGGCACCGAGGTGAAGACGGGCGAAAACCTGGATGGTAACGTGATCCTGACCAAGGCACTGACCCGTACGAAGGACATCAACGTGAACTATGACCAGAATTCATTGTCACTAACCTTTTCGGCCCTTAACTACTTCCGACCCCGCCAGACGTTCTATCGCTTGCGAGTGAAGGAGATAGACAATACCTGGAAGATATATACCCCGTATAATTCGAATGGTATCGTCGATGGCAAGGGGCAGTTGCATCTGCCGCTTGTCGGTCTTTTACCGGGTACCTATACGGTTGAGTTGCAGGCATCGATGTCCATCGATGATTGGGACACGGAGCCTTACGTCTGGCAGGTCAATGTCAATGAGCCGTGGTGGCGCACGTCTGCCATTTTCCTGTTGTTGGGTCTCGTGCTGTTGGCCTTGTTCCTGACGAATGTCTTCTTCTACGTTCGCAATTCCAAGATGGCCGCCCGTCGCTATGGTGAGGAACTGAACATCATCAAGCGTCTCAAATCGTTTGTGGCTACTTGTTATGACGCGAACGGCGACTTGCTGGAGCCTACTGTCGAAGAGATGGTCAGCACTGGTGAGGTGTCGAACAATTCGCTCAGTCCTGAGTTCGTTGATGTGATGTCGAGGATAATGGAAGTGGTCTATAAGAAGAAAGCCGGCCAGTTGTCTATGCAGATGCTGAGCAGTATGGTGAATATGGATCTTCAGAAGTTCTATAACCTGATCACCAGCAATATCTACAAGAATCCTCGCGGGCTGGTCAAGCGTGTGATGATGAAGCGCGCTGAAGAAATGCTCCGTACCTCAGGCAAGGATGTTGGTGAGATTGCGAAGGAATGCCGTTTCGCCTCTCCGAACTATTTCATTGCCAGTTTCTATCGGGAATATCAGATGCTGCCCAATGAGTATCGCCGCAAGCATCGCTCACTTTAAGTCGATCTGACGATAGGCTGCCAGCCGCCACGTGCTTTCTCCTGTTCCCTTGAAATAGGCGAGAGCCTGATAGCGGTTCTCCGTCTGATAGTAACTGCCCTCTGAGGGAGCGGGATGGCTGGTGCCGTCAGGGTGCTGCCAGAGGATCTGGTAAGAATAGTAGCCCTGTTTCTGTAGGATGCGGGCAGTGTACATACCTGCCTGTTCGTCGTATTGCATCGTGTAACTGTCCTTGTTCTCGTCGGTTGTCCAGTGTCCGTTGATGGTCAGCGTGCCGTATGGCAGGCGTGGGCACTTCAGCCGGTACACCACCCAGACGTAGTCACACGTCACGGTGTTCTGCCAGTTGTCGCTGTTGCGGATGTAGAAGGAGCCGTTGGCATCTTCGTCGTACAGGTAGTTGGGGCGTGGCTCACAGGCGAAGGGATAAGCCTCGTAGTTGGTGCCGTTCCAGAGGATATAGTCGATGCCCATCGTGGCGTGGCTCACGTCCAGCACTTCATACTTCCGGTATTCGTTGCCCGCCTCGAAAATCAGGTCACGGCAGTGCTGCCATTCGATGCCGTTCGCTTTCACGATGGTAGGCTTGATGGCCGTCTTCTGATTGTCCTGTCTGCCGTTCTGCATCACCACAACCCGGATTTGCTCTGTGGGGTTGATGACCCGGAAATTGCCGTAGCCGAGGGTCATTGATACTTGCTGGTGACTGACGTTGGTGTCAATGTCCGTGTTTGTTGAGGCGGAGAGTGACAGCGGCATCGATTCCTCCGTGACTACGAAGTCGATTGCCATCACCTCACGGTCATCCTGCTCTTCCTCGTAGATGTGGATGCGGTAGTTGCCGCTCAGTTTGAGTCGCATCCGATCGTTGGGAATCTGTAGCCAGTAGTGGGTGTAGGGCACGGTGGTATTAACCGATGTCTCGTAGTCGTCTATCGGGTTCTCATTGAATCCTTCCAGCCAGTCGCTCTCGAAAAGTTCCTCTGATGGCGTCCAGTCCACCTCGCAGTGCTCCACCTTATAGATATAGCGGCGGTAGTCGTGCGACAGTGCGTCAAAACTGATATGCAGCACGTCGTCTGTACCCAGACGCATCACGGAAGGCGAGAGCCAGTCGTCGTTGACGACAGCCTCCAGACTCTTGATCTGTGGATCGTAAATAGTATTCCAGGCCTGGCTCAGTGCAGGCATCAGTAGCAACAGGGCTGTCAGGATTCTCTTCATTGTCTATATTCTCTTTTCTGTAAGTATGCCGTGCCGATAGGCGTAGAGCAGTTCCTTCAGGTCGGCTACCTGGGCTTTCAGTTCCTCACCCTTGTCGGTATCGGCTACCCGCATCCTATGGGCTGACATCTCTACGATCTGGATGGTCGACTTAATGTCGGTCTCCCTGACAATGGCATCGCGGGCTGAAGTGAACGGCTCGTGTTGTACGAGTTGGAAGCCGCGGGAGTGATAGACCAACGTATAGCCCGCAATGCCGGTCTCACTGTGGTAGGCCTCCGAGAAACCACCGTCGATCACCATCAGCCTTCCGCCCGCCTTGATGGGATTCTCGCCCTTGGAGGCATGCACGGGCACGTGGCCATTGATGATGTGCCGATTCTGTCCCTTCACCTCGAAGGCATCGAGGATGCGGTCGCAGATTTCCTCCGAGTCGCGCAGTTTGAAGTAGTTGCCCTTCTCTTCTTTATAGGTTTCCTTGTCCTTGAGGAAATAGCGCTCAAAGGTGGCCATCTTCGACTTGTCAAACAGCGGGGAGTCCTTGCCGCACCAGAGGTAGAGGAAGTAGTCCTTGGCGTAGTCTTTCGGATATTCGCCTGCGGGTGAGTTTGGTTCGATGTTGGCGTTCTCGTTCTGGAAGGCCGCCCGAATCATCATTCCGATATTGTGCATCAGGTCCTTGCCGGCATACTTCTTGCCGGGGTATATCTCTACTTCCTTCAGGGAACCGTCTTCGCAGAGCGGGATGGAGGCGTGGAACAGCAGGTTCGAGTTGCTGATGCTGTACATACAGCCGTGGGAGAGCAGCGTGCGGATATGCTTGTGCAACTTCTCACTGATGCGGAACGAGTGGTGCAGTTTTTGCATCAGCAGTTCTTCCTCGGCCGTCAGTGCGTTGGGGTTCGTTGGGTCGATGGTGGGGAAGTTACAACTTTTCATCTCATACGGCTTGCCGTCGATGGTACAAGTATGCTGGGTGTAGTCAATGTTGTTGAACAGACAGCGGTCCTGCATACCCCATTCCGGGTGACGCTGGAAGATGCGTGCCTCTTCCTTCAGTTGGATCACGGCGATGGCCTTGTGCATCTTGGCGGTCAACTGGAGAGTTTTCTCGTCCATCCTGGGGTCTGGCTTCAGCAGTTTGGGGATGAACTCCTCACAAGGGTCTTCGCCATACACTTCGAGGGCGAAGGTGGCCAGGGGCACGAGGTTGATGCCGTATTCCTCGATGGTAGCCAGGTTGGAGTAGCGCAGACAGAGGCGCAGCACGTTACAGATACAGGCATCATTGCCGGCTGAGGCTCCCATCCAAAGGATATCGTGGTTGCCCCACTGGATATCCCATGAGTGGTACTGCCTGAGCGTGTCCATAATCTTGTGGGCACCGGGGCCGCGGTCATAGATGTCGCCGAGGATATGCAGTTGGTCAATGGCCAGCCGCTGGATCACGTTGCAGATGGCGCAGATGAAGTCGTCTGCCCGCCCTGTGGAGATGATGGTGTCTACAATGACAGCCACGTAGGCAGCCTTGTCCTGGTCGTCGGTTCGCTCGTGCAGCAGTTCCTCGATAATGTACGAGAAGTCTACGGGCAGCGATTTGCGCACTTTTGAGCGGGTGTACTTCGAACTGACATCACGGCAAACCTTGACGAGTTGGTGGATCGTGATGCGATACCAGTCTTCAATGTCGGATTCCTGTGCCTTGATCAATTCCAGTTTCTGTTCGGGATAGTAGATGAGTGTACAGAGTTCTTTCTTCTCCGACTCGCGTATGTCGTTACCAAACAACTCATTGACCTTTCGCTTGATGTTTCCCGAGGCATTCTTCAGCACGTGCTGGAAGGCCTCGCTCTCACCGTGCAGGTCAGCCAGGAAGTGCTCCGTTCCCTTGGGCAAATTCATAATAGCCTCCAGGTTGATAATCTCCTTCGCCGCATCAGCGATGGTGGGGAAGGACTGAGAGAGCAGTTGCAGATAGTGCTTGTCGGCCTCGATGTTGTAATGATGAGTTGATGTCATATCTTTAAGTGATTAGCAATTAAGTTCCTGATTTGTCGGGTGCCTCTGTCGTCGGTCGGTGGTATTGGCATATAGCCTTCTTCGAGCAGTGTCTGTTCTGCCAGTATCTGCATCAGACGTGAGGCGTAGGTGGTCAAGTGCTTTTCCTCCAGCAGTTCCTGTAGTTTGTCGTCGTCTACGTTGTCACGGCGCAGTTCCCTGGAGAGTTCTATCAGGTGGAGCAGACAAGGGGCCGTCTGTATCTGGCGGATCATCCGCAGCAGGTAGTCGGCTTCGTCGCCCTTGTAGGCACCGGTCAGTTCCTTAAGTGGTCGAGGCCGTTGGTATTTCTCCGGAAAATAGGCGATGATCTTGCTGGTATCGATGTTGTCAGCCTGTAGTCCTAAGATGCTGATGCCGTAGTCCACATAGTTGCGGATGTTCTGATGCTCGGCATAGATGAGGATGCGTCGCCAGTCGATGTCTTCTGCGGGGTAGGGGATGTTGCCCACCCATCGGCGGTCACCGGTGATGCCGGCCTTGATGATAGCCGCCAATACTTCCTCGTCCTTCTCGCTCATCTGTTCCAGTACGTTCGAGTCTATCACCTTCTGGTAGATTCTGAACACCTGGCTGCACATTTCCTGCGGCGAAATGCTGTTGGTGATGATGGTATTGCTGATGACCTCGACACGTGGGTTCCAGCCGAGGTTCTCGAACGACTGCTTTTCCATCTTGCCAAAGACGATGATGGCATAAGCCCGTTCCACAGTGCGCCGTTGCAGGTACTCTGACCGCCCTGCGATGGCTGTCGGAGATTTGGTGTCTCCTGCGATGGCGGACTTCTCCTTCACAATCCAAGGTGCCAGTTGTCCGTGGGGGGAAAGTACCACTCTCACGCCAGCCTTGCGGGCCATGGCAGCCGCCTGGTTCATCGCAAACTGCCAACAGCCGTGGATATGCACGATGTCGGGGTGCGTTTCCCTGAGCCTCTGCTTGAACTGGCTGATGGCATTGGCCCTTTCCACTTCTGCACTGTTGCGCATACCATCAGCCAGGATGCCCACATACTGGGCAATCATCTGGTCTGATTTAGGATAGAAGTGCAGAATCTTCATAGGCCATTACTCTTTATTCGGTTGTTACTTCCGTTATCTTCAGTTTCAGCGTCTGGGGGAGTTGCCAGAGGTTCTGGAGGAAAATACCCATTCGGAGTTGGAGGAGTTTCCAGAAACCAGGCCTGTCGTCAAAGAATTTCAGGACGTCGTGTATCTGCTCCCGTCTGACGGCCAGGAAGTCGTATTGCCCCCTGAGGTATTTCAGATGACGGCCTTTGTGCCCGTCGGCTTTCTTTCGCTCGGTCTTCCGCACCAGTTTCCTGGCTTGGCTGAAGTCCTCGAACTGCTGGAGCCTGATGGCTTTCCTGCTGGTGTAGCCCAGTACCAGTTCCGTGGTTCTGTCCGTGTTCTCTGCCAGCGTTTCCAACCAGTTGTTAGAGAAAGGCTTCTCCCTGATATCAGTCAGAATAACCCATTCTTTCTTAGCGGCTTTCGCCCCAATCGTGAAAGCAAGCCTTCGGCGTGTCTCATTGCGGTCTGGCTTTGGCAGGAAGGTCGTGTAGAGTTGAGGGTAATCGTTCTTATGTAGTTTCAGCACATCGTCAGTATTGTCGGTGGATGATTCATCCACGACGATGACCTCATAGCCCGGTTCGTACACCTGCTGGAGAAATGCCGACAGGTTCTCTTCCAGTTCCCGGGCATTGTCATAGACGGTCATAACGACGGAAAAACTACTTTTGCTGTTGCTCATCTTTTGTCCGTTTATAATTCATCGCTTATATAGCCTTTCGGCAGTTGGCGACAGTTGTACTGCGAGGCCATAATCTCACCGTAGGCACCGGCAGAGCGGATGGCCAGCAGGTCGCCCCGCTTTGTGCGGTTCAGGTCTGTCTGCTTGGCAAAGACATCCGTCGATTCGCAGATGGGCCCTACCACGTCGTAGGTGTCAGTCGGCTCCTCACTGGTGATGTTCTCTATCTTGTGATAGGCCTGATACAGGGCCGGACGGATCAAGTCGGGGAAGCCGGCATCCACGATGGCGAATTTCTTCACAGCCCCTTCTTTAATATATAAGGTACGCGTGATAAGACTGCCGCACTGGCCTACGACGGCACGTCCGAGTTCGAAGTGCAGGGTCTGACCGGGACGCAGCCTGAGTTTCTTGGCATAGGTGTCAAAGTAGTCCTTGAAGTCGGGGATGGGTACCCGGTTGGGGTGTGCGTAGTCGATGCCCAGGCCACCGCCCACGTTGATATGCTCCACACGGATTCGGTGGCTCTCCAACTGGTCCTGCAGTTCGTTTACGCGGTTGCAGAGGGCTTCGAAGTCGCCCATATCCAGGATCTGCGAACCGATGTGGAAGTGCAGTCCTACGAACTTCACATTCGCTAACTTGTCAGCCTCGGCGATGACGGTCTCCATGTCCCGCATGGCAATGCCGAACTTGTTCTCGGCCAGTCCTGTGGTGATGTTGGCGTGGGTATGGGCACCCACATTGGGATTCAGTCGGAAGGCGACGCGAGCTGTCTTGCCCTTGGCGGCTGCCAGTTCGTTGATGACCTCCAGTTCCGGTATGCTCTCTACGTTGAAGCAGAAGATGTCATTGTCCAGTCCGAGGTTGATTTCCCAGTCGCTTTTACCCACACCTGCATAGACGATCTTCGAGGCAGGGAACCCGGCCTTCAGCGAGGCCTCTATCTCACCGCCACTTACGCAGTCGGCACCCAGGCCTGCCTCGCGTATATAGCGTAGCACTTTGGGATTAGCATTCGCCTTGACGGCATAGTGCACCACGAAGCCTTCGTGGCGGCTGGCCTCTTCATTGATGGCACGCAGTGTCTGCCGCAGCAGTTCTGAGTCGTAATAATAGAAGGGCGTCCTGATGGACTGCAACTTCTCTATGGGGAATTGTCCTTTTGCCATAATTAGTCTGTGTTGCTCCTTGTCTTCTTGTCTTCTTGTCTTCTTGTCTTCTTGTCTTCTCGTATTCTCGTCTTCTCGTCTTCTCGTCTTCTCGTCTTCTCGTATTCTCGTCTTCTCGTCTCCTTACTTATTGAATATCGTATCACTCAGAGCCTGAAGGGCACGCTTCTTGTCCTCCTCTCGGATCAGGAACGAGATGTTGTAGTTCGAACCACCGTAACTTACCATACGCACCGGCACGTCCTTCATAGCGTCGAGCGCCAGGGTCTCAAAGCCGATGTTCGACCAATCGAGGTCGCCCACCACACAGATGATACACATATTGGTGTCTACTGTCACCGTGCCGTACTTCTTCAGTTCATCCACGATTTCACCTAAGTGCGACGAATTGTCGATACTCATCGAGACACCCACCTCCGAGGTGCAGACCATATCGATCGGCGTCTGGTAACTCTCGAAGATCTCGAACACCTTGCGCAGGAAACCTGTAGCCAGTAGCATACGGCTCGACTTGATCTTGATGGCCGTGATGTTGTCCTTGGCGGCCACGGCCTTGATCTTGCCGTATTCGGTGGCATTGCTGATGGTAGTACCCTCGGCCTCAGGATCCATCGTGTTCAGCAGTCTGACGGGGATACCGGCATACTTGGCGGGCTGTACACAGGTGGGGTGGAGGATCTTGGCGCCGAAATAGGCCAACTCGGCTGCCTCCTCGAAGTGCAACTGGTGTACGGGCTCTGTCTTGTCCACCACACGGGGGTCGTTGTTGTGCATACCGTCGATGTCCGTCCAGATCTGTATCTCCTCGGCATTGATGGCTGCACCGATAAGCGATGCCGTGTAGTCGGAACCGCCGCGCTGCAGGTTGTCCACCTCGCCGTAGGCGTTACGGCAGATGAAGCCCTGGGTGATGTACACCTGTGCCCCCTCGTTCTCCTTCAGCAGGGCGTTGAGTTTCTCCTTGATATAGGTGGGATCGGGCTCTGAGTTCTTGTCCGTCCGCATAAAGTCGAGGGCGTTGAGCAGCACCACGTTGATGCCCTGCTCCTTCATATAGTTGGCCACCATATTGGTCGACATCATCTCACCCTGTGCCACGATACTCTTCTCCTCGAACGAGGTGAACAGTTCCTTCGTGAACGAGCGCAGGTAGTTGAACTCGCCTTTCAGGAACTCCGTGGTTGTATCCTTTGCCTCCTGCGTGTTGTACAGTTCACTGACGTGCTTTAGATACTTCTGTTCCAGGCGGTTGATCACCTCATTGGCACCATCCGGATTCTTCTTATAGAGATAGTCCGAAATCTCTACCAGTGAGTTGGTGGTTCCTGACATAGCGGAAAGCACTACGAATACAGGCTCTCCCGACTTGGTGACTAGACCCGTCACCTCTTTCATTCTCTGTGGGGTACCGACTGACGTACCACCGAATTTCATTATTTTCATATCGATATTTTTAAATTTTCACTATTCACTCTTCACTTGCTCATTTCTCAACTCTTCCATCTTCATCGCCTCACACCGATACACAATGCCCGGATATTTGTCGAGCAGCGGCATATTGTGGGTGGTCATCACGACGGCAGTGCCTGTCTTCGAGATCTCACGGAGCAGTTCAACAATGTGGTCGGCTGTCTCCGGGTCGAGGTTGCCTGTCGGTTCGTCGGCAATGATCAGTTTCGGCTTGTTCAGGATAGCCCGGGCGATGGCTACACGCTGTTGCTCTCCGCCTGACAGTTCGTGCGGCATCTTGTCTGCCTTGTCTTCCAGGCCCACGGCCTGTAGCACGTTGCTGATGCGCTCGTCAATCTCTTCCTTGTCCTTCCAACCCGTTGCCTTCAGCACGAATTTCAGGTTCTTGTAGACAGTACGGTCACTCAGCAGTTGAAAGTCCTGGAAGATGACGCCCATCTGTCTGCGGAGTTTGGGAATGTCCCTCTGCCGCAGGGTGAGCAGGTCGTAATCAAAGACGCGAGCCTCGTCAGCCTCGTCGATGTCGAGTTCAAAATACAAGGTCCTCAGGAGCGAGGTCTTGCCCGATCCCACACGTCCGATGATGTAGACGAACTCTCCCTCATCCACGTGGAAGTTCACCTTCTCCAGCACACATATCCCGTGCCGTTGGTAGATATTCGCATTCTTATAACTGATCAGCATCTTCACTCTTCACTTTTCACTCCATCTCTCCCTTGGCCTTCGCCTCCCTGCGCTTCTTGTCCCAGTTCGGGTCGTGACGCTTCTGCAGTTCGGTGGCGATATCCTCTATACGCAGTTCCTTGCTGGTGAGCAGCACGATGAGGTGATAGATAAGGTCGGAAGCCTCGTAGACGAGTTTCTCCTTACTGCCGTTGGTGGCTTCGATGACGGCCTCCAGGGCTTCTTCACCCACCTTCTGGGCGATGCGGTTGATGCCGTCCTTGAAGAGCGACGTCGTGTAACTGCCCTCAGGCATTTCTTCCCGGCGCTTGTCGATGAAGTCCTGCAGTTCCTTCAGGAAGAGCAGTACCTCTTTATGGTTTTCTTCGCCCCAGCAGGTGTCCGTGCCTTTATGGCAGGTCGGTCCGTCAGGGATGGCCTTTACCAGCAGGGTATCGTTGTCACAGTCTACGGCAATGCTCACCAGGTTGAGGAAGTTACCACTGGTCTCTCCCTTCGTCCACAAGCAGTTGCGTGACCGGCTCCAGAACGTCACTTTCTTGGTGGCCATCGTCTTGTCGAAGGCCTCCTTGTTCATATAGCCTAACATCAGTACATTCTTCGTCTCAGCGTCTTGAATAATCGCGGGCACCAGTCCCCCGCACTTCTCAAAATCTATCTTCATAATCTATTCATTATTCACTTTTCACTCTTCACTATCCAATCCTCACATTAATGCCCTCGCTACGGAGGTATTGCTTCAGTTCTGGGATGGGAATCTCCCCGAAGTGGAACACGCTGGCAGCCAGTGCCGCATCCGAGTGCCCTTCGGTGAAGGTATCGCGGAAATGCTCTTTCTTGCCCGCACCGCCACTGGCGATGATGGGAATGGAGAGGTTGTCGGCCAACTCGCGCAATGCCTCGTTGGCATAACCTTCTTTCACGCCGTCGTGGTTCATACTCGTAAACAGGATTTCACCAGCGCCTCTCTCCTGCGCCTCGTGGGCCCATTCGAAGAGGCCGCGCTCCGTCCGTTCACGTCCGCCTTTCAGATAACAGTGCCAGCCGTCTTCATCTAAGCGGGCATCTATGGCGCAGACGCAGACCTGCGAGCCGAAACGGCTGGTAATCTCATCAATCAGTTCCGGGCGACGGATGGCAGCGCTGTTTACGCTCACCTTGTCTGCACCGGCATAGAGCAACCGCTCCACGTCCGCCAGTTCATTGATGCCGCCTCCCACGGTGAAGGGGATATTGATCTCCCGGGCCACGCGCGTCACCATCTCCGTGAAGGTCTTGCGACCCTCGAACGAGGCGGTGATGTCGAGGAAGCACAGTTCGTCGGCTCCCTGCTCACTGTAGGTCTTGCCCAGTTCCACCGGGTCGCCTGCCCGCCGCAGGTTGATGAAGTTCGTTCCCTTCACCGTCTCACCGTCCTTCACATCCAGACACGGAATGATTCTTTTTGCCAGTCCCATAATTCTTAACTCTAAATTTCTCAATCTCTCAATTTCCTCAAGTCAATCTTTCCCTCGTATATCGCTTTGCCAAACACGACTGCCGGGATGCCTGCTTTGTCGAGGGCTTCAATGTCCTCTTTCGATGACACGCCGCCACTGGCAATCAGGTGCAGTTCTGGATAAGTATCCATAATCTGTTTGTAGAGGTCGATGGCCGGTCCTGTCAGGGTCCCGTCTTTCGAGATTTCAGTACAGAGTACATTGCGCACCCCGGCATCCACATATTTCTTCAGGAAAGGTAGCAGGTCTTCGCTGGAGTCTTCTTTCCAGCCGTTGATGCTAATCTTTCCGTGCCGCACGTCGGCTCCTAAGATCATTCGCTCACTGCCGTATTTCTCCAGCCAGCCCATAAACAGTTCCGGCTGTGTGACGGCGATTGAGCCGACGGTCACCATCGAGGCACCTGCGTCGAAGGCTGTCTCAATATCCTCGTCGGTCTTGATACCGCCGCCGAAGTCAATCACGAGATGGGTCTCCGTCGAAATACGACGGAGTACAGGACTGTTGACGATGTGCTTCGACTTGGCTCCGTCGAGGTCTACCACGTGCAGCCGTTTGAAGCCGAACGCCTCAAACTCCTTCGCCACTTCGGCGGGAGAGTCGCGGTAGACGGTCTTCTGGGCGTAGTCGCCTTTCGTCAGCCGCACGCACTGCCCATCAATGATGTCTATAGCCGGTATCAGTTCTATCATATTTACTATTCACTTTTCACTTCAAGAAAATTTCTCAAAATTGTCTCTCCCACCTTTCCGCTCTTCTCCGGGTGAAACTGGCAGGCGTAGAAATTATCCTTGTGCATCGAGGCCGAGTAGGGCAGGATATAGTCTGCCGTGGCAATCGTCTCCTGGCAAACCGGCACATAATAGGAATGTACAAAATAGACGTAAGGATCCACGCCCAGTCCCTCCATCAGCGGATTCACCAGGTTATCTCTTACCTCTTTCCACTCACCTCTCACCTCTAATTTGTTCCAGCCCATACATGGCACTTTGTCCTCGTGCCTTTCTGGCTGGAATCGCTTGACGGGTGCATCAAAGATGCCGATGCAGTCGGTATCGCCCTCCTCAGAGTGGCGACAGAGCAACTGCTGCCCCACGCAGATGCCGAACACGGGTTGCTTCAGGTCACGGATTACCTCGTCGAGCCTCCTGGCCCTGAGATAGTCCATCGCCTCGCCGGCATGTCCCTGTCCGGGGAAGAGCACGCGGTCAGCCTTCTTCAGTTGTTCTGCATCATCTGTCAGCAACGGCTCTATGCCCATCCGCCTCAGTGCATTAATCACCGAGTAGATGTTCCCCGCATTATATTTTACAATCGCAACGTTCATGAGAAAATGATTGTCTTATTTTTGTAAGTCAAAATCTTCCGTTGGATGTGCTTTGAGACGGCGTGCGACAGCACAATTTTCTCCAGATCCTTGCCCTTCAGCACCAGACTCTCCGGCGTATCCTTATGCGTGATACGGGTCACGTCCTGCTCGATGATGGGGCCGGCATCCAGTTCTGCCGTCACATAGTGGCTCGTGGCCCCGATGATCTTTACACCCCGTTCGTAGGCCTGATGATAGGGCTTCGCGCCGATGAAGGCAGGCAAGAACGAGTGGTGGATATTGATGATGTGGTGCGGATATTCGGCAATCATCTCGTCCGAGATAATCTGCATATAGCGAGCCAGCACGATAAACGAGATATCCTCCTTCTTCAGCAACTCCATCTCTGCCTGTTCCACCTCGGCCTTGTTCGAGTGGTCTTTTTTGATGCTCCACACGTAGTAGGGAATACCGAACTGGTCGGCCACGTAGCGCAGGTCTTCGTGGTTGCTCACGATGCAGGGGATGTCACAGTTAAACTCTCCCGCTTTCCACCGGGCCAGCAGGTCATAGAGGCAGTGGCTCATCTTACTCACGAAGATGGCCATCCTCGGCCGCTTGTCGCTGTAGTAGAGCGAGAACTTCATCTGGTAGCGCTGTGCATAGAGCGTCGTGATGTAGTCGTAGAGTTTGTCGCGCGGAATCAGGAAGCCGTCCAGTTCCCATTCTATTCTCATGAAGAACATCCCGTCCACCTTGTCCACATACTGGTCCAGGTAGACGATGTTCCCTTGGTTGTCGGTGATAAATTTCGTCACTTCCGAGATGATACCCTGTTGGTCGGGGCAGTGCAGAAGCAGTATCGCTGTTGTATCCATATTTTTACTTTTCTCTTAATCAGCGTGCAAAATTACAAAAAATAATCTTAATGACCAAATATAATTGGACACTTTCTCTGAAAAGTTGTCAGGTCTGATAAAAAACAGAAAAATTTCGGTTCAATTGTGAGGTATATTGGGATTTTTTTGTACCTTTGCACCCGCAAACCGGCCGTCTTGTATTAAAAGAGAGCCAAAATGCAACATATTTAGTCCGATATGAACGCGTTGGATAATGCTAATATCAAGGATGAAACCAGCACAGGACTTGCCTCCTTTGCCTTCCCCGAAGCGAAAAGTTCGAAAACAGGGGAGTCGGTGGGTTATGTGCCTGATGAAAACAAGCAGTGGTATGTCCTGCGCATTAAATATGGCAAGGCCCAGGCCGTGGCTGATGCCATTGTGGAAGACGGGACATACGTGTATCTGGCAAAGGTGTGGAAGGATGTGCGCAACAAGGATACGGGCAAGAAACAGCGTAAGTTGTTCCCCTTTATGAATTTGATTTTCGCTTACGTCGGGAAACAGGAAGCCGAGCGATATGTCAAGGATTTTAAGGAATCGAGATACACCACCTATTATTATAATCATTTTGTTCAGGACGGGGAAGGCAAGAATCCTCCCCTGACCGTCAGTTCCAAGGATTTGATACCACTTGTCCGTCTAACGGCTTTACAGGACGAGCATGTGATGGAGGTTGACATCCGGGCGTGTCGGTTTGTTTCAGACGAGACGGTCCGCGTCACCTTTGGCCCATTTGAGGGGGTCACGGGACGTGTGGCGCGTATTGCCCGCCAAAACCGGATCGTTGTCTACATCAGGGGGTTGGAATCCGGCCTGACCACCGCTTATATCCCGTCTCGTTATCTGGAGAAGGTCGAGGACAGCCCCGACTCTGTCTGAGAGTCAGGGCCATTCTTAACTATCACTTCGGTTGCAAGTCCGCATACTCACTGATGACAGGAAAACAGGGACACTTGCGGTCATGCGCCAAGTCACAATGCCCCACGATCAATGCCTTGGGAAACTGATTGTGCAACGTCTCGATCAACTTTCGGAGGGCCACCTTCTGCGCTGGCGTTCTGGTGTCGGTCTCCACGCCGTCCATATCCAGCCCGCCCTCGTAGCAGATGCCGATGGAGTGCTTGTTATGTCCCACACAGTGGGCACCAGGCTCCCACAGGGGCCGCCCCTGTTCAACACTTCCGTCACGACGCACCACATAGTGGTAGCCGATGCCTTTCCAGTGGATGCCATGCGTCATACGGCGCTTGTGCCAGTTGTCGATATCAGCAGCCGAACTTGTCTGGTACGGTCTTACGGCACTGCAATGTACAATCAATAGTGTAATACTTCTCATAACTTGTAGATTAAAATGTTTAGTTCATCACTGCGGCGCTTGCGCCAAGTGCAGTCAAGATTGCGGCCAGAATGTTAATCAGTGTCTGGATCCCCAACTTCAATACTTTCTTCTGAAATGTTGTCATAAATGTTCAATGTTCAATTTCTCAATCTCTCAATTTCTCAATCTCCCGAATTCGGTCCCTCATTGGTCGGTTCTGTTGGATCAGTAGAATCAGAGGACTCAGAAGAATCAGAAGAATCAGTGTCTGCCGTCGTCGACTTCACGCGCTTAAACGAAGCCTTGCTCTGGAAACGCTCGTTCCATATCTTTGGCAGTTCGATGGCGATTTCCGCGGTCAGGTCGCTGATGGAGAGATCAGAGACCGAGATAGCGCGGTTCACGTCGATGTCCAGCGTCGGGTCGGCAGCCAGTTTGGCCTGAAGTTTCGCCTTCAACTGGCTCTGGGTCAGCGAGCCGCTCACCTTCGGACGGAAGGTCAGTCCCTCGGGCGAACAGACCACCTTGGCATTGAGCCCTAGCACCAGCGGCAGACGCGTCTCGATCTGCTTCATCACGGCGGCACAGTCTGCCGCCGTCACTGTCGAGCCGTCAGCCAGATACTCACAGAGCGCATTGAAGTCCAGCGACTGCTGATTCACGATACGAGGAATCACGATGTCCTCGTCAGTCAAATGGTTATGAACCTTGTAAAATTGCACGTTTAGTGCCATATCGTTGCCCCTCGTCAGTAGGGGACTTGTGTTTCCCACATCAAACAACGTCGTTCTCGTGGGCTGACAGGTGACGATCAAATCACGGTGCAAAGGTACAGCCGCCGGCAATCTCCGGATTCCACGGCTACCGTGGAACGAATAGCAGGAGAATTAACATTATTAACACGCTATAACACATAGGCAAACATGAAGTTCACGTTCTCATCGGAATTCCGCCAGTCGCTCTATCAGCAACTTCTCCAGGAAATAGGCGCCGAACTTGACACCTATCGTCTAATTCTCGGCATCAATGTCAGGGAACTGATGACTGTTCTCCACGTCAGTCATCCCCATATAAAAAGGTATTAAAAGGCGAACCCGCTCACATCTACTATTACCTGGCCGTCCTTCTCTATCTGTTCCATAAGTCCCAGACCGAGGAGCATTTCACCGACAGCCTTCTCGATGATCTCAAACGCCTCTTCATATTGGCTCTCCAAAAACCGTGAGTTAACTCAAATCATCCATCGAGTTAACTCAATCGACAAAATGAGTTAACTCAGCGTCAATCGTAAGCGGTCATTTTAGACCGTATTGCGTACCATATATATAATGATTTCCCGTAATACTGGAGTCGCTTATAAATTTCTGGAACGGATTCGTGTCATCTACAAGTTTGAGAAATCTTACAAGAAACTGACAGATGAGAAGCGCCAGGAACGGAGGGCTATCGACTTAATACCCATTCTGAACGACATGTATCAAGACCTGCTTTACTATGCCAACAAGGCAGCTGACAAGTGTGGCGACCTGTTGTTCAAGGCTATCAACTATGCTCTGGCAGAGTGGAAAGGCTTGATCAGATATACGGAGGATGGCAGGTATAGGGTAGATAACAACTATGCCGAACAGTGCATGAGGGACCTGGCCTGCGGGCGGAAGAACTTCCTGTTCTGCGGCAGTGACAACGCAGCCAAGAATCTGGCCTTTGCATATTCCTTGACAGAGAGCTGTAAGCTCAACAATATCAACCCCTACGACTACTGGGCAGATTTAATAGATTTTATCGGTTGTGAGGGTATTGACCTGAACAGTTTTGTGCACAGCCAGTGGCATAAGCACACAAAGGCAGCATAAATAGAGTTAAAAAACAAAGATTTTCCGACTTCTTTACAATCTCTTGAGATCCCTATTCATACTGGGGATGAGGAATTATTGGACCCAAGATTCGGACGCTTACCTTACATCGTAAGTTGGTTTCTCATAAAAATATAAGGTTCAATAAACCTGATAATCCTAGCCCCTTTTTGAAATAAATAGAGTAAAGAAAGCAAATTATTTAATATTTTATTGATATGTTAAACGGTAAAACAGTTTTGATTACCGGCGGAACAGGTTCGTTCGGTAAAAAATTTGTGGAAGTAATTCTTCGTGACTACCCCAATGTGAAGAAGATCATTATTTACTCACGCGATGAGTTGAAACAGTATGAATTGAAATTGAAGTATCCGGCAGCAAAGTATCCAATGATACGTTACTTCATTGGAGATGTTCGTGATTTGGAACGTCTGACTCGTGCTTGCGAGGGTGTGGATGTTATTATCCATGCAGCTGCCATCAAGCAGGTTGATACTGCTGAGTACAATCCTGAGGAGTGCATCAAGACCAACGTGCATGGTGCACAGAATGTGATTAAGGCTGCTTATGTGAGCTAACGTGAACTTCCGCATAACAGCCTGATACACAACATAAAACGGAATCACCGTTTCCTGTTTCATCAGACATTCATCAGACATCCGGGATTCGGGGCCTTTTCCGGCATTTCCAGTACAAAGATAGCACTTTTTGCCGAATTGGGCAAGAGCTTTAAGATTTTATAAACTATTGGTGTGAAGGAATGTTAATTTGCCTGATGCTTTATGAGGTGGCATTGGTGATGGTTGAGATGACAGTGAGGGATAAGGATGGAAAAATGAGGTTCTGAGCTGTCAAGATAAAATCTGAGGGCAACCTGAAAGCCCGATGTTTGAAGAAAAACAAAAATATACATTTTTAAACAAAGTTTAATAACACAAGATGCTAATATGGATAAAATGCTGAAAGCATCACTGGATTGGATAAATTCAATTGCATTCCCCAATGCTGGATTTGACCATCCAAATGACGAAAATAAAGTAAAATGCGCTGCTCGTGCATTGGATAAAATGGGAATCCAAATCGATAATTCAGAAATTATTGATTATTGCCGCAATCTTGGAATGCCACAGGAGTCCATTGATAAAATAGTGGATTGGTATGGTAGACCTAAGAGTCTGCGATTAAAAGACGCAATGGTATTCTCCACAGAAGACTTAAAAG
>FLNX01003663.1_pt1 | contig 17620 bp, 16 predicted proteins | sample 1140341 | NCBI WGS metagenome assembly FLNX01 (sample SAMEA3878208, study PRJEB12797) | bioreactor metagenome | biome: Moose rumen | place: Sweden | collected 2011-10
TTTCCTTTCTCTAACGCATTGATGCCTCTTTTTAGTATTTTATCACATCACTTTTCAATTTACCCGGATCGACAACTGCGCGAAAAGATGTGAGAAATGCTATCGGTGATACTGAATTTAACCTTATATTACAATATAAAAATGGAGATGCTTCAATAGATGGTGCAGCATCAGATCGTAGAGTCCAGGGGGCTTATGCCTCAAGGATATTCGTGGATATTGCTGATTTCTCTGGTTCAGAACATAAGACGTTTGATATAGGAATGGTTTTTCTCCACGAATTTCAACATGGATATTTCGGATTGAGTGACAATGTTAATCAATTAGCGGGAATATATTCTAGCGGAGACCCGTATTATTACAAAAGAGGCTACCGAGGAGATGTGGTTGATAAAGTGAATATTTATCGTAAAGAGTTGGATTTACCAACAAGAGAAGCTTACATGAGTAGCCCATTTACAAATAAAGTACCGTTTTTTGATGGGGGGAATACACTATGGTTAGATGGATATGCAAAATAAAAAAATGAAAATAAGACATCTTGTTATATTATTCTGTATAAATGGGCTTATGCTACCAGTTTCAGCCCAAAATAATATATTAAACAATGTGATACATTTGACAGACTCGCTTCTTGCAAATGCTTCTCTTGTCGAGCCGACATACGGAGTTATTATAAAGCCCAATCCCGATAAATACATAAATGTGCAGCTCCAATCTGCTTTTAGGACATCCGATATTGAGAAGGATGGGTTGGTGTTTAAATATATCACAGATTCCTCAAGTCAAGATTACACATTGTCAATGTCTGTTTATTGGGATAAAGATGAATTGGGAATATACAGCAGTCCATATGTTTGTCTTTTCTTAAGATATAAAGAGATTGGCCAAACTCCACCCTCGGGAGAATATCCTGAATCCATAAGTATTTTATGTAATATTTTGTTCTTCATTGATCGAAATAATAATATTTCGCATTTTATGGTTTTATTTATGGACGAATAGAAAAATGTCGGTTACTTCAACTCGCAACCATCAAAAACAGAGGCTCCCGCGACCTCGACTTCTTCCTCTACCGTGTGGCCAACTTTTTATAGTCTGTCACATCAAAATTCAATTAACCTTTTTCTCCGCCAGAAGATGACCTCGAATCTGGCACTCTGGGTATCCTCGTCTTCCGACACTTATCCAATCGGCGTTACCATCAACATTCTCTGTCTATTCACAAAATTATATCAAAATTATTTTCGGACACTGTTGTTTTTTGGACTGTCGTCCGTTTTTTTTATGTAATTTTGCATCGTGATTTCGAAGAAAACTCTGAAGGAGTTGGCTGCTTACCGTCAGCAGAAGAGGCTGGACGCGGGCGGCCTGTTCGTTGTCGAAGGGCCACGACTGGCTGCCGAGGCTCTCGCATGGGGTGCCTCGGTGGTGTGCACCTGCGCCACCGACGAGTGGCTCTCGGCCCACGTCGTAGGAGGTGCCGATGTGGGCGAGACGTACACTGTGTCGCAGGCAGACCTCGAACGTCTGAGCCTGATGCGTAGCCCCAACCAGGTGTGGATGCTGGTGCGACGCGGCTTGTCGCCGCTAGCGTCAGCGCTGCCTTCGGCACCGCTGACGATAGCTCTCGACAGGGTGCAGGACCCTGGCAACATGGGCACCATGCTCCGTACGGCCGACTGGTTCGGCATACGCCATGTGGTGTGCAGCACCGACACGGTGTCGTGCTACAACAGCAAGGTGGTGCAGGCCTCGATGGGCGCTGTGTTTCGCACCCGTGTGGAATATGTCGACCTGCCGCAGTGGCTTGCCGCCTGTGGCATGGAGGTGTACGGCGCCACGCTGCATGGCACCCCGCTGCCGGCCACTCCTGTCGCCACCCATGCCGTGCTGCTCGTCGGCAACGAAGGCCGTGGCATCTCGGCCGAGGCTATGGCTGCTGTGACACGTCCTGTCACCATACCCAACCGCGGCACCACCGCCGAAAGCCTCAACGCCGCCGTGGCCGCCGCCATACTGATTGACAAACTGCTGGAGGAATGAATTGTGGGGTTGTGATTTATATTGTTTTAATGTTATAGGTGTTTATTGCGTCAGTGGCTGACGCGTCAGCACTTCCACATTTATGCATTAACGCATTCACGCAATTTAAAAAATATGGAACAACTGCAATATCAAGAGGGGCGCACTGAGATAAGCCAGATGGGCAAGGTGGCCCTCATCGAACGGCTCACCGACGGCTTCCGCAGCTGCAATACGTCGACGGTGAGCAGCATTGGCGACGACGCCGCTGTGGTCGGCGAGGGGCCGCACAAGACGCTGATCTGCACCCAGACGCTTGTCGAGGGGGTGCATTTCGATATGATGTACACTCCGTTGAAACACCTGGGATACAAGGCGGTGGCTGTCGCCGTGAGCAACATGGCAGCCATGAACGGCACCGCTCGCCAGATACTTTTCAGTGTGGCTGTCAGCAACCGATACTCGGTCGAGGCGCTGGAGGAGCTGTATGCGGGCGTCCGCCTCTGCTGCCGACGCTATGACCTCGACCTTGTCGGTGGCGAGACCACCACGTCGCGTGCCGGCATGGTGCTGACGGCGACGGCCGTGGGCGACGCCGACGCCGACAGGCTGACCTATCGGTCGGGCGCCAAGCTGCACGACCTGCTGTGCGTCAGTGGCGACCTGGGGTCGGCCTACGCCGGGCTGCTCGTGCTGGAGCGCGAGAAGGTGACCTATCAGGCCAACCCCGACTTCCAGCCCGACTTGGCGGGCTTCGACTATGTGCTGGAGCGTTTCCTCAAGCCCGAGCCCCGCACCGACATCGTCAAGCTGCTGTCGGATGCCGACGTGGTGCCTACGGCCATGACCGATGTCAGCGCCGGTCTGGCCGACAGCCTGCTGCATCTGTGCCGCGCCTCGCACTGCGGCTGCGAGGTCTACGAGGAACGGCTGCCTATCGACTATCAGACCACTCGCGTCTGTTCGGAGATGAGCAAGAACATGCTGCCCGTCAGTTGCGCCCTCAACGGCGGACAGGACTACGAGCTGCTCTTCGCCATCGACCAGAAGGACTACGACAAGATAAAGACCATGAGCGAGGTGCACATCGTCGGCCACATCACCGAAGAGGGTATGCCGGCCGTGATGGTCACCCCGCAGAACACCACCATCGAGCTGCGCGCCCAGTCGTTTCAAGGCGTCGAAGAATGATGCAGGACACGTACACTCACCAAGGTCTGCGCCACCGCATGGTGGAGGACCTCAAGGCCAAGGGCATCACCGACGCCGCCGTGCTCAGGGCTATGGACGCCGTGCCGCGACATTTCTTCCTCGGCGTGGGGCTCGACATGACGGCTTACGACGACAGCCCTGTGAAGATAGGCTTCGACCAGACCATCTCGCGCCCCTCGACGGTGGCCATGCAGAGCCAGCTGCTACAGGTGCAACGGGGCATGAAGGTGCTAGAGATAGGCACCGGCAGCGGCTACCAGACCGCCGTGCTCTGCCGCATGGGTGCCCGTGTGTTCACCATCGAGCGGCAGAAGGGGCTCTTCGACCGCACCAAGCCGTTGCTGCAACGGCTGGGCTACAGTGCCCGCTGTTTCCTCGGCGACGGCTACCAGGGCCTTACCGAGGTCGACTATGCCCCCTTCGACCGTGTGCTCATCACATGCGGCGCACCGACGATACCCGAAGCCCTCATGGCCCAGCTCAAGACGGGCGGTGTGATGGTGATACCGCTCGGCGAGGTGGAACAACAGATGCTGCGCATCACAAAAGAGGGCGACAGCCGCGACGAGTGGAAGACAGAGAAGTTTGGCACCTACAGTTTCGTGCCTATGTTGAACGGCAAACAGATGAGAACATGAAGAGATGGACACTCGTGGCCAGCGTGGCCGGCATACTGTGCTGTGCGTGCCACCACAACGACTATACCCCCAAGCCGCAGGCCTACCTGCGCATCGACATGCCGGAACACCGCTACTGGCTGGTCGACAGTCTCTGCACCTCCCCCGGCGAGAGGCTTGTTTTCGGCACCGACACTGTGGTTACGATTACCGGCTTCTGCAAGACTCTCCCCTTCCTCTTCGAGGCCAACGAGTGCGTCGAGCTGACGGAGAAGGACGCCCCCAAGGACGAGCGGTGGGTGGACATACGCTATCCGCAGTGGGACGGCGTGGTGTTCCTTACATACAGGCGTCTGCATGGGGTGGAGGACCTGCGGGGGCAGATAGACACGTCGTCGCGCAAGCTGGAGGTGCACTACCGCTTCGCCTCGGGCATCGACGAGCAGCTCTTCGAGAGCGACGACCACACGGTGCACGCCGTCACGTGGCACATCGAGGGCAGACATGTGGCCTCCACCTACCAGTTCTACGCCACCGACTCGGTCCGCCATTTCCTTCGCGGAGCCCTCTACATCAACCGTCCTCCCAACAACGACTCGCTGGCTCCGGTGTTGGAATACATGCAATGCGACATCGACCACCTCATCGAGACGCTCCGTTGGCGCTAGGCCAGTATTCGTCGCGCACGGAGAGCAGCCGTTGCGACACGCGCGGCACATACTCGTGGCGCGTGATGTTGAAGCGTATAGAGTCGCGCAGGTGACGCTGTAGCGGCTCGGTGTCGTCGACGCTGCCATCGGCGGGACGCTGCAACAGCCGCCAGCAGTAGCCCTCGCAGCGCAGCCTGTCGGCGTAGTAGTCGGCATAGCGTTGGTAGAAATAGTACGACACGTAGACGGGACGTCCTTCCTCGTAGTGGTTCATTATCTCCATGGTGCGGCCCAAGCCGGTGAGGCCTATGTTGTAGACGTCGATGTCGGTGCGCAGCCCCTCGACCTGCTGCAGGTACCATAGGGGGAACGTGTCGTTGTCGCCCAGGGTGATGAGCACAGCGTTGCTGTCGCAGCTCTGCAGATGTGCCGTCGCTATGTCGTGCACTGAGTGGCAGTTGTGTCTGTCGTGGTCGCTCCAGTTGCCGACGGCCATGAGCAGAGGTGCCAGGAAGAGCAGGGTGGGGGACAGCAGACGTCGGGCGGAGTGTCGCGACGACGATTTGGCGCGTGCGGACTGCATGGCAGGGCCTAGCTCGTCGGCACCGATGCCTATCCAGACGGCCACGGCATAGAACGACAGCACGTAGGCATAGTCGCGTTCGCGCGGCTCGTAGCACGGGTGGTTGAGGTAGAAGTTGAGCACCACGCCGCCGAACAGGAAGAGCAGCATTAACGTCCAGTAGCCGCCACGGTCGCGTCGTCGGTGGCGCCACAGGCCGTAGCCACCCAGCAGCGCCGGCAGCAGGAACAGCACCACACAGTGCCACCTGAGGTTCTCGCGGCCGATGAAGTTGTACATCAGATAGCGCCCGTACATGTATGTCAGCTGGTAGCCCAGGTAGTAGATGACGTTGCCTGCCACGCCGACGGCGCCGAGGGTCCACTCGTCGCGGTTTTTGGCGTCGCTGTCGCGCCACATGCGTGGATACAGCGGCGCCTTGGTGTACTGGTCGCGCTGTATGTAGCTCAGGAAGCTTGCCGCTGTCGACGGCGCGCCTTCGTTGATGGGCGGGTTGGCGGCGGCACGTATGGGGATGACGGCATAGGGCGTCAGTCCGACAATGAATAGTGCCGCACAGAGCGGCAGCACATGCAGCAGTCCATGCAGCCACTGGCGACGGATGGCGAGGATATATATCAGTGCCAACGCGGGCAGCACCAGCAGGGTCATGAGGTGGACACACACGCCGAGACCCAGCAGCAGGGACACGAGAGGCAGCAGACGTGCGTTGCGTGTGCGCCGCCAGTGCAGCATGAGGTAGACGTCCATCGAGCAGAACAGCATGGCCATGCTGTACACCTCGCTCTCGACGGCGGAGAACCATGCCGTGTCGCAGAAGAGATAGCACAGGGCACCTATGGCGGCTCCGGGCGCCCGGGCGCCGAGCTCGCGTATGGTCAGGTAGAGCAGTCCCACAGTGACGCCGCCACAGACTGCCGAGAGAGCGTTGCTCAAAGGCGCCACCAGCATCGTGTTGCCCATGGAGAGCAGCATGACGCAGTGCGCCACCAGTTGGTAGAACGGCGCTCCGGGAGGATGCCCCACTTCGAGCAGCCACGACGTGGCTATGAACTCGCCGCAGTCCCACCACGATGCCGAGCGGTCCATAGTCAGCAGGTAGACTATGGTTGCCAGCAGTGCCAACAGAGGCGCTACCAGTTGACTACGGCTTTGTTGAATACGTCCTCGCATAGTTCGCTGACTATCTCGCTGACCAGGCCGGCCTCGACCGACGAGAAGTCCTGCGAGGCAGGATAGTCGCGGTAGCGCGAGAACTGTTGGTCGAAGTCGGCATCGTGGTCTATGTTGTTCACGAAATGCACCTTAATGGTGACGGTCAGTCGGTTCATCGACACCTCGTCGCTGCTCGACAGGGCCGAGGCACGTGTGTCGTAGCCCACTATCTCGCCGCCGAGTTCCATGTCGCCGTCGCCCGTTGTAAGCACCGACAGCGAGGTCTGTCCGCTGAACATGTTGCGCAGGTCGTCGCTCAGCTTCTGGCTGAGCTGTGGGTTTACGGTAGCGGCGTTGTTGGGGAAGGTGGTCACCACTATTGTGTTGGCGCCAGGCGGTATGGAGGCGCCGGTGAAAGAGTAGCCGCCGGTGCACCCCCGGAGTTGGATGGCACACAGTGCCGCCAGCAGGACCACCGCCACGCTATACCGCCCGCTGCCTGCGCTGTGGCTAATAGTCGCGCGAGTCTTCATCGATACGTTGTTCGTCTTCGAGCTGCCAAAGCAGGAAGCCCGACTCCTGTTGTATGTAGTTCAGCACGGCGATCTTGGTGGGCAGGTCGGTGATGGCCGACACCTCGCCGATGAGCTGGTCTATCTTCATCTTGAAATTCAGGTCCATATCTTGTGTGCTTGGGGGTTGTGCAGTTTTCTATCCGTTCATGCGGTTGTAGTAGTGCCACCACAGCTCGGGTATATCGTTCTCCATGGCCCGCATATAGTCGCTGTAGTTGCACGGCACCAAGGTGTGGCGCAGGTAGCGCTGGCGGCGTTCGTCGTCGTCGCAGGGCACCTCCATCCACCAGCGGTCGCTCTTGAGGCTTTTGTAGAACACTATCTCTATGCCGTGGTCGCTCAGCATGGCGGTGTAGCGACGGTACGACTGTTTGTCGCGCGACGGGAAGTCGCCCATGCGGAAGTGGTATCCCTCGAGGAAGAACCACACGGCATGTGCCAGCATGTGGGCCGTCTGGCCGTCGCGGTCGTAGGCGGGGTTCATCTCGAAGATGCCGAAGGTGGAGGTCTTGTCGCTCATGCCCGCAAAACGTGCTATGCGGCATATCTCCTCGCCATAGAAGCCATGTGGCGAGGGTGCGGCGTTGGCAGGTGCGTCGCTCTGGCGTATGGCGCTGACGTCGATGGCCACCACGTCGCTGTAGCGTACCAACGGCTCGCAGCGTTCCATGTCGGCCTGCAGTTCGCCGAGACGTCGTGTGCTGAACTTCAGCTCGTCCATCAGATCGACCATCTCTTTGCCGACGAAATAGCTCTGGTAGCCCATGCCCACATAGTCGAATAGGTAGTTGGGCTGCTGCAGTATGATGTGCTGCAGGTAGTTCGACGAGTTGACTTCGTCGCCGCCTTCCAAGTTGAATCGCGAGTCGACGGAACAGATGTTGATGACGCGCCCCAGCACCTCGTATGCCTTGTAGATGGGGAACACCAGATCGTCAGACCCACCCAGCACCACCACCGTCTTGCCGCGGTCCAACAGGTGCTGCATCACTTCGATAAAGGCAAAGTAGGTGTCGCGCGGTGTGGCGGCAGCCTCGATGTTGCCGAGGTCGACCAACGCAAAGTCGGGATGCGGCACCGCCAGACGGTAGAGGTAGTGCCGCACGTAGTCGGGCGCCACACCGCACCCCATGTTGTCTGTCGAGGCACGGTCCTCCCTGACGCCTAGCAGCACCAGCGTCGCCGCGTCGATGTCGGGGAAGCCCCCCTCGGCGGTGTGTGCCTGCACATTGTCGCCCAGCATCGGGCGGAAGGCACGGCTCTGGAAGTCGACGACGGCATTGTCTATAGGTTCAAAGTAGGTGCTGAGCTCCATGTAAATAGTTTTCTTTCTCGTTTCTATTAACGAGGGGCACGTTGTTTTATTGTGCCGTATGCCTTTTTTTGTTGCGACCGGCCTTGCCGGCTTGCCTCCTCCCTAGCGGCACCAGGCACAGAAGGCCGCCGCCGGGCACCATTTGCACGTCGTGGTGGACGGTGTGGCAGCAAAGGGTATGTCTCTATTGAACAACTCCTTCATCAGTTCTGTCAGGCGCTGCTCGAAGTCGTCGAGCATGGCATCGGTCAGTGCTTCCTCGTTGTCCCAACGCGCCAGACGCACACCGGAGCGTGGGTAGCGCAGCGGGTATATGCCGACGCGCAGGCTCTCGGCTGTGGGGAAGCGGCGCCGGTACATCAAGGCGTAGCACATCAGCTGTAGCCATTTGCCCGGCATCTTGGCCTTGCTGGCGGTGTATGTTATCTCGCTGTCGGCGAGGCTGCCCGTCTTGTAGTCGATGATGCGCAGTGTGCCGTTGAGCCTGTCAATGCGGTCTACGCGCCCGCCAATCGTCACCGCATGGCCGTCGTGGTGCCACATGGTGTGACGATAGTCCTGCTCCACGGCGACGATCTCCAGAGTGTGCCTGTCGGCTATGCCGGCCTCGCGGCCGAGAGCGCGGCGCAATTGTGTCAGCGCCACCGACCGCAACAGCATGTTGCGACCCTCGCGGCTGCGCCCGCCGCTCATCAGGCGTTCCATCTCGCTGTCGAGTAGCGACTCTATGTCGGCCTGCGCCCTACGCAGTGACGTTGCATCCACACGTCGTCCGACGAAGGGCTCGTACACGCTCTTCATCACGTTGTGCACCACTTCGCCAAGATCCGACGCGTCGATATCGTCTTCCACACCCTCCTCATTGCGCAGCCCCAGCACATTCGTGTAGTAGTATTTCAGCGGACATTCTACATAGCGCTCCAACGAGGTGGGCGAGAAGCCGTATCCCTCGCCGATGCTCCACAGGCGTTGCATCACCGCGTCGCTCTTTGACCCTGCGACTACGTCGCGTGAGACGTGGCGGCCTCCTGTGTCGACCACTGTGTCGCTGACTTTCACCGTCTGCGGGAAACGTCGGGCCAACTCGCAACGCACCTGTCTCAACAGACGGCTCTCCTCGCCCTTGCCTGCGTTGCCGGGGTCCGAGCTGTACACCAGATACACCTCCTCGGCCCGTTGCAGCAGACGGTAGAAGTTGTAGGCATACACGCTGTCGCGTTCTTCGTAGGTAGGCAGGTGGAAGGCCCTCTTCAGCTCGTGGGGTATCAGCGACGCCGACTGCCGTGCGGCGGGCAACACACCCTCACCGGCCGAAAGCAGGATGACACGCCGGAAGTCAAGGTTGCGTGTCTCCAGCATGCCCAGCAGCTGCATGCCCGACAGCGGTTTGCCCAGGAAGGCTATCGTGTGGCGTTGTGCTATGCGTAGGTATATCTTCTCAAGGGTGTCGAGGTTGTCGACGCAGTGGTACTCTTGCTGCAGCCGCAGCAGGTAGTCGACCACTTCGGACATGGCTCCCGCTGCCTGCCGTTCGCGCTGGTTGGTGGTCAGGGTGCCCTCGTCGACCAGCATCATCACCACGTGGCGTATCTGCTCCAGGCATCCGTCGGGCGTGAGCTGTACGTCGGGCAACAGCGTCGTCACCACCTCGGCACATCCTTTCGTCCAGTGTCCGGCGGCCGTCAGCTGTGCGGCGTCGGTGCGTACCAGGTTCTCCCTGTCGAGCATGCGGTTCACCGTCTGCCGCGGCGCGGCCATGTGCGTGAGACGCGCTATGTGGCGGTCGGACAGCACCTCCACCACGTCGGCATGGTAGTACCCTTGTGCGTTGTGACGACGATAGAGTGACAGAAGCTTCATGACCAGCGTGTGCAGCTGGCTGTCGGCATAGGGGAAGCCCATGGTGACATTGAGCGGGCGCTCTTTGCCGACGTCGGGCAGCGCGTTGAGAGTGGGTATCAGCAGGCTCTCGTCGGCCAGCACGATGGCTGTGCTGCCCGCCTCTGTCTCTTCGGTGAGCCATTGGGGATGCTCCGCCAGCAGAGACCCGACATATTTGCATTGCAGCACATTCTCAGGACATTCCACGATGGTGATATTCTTGTTCGAGGTGGCAAAGAGCGACGGCCCGTAGTGTCCCAGCTCGGCAAACTCCTTGCTGTGCTTACGCAGGAACGCGCCTGCCTCCTGCGCCTCGTCGTCGTAGTAGTACGCATCGCCATCGGTCAGCAGATGCCCTATGCCACGACGCACAAACTCGCTGATGATGGCATGTTCGCATTCCGAGATGGCGTTGAAGCCCACGAAATATATGGTGTCCCACGGGCACGTGTCGGCCAGGTCTCCTATCCGTTCGGCCACGCTGCGGTATGCCATGCCGCTGTATGCCTGACCGCGTCCCTCCAGTCGTCTTCGCAGACGTGTGTAGTACTCATAGAGCGATTGGTAGAAATGAAGGTAGTTCATCTGCATCTCGCTCATCGTCGGATCCTCCACGTCCCATTCCAGTGTCTCCTTCATGCGGTGCAGGTTCTGGAAGATGTCGCGTGCGTCGACCATATACCTGTCCACCTCCGAGAAGTCGTTCAGCATCAACTCGCCGAACGGGATGAACTCCTCGAACGTCTTGTACTTGCGCCCCTCGCCCTCCATCTCGGTATGTATGCGGTATAGCTCGAACAGCAAGAACTCGGGCGGCACCACTGTCATGCCACCCATCTGTGCCACCAGGTCGTCGACGACCATCATCCGTGGCAGGAAGAACGTGAGCCCTTCGTCTTGGGAGATCCTCCTGAAATGCTCGCGCAAGAACAGCTCCGAGCGGTGGTTGTTGAACACCACCAACACCCGGAACAGCCGTGAGTTGTGTCTTCCGTGTGCCGAACAGCAGTCGCCCGAAGCAGCAAATCCCGACTCGTCCAGTATCTGACGGGCTACTTTCAGAAGAAAAGGTTCCATGTCTGAATCAGCGCAGTCGCCCCCTTTGTCATGCCGAATGGATAGTGGGGAAACAGTCAGAGGTTGCCTATATCAGGTTCATGCTGCGCTTGATGGCCTCTATCTTGGCATCCAGAGCATCGTTGGTGCTGTCGAAGGCCTCCTTGCAGCACAGCTCGCCTTTGACACCGAAGTAGAACTTGATCTTGGGCTCGGTGCCGCTGGGACGCACTGTGACTTTGTTGCCGGCCTCGGTGAAGAACTGCAACACATTGCTTGTGGGCAAGTCTATTATGTCCACCCTGCCGCCGACGAGGTCGCGGCTTTCGTGCTGTTGGTAGTCTTTGATGCATACCACGCGTTCGCCGTCGATCTGCTGCGGCGGGTTGCTGCGGTAGTCGTGCATCATCTGTTGTATCTCCTCGGCGCCGCTCTTGCCCTTGCGCACCACGCTGACGAGGCCTTCTTTGTAGAATCCGTACTGGCGGTAGATGTCGACAAGCACGTCGAAGAAGGTCTTGCCCTGGTCGGCAGCCCATGCCGCTATCTCGGCAATCATCGAGCAGGCGGCCACGGCGTCTTTGTCGCGCACGAAGTCGCCTATCATGTAGCCGTAGCTCTCCTCGCCACCGGCAATGAAGGTCTCCATACCCTCCAGTTCGCGTATCTTGCCACCGATGAACTTGAAGCCAGTCAGCACGTCGTACACCTTGACACCGGCACGCGACGCGATGTCGGCTGGCAACTCGCTGGTGACGATGGTCTTGACGACGTATTCGTTGCCGGTGAGCATATGCTTCTCTTGCCACTGGCGTATGATGTAGTAGATGAGCACACTCATGGTCTGGTTGCCGTTGAGAAGCATCCATTCGCCGTCGGGACGCTTGACGGCCACACCCACACGGTCGGCATCGGGGTCGCTCGCAAAGACGATGTCGGCGTCGATCTCCTTGGCCAGGTCGACGGCCATCTTCATGGCGGCTTTCTCTTCAGGGTTGGGACTCGGCGTGGTGGGGAAGTTGCCGTCGGGCACCGCCTGTGCCTCGACGATGTTGACATTGGTGAACCCAAGCTGCTTCAACATCCTTGGGATAAGGGTGATGCCGGTGCCATGCAACGGCGTGTACACTATCTTCACGTCGTGGTGACGCTTGATGACGTCGGGATTGAGCGAGTTCTGCCCGATGCGCTCCAGGTATATCTTGTCCAGCTCCTCGCCGATAATCTCGATGGCGCCCTTTGGGGCTTCCATCTTCACGTCGCCGACACTCTTGATCTTGAGCACCTCGTCGATGACAGCGGTGTCGTGTGGTGCCGTCAGCTGGCAGCCGTCACTCCAATAGGCTTTGTATCCGTTGTATTCCTTAGGGTTGTGGCTGGCGGTGACCATGACGCCGGTATGGCAACGATAGTGGCGCACCGCAAAACTCAACTCCGGCGTGGGACGCATGCCGTCGAAGAGATACACGTGGAAGCCGTTGGCAGCCAGCACTCGGGCTGTGATCTCGGCAAACTCGCGACTGTGGTTGCGGCTGTCGTGGCTCACGGCAGCACGCAACTTCTCGCCGGGGTTGCAGCTTCTCACATAGTTGGCCAGCCCCTGCGTGGCCATCGCCACCGTGTATTTGTTCATACGGTTGGTGCCTACGCCCATGATGCCGCGCAGTCCGCCGGTGCCGAACTCAAGGTGACGGTAGAAACTCTCGTTGAGCTCCGTGGGGTTGCCGACCATCTCGCGGATGGCCTGTTTGGTGGCTTCGTCGTATTCTCCTTCCAGCCAAGCACGTACGTTGTCCTTGGCCGTTGCGTCGATGTTAAGGGTGTTGATATCCATGGATTTTATTGTTTTTACACATCAATAACTGCGAAAATCGTTTTTTATTGTGTTTGTGTGCAATTTCATTTGCTCCGTGTGCCTCAATGTATGGCCATCGCTGTGTCTCTAAGGTGAAGCGCTGCTCGTGTGACCTGCTATGTGTCCGAACACAGAGGGCATTTTTGTTGAACCGTTGAAATTTTGTTGAACTGTTGTCGACAGCAAATAAACGAGGGTTGCGAAGAAACCAATCGGCAGATTTTTTTTGCCACGTCGCAATTAATTCGTATCTTTGCACTTTGAAAGATATAGTTCTTTAACCCACGTTCACTGAATCGCTTGTCGGCTCAATGACCGTTTTGGGTTATAATGTGTAATATTTAAGGATATGAAAGACATTCTCCCCGTCAACGGACAATTCGAGCAGATTATGCTGCCCTACGAGAGCCTCGGCGATGTCGTCAGCAAGCAGACCCTCTCGTTCCACCACGGCAAGCATCTGAAGGCCTACGTGGACAACCTCAACAAGCTGCTGCCCGGCAGCGGCCTGGAAGGACTCTCTCTACAGGAGGTGGTGCGCCGCACCGAGGGCGGTATCTTCAACAACGCCGGACAGGTGCTGAACCATACGATGTATTTCGAGCAGTTCTCCCCTACCCCGCACGCCATGAGCGCCAAGCTTACGGCCCTGCTGGAGCGCGACTTCGGCAACGTAGAGGCATTCAAGAAGGAGTTCGAGCAGAAGGGTGCCACCCTCTTCGGAAGCGGATGGGTGTGGCTCAGCGCCGACAAAGAGGGCAAGCTCGTCATCACGCAGCAGAAAAATGCCGAGAATCCTGTCACCCTCGGACTCACGCCCCTGCTGACCTTCGACGTGTGGGAGCACGCCTACTACATCGACTACCAGAACCGACGCGCCGACTACCTCGGCGCCCTGTGGCAGGTCGTCGACTGGCAGGTGGTCGAGAGCAGAATGTAACCGCATGACCAACACCGTTCCATTCTCTGGCATTCGGATGTAGGGGCTACCAGAGGGGAAATAAGTCTGCTACAATGAGTAACGATGTCGCCAATGGAACTACGCCTCGATCCTGATGCCGAGGCTAAAGACTGATCTGTTGTGAAAGTAGAATGGGGCGTTGCCGCCATTGCCTGGCGAGAGGATTCCGTGGGTGAGTTTAATCTCAAACCCTATCTTTACGCAGCGCGTGTACCAATCCACTCCCCACGCCACGGTGTAGTGCAGGTCGTGGGTGTTAAGAGGTTGGATGTTACCGATGTCTTCGCCCTTGCGTAGTGAGGCAAAGTCGAAGCTGTATTTGAGTCCCAAAGCGATATAAGGCTCCACATTGCCTATGCGGAAAGAGCGGAATTTGATATCAACTGGCAGTTCACCAAGTACGCTTTCCACCGTGTAATTAGATGACGATAAGGCTGTAGTATTAAAGTTGTTCGGCTTCCAGTTGCTACTGAACATTGACACACCCGGCATTACCCGCAGACTGAAATGGTCGCCCAAGTGGATTCCGAAAGTTGTAGCAATGCGGAAGCCTGGTGCGAAGAACAAACCACTGTCCTGGCCATAGGCATGTATCTCGCCGTTCAGGGTGTGGTAGAGGTCAACCATGTTTCCCGTGAAGTCCAAATGTACTCCGTAGAATAACCAGTGGTCGCTCTGTGTTTCGCCGTCCAGATTTTGTGATTGAGCCGACAGGTTGAAGGACATTAATGACATAATGCAAAGCATCATTACTTATAGGGTTTGTTTTACCATGTGATTGAGGTTTTAAAGTGAAACAATTCTAAAGTATGCTTTGCATCATAGGCGGCGGTCTGTGTTAATCTTTGTGTGTTCTTTGATTGCTACAACGAAATATAGCCTGCATTATTGTGCAGGAAATATTATTCAGATTGGATATTTGGCAGCCATACGGCGGTAGAAGTCGCGCTGGTCGACATCGGCGACGGGATGAGCGTTGGCGAGCTGTTGCTGCAGTTGCAACATGTTGCTTGTAGGTTTGAGGCCTTCAGCCTTGCGGGTTTTGAGGCAGCGTTGCAGTTCGTATGCGGCGCGATTGTCATCGCGGCCAGCCAGCAGATGCGCAAGCACCATACGATAGCCTGTGCAGAACTTTTCCTGACGCTGGTTCTGTATGGCCTGACAGATAAGGGCGGCTTTTGGACCAGGTTCGTCGGTCAATTCGGCCAGTTCGGCATATAGGTAGCTGTCGTGGTGGCGCTTCAACAGGTCGCGGTAGATGTCGGCAGCCTTGGCGTTTTCGCCAGCAACGCGATAGGCAACAGCCATATATCGACGTGTGTGCTTGTCGCGCGGTTGGCGACGCATGGCTTCCTGCAACAACGGCATGGCCATCAGAGCACAGTCGACATCGGGGTGCTGCTGCAACTCGTGGAAGCAGTGTGTCATTATACGCTGAGCCGTCGAAGGCAGTGGGTGTGGCCGCTCGGCGGTCCCCTCCTTTGGCACCGTCATGCTGCCTTGCCAGTCGGCATCGGTCAGATGGTCGATACCGTATTGTTTCAAAAAGTCGAGCATACCAAAGCTTGGCATAGCTTCCTTCAGCCGTAGCGCATCATTCAATACGGCCTCGTGGACCTTGTTGTCCTTGTCGTCGATATTGGGCGCCACACGCAGCAGTGCTTCGAAAATCTTGGCGGCTTCGGCGGTCTTACCTTCCTGCAGACGTTTCTTCATGATATCGCTCCCCACCCAGAATATGCATAGCGTGGTGTACTTGCCCTTATGAACGGCATACATCGGACGTATGGCCTCGTAAGCCTCTTCTATCTTGCCCTGCTTCCGCAGGTCGAATACTTCCTTTACGGTCATGGCTTGATGGTTTTCGTTTAGTAATGGAATGCCGTGAATGCATTCTTGGTATGACGTATTTCCGCGTCCGGCCCCTTGCCGACGATGGCGATGATGTCGAATCGGACGGGCTCGGTGCGGTGATATCGCCTGACGTAGTTGTTGGCCACGCGGATGATGTTCTGCCGCTTGTGGTGGTCGACAGCCTGCTCGGCAGTGAAAAGCTCCTCGCTCGCGCGGGTCTTCACCTCGATGACGGCCAGTTCGCTATGGTCCAGCGCGATGATGTCCACCTCCTTGTGCCCACGGCGGTAGTTGCGGTCGAGAATGACGTAGCCTTGGTCTTCCAGGTAGCGCGTAGCCATCTGCTCGCCCGTCACGCCGAACTCCTTGGCCTCCTGCCGACTTTCCACCGTCCGCTCCTTCGTCGGCGCAAAACGGAACTTTACCTGTGCCATAGTGATACTATCGTTATGATTGCTGAAGCCGGGATGTCCACTCTTGCATCATCTCGTCTATCTCCTCGTCGTCGCAGAAGTCGGGATCGTAGTCTTCATACATAAGATTCCACATCAGACGCTCACGTTCCTCCTTGGTATGCTTCTTTTTCTTTCTGATTTCCAGAAGATCTTCATATCCCCAAATGCCGCCGCAGTCTTCCGGCGGACAGGCACCCGCTCCTTTGACGAAGGTGATGGAAGGTTTTTCGTCGGGAAGGTATTCGCGTTCGCCTTTGTACCACACATCGTGTTCCCAGCTGTCGCCGAAGTCGTATTCGAACACCACGCGTTTGCCTTTCTCGGTCAGCATGTCGTCGACGGTGCATTGAGCCATATCGCGATATGAGATGCGTCCGAACCCGAAAGAGTCTTCCATTTGCTCGCGGTCGACGAAACAGACATCCCCCTTGCGGAACTGATACAGGTGTTCGTGCATCCAGCCCATGGCGTCCTGGAGCACCTCGCCCAAAGCCGTCAGCGTAAGGTTGGAGGGAACCTTGATTTCGCGCCATATTTTGAGGTCGGTACTGTTCAACTTGATGCGCAGGTGCAGTTCGCGGACGTAGGGACGCGGCAAAGTGAGGGGGATGTCCTCGCTATCGTAGGGGTAATCGTCGTCATCTTCGTCGTCATCGTAGTCTTCGTCGTCATCTTCGTCAGGCAACATTCCGCTTGGTAGCACGTAGCCATATTTGTCGAACATATCCAGCATTGAGCGCAGCTCTTCCCGCGCTTCCTCGTCGCCGTCCACTACGGCACGCAGCAATTTGAAGAAATCCATCATCATGTCGTCCTCCGAGGAGTTCTGATGATGCGGCTTGAGATCTATTATCTTTGCCATAATCGGGGAATGTTGTTGGTGTGTAACGTATATGAAAATGTTTGTTGTTTCAAGGAGAGTATTAGCATGTTATGAACAATGAACCACAGAGATGCGGATACAGGATTTGACAGCAAGGAAGTGCTGTCAATGCTTCAGGCTTGGATACATGGCGTAGTATTGCGCTTCGCCCAAGGTGTCGGCATCTTCTACTTTGCTGTGGTATTGTGGAGGAACGAGTTCGCAGAAAGTGTCGCCCGTCATATCGTGAAAACCGTAGCCGCAGGGCCAACTCCACGCCATTATCTGCACTATGCGCGGCATCATAGATTCCAGTAGGCTGTTCTTTATTATGAATGTCATTGTTGAGCGGAAGTTGCTGATAGCGGAATCGTAGTATTGTTCCCACAGGTCGCCATTGCAGAACGAAAACTCATAGACACGCTCTACATAGAAGACCATTGCCTCGGCCAACGTTTCCTCGGACGGTGCAAGCTTCTTGAAGTCGGACAATGCCTTTCGGCACACACTGAAACGGCACTGGGGATTGCGTGAAAAGTCGTCGTCAAACTCCTTAAGGACTAT
>FLNX01001918.1_pt1 | contig 17534 bp, 17 predicted proteins | sample 1140341 | NCBI WGS metagenome assembly FLNX01 (sample SAMEA3878208, study PRJEB12797) | bioreactor metagenome | biome: Moose rumen | place: Sweden | collected 2011-10
TTAAGAACAAGCCTGCCGAGTATGTTCATATCGGTATCAGAGGTCGCACGGACGAGGGTCTGACCTTGCCCCGCGATATGTTCGGGATGATTCTTGGGGGCGGTATGGTGAACGCAGCAGACCCCATCAAAACGGACATTTTTGACCTCACCTCAACAGGCTTGAGGGGAAGTGCCTACATGGAGATAAGTGGCGGGTACAGCCATCAAATCAACGAACACTGGACGGTCGGTGGCAAAGCCAAGTTCCTAACCGGTATATACTACGCCGGTTTGAGCCATAGCCGACTGACCTTAGACGCTTCCGCAACAGAATGGACCCTGCAGGGAGAAGGCGCCTTCGCACTCGCCGGACCACTTAAGTTCCAGAACCTGCCCGAACATGTCAATTATCAGTATATCACAGACCTGATAAGCGGCTCGCAGGGCATGCAAGATAGCCTTCAGAACCTGTTACCTCAAAATATCGCAAGTTACCTCACACCATCCGGATATGGGGCTGCGTTTGATATCGGTTTTACCTATAAACCCATTGAACAAGTACAGATCAGTGCTGCTATTAATGACCTCGGGTTCATCTATTGGAACAACGCGCTGACATATACCACGAACATAGACACCACTTTTAGAGGGGTTGATAATCTGCAATATAAGGACTACCAAAACGCCGACGGAACCGTGAACACCAACCAACTCATGGACACTGTTTTGTCGCGCTTAGAGGGGTTTGCCAATATGATTGATGCCACCCGTACCGGTACAGGGTTTGCCCGCATGACCAACGCTAAACTCGTTGTGGGGGTAGATGCTAACTTCTGGCAAAACCGCGTCGGGATAGGCGTAGTGAGCAAAACACGACTCGTCAATAACCGCATCTACGAGGAAGTGACCTTCGGCGCTGCTCTCAGACCATGCAACTGGTTCAACCTCGCAGTAAGTTACTCCTTACTGAATAACGGTAAGTACTCCAATATCGGTGCCGGACTGAGCTTTATGCCCTATGACGGTATCAACCTGACCTTGGCGATGGATTATATTCCTACAAGTTATGTGAAGGTCAATAACAATATCCCTGTGCCCTATAACGCGAAAGGTCTGAATGTAGCCTTAGGATTCTCCATCGTTTGGGGCACGAACAAAAAGAAGGATAAGGACGATGACGGCGATGGGGTCTTCAACCTCCTCGATGTATGTCCTAACACGCTACCCAATGTACTGGTGGATGAGTTAGGTTGCCCCATAGACAGTGATGGTGACGGCGTGCCCGATTACTTGGATAACTGCCCCAACACACCCCAAGAGGCTTACGGCTTAGTAGATAGCACCGGCTGTGTCTTGGACGAAGACCACGATGGTGTACCCGATTACCTAGACCTCTGCCCGCATACTCCGCAAGAAGCATTCGGCTATATTGACGAGCACGGGTGCGAACTGGATACCGACGGCGATGGCGTACCTGACTGGAGGGATAGTTGCAACAACACCCTTCCCGAAGCCTATGGGTATATAGACGAGTTCGGCTGCGACTTGGATACCGATGGCGATGGAGTACCTGACTGGAAAGACCGTTGCCCCAATACACCCAAGGAAGCCATTGGTTACCTCGATGAGTATGGGTGCGAACTGGACACCGACGGGGACGGTATACCCGATTGGCAAGACGAATGTCCTTTAGCTGCAGGACCTGCCTACAACAAGGGCTGCCCCGAAGTGAAGAAGGAAATCCGTAACCTCCTTCAGAAGGCTATGCAAGGTATACAGTTCGAAACCGGTAAGGCGAAGATTAAACCTGCTTCCTTCGGACTGCTCAACCAGATTGCCGAAACCTTCATCGACAATCCGTCCTATATCATTGAGGTACAAGGACACACGGATAATGTCGGTAAGGACGACTTCAACATGAAACTCTCTGACAAGCGTGCTAAAGCCGTGATGGAGTACCTCGTTAACGCAGGTGTGCCTGCCGAGCGTATGACCGCTAACGGATATGGTCCTACCCGTCCGATAGCCGATAACACTACCGCTCAGGGACGCGCACTCAATAGACGCGTTGAGTTCAATATCACCTTCGAGGAAGTACACTACGAAACTGTGCTCGAACATGTCGATTCAACCCTCTATCAGCAACACTTAGATAGTATTCAAGCCCAAACGCTTGATACTATCGCCGCGCCACAAGAATAAAATAAAGATACTAATCATAACTACTATTTAATATGGGAAGAGCTTTTGAATATCGCAAAGCGACTAAATTGAAACGATGGGGGCATATGGCCCGTACATTCACGAAATTAGGTAAGGAAATAACTATTGCAGCCCGCGAGGGAGGTGCAGACCCCGATGGTAACCCACGTTTGAGAATGCTCATTCAGCAGTGCAAACGCGAGAACATGCCTAAGGAGAATATCGACCGCGCTATTAAGAAAGCAACCGATAAATCCTCTGAAGGCTATAAGGAGATTAACTATGAAGGTTACGGTCCTCACGGCGTTGCCATCTTCGTTGAGACGGCTACCGATAACCATATGCGTACTGTAGCCAATATCCGCTCATACTTCACCAAGCATGGCGGTTCCCTCGGTACACAAGGGTCCCTCGAGTTTCTCTTCGACAGAAAGGCTTGCTTCACCATCACGAAGAAGGACGGTGTTGACCTCGACGAACTCGAACTGGAACTAATCGACTTCGGTGTGGAGGAGTTAGATGTGGACGATGAAGAAAACACTATCGTCATTTACTCCGACTTCAACCTCTACAACGATATGCAGAAGTACCTTGAGGAGAACGGCTTTGAGATTCAGAGCTGCGAGTTCGTACGCATACCTAACTCGACCAAAGAACTGACCGACGAAGAGCGCGAGTCTGTACAAAAACTCATCGACAAGATTGAGGAGGACGAGGACGTACAGAATGTCTTCACCAATATCGCAGAGTAATGGTTACTTCGTTGACATTAACAGAGACTCAAGCGCGGCAATTGGCTGCGCTTGAGCCACTCTATAGTGAGTGGAACGAGAAGATTAACTTGGTCTCGCGTAAGGATATTAATAACCTCAGATTGCACCACATAGAACACTCCTTAGCGATAGCCCATGTACTCCACTTCAAACCCGGCACGACCATATTGGATGTCGGCACAGGAGGAGGCTTCCCCGGTATACCGTTAGCAATCCTCTTCCCTGAGTGTCAGTTCACACTAATCGACTCTATCGGTAAGAAGATACGCGTCGCGGAAGATATTGCCCGCCAAGTGGGGCTGACCAATGTCCGCTGTGTACAAGAACGCGCCGAAGAAGAGAAAGAGCACTACGACTTTGTCGTCAGCCGAGCCGTGATGCCACTACCCGAACTTATTAAGATAGTGAGGAAAAACATCTCCAAGGCCCACCATAATGCCCTGCCTAACGGTGTGATTGTGCTGAAGGGCGGAGACCTAAAGAACGAGATTAAACCCTTCCGAAACGATATTGAGATAACACCACTATCCTCGTTCTATGAAGACGAGTGGTTCCAAGAAAAATATGCTCTATACCTGCCGGTGTAGAGCATAATCTAAGTCCGACACACCCGCATGTAGTTTAGGTGTACGAGGTTGAGAGGTATGCGAGGTTTAGAGGTTTTGGTAGAACTCGGTTACTGCGACAACACCTTTCTTCCAAACATCTATGTCCATGGACTCATTCGGACTGTGGATAGCGTTTGCCTCCAAACCAAAGCCCATCAGGATAGTCTTGACACCTAAAATGCGCTCAAAGTCCGCAATAATGGGTATTGATCCGCCACGACGTGCCGCAAGAGGTTTCTTACCAAAAGCCACTTCAAACCCCTTCTCCGCAGCCTTATATGCCGGCAAGTCTATCGGACAGACATACCCCTGTCCTCCGTGCATCGGAATCACATGTACACGAACCCCCTTCGGGGCAAGAGACTGCATATACTCCTCAAAAGCCTTACTAATTGTAGCATGGTCTTGGTTAGCAACTAAGCGGCAGGAGACTTTAGCGAACGCCTTCGCGGGCAGAACGGTCTTAGAGCCTTCACCCGTGTAACCACCCCATATACCACAGATATCAAAACTCGGTCTGCAACTATTGCGCTCCAGCGTACTGTAGCCCTTTTCACCAAAAACATCGTCAACACCTATCGCCTTGTTGTATTCCTCTTGCGAGAAAGGTATTTGGGCTATCATCTGCCGCTCCGCATCGGATATCGGTAGCACATCGTCGTAGAAGTGCGGAATAGTTATTCTGCCATCCTCATCCACTACCTTACTGAGCATCTCACAGAGCGCATTGACGGGATTCTTCACCGCCCCGCCGAAATGACCTGAGTGCAGGTCTCTGTTAGGTCCGTCTACCGCTATCTCCCAGTACGCCAAACCGCGTAAACCTGTTGTGAGAGAGGGCGTTTCCTTACCGAGCATAGATGTGTCACTGACGAGGATAATGTCACAACCGAGCAATGCCTTATGCTCCGTAATAAAGTCCGCCAGAGAGGGAGACCCTATCTCCTCCTCACCCTCGAGAATGAACTTCACTTTGTGCTTCATTAGCCCGTTACGGACAAGGTACTCAAACGCCTTGACCTGAATGAGGCTTTGCCCTTTATCGTCATCTGCACCACGAGCATACAGTCTTCCGTCGCGCAGGGTCAGGGTCCACGGGTCACTCTGCCATGCCGCTAACGGTTCAATCGGCATCACATCGTAGTGCCCATAAACGAGCACAGTCTGCTCGGGCTCGGCAGGACTATACTCACCGTATACGAAAGGATTACCCTTAGACGGCATCACTTCTACATGCTGACAACCGGCTTCAAGCAGCAACTCGCGCCAACGCTCCGCACAACGCACCATATCGGCTCTGTGCTCCGACTGACCGGAGATAGAGGGGATAGCCACAAGACTCCCCCACTCCGCTATGAAACGAGGCATGTTGGTGGTTATATAGTCGTTGATCGTCATCATCGAAGTACACCTAATTTATGACCTATCTTAATGAACGCCTCCACCCCTCGGTCGAGTTGCTCGCGCGTGTGCGCTGCACTGACCTGTACGCGGATACGCGCTTGACCTTGCGGCACTACAGGGTAGTAGAAGCCTGTCACGTAGATACCCTCCTTCTGCAGTTCGGCAGCAAAGACCTGACTGAGCTTGGCATCATAGAGCATCACAGCGCAGATAGCCGACTGGGTAGGCTTGATATCAAAACCCGCAGCCTTCATCTTGGCGACAAAGTACTCCGTATTGCTGTGAAGCTTGTCCTGCAAACTGTTGTCACGCGTGAGTATCTCTAAGGTCTTGATACCTGCGGCAGCAATCATGGGAGGAATAGAGTTGGAGAAGAGGTACGGTCTTGACCTTTGCCGCAAGAGGTCGATAATTTCCTTACGTCCTGTCGTGAAACCGCCTACCGAACCGCCAAAAGCCTTTCCGAGTGTACCAGTGATAATCTCCACCTTACCGCGCAGGTTATACAGCTCCGTCACACCATGACCGGTCTTACCCACTACACCGGCAGAGTGCGACTCGTCAACCATGACGAGGGCATTATACTGCTGCGCTAACTCATAAATCTTGTCCAACGGGCAGACATTGCCGTCCATAGAGAAGACCCCGTCTGTTGCTATAATGCGGAAACGCTGAGCTTGCGCCTTCTTGAGTTGCTCCTCAAGGTCAGCTACATCGCCGTTCTTATAGCGGTAGCGAACAGCCTTACAAAGCCGCACACCGTCAATGATAGAAGCATGGTTGAGGGCATCAGAGATGATAGCGTCCTCGTCCGTCAAGAGTGGCTCAAACAGCCCACCATTGGCGTCAAAGCATGCGGCATAGAGAATAGTGTCCTCTGTGCCGAAGAAATCACTGATAGCCTTCTCTAACTCCTTATGGGTGTCCTGCGTACCGCAGATAAAGCGCACAGAAGCCATACCGTAACCGCGACTGTCCATACGCTCTTTGGCTGCCGCTATAAGTTCCTTGTTATCCGCAAGACCAAGGTAGTTGTTGGCGCAGAAGTTAATGACATCCTCACCTCCTGCTACCTTGATAGCCGAGGACTGAGGGGTGATGATGACGCGCTCGGACTTATATAGTCCCGCATCCCGTATCTCTTGCAAGGTCTGTTGCAAGTGGGTTTGAAAATCGTTATACATAATCCTATACTATTCCTTGTTCGAGCATGGCTTGTGCCACTTTCATGAATCCGGCGATGTTAGCACCTTTGACATAATCGACACTGCCGTCCTGCCGTATACCATGAGCGACACACTGTTCATGGATAGAAGCCATGATATGGTGCAGTCTGTCGTCTACCTCTTGAGCCGTCCAACTGAGGTGCTCAGCGTTCTGGGTCATCTCAAGACCCGATGTCGCTACACCACCGGCATTAACAGCCTTGCCTGGAGCAAAGAGGAAACCATTCACACTCTGGAAGTAGTGTATCGCTGCAGGTTGGCAACCCATGTTACTGACCTCACAGCAACACCACGTGCCGTGATTAACAAGGTCTTTAGCATCACTCTCGTCTAACTCATTCTGAAAAGCACACGGCAGAGCAATATCGCACGGCACAGACCATGCTTTCTTATCCGCTCTGAAGATAGCCTTGCCGGGAAACTTGGTCGCCATGTCCTCTACCCTATTACGGTTGGAGGCACGCATAACGAGCATGTAGTCAATCATCTCTTGGTCAATGCCGTCAGGTATCTCGCAAACACCGTCAGGACCGGAGATAGCCACAACCTTCGCGCCTAATTGGGTCGCTTTTGTACAAGCACCCCAAGCCACATTACCGAAACCGGAGATAGCCACTCTCTTGCCCTGTATGTCCTTACCGGCTTTGCGCAGAACATGTTGGGTGAAGTAGAGAGCCCCAAAGCCCGTTGCCTCGGGTCTCAGAATAGAACCGCCCCAAGTCATGCCCTTGCCCGTCAAAACACCTGTGTGATACTGACGCGCAAGCTTCTGGTACATACCGTTGAGGTAACCAATCTCACGACCGCCGACCCCTACATCGCCCGCAGGAATATCTTGGTCAGGACCGATACAGCGCCATAACTCAAGCATAAAGGCTTGGCAGAAACGCATGATCTCCGCATCGCTCTTACCTACAGGGTCGAAGTCCGAACCACCCTTAGCACCACCCATCGGGAGAGTGGTCAGAGCGTTCTTGAAGGTCTGTTCAAAACCGAGGAACTTGAGCATGGAGGGGTTGACTGCTCGGTGGAAACGCAGACCGCCCTTGTAGGGACCAATAGCGGAGTTGAACTGCACACGGTAACCTAAGTTCGTCTGCACCGCTCCCTCGTCGTCAATCCATGTAACGCGGAAAGTGAAGATGCGGTCAGGCTCAACAATACGCTCTACAATCTTGGCTTCTTCAAACTCGGGGTGCTGATTGTACATCTCCTCAATAGACTCTAAAACCTCTTGCACGGCTTGTAAATACTCTGCTTCGCCAGGATGCTTCACGGCTAAGCGTGCCATAATCTCTTGTGTTTTCATTACGATTTATTGTTTGGTTAGTAATCATTAGTGTCCACTTTCACCTCACATCTTGCATATAGATATAGAACGTAGTCCCTTTAGGACCGGTCATGAAGGTTATACGCCCACCGGAGCCTTCGACAATGTTCTTCGAGATGGCTAACCCGAGACCGGAGCCTGAGGACTTGGTCGTGAAGTTGGGCATAAAGACCTTGTCCTGTATCTCTGCAGGTATGCCCGGACCGTTATCGGAAATGGATATCTCGACCTCGTTCGTACCTGTTTGTTCCTTGAGAATGACGATGATATCACCGTCTTGGGTCTCGCTTAATGCCTGTACAGCGTTGCGGAGGATATTGACGAAGACCTGCCCTATCTGCTCACCGTCTGCCATCACCATCACACCCTTATCCGGTCCGACATAGCGGATGGGAATGCCCTCTTCATTGTGCCTCAAGAGGTCTATGGCTGCCGTCAACTTATCGGCTATGGGCACTTCTGCAACACGCACCTCAGGTGTTTTGGCGAACGTCGAGAAGGCTGTCGCTATATGACTGAGGTTATCAATCTCCTCAACGAGCATCGGTGCAGCTTGGTCAAAAGCCTCGTCAAAACGCTCTGTCCCCCTTAACCGCTCAAGGTGCTGAATGGTTAACTTCATGGGGGTCAGCGGGTTATTGATTTCGTGCGCCACTTGTCGAGCCATTGTGCGCCACGCTAACTCACGCTCACTGCGTGCCAATCGCGCCGCTTCCTCCTTCATCGCACCAACTCGTGCCTCGTACTGCTTGCGAGCCTTTCTCTGCTGCATCTGTAAGAGATGTCGACCACCGAAAAAACCGACAATAAGCATTAGGAGCATCAAAATGAGCATCGGCGGCAGGATATTACGGATGTACAGTCCATTCTGATGGCGTATCTCTTCCTCAGTGATATAGAACGGAATAGCGATAAAGCCTATCCGCATATCCGCACCGTTAAGAAACTCCATGTACGCCGTTAGGGTCGTTCGTATATCGGCTTCCTCTTGGATAGCACATTTGGCAATCTCCATTCCGTCAAGGTCATAAACGATAGCTGCCACGCCATAGGTCATCTGCAGGTCTTGCAGATCAACCGTCAAGCCGCGCTGCAGGTTATCAGTCAGTTCGTATGTCCAGGTGTACATGTTCTGCAACTGCGACTGGATGTATCGGCTTTTCTCCGCCAGTTCTAACCGCTGCCGTTCGGTGTACTCTCGTTCTATGAAACTGCTGTAATTCCCCCGCTTCTCCTCGGTTATCTGGATATTGTCGTAGGTATAGACCTGCCCCGCCTGCACCAACGAGTCCATCGTAATCTTGGTCGGCGATAGCAAGGGCGAGAGTAAAGCCGAGAATAGTGGTGGCCATAATATGGAGAGTAACGCTATCAGCATATCGGGTGCAAAGATACGACAAATATTTGGAATAAGCAAATAAATTGTGATTTTTTGATAAAAAGTCTGCTTTCGAGGTCGAAGTAGTACTCTTTTACAGCAATGCCATTCGTGTTCTAACAATCATCAAATAACGTTCTTGCATCTCTTTCGATAAAAAAGAGTTGTGTATCATCTCCTCCCACTGCGGCAAGATACTCACAAAACGCTTCCGCATCTTCTCCTGTACTCTTTCCGGCACGCCACTACAGGTCATAGCTTGCATAAAATCTCGCCACGATATTTTACGCTTCTTCCCATTGATGTTTAGTGCCAGTTCCTCCGAATCATTCGGAAGAACAGCTAATGTGTTCACCAAATCATATGCAGGAGACAAAATATGATTACCCTTGGGTGCATAGAGCGAGAAGTTTTTCAAGTGCATATCGCTATTTCCTGTCAACCAACAGAATAGCACTATTTGCCAGAAGTTAACCACATCCAACATGGGTGCTGAGGATAGTCGCTGAATCCCCTTACTTATTTGCTCATACGAGCCGCGATATTTATATTCCGTCAATTGTTCGGACAATTGGCATAAATCCTCCATTGCAATTTTCTCTCCCTTGGGTGTTCTGTCTATACGCGCGGATAAATACACCAATCTGTCATCTGCAAACCGAACTAAACAATGCGGCACAACAGCAATCCCCACTTGTTCAGCCAAGTGCATCGTCAAGTCCTCAATCTCCGGAAGTTCAGCATAGTGTTCTGCTTGGGGTTTGACGATAAAGCGTCCGTGTACCCCCACAATAGTTAAACGCGTTGTGTGTTCAATACGCTGTATGTCCATGGACAATTTCGCCTGTACACCGGGCACGGCAGTCTGCGTATGAATAACTGCTTTGGCCAGTTCTCGCAACCTGCTATGTACATACGGCAACTCCGGCATTTCATTCGTCCCGAACATTCTTTTCAGACAAGAGGGATGATAATCCTTTTGCCCCGGCAATAATTCTTTATAACAGCATAAACACTTCATAACATGTCCTCCTCTATAGCCTCCACACTCACCGCGCCGATACAATCATGGCAACAAGTCAGTAATAAGGCCATTCGGTCTCGCGGATTGATTTTCCAGCTCTCTATAGCAACATCCAATAGCCATCCTTCCGGTATCAAACCATCAAAGAACGGAAATAACACCTTGGACACATATGCCTCCTCACGTAATGGCAATGTCAAACTCACCGGCCGAGCATGGTCGCTACGCAAATAATCTGCATCGTAGCGGAAGATAAATCCCGTTTCATCTTCGCGTATCATTCCGGCTTTAATCCCATTGTAATATACTATCCCTTGCTGCATATCTCGCCCTCGTTACACGTTAGTCTTGACCTATTTTATTCACCGGTTGCAACGATGCACCGAATAAACACAATACTTGGTTTACTTTATCCATTCGGAGAGTCTCTTTACCTTGCTCTAATTCCCGGACGAAACGAAGTCCTACCCCGGACTTTAAGCTCAGGTCCTCTTGAGTTAAACCAAACTCCTTCCGTTTTGCTTTAACATATGTGGCTAATGTTTCCATATCATCTGCACCCTTTCGGGTATAATTTAGTTGAAAAATCTTATTTTACACCCTATCGGGTATAATTTAATTAAAAAACGGCAGTTTTATACCTTATCGGGTGCAAATGTACTACAAATATTTGGAATACGCAAATAAAATGTGATTTTTTGATAAAAAGTCTGCTTTTTATCGGTTATAGAGCTAATCAGCGACTCGGAGTTCACTCAAGGGCGATGAGTAACTTTAGGTCTCTGGGTCAAATTGCAGGCTGGAAAATACACTCGGTACGCGGTAAGGGTTTGAAGGTGCTCTACCCTATTCAGTTAGATGCGTGTCATGATTACCGTTGGTGGTTTGAGAAGTACTCTCGTTATTTGTCGGATCGGTATGGTGTGATAGTGGATAAGTCTTGCAAGGATATTTGCCGTTTGGCATTTTTATGTCATGATGCTTCTGTGTATTACAATCCATCGGCGATGTTATCTTTCGGGTACGATTCGGGTACGATGGAGTTAGGACAAGGTTCGCATGTAATATCGCGTGATGAAGAGCGTGTAAAGGGTTTATGTCGTGCCGTTGAGCAGGCTGGTGTGTGTGTATGGAGTCAGGGTCAGTATATAGTGTGCAGGAAGGTTGTGTCCTAAACCTCTTGTCCAAAGTTTTATACGTATCAAATATATCAACATAGCATATCGCCACAAATATTTACCTAAAAAATTATGTTTTGACCTTCTATATATTGCTCGTATCGAGATCATCCAAGGCTTTAATTTTCCTATATAATGAATAACTCTGACTGGCTCTACATCATCTTGTTTGACTAGTCCGACAGATACATCTAGATATAGCACGTTATATCCGAATGGCAGCCCCCCCCTGAATATGCCTATTCGCATAAAACTCATTAATTACGTCTTGATCTCCAATAGAACTTTTACCAAGTTTACCAGACATCCATAGCGCCTTTAGTCCATTAAATTCTGTTAAATTAGGGCAGATTACCATCAACCCTGAATTAAATCCTTTTACATTTGGGTTGTTAAATACATCTGCTTTCACTGCAGACAAATGCGGAAACTCAAATAAATCATCAATATTGGTCAATATCTGCATATCCGAATCAATATACACTATTTTATTAAATTCCGTTAATGTCCATATATAGAGTTTATCAAATGTCGATGACCAATGAGCCTGATTACTATCTGTTTGTATAACTCCCTCAATAGAAATATGTTCTCTCAATAATCTATAAGTAATATGCATCTTTTTTAATATATCCAAAGTCTCTTTCGATAATGAATCCGCACAGAGTACCAACAATGGGTATCTGCTATGCACACGCTTAAGCATCAAATTTAGTAACAACACCCCCATCAAATATGCATCTGTACTTAATAATGTTACATAGGCTCTATTATTACAATCTTCCATTTCCATAAAATAAATGTTCTCGATATTAGTCGCTCCTTACAAATAGAGTAATTATTTTAATAACTCCCGATGAATGCAGGTGGAATCATTATAATTCTTCATACCATCCATGAAGACCGTGATGAGATGGTGTGCAAGTAAAATGTCATTATTGTGCGCTGTATGCCTACCATAGGTATAAGCCCAAAATGGTATATACCGCGGATGAGAAGATAGCATATCATCATCAAGTTTAATTGAGCGTTCCAACTCTGTATCCGTCATATGAGTGATATCATTATGTTCCCATCCATGATGAGCAATCTCAATAAGTGGGTCGTTCAGTAACCACAAATCCTCGTAAGTAAGATAGCGTTCATTGGCAGTCTCGCGATATGATACACCATCTAAATACTTTCCGTTGATAAAGAGTGTCGTTGGTATTTGGTTTTGCAGGAGCCATGGCAGGACTTCCTTGATGGATGCAAAGCCGTCATCAAAGGTAAGAACCGCATATTTCTTTATACGGAAAGTGTCGGAACAGATATGGTCGTAAGCATCAGATAGTGAGATGAAGTGATAGCCCTGCCGGAGCATTGTTGTTACTTCCTTCTTGAACCACTCTATATCCGTCCAATCACCCTCATACATCGACACGGGGTCAAACCGCTCACTTATATGATGCAAGCAAAACACCCTTATCGGTTGGAGGCGGAGATGCATCCATTTACGCCGTATTGTAGTTATAATCTTACTCATGCAAAACTATCTCCATCGCCTAATTGATATGTACCGGTACTAATATCTTGAACAGAATGGTCTGCAAAATACAAAGGATATGAGAAGGAAATAGCCTCCTCTACTCGTTTCGGAAAATAGAGATGGGTATTTATGTATTCTGCCAAGGTCTTATTCTCTGTCCTAAAGATCGTTACCTTCATCGAATAGGCATGTTCTAATATAGATGCAAAAACGACATCTTGTGCAGGCGCATCATAATATAAATACGTCACTGTCAATGCTCGAAATCCCTCATGTAAGATATACACACCGACTATGGTCTCATGAACAAGAACTTGAACCACAACATATTGACTATGGGGGACATTGGAGCTAAACGGATTATCCGTCTCAACCCTATTCATCAGAGGAGTAGATAGGGTAAATGGATATTGTACTACCCAATTCAAAAAGTCTCGCGCATGAAAAAATATATCTTTTCTTCTATGAGTCTGCATAAATGCATAGGATTGCTCGTCTATAAAAGGCAAATACTTTAGTGTATATGACTCACCTTGAAAAGATGGATGCTTAGTATGCAGCATTTTACCTACTTTCTGCATCACATATGCTAATGTGCCTTTAACAGAGCTTGTGTCAATATGTTTATCAGAAAGGACATACCTCGGATAATACGTAGTTTTATGCCCTAAATGAGAAAATATCTCTATGGTTTCCGGAGCAGCCCATCTGTCCAAACAATAGTCTACTCCATACACCTCCGCCAAACTACCTATCACTATCAAGCCGTACCCTTTACCTCTATATTGAGGCAAACAATACAAGGCACTGAACCACCAATAGCGGGTTTCATTGATGACTTCGGGGAAAGCAGATACATAGGCTGCTAAGTGACCATTATCAAAAATAGCAGCGACAACGGCATCCTTATCTTTCACATATGGATTATTGACAATCGCCCATGCCTTCGTCGGTGAGATAATCTTAGCAGATAATCCCTTAGCAGGAAGATTATGTTTCAACCAATCCTGCAAATCTTTCACAGTATATAACTTTAACTCATTCATTACTCGGCGCCATGTATGTATGTATGTATGTATGTATGTATGTGTGTGTGAGCAAACGGCATCAATGATGGCTCCCATGTTTTGTAAATTTAATATCTCCATCATCTTGAACTTAAAGCCGAACCGGTTCTCAATCTCGGTAAGTAGCATCATGAAAGAGAGGCTCGTCCATGTTGGCACATTTTCGGCACTCATATCATCACGGAGGACTAAAGTGTCATCCTTCAGCATCTCACGGACAATAGGTGTCAATTGTTCAATTACTTGTTCACGTGTCATATTATAATTTGGTTTTTAATACATTTCTATCTACTTTCTCACTTTTATTGAGCGGGAATTGAGGTTCAAAGAGTATGCGCGCAGGAATCATGTAATGCGGCATCTTTGAACGAAGATAATCGATTAGTGGCTTGGTATCTTCCTCTTGCGACTCTACGAAAAGTGCTATCTCCGTTAGATGCTGCGTATTCTGAAAGGCAATGGCTATCACGCGATGTTCATTGTTGTAGAACTGCCGCGCATGGTGCTCAATCTCACCTAACTCAACCCTAAAGCCCTGTATCTTAGCCTGCTGGTCTATTCTACCGGAATACATGATGTTTCCCGATTCGTCCCAATAGCACAAGTCGCCTGTGTGATAATAACGAACTCCATCCATCATAAAGAACGAAGATGCATTCTTCTCGGGATTATTCCAATAACCCGGAGTAACTTGAGTTCCCGAGACACACAGTTCGCCCTTTTCCTGTCCTTCAACAAGTGAACCATCTTCACTAATAATGATGGCTTGGATATTAGCCAGAGGCTTGCCTATAGAGATAATTCCATTGAGGCTGAGATTATTGCCCCCACGAGTGAGTTTATAATAGGTGCAGTAAATGGTTGCCTCAGTAGGACCATAGAAATCATAAATCTCGGTATTCTTGGCGCATTTGTACCATGCTTCCATTAGATCTACAGGACAAGCCTCTGCCGTGAGAATACAAGTCTTCATGGAAGAAGCGTCAAACTCATCAAAATAGGGGCGGAGATAAGTTAGCATAGATGGTGCCATGGCACCAAAAGTAATCTTCTGCTCTTGAATGAGGGAAGCCGCATAGAGATATTTGACCTGACCATATGGAACGGTATAGACACATGCTCCCCGAGTTAGCGCAACAAGGTAACTCTGCACAGACACATCAAAAGTGAGGTCAAAGACCTGTAAGCATCTATCTTCGGGAGTAATGTCAATTCCTGTCTGCCAGAACGAATCCATAAAAGCAGCGATATTACCTCGTGTGATTGGCACGCCTTTAGGCACACCTGTACTGCCACTGGTGAAAAGAATGTATGCGAGCGCATCATCGGACGCTTCTGCCCGGTTGTCCAAATCCATCTCAGTAAACGGCGCCTCGCATGCATCAAGGATGTTGGAGCATCCCACTTGCTGTATGATGGCCTCAATACGTTCTGCCGGCCATGACGGATGTAGCGGCACGTATGCCTTGCCTTCCATCCAAAGGGCAAAGATAGAGGCATAGGTATTCAAATCATCATGTAGTGCCAATCCCCATATCTGCTCGTTTTTCTCTGCTGCACGGATGACGGAACGAATAGCAGAGATGCGTTCTGCGAACTGGCGATAGGTGTAGTATGTGCCATCTATATAGAAGGCGGGGCGATCGCAATATTGGCGAATTACTTCGATAAAGGGGGATAATATGAATGGTTTAACATCTTTCATTTCCAATAAATTACATCTAATCCATATTGTTTATGCCAAGATGGAATTTGCTCAACAACAACCCCTCTATCAACCCATTTAAGTAGAGGTAAATCTGAGTAACTATCTGAATATGCTATCGAATATATTTCTGATTTATCAAATCGTTTTTCTAACAATTTTACTTTATTTTCCTCCATACAATCTATTCCGTCCAGTTTCCCTGTAGCGTGCCCATTGCGAATCGCGATATTAGAAGAGATTATATCATCCGGAGCAATATTCATATCCTTCGCAAAATATCTTAGATATATTCCAAACCCACCGCTCACCACAACAACACGTGCCCCCTCCGCTTGATGTTTCCAAACAGCAGCGATTATATCCTGTATAAGATTAGGTTTAATTATCTCTTGATAAAAAGATTGGGCTGATTCAACAAGAATCTCTTCTTTATAGCCTTTTAATGCCCGTAATTCCATCTCTTTTTGCAGCAGTAAACCGTGCGACCATCGTGCTATACGATGAGCAAGATTGAATTTCTCTAAGAACAAATACCATTTGCGACGCCATCTCGCAATTTTACGAGGATAATGCGCAATCGTATAATCAATATAGCGGGGCGCAGATTGAAACGGAACACATGTTCCGCAAAAATCCAAAAATACTATTGTTTCTGTCTTATCGGGCATAGAATTTTTCTATTACTTGGATTACCCGCTCCATTTGCGGTCTTGTCCCTATTGTTATACGAAAACAGTTGCGAACACTCGGGGTTTGAGTCGTATCGCGAACAAATATATCATGCTCTGCCAAATAGGTTAGCAAGTCTATCTTTTCCTCATATGATTTGAACTGCACTAACACAAAATTTCCGGCACTTTTGTGCATCGTCATTCTATCCTGCCATTGCTTACATGCGTCAATAAAGAATGCCTTCCCCTCATTCACCGCTTTCACATAATCCCACATATACTGTGCATCTTCCAAAGCGGCACATGCTGCTACCTGAGCAATCGTACTTACATTCTTAGGGTTTCTTATCTTATTGATAAATTGTACATTCTCTTTAGAAGCGATTAAATACCCTACGCGAATATTAGCCAATCCGAATGCCTTAGACATGGTGCGGGAGATAAGGATATTATCATATTGGAACACCAGATTACTAACTGTTATGCCCGAAAATTCACAGTATGCCTCATCAATCAAAAATAAAGTATCAGGATATTCTTGCAATAGATGTTGTATATATGCCTCTGAATGGACATTGCCGGTAGGATTATTCGGATTACATATATATACCACAGCAGGTTCCTTGGTCTGTATATCCATTTCAAAAGCCTCAGCATCAAATGTGAAATCTTCTCTGTAATTAGAGAAGAAGACATCTGCCCCATTGGCTTGACAGGTCAGTCGGAAATTATCATAAGATGGGCCGAGAATCATTACCGGGTCCCCCACACTTATAAACGCTTTACAGATATACTCATGTAACACATCCGAACTACCGAAGTACTGGACATTCTCTATTGGTAAACCTACATACATTGACAAACCCGTCAGCAACCGCTCATTATATGTAGCCGGATAGAGATTGAGAAAGTTAGGTTGCTGCAAAAGCGATTGCAGTGCTTCCATTACTTTCGGGGAAGGGGAAATGGTTGATTCATTCCAATCCAACTTAAGCATCTGTTGACGTTTCTCAGGGGATACCGTCCAAATCTGATGAGAAGCTAACTTATAGGGCTTCAGATTACGTAGATATTTATTGGGGAACTTCATATTATTTCAATTTAATTTTCTGTCCGTAAAACAAATCATATTTTTCCGGGGTAAACGGACTGTACCCAGCACTATGAAATGGCGTTATTTCTCCAAAGTACATTTTTCCATCCACATCATAGAAATCTAATCGCACACATTTCATATATTTGGCTATCTTGGCACCGTATACTAACATATCGTCTAAGGACTTAGGACGAGGTACATTAGTAGTATTAGACTTATCTGTCACATCATCTCCACTAATCCATACAAATGGCAGACGTTTCCAATTTATATCGTAAGTACATCTGTCGTTTATGCCCATTCTATCATATGATACGTATATAAACTGCGGATCTTCTCCAATAAAAAAGATTTTATAGT
>FLNX01000837.1_pt1 | contig 17516 bp, 17 predicted proteins | sample 1140341 | NCBI WGS metagenome assembly FLNX01 (sample SAMEA3878208, study PRJEB12797) | bioreactor metagenome | biome: Moose rumen | place: Sweden | collected 2011-10
CACGTAAACACTGCCGGTCAGGGGCCTGCCGAAGACATCATCGAGGGAGTGAAGAAGATATGTGAGGAGCATCCCTACATAAACAAGGATAAGATAGGTTGTATGGGAGCCTCTTACGGAGGTTTCATGACACAGTACCTGCAGACGATAACAGACATCTTCGCCTGTGCCGTAAGTCATGCCGGTATCTCCAACCACACCAGCTATTGGGGCGAAGGCTACTGGGGGTATAACTATAGCGAGATATCTATGGCCAACAGCTATCCTTGGAGCCACAAGGAGTTATATGTCAATCAGTCGCCACTCTTCAATGCCGACAAGATACATACACCTCTGCTGTTGCTGCATGGTGACTCCGACACCAACGTACCTGTTATCGAGAGCCTGCAGATGTTCACAGCCCTCAAGCTGTTGGGACGCGAGGTAGCACTTGTTGAGGTAAAGGGAGAGAACCATCACATCCTCGACTATGCCAAGAAGGAAAAGTGGATTGCAACACAAATGGCTTGGTTCCAACGTTGGCTGAAGGATGACCCATCATGGTGGGAGGCTCTCTACCCTAAGAAAAATCTATAAGAATTGGGAGTTATAGAAGGAAGTTATGCCCTTCGGGCTGGAGTTAATTCGCTTCGCTCATTGGAGTTATAGGAGGAATTTTTACTCCCTCTTATTACTTCCTTTTATTACTTCCTTTTATTACTTCCTCTTATTACTTCCTCTTATTACTCCCTGTTATTACTCCCTTTTACTCCCAAAGTTTCACTTTGATGCCCGCCATACACCAGAATCCCGGCTGCAGGACAGTACTCAAATCATAATATCTGTATGAGGTGATGTTATTCAATGATAATGTTGCCTCATATTTTCTTCTCACAAAGGAAATCTTCGCATCTATAAGGCTGAACGGCTTGTAGAACGGTCCCATGCGGTCTTGCCAGCGGTAAGATACCACAAAGTGAAGAGTGTAAGAATGTTCCTTGTTAATTGTTAATTGAGGACTGACAGTCACTTTGTGCTTCAGGTACTCCATAGCGTAATTGCTCTTGTATATGGCGACATCATCATACCTCTTCTGGTCAATGAAGCAGTAGCCCACCTGAAGGGATAGTTGAGAGTTGATAGTTGACAGTTGAGAGTTGGGAGTAGAGAGTTTAGAGTTTATGGAAAAGCCCCTGTTGTCGAGGCGGAAATTGGCAGAATGATATTTATCCGTAGGATAGTACATCACCCAGTCAATCATGTCCTTGCCCCAATCGTAGAAAAGTGAAGAGTTAAGAGTGAAGAGTGAAGAATTATATCTGAAGCCGAAGCGTAAAGACTGAACTCTTTCTGGTTTCAGGTCCTTATTGCCCTCATTCGTGGGGGACTTATAGAAGAGGTCTGTAAATGTCGGCATGCGGAAGGCGGTATTATAGCTCAGGAACACATCGCTTTGCGCCTTTGAGGTGTCCCATACCCTATACTTCATGTCTATGCCCGGGAAGAAGTGGAACCTGCCGTCATAGCCGCTGTTATGATTGGCGACGACACCCATAGAAGCTGTGAACCTCTTGTATATTATGTTATGCTCCAGAAAGAGACTCACCTCCGTCCTGTCGCTATGGTAAGTGCGACGGATGCTCTCATTGCGCACCTCCACACCAAAGGCCGTCTTTCCCAAAGACCAGTCGTAATTACCATTCACCTTTCCGCCAATCACATTGGTGCGATGGAAGTTCTCCCCCACCCCAGAGCCGCGTATCAGCTGAAAATGGTCTGTGTTAAGATTCCAGTATGGCTGCACCTGGAATTGGAAGGCATCAGAGAATCCACCCCTGATATCTACAGAAGCGAAAAAGCGCCCGTTGCTCTCATACTGATTGGGATAGGCAGCAGAATAGAATGTGTTTGCCCCATAGCGCTTTGCTGTAGCACCCAGCGTCAGGTGAAAGTTGAGAGTTGAAAGTTGAGAGTTGAGAGAATAAAAACCTTGTGACTGGCGGAAATAGCTGTTCTCCGTACCTCCGTCACTCTGCCTGTAACCGGCAGAAAGGCTCATTTCCTTTCCTGCAACACGCCCATTACCTCCGAAAGTTCCATAACTGCCACCCTCAAGAGCAACAACACAGTTGACAGGTGACAGCTGAGAGGTGACAGGTGAACCTTGAACTCTTGAACTTCTTGAACCCTTGGTGACAATATTTATCGCCCCATTGAAGGCAGAAGCTCCAAACACACGTGCAGCAGCACCTTCGATAATCTCGATGCGATCTATGTCCTCAAGAGAAACAGGGAAGTCGGCGGAGAGGTGTCCCGTCTGTGGATTGCCTATGTTGACACCGTTAAGAAGAATGGCAATCTGGTCGAAAGTGCCTCCGTCTATGGAGATGTCCGTCTGTACTCCAAAGCCACCGCGCTGACGGACATCCACGCCAGTGACCATTTTCAATGCGTCGTTGACAGTTGCCACTGCCGCACGATGAATATCATCGCTGGTTATGACAGTGACAATCCTTGCCGTCTCACCCTCGGTAAGCGGCGCCCGCGACCCTAAGACAACGACATCATCCAGGGTTTGGGCCTCACGAACAACTGTGTCCTTCGCAAGTTCCTCAACAACGCTGATGCCCTCCGCCATAGCATGAGAGACAACAGCAACGCTGAGTACCCCAATCAACACCTCACGTCCCAAGACAGAGAAAAGAGCATACCCTTTTCTGGAAAAACGCTTGAAACGTAAGCTTGTACGTGAAAAAAACTGTTCTTTTTTCATAAATCGCCCGCGAAGGTACAAAAAAATAACGAAATTAACGAATTTACGGAATTTTCTTCTCTATTATCAAAATCTTTTTGTAATTTTGCACCCGCTTTCCAAAAGAAGGCTTAGGTAGAAGGAAACCCTAATTAAAAAAACTCTCAAAAAAAATGTACTACATCAGGAAAACTATGGAGATAGCCGGCTGCCATCAGCTGAAGCTATCGTACAGAAGCAAATGCGAGCAGTTGCATGGTCACAATTGGGTAGTGACCTTGTTCTGCAAGGCTAAAGAGCTTAATCAGGACGGTATGGTGATTGACTTCACACAGGTGAAGGAGAAGATTCACGGATACCTCGATCACGGAAATCTTAACGAACTGTTGCCCTTCAACCCTACGGCAGAGAATGTTGCACGCTGGATATGCGAGCAGATTCCTGAATGCTATCGTGTTGAAGTGCAGGAGAGTGCAAGAAACGTTGCCATTTACGAAGAAGATGAGGATTAACGAAATTTTCTATTCCCTACAGGGGGAAGGCAGTTTTACAGGCACTCCGGCAGTATTTATCCGCTTCAGCGGCTGTAACACGAAATGTCCTTTCTGCGACACTCAACATGAGGAGTATGTGGAGATGACAGAGGATGAGATAGTGGCAGAGGTGAAGAAATATCCTGCCAATCATGTTGTCATAACCGGTGGAGAACCGACCTTGCAACTTACACCATCGCTATGTCAGAAACTGCAGGAAAACCTCTTCTTCGTGCAGATAGAGACAAACGGCAGCGTGAAGCTCGACAACGAGTTCAACCTGAAGGACCAGGAGGAGTCGCTCATCGACTGGGTCACATGTTCGCCAAAGAACCTCCCCATCAAGATACAGAGGATTGATGAGTTGAAGGTACTCTTTGACGGAAAGGAGCCGATGCTCTACATGAACGACCTGAACTTCTACAATCATCGTTTCTTCATACAGGAATACCGCCTTCAGCCGTTGGACGACGGACAGCCTGCAGAGAACAACTGGAAAAAATGTATTGACTATATACTAAAGAACCCACAATGGACGCTATCACTTCAAACACACAAGATACTCAACGTGAAATAGAGCTGAAACAAGCCATACGCACTATTCTCACATACATCGGCGAAGACCCCGACCGCGAGGGCCTTCAGAACACTCCTGACCGCATCTGCAGGATGTATGAGGAGATCTTTCGCGGGTATAAACCGGAGAAGAAGCCACGCATAACAATTTTCAAGAATTCAGCACACAGCGAAGAAATGGTTTTCGACTGTGGCGATTACTACTCCATGTGTGAGCACCACATCCTACCCTTCTTCGGAAGATACTATTTTGCATACATCCCCAGTGCCGACGGCAAGATACTCGGTATCTCAAAGGTAGCACGCGTCGTGGGCTACTGCGCTGCAAAGCTGCAGCTGCAGGAGAGGCTGTGCAGGGAAATTGTTGATATGATTAGCGATGCCCTTGGCGGAACAGCACAAGGCTTTGCCATAATGCTGAGAGGAAAACACCTGTGCAAGAGCATGCGAGGCGTGAGGAACAAAGGCGAGATGTCAACAACCTACTTCACAGGAGAATTCAAGAAGAAGGCACAGCTGAGAAACGAGTTTTACAACCTGGTAAACCTACAAGGATAAAAAATCACAACCTATCGTCGAAAAGTGTGATTTATTACACATTTTTCTTCGATAAATTGTGAAATATCGGATTTTATTATTATCTTTGCAGCGATTTCACAAGGAGACGATTATGATTATAGAAAGAGACATCTTGAAGAAACTGGACGCTTCAAGGTAATAAGGCCGAAGTGGACTTCCTGATTCAGAAAGGGCTGGAGATTATACCCATTGAGGTCAAGGCCGAGGATAACGTCAACGGCAAAAGTTTTGCAGAATACAACAAAAAGTATGAGCCGCGTATCCGTCTGCGCTACTCGCTACTCAATACCAAGCGAAACGGAAATATGGTCAATTTTCCCATCTTCCTCTGCGACTGGCTCAATGATGTTATTCAGTTGTTGTAAGCGCAGATGAGATTACCCCAGAATAATCGGAGACTGCAAACTAATGCAGCCTCCGATTTTTTGTTTTGGTTTTCTATTTGCTTAACATTTTTACAGCATAACAGCTTATCATTGGGTATTCTAATTAGGCAACATAAAAGGGATTCATTATTCTTTAATATTTAATGTTACACCCCGAGCTCCCATACGTTAAATACAAATCCGGATAAAAAAATGCAAAAATATTTGCAAGTTAAATATTTTCTTTGTATCTTTGCGGCGAGAAGTATATAACTTCTGTACATTCTATATTGTTATGTTGACGAGAATCAAACGACTATTCCAGCTAAGGTTGGCACTTCCGACTATTCTTTTGGCAGTTGGAATGTTCCTATTTTTGTCCTGTATTTTTGATTGGTTCGGATTCAAAACGGAGCATGTGATATGGTTTAAACTTATGGAGAAGTCTGGTGATTTGATTCTGATTTCGTCTATCATTTCGTTTCTCATTGACTCTGCTGAATATTTAGGCATCTTTAAAAGGGAATTAGAGGAAGTTATCTATGATACAAAGTTTTTGAAAAAACGAAATGACATAGAAGACGTTTGGATTAATGTCTCCAAGGTGCTATTCCAGTCAAAATTTCCTCAAATAAGTACACAGCTTATGATGGCTGTTAAGAACTATTATACCCCAGATGAGCAACTGAAGCTTAATTATTATAACGATTATAGAAATATATATACGATTGAATATGATGAAGTAAATCCTGATTTTATACGAGTTAATAACAAAACTTCTTATATATTAAGTGTAGAGGATGAAAAAGAGTTCGTTTTTCCGATGCGCTATTGGACTTGTGTTCAGGAGAGTGACCAAAACACTGTTGAAACAGTAATGAGTTCCATAACAGTTAATGGCAAACCTATTGATAACATGGATGCGCCTGAAAAGAAGTTTGAAAATGGAATGATTTGTTACCATTTCAACATTAAACTAAAAGGTTCTACTGAATACCATATACAGCAGGAGACAACGCAAAAGTACAGTATAAAAGAAGACAATTATCTAGGATTCCGAGCTCGTTGGCTTGTAAATAACATGCGAGTCCAAATTTTCCACCCTGCAAACATGAAACTACTGTTCGTTAACAGAGCTACGGCTAATGGCTTTGAAACAAACAATAGCACAGACACATTCAAGGAGTATGAATACAGAGGACTAATATTAAAACATCAAGGATATATTATTATTTTAAACAGCCCCCAAGAGGCTTAACAGACTATGAGAAAGAACAAAGTAAATGGCGATATGGAGGTGTAACCTTCATGTTTTTAGAGTTGTGAGATGAAGAAAATAGTAAATAACCATTTAATTTGCGAGGCGAACAAATCGCCTCTTTTTTTAAAAAAAATCGATTTTTTGTTGTTCCAGAATTTTGTTGTATCTTTGCATCAGCAATGTATATTAATCAATTAGAGGCAAAAAAACAAGAGTCAATGCGAAAGCCACATAAACGCATAGCTTTCAACGAGTTATGTACAATAGCGGATAAAACAGAGTAACGTTTGCTAAGGACAACATAAAAAGCCTGCATTTTCGGAGCCACATTATTTTGGGCAGGCTTTTTATGTTAACAATTGCAACAAAATATAAATAACAATGTCACAGTATGGTTTCTTTCTGCGGCATCTTACTTCCCGACTTCGGTCAAGTTACCACCTTCTTCGCCATTATGCGTGAGCGTAATGACCTTAGGCTTGAGGGGCTTATGCTCAGGATTCTCTGAATGTCAGAATCCGAGTAATTCATATCCATGAGTATCAGGTATGTATACATGTGGGGCGTAAGTCCCTCATATTCCTGACTCCATTTTTTATACTTCTCAGGAACAAAGATTACATAGTAGTCTATGAGATATGATTCTGCCCCCTTTATATCATATGGCAGGCAGTTGCCCTTGCACAGCTCCTCATATATGTTTTTTCCTATACTGAGTCGTTCGACAATAGTGTTCTTCAGCTTTTCGATTGTCTTTTTCTGTGCTAATATCTCCTCCCTGTTCTCCGTTTCGGATTTCTCCAGTTTTTGCAAGTTTTCCTCATGTTGGGCTATAGTCTCCCTTAACATAGATATTTCACTTCTGAAGGCACGTGAACCGACCCTCTGTTTTCGGTGGAAATGCCAAAAGCCCCATGTACCGCATACTATGACAAGTACTAATACGACCCAAAGACCCATGTTGTGCAAAAACACGTCGTCAGCCTCCTGTTGCGTCGCCCTTGCCTCGTCTTTCTCCTTGACAACGGAATCCCTCATCAGCAAAACACTGTAGTACGTCTGTACAGCCTCCTTTATCTCCCCCTTGTCCAATAATTGTTGGGCAGCCCTTCTACCAGTCACCTCAGTTGTTTCAGCATTGCCCTTAATGCTTAGGTACAACGCCTTAGACAGATATTTCTTGGCGTTGTCATTATCTCCAATAGCGGAGTATTTTCTGGCTATAACGCATAATATCTTGGCGTATTTGTCAGGATTGTGGACAAAGCTTTCCACGCTTCTGACTTTTTTCAATATTGCCTCCATGTCAATCTTTCCGCCAACATGTTTCATGGCATCCATATAGTGCGTTATGGCGATGCCTATAGTGTCGGCATCCTCTATCTGCATTGCCGTCTGCACCATCTCTTTTGCATAGTGTAGCCTTATGCTGTCGCACAATTGTCTGTCAGCAAAGGTGCGATACTTGTTGGCGATATACAAATGTTCCTCAAACAGAAACATCTGTGTAAGGTTTTCCTCTTTCTTTGCCAGTTCCAGTGCCGTCTGAGCAGTTTCTACCCACTGCCGCTTTATGGCAGTCCTTACGGAGTCTATGTACTTAATCTGGGCCATTATAGAATCTGAGCCCTTTTTCTGGTGAGACTTGGGAACCATCGGGTGAGACAGCTTATTATAGCAACTCTCGCAAGTATCAGCATACGGATGGAAGTCCGTCTTGACCTCATGCTTTGACATGCATGACACAAATATCATACACGTCAAAAGTAGCATTATGTTAATAACATTGGTTTTCATCGCCCATATCCTGTGCATAAAACATATTATAACTCTCGTGTGGTAACATTTGCCAGTTTCTCATTTGTTTGTTCAAATTAGGCTACCATGCCCAAAACCTTGTGATAAGGGCTGGGCATGGTAGTTGAAGATAGTAGTGTCTAAATCATTTTATCATCTTATATTCCATAGTTGTATCACTGCAATCAAGGGAACCTTTGCATTTGTAATAAAGTACCAGTTTCCCGCTAATTTTATTGAATGATATTACTGTAAAATATTCCATTCTTTTTAGTTTAGAGTTCCATTCTACTAAATAGCATCCATTAGTTCCTTTCCCGACTTTTGAAAAATCAAAAGAGGTAGGAGGTGTTGAACATAGATAATATGAATAGAAGTGATTATTCCCAAATTCTGAAGTCCATATTTTCTGTTTGTCGGTATATTCATATATGCTTTTACTTGTTATGTCTGTTCTTTTCCACTTGGTTCCCTTGAGTTGTGATGAGGATATATTTACTTGGGCCAGGCATGTACTGCACACTATACAGAAAATAATTGTTATAATAGATAAGTTTTTCATTTTTCAGGAATCATTAACCCATCAGAGGGGCGTTTCGTATGACTTATCTTGCCATTCGTATTTACATATATTATCACGCTTTCAGTTTTCGTTTTGTTGTCTGGCCATGTTAGATAGTTAAACGATACGACATATTCATTGCCTTCTTTTTTTACCACAAGCGTTTTTTTTCATCAATTCAGCATTCTCACTCAATCCATTTGTAAAAGGATCATATAATCCTATCTCATTGACGACTTTGTTCCACTCCTTGTATAATTCCTTTGTGCAATAGTTTTTCACTATAGAATCCGTTTTAATTTCGTCTGAAAGCAAATACGATAAATACTCTGTGTAAAATTTTTTAAGGTCATTTGTACTTGTTATTGTTTGCGCATTGCATGTTGTTGCTGACAAGATGAAGCAAGCTGTTAGGATGTAGTTATATATCCTTCTCATTTTTTTCTTGCTATTTTCCTAATTGCTACCATGTCCAGAACCTTGTGATAAGGGCTGGGCATGGTAGTCTAAATAACTAACGTTAAAATAACATATCTAGTATTTCATATCCCACTCCATCTTCTGGGACTTTTACAACCGGAGTCGGAAATACATAGGTACTTATTTCATCGAAAATTTCTAGGATTTCCGCTGGAGTATAAATAAAAAATAAACTTCTTGCTGTCCAAATCTCATAACAAAAGACTTCTCCTGTGTCATTTATTAAGTATCTACAATTTTGCAAATACTCCTCATTTGATTGTACCGCACCATTATCTGTAAAAATATTTTTAATATATTTCTTAAACTCTTGAACTGCATTATGAATATAAGGGTAATTCCAGACAGGATATTTTGTATGATAGCTGAAAGGCATCTTGCTTTGTTTGATGCTATCAATTTGTTGAGAATAATTGTCAACTTTATACTCATACCATGGTTCTTCTGGACTTGTTGTATGGAAAACTTCTGTAATTGTTCGCCCATTTACTATTTCTGTACGTATTTCATTGCCATATAAACTGTTAGGCAATAACAAACATATTATGCTTGCAATGTATATTATATGTTTTTTATTCATAATATTTCTATTCTTTTTTTGTGAAACCTAAATCATTAAGTAACCTTTCCCAATTATAATTATAGTCAGAGTCGTAATTTTTATAATAATTTTCGTGTTTCCGCTTTAAACCTTGCGATTCTCGTTCATCATCTAACGCCTTGTAATAAGACCTAAAAGAAGAAGATAAACTTTTATGGTCAAGGGATTTTAGTGCATTTATGAAATTATTCGTATAAGTGAATTTCCCATTGTTGTTGTTGGTTTCTTGGGGAATCTTCCTAATAAAATTTTTCCAATCTTCAGTGTCTTCCGCTCCTTTCGGCCCAGCTATTTGTTCGTCTTTAAAATAAACCTTATTAAAAATAAAGTTAAGAACATACGCTTGATATTCATTGTCCGCACTGCAACTGTCGTGGTCCAGCATTCCATTCTCATCTTGAACGTAATGAATGGCCTCATGTATAACACTTTCTTCACCGAAACCTCCATCAGCAGGAACATGGATACTACTGTCTTCTTGATTGTATTGACAGTTTTCGATAAGAGAGTCCACTTTTATCCTCCCCCAGCTACTTAAGGAGTCAATGATTGCCTTCATCTTATTGTTACGACTTCCTGTCCTTTCAAGGATATTTTCGGTTGACCAAGGGTTGGAAGAAGAATCCTCCACATCATCGAATACACCTTTTTCTGTGTCATCTTCCTGTGTGTTATTGTTTGAGTTGCTACTTCCTGTGTCCTCTTCCTCTTGGAATGGGGGATTGTTAGGCGTTGGGTCCGTAGTAGGCGGAGTATCTTCAGGTGGATTATTGTACCATTCTCCATCATTTTCCTCTCCAAACGGATTATTAGAACAATTATGGTTATGATACTGCTCCGGCGTTAAGCTTCTTCCACAAGACGAACATGTAATATTATCTGCAGGACAGATATGATCATCGAGAGCATCACAGGCAAGCGTTACACCGCAACCTGGACAAGTTGTTACACATGGAGTATTTTCACATGGCAGACTGGAATAGTATTGCCCAAGGTCGTCTTCGCAGTTATAGCCTCCTCCATATGACTCATCACCCATGTCCTGTGCGTACAGCATATTATAACCTTCGTGGGGTAACATCTGCCACAAAGTTAAAAATAAAAATGCTAAAATCCAAGACCTCCTCATTACATACCTCCATTTTTAACAATTATTGTACGAAGGACCTGCTTTCCGGCCGTGATATTAAGCACGTATGTACCCTGTAGGATGTCTGGAGATATTGACAGAGAATTCGTTCCTGCCTGAAGGCTTCCCAAATTGCGGCTATATACCAAAGCACCGTATTTGTCAAATATCTTCACCTTTGCATCCGCCGCTGTCAACAACTCAAAGTTTGCGGTAAACGTACTGTTGAACGGATTTGGGGATATGGTGATCTTGCTATACCTGTCTTTGTCTGTAAGTATATCGCTACCTATCCTATGAAGTTCAAGATACATGGGTCTTTCGGGTTCTTTCAGCCATAACGAATAAAGGCGCAACTCGCCCTTTATGTCGTTCTGCCAGATGTCCAGCATGGCATAGTCCATGCGGTATCTTACCTTGCCAGAAGGATAGTAACGCTCGCAGAGCGAAATGTCACCTTCAGAAAATTCCAGTTTCCCTTCCTTGCTCAATAATGCCTTGAAAGGAACGGTGTCATTGCCGAAGACGGTAACACCGTTAATACCGTTATCATCTCTCCCGATAGTCATAATAACAGGCTTTTCCCCCAGGACATACTCTCCACTCCAGTCATACATAACCACAAAACCCTGATACTCTCCTGCTAAAAGACTTGTGTCATTGACCTCCGGAGAGATTTCTGGCATACTTTCAGGTACGTTGCCGTATGTGGCATTGCCTATATAGTCATCATGCATGTAGTTCTCAGGATGCGGTCGGTAGAGTTCTTCCAGTGCATATCTATATCCGAGGGCTGCTGACCGTTTCAGGTAAAAGTGGGCTTTTGCAGTGTCTGCCTCTACACCGTAACCGTTCCTGTAACACAGACCAAGCATGTAAAGTGCAGGGGTATAGTCTCTGTTGGCTCCTTTCTCAAAGAGTTCTGCAGCACGTACATAGTCTTGCTGGCAGCCAAGACCTTTGTACAGCATGAAGCCCATGTCGTACATACACAATACGGAATTCTTTTCAGCACCCTTCTCAAAATATTGATAGGACTTTACGAAGTTCTGCTTTACTCCGCAGTATGAGTTCTTGTACATCCTGCCGAGGTTATGATATGCTTCTTTGAAGCCCCTGTCAGCAGCTTTTTCTAACCAATAGACTGTCTGCGTGGAATCCTGCTCCACTCCGATGCCTGCCATGTATGCCATACCGAGTGAATTCATGGCATAGGCTATACTGTCATTGTCTGCAGCAGAACGTAAGACAGAGACAGCCCAGGAAGTGCTCCTGTCCTTGTCCATTCCTTTCAGGATGCGTACCGCATGCTTTATTGAGTCAGTCTTCTCGTCTGCTTTTGATACGGCACATAATGCACATAGGAGCAATATGCATACAACCGAGCGGAGGAATATAACAGATACCTCCATAAAATATTTGCTTCTTACCATACAAACTCCTTTCCTACTGTCTTGTTCTTTTTCTCTTCGTTATCCAGTCTTGCTTTCTTGTCAAGGCCGTCGAGCATCCTTATCATCGTCGGCATGCTTTTGTCCAGTTCTGTCAGATGTTTTCTCTGTGCCGTACCGTTATACCTGTACAGGTCCTTTATCTTCTGTCTTTCCTGGAAATAATAGTAGGCACGGGCCATGTCGCTTACGCTGTCAAGCTGTTCGGCAAGTCCTGCATCGGTGAGCCGTTTCCAGCCTGCCCGCATCTCCTTTGTGACACTGCGGGCATTCTTGTCGTGGAAGAACCTGTCAAGCTGTTCCTTGGTAAGGGTCTTTTTCAGTATCTCCATTTCCTCGTTCCACACGTTCAGGCGTGGATTATTGCGCAGCCTGTGAGCTATGTCAAGTGCCTTGCCCATCAGGTAGTCGTACTGCGTACTGTCCATGCGGACAGCACGTCTGGCATGGAGTGCGTAGCTGATATTGTCTCCCGATATCCTGTTGTAATATTCCGGAATCAGCAGCATGTCAATGGAATCCTGATACTGGGTGTCTATACGCATCTTCATGAGTACCCTCTGCTTTACAGAGTCTGGCCAGATGTAGTCATAGCATGCCTTCCTGAGTTCACGCTGGAGCAGGTATTGTCCAAGTTTCTCGTCTTTGCTTGGCGAGCAAACATTGTGGGCATGTATTTCAAGCATCAGCTCATCATGTCTGTAATTCACCCTTGGAAGGATTTCATCGGCATGAGCCTGATAGACCCTTCCTTCTGCTTTTGTAAAGAATGCGGGCACCTGACCATTTCCAGTCTGTGCCTGCGATGGCAGTGGCATAGTGAGGCCGACTGCCATGAACGTTAATAATAACTGTAACTTTTTCATTGTAAAAAGAATTAAAAATATAAAATTGTCAATGCCATATCTGGCGTCCTTCTGAATACTCAAATATGCGCTCTTCACGACCAGCGGTTTTATCCTTCAGCAATAACAGTGCTCCCTTTGGCACGTTGCTGAATTCCAGATGGTCCTTCCCACCGATTTTCCGGTCTATGAGATGCCATTCCCTGTCAAAGTAATAGAGTTCATACAAATGTCCTGACTCTACAAAATTGCGGTCTGTAGAGGGGGAGAAACAAATCTTCGAGATTTGGCGGGCATTCCCCTCTCCAAGGTCAATACCTACATAGTAACCGGTCTTAAGTCCCTTGCATGACGTTGCGGGATTGCCGTCAAAGAGCATGGGAACGTCATCTTCCTGCACCCCGTAAAAAATGCGTGTGCCGTCTAACAGTTCCTCCTTTCCAGCGGAATCCTTCGAATAGAACTGCAATTCTGCTAACGAAGAGCGATTTATTGATGTTGCACGATAGCGTAGGAAGCGATATTTCTCCTTGGAATCGCAGAGGATTTCCGTCATGCCATACGGCATCGTCTTGATTTTTGCGAGAGTGTCAACCTCCTGAAACAAAGAATCATTAGAAGCCTCAAACACCGCTCCGCGCATGTACCCCCACGTATCTGTGATATATGAACATAAGGGGTATTTTCTGTTTATCCTGATAGTCTGAAATTCATTGGCTGATGGCAGAAAAGATTTTATGGTACCATCTTTGTCAATCAATACCGGCTCATGTATGGCTTTATTTCCTTCAATTGAAACAGATATTGGAAGACAAACCACCCCCGAACCTACATTGTCAAAACAGACATACCCGTCATGAGGATAGGCAACGGCAACAGGAATCCAGTCTATGCTTGACACGTATGTACACAGACAGATAGGATCAGATGAGTCTGTCTTAAACCGGACAGAATTAGTAAGACCATACCAAGCGGAGACATCTTGTATAAAAGGACTATTCAGCGGGCTAGGCATATCTCTTGTGTAAGTGCCTTGTCGCTGATATACTATCCTATAGACCTTTGATGGAGTTTTTGTGTACTTTATCTGGTAGGGACAGTGGTCCCGCTCCTTTATCCTGTATCTAGTCTGAAACACTGAGGCGTCAATTGGATTAAAGGTTTTGGGAGTATCCTTGTCTTTAGTAACCGTATAGGTGTCACCGTTTGCATGTACTAAGGCAACCCACGAATGTCCTTTACTGCTGTAGTCTGCCCAAAATGGTATCACATCCATAGCGGCAGGTATTCCCAATGCACGTAATACACTTGTCAAAACCACACACCGCTGGTCACATTCTGCCCTCTGTATGATATTGCAAATCAAGGGATCAAGGGTATAGGAACAATAGGGGTTGGACAGCTCTATGCGGTGCAGGACAGAGTCCCTGACTAATGAGAAAGCCTGATTCATGTCTGTGACTCCTACAAGCAGGTCCTTGTATTGTTCCCGTAATTGACGACGCCACTGGCTGTTATAGTGTTCGTTCTTGCATCTGTAAGGCAGGATGTAATGACAGAAATGGGAAAAGGAAATACTGTCAGCCCAGGGAGCATCATTCCATGCAGCAAAGGACTCCTCTATGTTATCGATAAGCATTTTGCTGCTAATAACACTGCTGTCAGGTACAAGGCTTACATCACCGTTCTGGGTGGCACTGGTCCACTCCTGACTCAATTCTTTTATCCCCTTTACTTTTCCCAGATCCCTCAGCCGCTCAATATACACATCCATGGCATCCCCCTCAGGCGAAACATGACCGTCCATATTATCTATAAGGAAATATGCGGCCCTTAGCTTCAGGCTGTCGGAAGATGATTTTGAGTAATACTTTATTACCTCGGAATACTTGTCGCGATAATATCGCTGTGCGTAGCCGAATATGGTTACGCAAAAGAAAAGAGTCAGTAACATGTACTGTCTGATACAGCAATCAGTGCTTACAAAGATATTGGTATGCTTCATATTGTATAAATTGTGATTTTGTAGATGGATTCTTAACTTTGGTATTCAGAATGTCATTGGCGTAAAGTCTGGCAGTTCCCGTGTCGGAATGGTTGTCGTAATATCTCATCAATAACAACTTGGGATACAGGTGGCATGGATTCATGTTGGACACATAAGACAAATATTTTATTCCCTTATATTCTAATTTCTGTTTTAAGCATATACGGTACATAAGAAAAAACTTGTCTGGTGATGATGAAAACTGTAATGCGTTTTTCAGATATATTTCTGCTTTTGGGTAATTGCCATGACGTATGCTGTTCTTTGCGCGGTAGAACCAGAAAGCCTCCGATGTGGATATATTCTTCTCTGCCTCGGCAAACTCATTGTCGCTTACTGTTTTGTTGTCCTTCATTTTTGAGACATTATGGGACAATGTGTACTGGGAGGAAATCAGACTAAATGTCTTTATCATTATGGCTGCTGACACAACTATGATTATCGGGTGTGGTATGAAGCCTTTAAACCTTACTACGGTATATTTAGGGTTAAAGATATCCCTGCTGAGTATAAGGCCAGAGCAAATACATACAATGCCCCAAGGTTGTATGCCTTGAATGACAAAATTCATCAACGACATAACAGAGAATGATATTAGCACAGGCGTGACATCACGGAGTTTGTGACGAAAGGAAAGCATCGCAAACAAGACATAAAATCCTATCAAGAATATTGCACCAACGACACCGCCTTCTATCCCATGTTCCAGATAGTCGTTATATGCCATTGAAACATGAGTAGCATTGTCACGTTCCTGACGTGTGCCGCCAAAAGCATCGAAATAGTCGGATTGTTTAAGGTTATAGTATTTCTCAAACATACCATATCCATACCCAAGCGGATTATCCTTAATCATTTCCGCAGATAACTTCCAAACGAGAAGACGACCGTCAGCAGAATCCTGCTTCATGGTGTACATCTTGTAAACACCTGTTGCACTGACAACTATGATGACGGCAGAAGAAAGGAACATATGTCTCTTTAATAGAGAAAAGACATGAGTCTGAACATAATGATTCGTGATAGCATAGTAGCAAAAAATCACGATAACACCGATGTATGCAGTTCTGCAACGTAATGAGAATATACCTAAAAGAAAAATGATAAGCAGGATGATATGAAACACCGGATTTTTTCTTTCACGCATACGTGCTACGAGGAATGGAATGATTCCAGTAAGGAATAAAGCTGTGGTAGTTGGATTTTCGTTACTACCTGTTATGCGAAAGAATGCATTTCCTGATGCTACAAGTCCCAGATACTGCATTGCCATATATATAATATGGACGATGGCGATGCCTATTAGTCCATAGGACAGATGCTGCTCACTCAGCAGCCCTGTTCTTATAAGATTAGCAAAGGTAATGATGCCGATTAGACATGCAGAAAGATACAATGTACGATAGGTCTCCCAACATACCAGCCATGGGACAGTGTATAGACCAGCCAAGAGATAACAAATACAACAGGAAAGGTAAAATTTACTTTCTCTCTTTTTACCAAAGAGAAGGAAGCGGAAATTATAGTTAGTGATAGTACCGCTACCATCATCAGCAACATTCTTGATAATGACGGATATACAAAAAGTCCTGTGTCTATTGTCATCAATAAACACAGTAAACAGAACAGTATAATAATCACCATCTTCTGCATAACTTTTGACAGTATTTTTTGATTCGCTTGAAAAACCGAAGCACAAAATTACTACTTTATAAAAAGTCAGAAGCCATTTTCCCTACATCTAAGAAAAAAATGTTGCAATTGAAATTTCAGTCTTATCTTACAGTAAATCAAAGTGGTAGAATATGTTTTTCATGGTAAATATCATATGCAATTGCAACAAAAATACAAGTGAAAGAATATTAAAACCACATATTTTGGGTTAAAGTTTTTAACAACTATGACGACATAGCAGTCAGCATGACTCCTGCAAATAGGGGTAATTTTGGAGTGATTTTCAGTGGGGAAAATCCCCAGATTTAACAACATCATTCCAAAAAATCATGAGTTTTATTACAAAGAAGATTCCTGCTCTAAAAGCAGGATTGGCAAGGGTGGCAGTACAGTTTCTGCTATCCCAGGTAAAGAATCAGAGAGGTCTGACAACGTTCATCGAAAAACACGGCATCAACGGTAAGTGGCTGAAACCTGACGAGCCGATGGACATCAGTGTGACAAAGTTCTTTAAGATTATGGCATGCAAGGCACACTTCCAGACTGACGAAGAGTTTATTGCTGACTGGAACGAGGCCGGTAAAGAATTCCTGCAGTGGGTGAGAGGGATGAAAAGTTTAGAGTTTAAAGTTTAGTGTTTATAGTCAGTTCAAGAAGTTTAAATGTTTAAGAGTTTAAGAATTATAGACAAAAATGAACAAGATAGATTTATTCAGTCAGGTAAGGGAGGCCCTCCCACAGAGGCGGGAACTTTCTGATGATGAACTGACACCCGTTGAACTGCTGGCAAGATACCGTGTGACACCAACTACTGCATTACCTCCGATGGAAACACTCTTCCGTGCGTATGATGTGCCGTGTTTCTATCGTGGAGAACTGGTGGCT
>FLNX01003444.1_pt1 | contig 17502 bp, 16 predicted proteins | sample 1140341 | NCBI WGS metagenome assembly FLNX01 (sample SAMEA3878208, study PRJEB12797) | bioreactor metagenome | biome: Moose rumen | place: Sweden | collected 2011-10
TCCTGCACAAGAAGCAAACAGCATGGAGCCAGCAATCAAGGCAATTACAGTAAAAAGGAAGGCTTTTAAGCTATCTTTTGCCCCCCCGTTTTAAATTACACTTAAGAAACTTTTCCATACGCACAGCCTCCGTTTTTGTTCAATTGCTCTACTTAGTATCTACTGAAAATTCAAGATGCTCTTATATATGCAATTCTTCCCCAATTTTCGGGCAAATTTTAGCACACCTTTTGCAATCTGTCTACAAAACTGGGATGAATGTCGATTTTTTGGGATGAACGGCAGTTCCGCAGTGTGTGGAATGGACTATCCACTGTCTGTGGAATGGACTATCCACTGTCTGTGGAATGGGCTATCCACTGTCTGTGGAACGGACTATCCACTGTCTACTGTACGCAGTTCTTTTTGTTTCGTAAGCTGGGCAATCATCATTGCGTACAGCGGTGTCTGTGCAGTAAAATGCCGATATCGTTTGTTGGTATTTTCCTGATATGTTGTTCGAGAAGCTGTCATCAATGCTCTTATTCATCAGGATTTTTCGTATCCGTCAATTCTAGCCTCGTAAACAAATGTGCCTGACTTGATTACACTAGTGAGAGAGAGCCACATTGCCAGTGAGTGAACATCAACTGCCGAGTAAGTGACAGGCCTGTTTCGACCGAGTGAGAAACCCGTTTCGGCACAAATATGAATTCAATGAAAAATCTCCATAACTACAGCTAAATTCAACTAGACTATAGAAATAAATTCATGTATACTAAAAGTGTGTCAGAATTATACATTGTAGCAACACCCATAGGAAATCTGGGAGACATCACCTTTCGTGCATTGGAAATACTAAAAAATGTAGACGTTATTGCAGCGGAAGACACCAGACACACCCTAGAGCTTTTGACACATTTTGAAATTAGAAAGCCACTCATCAGCTGCCGCGCCCAGAATGAATCGTTTGCATCGGAAAAAATCATCAAGATGCTGGACGAAGGGCAAAAAGTGGCGTATGCAAGTGATGCCGGTACACCGGGCATCAGTGATCCGGGAGCCATACTTGCAGGACTGGCACGAAAGGCCGGTCATACGGTCATTCCCATTCCGGGAGCGAGTGCATTTGCAACTCTGGCAAGCGTTGCTGGGGCAGGAGGCAAAACACTCATTTTTGAAGGGTTCCTTTCGCCAAAGCCTGGTCGCAGGAGAAGTCGCCTGAAAGAGTTGCTTGCAACGGGCGATGCAGTCATCGTATATGAAAGTCCGTTCAGAATCGTAAAGCTTTTGACGGACATTGCAGACATAGACGGGGAACGCAGGATTGTTGTCGGCAGGGAGCTGACCAAGCTGCATGAGGAAATAACGGACGGCACGGCACGGGAAGTTCTGGAAGACTATGCTTCCAGACAAAAGGTTCTCGGAGAGTTTGCAGTCTTTATTTCGGGCTTAAAAAAGAGTAAACTTTCAGATGAAAGTTCCGATAATAATTATGAGAGGTAAGGTATGATGATACAAAAGATTTATTCTTCCAACACAATCAATCCCTTGCAGAATTCAAAGCCTGTATCTGGAACTAGCTCTGTAAAATATTCTGCAGATGAAATAATCATCTCTGATGAAGCAAAAGAGATGCAAGAGGCAGAAAAGTTGGATGCCATCGCAAGAGAGACACCAGATGTCCGTGCAAATTTAGTAGAGCAGGTCAAGCAGAAGATTAAGAATCCTGATTATTTGAACAACGCTATTGCTTCTGCTGCCGATCAGTTTCTCAGAGCTTACGGGCTGTAATGTGCACTATTAGCATGATTAGATTTTTGAAAAAAAGGGCGGAACATGCATTCCGTCCTTTTTTTGTATAGGGAACTTGGTTCCTTTGGAATTGTAAATTTAATAAGGGAGTATCTATGTCTGATTTTATCTTTAAAATCCCCCAGAACATCATTTTGGGTTCGTACACGGCGACACGTATCGGTGAATACATAAAACCATGGGGCAGCAAATTCATGCTCATCCTTGACCCGACACTGCGTCAGGTTTCCACCATAGATAAAATTGTACAACCCCTTGCAGAACGAAAAGTTGACTTTTTTACGTTCGATGATTTGCCGGAGCGTCCTGAATCAAAAGTAATCGAAAACGCCCTTAAGCTTGCCCGACAGGCTCACATTTCAGGTCTCATTGCTGTTGGCGGTTCAAAGGCAATAAGCATTGGACGTGCCGTTGCCGCACTTTTCAATTCAAAAAAAGACATTTACACGCATATCGAAGAAAAAAACATCAGTGAAGAACCGCTGCCGCTCATCTGTGTGCCAACAACTAACAGGGATACATTCATGTTTACGGACATGATTCCTGTCGTAGACTCCCGCTCTTCGACAATCAACCTGCTGAAAGTGCAGAAGACCGCTGGAAAAATTATCTTGATTGATCCAAACCTGACGCAAACCCTTTCCGACCACCAAATGACAAGCATGAACATGGAAATCATTGCCATTGCACTCGAATCGTATCTGAGCCAAAAGGCAACGTTCTTTAGCGACATGATGGCCGAAAAGTCATTCGAACTGATGAAATATGCAATAAACGGCTCAGCTTCGCTCGAAGTAACGACTCCTCAGGAAATCCTGCTGTCGCAGAGTGGATGCATGGCATCGCTTGCATCAACAACGTCTTCGCTGGGTGTCTGTTCGCTTTTGGCACTCTGCATGAACGCACGCTACAAGATTTCGCGCTCCCTTACGGCATCCGTGTTGCTCCCTCACATCATCGACGATGCAACAAAGTTCCGTCAGGACAAGCTTGCAAAGGCTGCACGCCTTTTGGGTGCAACAGAAGCTGCGGACAATGCAACAAAGTCAGCCGAGGACTTTGCAGAGTTCATCAGAAACCAGCTCGCCATTGCAAACCTGCCTACCCGCTTAAAGGATTTGGGCGTTACCATCGAACAGATGTCTTTGGCAGCAGAAGATGCTGGAAGCCTGGAACTCATCAACAGCCTTCCGCGCAGCATGACCACTGACGATTTGTTCAGCATCATTAAGCTCGCCTACTAACGCGTTCTCCGCAGACAGATGATTGCACCAGACAAGCTGTTTCAGCTTTCCGCAGGGCAAAAGCGTCGCAAGCTCGCCCTTACGTTCGGAGAACTAGAACGAGACATTGCAGGCATTGCAGAACCAGGAACAGCGTACAACTTTACAAAGCTTACACGACAGGAATACACCAAGCAGGTCGTTGCCATCGTACTGCAAGATCCAAAACTGCCGGCAAGTACTGCTGCTCAATTGCAGTCCATGCTGGATGCAGACTCGTTCGACGAACGCAGAGCCTGCAACATTGCACGGAATGCCCTGCTCGCCATCATAGGGACGTTTCCCGCGGAGTGGGACTTGGTCATTGCCCCCCATGCACAGGAAAAACTGTCCGTGCAAAAAAGGAATTTCTTTCTGGGGGTTGATGTCTATGCCGAAGACATTCGTTCTCCTTTCAATGTCGGTTCCATATTCCGCACTGCAGAAGCCATGGGATGCGACAAGGTGTACATTTCGCCCCAGTGTACTGATCCAGAGCAGAGCAAGGCACAGCGGAGCGCAATGGGATGCATTCAGACGATAGGATACACGAGGTGCCAGCTGAGCGAACTGCCACAGGACAAACCTGTATTCGTGCTGGAAACAGGGGGCACGCCCTTGAATGAATTTGTCTTTCCGAAAGAGGGCATTGTCATAATCGGTTCTGAAGAACTGGGAGTGAGTCCCGAAGCCTTGAAACGTGCCACATACGGACGGGTCACCATTCCCATGACAGGGCTTAAGGCTTCGCTCAATGTTGGAGTTGCATTCGGCATTCTGATGCAGGCATGGATTAATGCGCTGAATTCTTGAACATCTGCTGGAACTTGTCGCTCATCTGCACAATCTGTTCTTCTGCCGTTATGTGGAACATTTTGAGTGCTTCAGTGTCAAACTGTGCCATGTCAACCGTTCCTTCGGGATAATGGGCCAGCAAGTCTGCAAAATGAATCAAGGCTGTCAGCTTCCACACATCCTTGGGACAAGTTTCCAGCTCATGATGATAGCGGATGACGTTTATGATGTTTGCAGGAAAATTCCATTTTTCAGACACGAGCGCACCTACTTCGCCGTGGTTTACACCAGCAACCATGCGTTCAAACAGACCTTGGCTGATGCCTCTTGCATTGCACAAAAACTGCATTTTCTGGTACACATCCTTGTGAACGGATACAAAGATAATCTTTCCGATGTCATGGAGCAAGCCGCACACGTAGCTGTCTTCTACCAATTCCCTGTCAGAGGCATTCTTGAAATAGGAACGGGCAAGATTATACGAATAATAGGCGACTTTATAGGAATGATCCCACAAGGCTTTCTTGCGTTCATCGGCATCGACCATAAGCGATTTCATTGAACCAATGGAAAACAGCAGGTTGCGGATGCCCCTGATGCCTGCAAACTTTACGGCTTCTTCTACTGAATGGCATGGAGAAGCAAGGGAAAATGCAGCAGAATTGACCATTTTCAGCAGTTCGCCAGTCAAAGACACATCGCTTGAAATTCGCCGTGCGATGTCGCTCATGCTGCTGTCGGGATCGTTGATGAGACGGTTGATTGCATTGATGTTTTCAGGGAATTCTGGCAGCCCCTTGATCAAGTCGACAAACTCGCGGGAAAGCGATACAAACTGAGCCTGCGAAGAAAGGCTGAACGGAAGAATCAAGCGCGTTATGGTTTCTCCGTTTTCACTCAGCACCTGATAGTTTTCATCAGTAAGCCCAATCTTTCGCAAGATTAAAATCATCATGATGAGTCCAAGACCGGCTCCTTCGGACTCATCAAGCATGTTTTCCACAGAGCTGAATTGCTGTGCCCGGGTAATCTTGTCATGAATCCTTTTGTATTCATGCACGGACAATTCTGCCTTGTTGCGGATTTCGAGCTTTACCTTGTTGTTCTTTGTCTGCAACAGGATTTTTATGTACAAGCCCTTTTTCTTTTGAAGGGAATGATAATATTTCTGATTCTTGAGGGTATCTTTCTTAAAATCTTCCATTCCCTTAGCATAGTCTTCGGGATTAGTGATATCCAGATGCCGCTCTTCAAAATACACGCGCTTTGTGTTTGCTTTCTTTGCATTGTAGACAAGTTCCTTAAAGCAATAGGAAAAAGTCTCTATCATCTGCGGCTGATTGATTTCGGTAAGAAAAACTCTGAGTAATTCTTCTGTATACGCTTCAACTGCGACTGGAAAAGTATAAGTTGTTAAAACAATAGGCAAACCCGACTGAATGGCTTTGCGAACTTTTGAAACGTCTACTGACTGTGCCATAGTACAATTGTAACAGAGCACTTTGCAAAAGTCTATAATTTTCTTTTAAAGTATGATAGAATAGCCACATGACTCAGCAGACCATTTGTCAACTCGCCATCCTGTTTCTGATTGCATTTTCAAGCTTCAGAATCTTTCTTATAAAAGATCCAAGCTCCGATTCAATGGCTTCATTGCCGATACTCGCCCTGTTCATGGCAATACTAAACATTGTTGCCTGCGGACCGTCGTTCCAGAACATCATCATTGCACTCATTGCACTCTTTACCTTTCTGTCAAACTTTCGCGCCCTGCTTCGACTCAACGAAAAACTCATTGTTGACCATTACGGCATTCCGTTCATCATCAGTTCATGCTTTTCAATCATGCTGGCAGTCGGTGCCGGAGCACTTGTCTTTTATTTCAGGCCTGTTGTTCCGAACATGAAGAAATACGGGGTCACTAAAACAACGGCCGTCTATGCCGGTACCCTTGAAACGGGATTTTTCACCCCCGACAAACCCATGGACACAAAGACGGCATTCGTACATCATTATGAACCGAAAGACAACACAAAAGACCAATCCGCTGAAAAACGGATGATACTGTTCATTCCCAACGAAAATGCCACAACGGCCATTTACGAGCCGATGCTTGTAAAATTGGCTCACGACGGTTACATCGTGTACAGTGCCGACTTTTACTTTCATACAGCGACTGCACACAAAGTCCAGCTCGCCTCTAAATCCATGAAGCGAGAAGCGTTCCTTAAACTGAGCCTGACGGAACCTGAAACATACGAAGAGTGGAAAACACAGGAAAAAAGTTCCTATGATGCATACCTGTACAAGTCCCTTCTGTCCATAGTGTCGCCACAGGACAGCGATTTCGTGATTCTTGTGGGTGACTGCACGGATGAAAAGATGTTCTTTAGTATAAAGAAAAATGATGAACGCATTGATACCTGCTTTGATTTGAGCATCATCGATGACTACGATACAAAAGGCTACGGTCCTGTAGAGCAGACAGATCCTGTTCTGGCACTACTGCTGGGCAAGAAAAGGGACTCAAGCATGTATGTTTCAAACCATACGGCAAATAGACTGGAACAACTGATACAGCAGTCCATGCAGGTCAAGGCACCCTCTGAACAAGCGACATTCTAAGATATTCTAAGCTGCACTCTGTGGCAACTCGCCACTGGAGCAGCTATACGTACACTGCACGGTTGAACCCATCGGAATATTCGAAGAATCGTCGGCATCAAGTTTTTCAAGGTGCCCTCACCGCTTTTTCAGAGGCTCCGTAAGCAACATCGGTTCATGTAGACTTTTAGCAATATCTTCATTATACTTACACCATGCAAAATACATTACACGAAAAGCAGCCGCTGTCGTTCAAGTTGCTGCCCCTCATCCTTACAGTTTCCGCCATCATCATTGACCAAGTGACAAAAGCTTTGATTGTAAAATATATTCCACAGACAACGCTGTTTTCAAGCGAAGGAATCATCAGGGTAGTCGGGGACTACATACGAATCATTCACGTCCGCAACAAGGCAATAGCATTCAGTTTAGGTAGTTCCTTTTCATACAATCTGCGCAAAATTCTTTTTGCTTTTGCACCACTTATTGTCATTGCCATAATATTTGCCATTTATTTCAGAAACAATGAATTTACCCGTCTCCAGCGATGGTCTATCTGCGGCATCCTCGGAGGAGGCATTGGCAACCTCATAGACCGATTTCTGCGCCCTGACGGCGTGGTAGACTTTATTGACTGCTATTTCTTTGGTCTTTTCGGCATGGAGCGATGGCCGACATTCAATGTTGCAGATTCTGTCGTTGTCGTCTGCGGCATCCTGTTTGTCGTGGCATTCCTCATGCAAATAAAGGCTGACAGCCGGGCATCCGGCAACAAGGCTCAGAAGGAGTAACACATGGACAAAAAAAAGTTTACGCTTCTTTTTCTTTTTGTTTCAACGATTGCAAACATCGTTTTTACCGTTGCAATCATAACAGTCCTGTTAGTGGGCACATCACTGTTATTGCGCTATGTCATTCAGGTGCATGATGCAAACGTCATCGTTGCAGACTGGATGTTCTGCTTTATTGCAGGAATGATTTTAAGCTTGTTCCTGTATGCAAAGATTTCCGACAAGATTGTCAAAAAATACAAGCTTGCCGACAAGCTTGATGAACGGTTGAGTGGCAGACGGTTCAGCCACCTGTCGTCTCAAGCTCAAAAACAAAAGGAAGAAAAGCCAAAATCTGTTATGCCAAAATCAGTTCTTCCAGACGAAGAAGAGGATGAACGCTGGCAAGAGTAAGCACAAAAAAGGCTGTCCAATGAAGTGCACTTCAAATGGACAGCTTTTTTTTGACTTTGAAACCTGTGCTTTCGGGCGCACATCAGCCCTTTACAGCACCTGCGGTCATGCCGCCAATAAAGTATCTTTGGAATGCAAAGAAAATCACGAGCAAAGGAACAACAGAAAAGCAGGAACCGGCAATAAGCAGGTCATAGTTGTTGCCATAAGGTGTCAAAAGCGTATTCAAACCAATTGGCAGCGTAAACTTTGCAGCATCGCGGTATACGAGCATCGGCCACAGCATGTCGTTCCATGTTCCCATGGAAGACAGAATAGCCATTGCACCAAAGGCTGGCTTTACGAGCGGCATCATGATTGTAAAACAAATGCGATATTCATTTGCACCGTCAATGCGGCCGGCATCCAGCAGTTCCTTTGGAAGACCTGTCATAAACTGCCTGAAAAAGAAAATCGTTGAAGCACTGCACACGCCGGGCAGAATGACACCAGCGGTTTTGTTAATAAGATGCAGGCTAATTATTTCCTGATACATTGGCAGCATAAGGATAACGCCCGGCACCATCATTGTTGCAATGACAATGAAAAACAGAACGTTCTTCAATTTATACTCGTACATTGTCAGTCCATACGCCACCACATAACAGATGAACAGCTGACATACAACGGAAACGAATGTCAACATGATGCTGTTCTTGTACCACATAAAGTAGCGGTGAGGAACCTTTACCCATTCCGCCCCCTGAAAAGCCTTCTGTGTAAACAGGTAAATATAGTTGTTGAGCGTTAACCCTTTCGGATCTGGATTGAAATTCAAGCCATAGCGCATCAATTCCTGACCAGGGCGAAATGAAGCAAGAAATGCTGCTACCAGCGGATACAGCACCAAAATTGAAATACACGTAAACAGCAGAAGGGAAAGCGTTGACGCAATCGTTCCCTGTGTCTTCATGCTGTGCAGTTTATATGTTTTTACACCAGAGTGTGCCATATTATTTCTCCTTCTTAAAAGTACCGTTCAGTACAAGCTGAATAACATTTATGATCAATGCAATCACAAGCAGGACGATTCCAACAGCACTGGCATAACCCATCTGATTCTTTTCTATGCCACGGCGATACAAATAGCCAACAATGGTAAGACCTATATTTTTAGGCGAACTGTTACCGCCCCACATCATGTAGCTTTCAAGGAACATGGCAAGACCTGCATAGATGCTTATGGTAAGGACATAAATGCTTGTCGGTTTGAGCAACGGGAACGTTATGAGCCAAAATTTCTGCCACTTCGAAGCACCGTCTATGTCAGCAGATTCGTACAATGCCCCATCAATGCCCTGCAGTCCAGAAAGAAAGTACAGCATGTTAACGCCAGTCCATCGCCAGCAGCACAAGACAATCATGGCAAACCATCCCGTCCCCCTCATTTTGAGCCACTTGATTGAACCGAATCCAAGCGCATGAAGAAACTGGTTTGCGGCAGAGCCGTCCAACTCGCTGAACATGAAGCCAAAGATTGTTCCAGCAACAACAACTGATGTCAATGCAGGAATATAGAGAATTGCCTTATAGACATTTTTTGCCTTCATAAAAGCACTGTTCATGATTGTCGCAAAAAGCATTGGAAAAGGAATGAGCAGTGCACAGGTAATGACCATATATATAAAACTATTCTGTACAGCCAGATAAAACGTTTTGTCCTTTAAAAGCTTAGTATAATTTTTTAATCCTATCCACTCTATCTGACCGGGAAGAATATTCTGAAAACTCATCATGATGGCACTTGCCAGAGGATACAGCCAAAACACCAGCAGACTGATAATAAAAGGAAGCACGAATACATAGGGAGCGACTTTCCAGGAATATATAAAACCCGATATTTTATTTTTTTTCATAGTAAAACCTCAAATGTTTCCCACATAACACAAACGTCTTGAAAAAAAAGGTCTGGAAATCTTTTTTGGACAAGCTTTCCAGACCTTTTCCTATTCTAGGAATCTACAGCCCCACCATGCACAGTGGAACTGCAACCCCTTTCTGATGAACACACTTCAGCAATTACTGTTCAAGGTCAATTTCATCCTGTGCTGCCTGAAGTTCTGCATCGACATCTGCATTCTGTTCAAGACAGTTATTCAAGACGTTCAAGTTAATCTGCTCGTTGATTGTCGAGCTGATAGGTACAGCCTTGATTCCTTTGATTTCGCTCTTGATTTCATTAAGAACATCAAATGGATTTGTACGGAAGTATGCTACATATTTGTTGTTAGGATCATGAGTTACACTCTTGTCCTTCCACATGTCTGTGTTAACAGGGTCAAATCCAAGAACTTCCCAAATGCGTTTTTCACCGTCAAGCGAAAGCTTTGCATAAACAAGGAATTCTGCAGCAAGCTCCTGATGCTTAGACTGCTTTGAAACAACAGTACCAGTTCCACCAATACCGACAGAACGAGGCTGTCCCTTCTTGTATACAGGGCATGGAGCAATTGCCCATCTTCCTTTCTGATCTGGGATATAGTTAAGGAAACGGCTCATGTACCACAAGGCCTTAGGGAATGCAGCAACCTTTTCATCACCAACTGTTGCATAACCGGCTTCTGTGTCAATCTGTCCGCCCGGAGTAGGATATGCAATGCCTTCTTCGATCCATTTCTGCTGCATCTTAATCATGTCAGAAACGCCAGAAATTCTAATGTCTGCATGACCACTTGCATCTGTCCAGTCCTGATTGTGTTCTGCCATAGAAAGCCACAGCCAGTCTGTTCCACCAGTATCAACACCAGTCATGTGTACAGTTCCGCCAGAAGCTTCCTTGAGCTTAAGTCCTGCTTTTTCAAAGTCATCCCATGTTTCAATCGTGCGGTAATCAATGCCGTACTGGGAAAGCAGTGCATCATCATAATACATGACAGTTGCACCGACATGGAAAGGAATTCCATAGTGCTTGCCGTTTGCTCCGTAAATGTCAAGACGGGACTGAACGACATTGTTCTTATATGGCTCAATGTATTTGTCCATTTCAACAAACTGTACTTCACCAAGTGTAAAGTTAGGGAACTGACCGATTTCAATATCACAAATATCAGGTGCACCCTGACCAGTCTGGTTAGCCATGATGAGCTTATTATGCATGTCTCCATATGGATATGCAGTGAAAGTCATCTGAATCTGCTTGTCCGGATGTTCTGCATTCCATTTTTCAAGCATTGCAGCATAGTGCTGGCTGTGAAGCTCTACGAACGTCCACAGTTCAAGCTTTGTGCCGTTAGCAGGTCCTACCGTTGAAATAGCATCAGGCTTAATCTCTGAACTTTCTGACTGAGAAGCACCATTATTACCTGTTGAAGCAGATTCAGTACCAGTCTTTTTTCCTCCACAACCTGTCAAAACAGAAAGCATTAAAGCAGTTACGCCACAAAGGGCAGCAACAGTTTTAAATGTCCTTTTCATAAAATATCCTCCTACTGCAAGCAATTCCTCAGCTTGCAAGATTTTATGCACGATATTCATAAATAAATATCAATAAAAATTGATTACTATTTACCTTTCTAGATATATTATATACACAGGTTTTTGCTGTTGTCAAACATTTTCTTTGATATATAACAAAAAATATTGATATTTATTTGAAATATAGCGGTTAATTACGAAATAAAAAAACTTTTATATCAACTTTTATCGCTTTAATCAGTCTGAATGACGAGCGAAACAAAAAAAGGTAGAAAAACAAAACTGTTTTTCTGCCTTTTCCTTGCAAGCGTCAATATCCATCGCTCATGCTGCGGTTAATGTCACGCTGATACAGTTCCTGATAGGCTGGACTCATCTTCTTTAGATTGTCCTTTGTTTCCTGAGGGAACGGCAAGTACCGCCAGAATATGGCACGAACCTCTTTTTCAAGCTTTTGCGTACCATTGGCCTCTTTTGTAAGCCACAGAATATAGTCATCAATGAAGAACTTCTTAAGATCTCCCTTCATTTTCTTTGACTCTATGTACTGGTAATAGTTACCGGTAAGGCCGTCAGACATCCAGTCAAACGATGCCTTTTCCTTTGCAACCTGCCAACGCAAGTCGCCAACAGCCGTGATGCAGGCTATCTTCAAATCCTTTGGGTACATCGGAATCACGATGCGTCCGCGGCTTGAAATGCGGTTGTAACGGTCAAACGGTTCCCAGCAGAAGCCGGAATCACCATACGAAGGAACAAGAAGCGTATACGGAACGATTCTGTTAGGCATATTCTTGTGAATGCGAACAAAGCAGTTGGGATCTATGGACTCAATCCAGGCAAGTTCTCGCAGCACGTTTTCGCGGAATCCCGTTCCGGCAGGCATACAATGGAAGAATTCACGAGTAAATACAGGAAACTGGTTTCCCTGTCGACCACACGTCATCTTTGCCATCTGGCGTACAGTCGTCATTTCAGACAGAATGTCTTCTGAACTGACCGTTGTTGCACTCGTACCTGACGTAGCAGAAAGATTTGCAGACAATTCATTCAGATGATTGATGTTTTCCTTTGCTTCTTCAAGATCCTTCAGGTTGGTGCAAATCTCTTTATCAAGCTTTTGAAGCGTACGCATCAAATTGCCTATTTCAGAGAATGCCTTTTTTTGAGTGTCGGAATAAGGACGATAGTGAGGAGGCTCTGTTCCGTAGATAGGATCATGCTCGCACAGCGAAAGAACCTTTTCCTTCAAGTCAAGCTCCATGTTTGCACGCTGGCTTTCCTTCATGGAAATAATGCTGTCTACACTCTGAATCTTGCCCGTATTCTTGCCAACCAAGCCCTGCAAACGCTGCTGCTCGGCACTGGCACTTCCAGAACCCTTTGTAGGAAGCTCATCAGTTGTACTCGGCTTCATCTTGCCCACGGCAATTTCCCGAATCCACTCATCCATGTAAAGGACAGGTTCTCCCGTTACATTGTCAAGAACAGCACGCGAAAAGAAGTCTTTCTGCTCAGGGCTGAACAAAGACGGCAACACAACGCCAAAGCGCATTGCAAGACGCTTGCACAACGGCATTTTTAGATTGACAACCTTAAGGGCAAGCGAACGCAGAAAGTTCCAGTACGAGGACACCATCTGCTGCCTGTAGACAGGACGATCTTTTGGATCTGTACAGTTAAGGTATTTTACAAGCAATTGATGCAAGCGCTGGGCTTCTTCACCTTCGCCTCCAAGCGTTGTCTTGTAATATGCAGGGTCATTGTAAACTGCATTCGGTGCATCTTCAAAATATTTTTCAATAGGAGCAAAGTTTCTTACGGACAAATCAACATCAGAAACGTTTGCATCTCCAATAGGAGCTTTCTTTACAGCCCGAGCCGAAGCTCCTGCCGTTGCAGCAGAAGATTCAGAAGAATCTCCTTCATCAAAATTCATAGGAAAGCTGTCATTTTCTTCCGTTTCTTCAACATCATCAAGCATTGCAGCAATTCCTTCATCAATATCACCCATCAAATTCTCCAGTTAATTCTCATTCAAACGAAATACAATTGATTCATTATAACATGCAGGTTTCATACTATCAAGGGTAGATTTTGAGCCTTAAGGAAAAGAACCAGAGCTAAAAAACAGGCAGTTTCCGTCAAAACTGCCTGTTGCCAATATTTATTCACTCATTAACAGTAGCGATTGCATTTTCAAGGCTTTATTCGATTTATTCTTTATGTATATCTCAAAATTGTCAACATCTGAATGCAAAAGAAACTTCAAAGAAATTTCAGAATCGGAACGAAGAGCATCAAATGGGTACTGAACAGCACCTTTTGCAGAATACAAAGTTATGTCTGCCCCCTGCAAATTGTCACCACTAATTTTTACCTCGTACGAACCTTTTTGCAGATGCCAGTAAGGGCCATAGGAACTTCCACCGCCATTAAGGGTTCGAATGCCATCTCTGTCAAAACCGTTGGAAACACATACATTCCAGTCAAAACTAACATTCCTGTAAGGCTTTTGCAAAATTGAAATTTCAGAAGGATTTCTGTTCTCATATACAGTATAATACCTGCCGCCTAAATCATTCCTCAAAACAGCATTCTCACATTCAAGTGAAAGAGTTGAAGGAATTATGATGTAATCAATCCTTGATGCATTATAAAATTCCTTGCTTTCAGGCTCTCTGAATGCCATATCAGAAACCCGTGCGTTTTTGCAAAGGACATCACCTTCCCCAACAAAATACAAATTTTCGACAGCATCAAAGTACGTATCGAAATATCCATTCTCATTCGCAAGATCACCGGCTGAAACATAAAGAACATGAGCATGATTTAAATCGCCCGAAAAGAATTTGTTTAACTTATGCAATTCATTAATTATCTTTTCATCTGCAGAATACCCATCTTTAATGCTCTTTACAGAAATTACATTGCTGGCCACCAGAAGGATGCAATTCAAAAACATAAAAATTCGTAAAAAAAGAGCCGTTCCTTTTTTTTCTTTTATGAAATGCAGCAGCAACACCGCCACTATAAAGCAGAAATTGACAACGATAATATACGGGCGAAAAACAAATTCATATCCTTTATCTATTGTTGCAAACAGCTTCTGAGGAATTTTATACCATGCAAGAGTGCAAGGCAAGGAGCCAAGCCCCTTAAATGTACTGCCAATAAAAATCAGAACCAGCAGAAGCATACAATTTACATGCAAAAAATTATTGTCATCACAAAGCTGTACCTGACATGTTTTCAAGAATACAGCCATAAGCACTATCAAAACAGGGGCAACATACCGCATGTGCAATGCAGGCAAAAGGCTTCCTAAATCTTCCCTAACAGAGATGGTATAGGCTACAGTAGCTGCAATTATAAAAATGGACAACACAGAAAACAAAAGGAGATTCTGAACTTCTTTAGAACATCTCTTGTAATATATGACGGGATACACAATCGGAAAAACACAAACCGCCATAATCGATGCCGCAATATAGACAAAAAAAGAAAAAATCATATAAAAAAAATTATACGGATTTTTAATTGCAAATATTCCCATCTGATTATACGAATTGCCAAGGCCTTTAAAAACCGTCTGCTTGAATACAGCATGCAGCAATAAAAATACAATCATAAATATACAGACATTTACAATAAAAGTCTTTGATAAATAAGAACAAAACGAAACTTTTACATGACGTTCATAGAAAAAATTGACAACAGGACTTGCAACAGTAAAAAGGACAACAGAAATAAAAAACGCAAGAAATATTTCTTTACATACATAACCTGCATAACAGAGAAAGGCCAGAAAAACAAACGTCCACCACTTTTGACTTCTACAGCAGTAAAGCCATAACCATACAAATGCCAAACACAAAGGCATATACAAAACTTCAGACATAAAGGTCATGGAAGTCGCCATGTCAGGCCAAAGCAAAGTAACAAAAACCAAAAGAAGAGTCCCTTTTTTTCCAAGTGCAAGCTCTTGACCTATTCCCATAACAGGAAAAACAGAAGAAGACATTATCACGCAATTAAGAAAACTCATTATCTTTATTCTTAGAAATTCATCTTTTGCCAAAAATGAAGGAGCCAAGAAAAAACTGTAAAGCACTTTCTGAAACCCTGATGCCATATTTCTAATGGACAGTCCATTTCCAAAAAAAAGACTTCTCGCCAGTCCATAATACCTAAGCTCATCAGGATAAGAATGAATTGTTTTTACAAAATTTGAAAAATAAAACCTGACAGCAACAGCACCAACAAATAATAAAAACACTAAAAAGGATGTCCTTTTACACAACTCTCTATTCATTACCTTTTCTCCAAAAAAATTTTTTTTGTTGTAAAATTCCAAATCATTACTATAGCCGTTACAATGAATTTTGCGTACATATAAAACAGGGCACAGCGCTCTACAAAAAAATACAATCCCAGTTGATTAATTCCAAGTCCAGCAAGGCTCAGCAGAAAAAAAACAAAAAAATCTTTTCGCGAACCTGCCCCATTCCTACCGACAAAAACAAACCTCATGCTGGCAATATAATTGAATATATTGGAAACAAAAAAGGCTATCGCAGCCGAAAGCAAATAGAACATTCCGACATGTTCCGTAAGAACAAAAAGCACGCCAAAATCTATCAGAAATGCAAGCCCTCCTACAATGCCAAACTTAAAAATCTGAAAAACAAGTGCCGCACTCATTTTTTTTCATTCTTTTCGTCTTGAACACGAATAAGATTCATTTCAAAATCTTGCTTTCCCTTTACAGATATGGTATGCAAGATGAGCCCCGAAAAAAAAGACTGTATGGCCGCAATCATTGTAAAGCCACATACTATCAGTGTCGGAAAACGTTCTACCCGACCAGTCTTAAAGAATTCAAACAAAACAGGAACAAAGAAAAAAGAAGAAAGGGCAAGAAGCAGAAAAGCAATAATACTGAAAAACTCCAAAGGTTTGTAGATACGGAACAACCTAAATATCGTATGCAAAACTTTCATTCCATCGGAATACGTATTTAATTTAGAAATGCTACCTTCAGGACGATCCCGATATTCAATGACACAGTTTTCAACAGCCATATTTTTATCAATGGCATGTATAGTCATTTCCGTTTCAATCTCAAAGCCTTCTGAAAGGACAGGAAAAGTCTTTACAAAGGCATAACTGAATGCACGGTATCCAGTCATTACATCTTTTATGTCACTTTTAAATATCGAATTTATAACTTTGCGTACAAGCACATTTCCAGCATTGTGGAAAGCCCTTTTATTTTGCTCTGAATAAGTAGAAGAAAGCCTGTCGCCGACAACCATGTCAGCATTTTGTTGAAGCACAAAATCAGCCATTTGCCGAGCCGATTCAGCAGGATAGGTATCGTCACCATCAATCAAAATATAACATTTTGCATCAATTTCACGGAACATCCGCCTAATGACGTTGCCCTTGCCTTGATGCTTTTCAAATTTTACCCCCCCCTTTTTAACACTAAACCTTTTTAGTGCAGCACAGGCAACATCAGCAGTTCCATCGGAAGAATTATTATCGTATATATAAACAGAAGCTTCTGGCAGACAACGTGCAAAATCGGCAATCACTTTTGAAACTGTTTTACTTTCATTATAACAAGGAACAAGAACCGCGATACTATCCATTTCAAACTCTTATAATTTCAATGAAATACGTTCGTAAAAGTATAGAAGTTTTCCATCATTATGTCTAGTATAACATTCCCTCTACATATCATGCAGGGAAACTTCTCCTGTATGCAGCACGCGTTCCGTACCATCGGCAAGACGCACCTGCAATCCAGCATCGTCTGTAACCCCAACGGCGACAGCCTCGTAGCTGCAACCATTGTCACCAATGAGCGGCGAAACCGTTACTGTTTTTCCGGCATGCATAAAGCGAGCCTTGTAGTCGCTCATAAAATCTAGCCCGCCATCCAGAATGGCATATATTTCATGCATGCAGCATGCCAGCAGCTCCGCACGCGATACACGGAACTCCGTTCCGTCAGAGCCAGAACCATTGCAGATGATGCCTCCAGCCTTGCGCCGCAATGCTTCTGGCATGGAATCATCGGTTTCAATATTAATGCCAATGCCGACAACAACACCATCTACGGCAGAATGCTCCGCATTGAACACACCTTCAGTCAGAATGCCGCAAACCTTTTTCCCATGCACATAAATGTCGTTCACCCACTTAATCTGCGTCTTTACGTGATACAACGATTCTATCGCCCGGCACACACCAACAACCGAAGCCACCGTGTATGTAGCAGGCTCCGTAACGCCAGCATCAGGAACATACAGGAAACTGAAATAAATGCCCGTCTTTTCAGGAGAATAGAACACCCTGCCGACACGACCTTTCCCTGCCGTTTGCGATGCAGCAGCCACGAC
>FLNX01003860.1_pt1 | contig 17463 bp, 12 predicted proteins | sample 1140341 | NCBI WGS metagenome assembly FLNX01 (sample SAMEA3878208, study PRJEB12797) | bioreactor metagenome | biome: Moose rumen | place: Sweden | collected 2011-10
ACGTCGAAATCGGCCCGTTTTCCACGCAGTGCCTCTTGGGACTGCGTGAGGACGCCACGGCGAGCGCCCTTTCTCTGAATGTAGCCATAGTTACCTATAAATTAAACCGTAAGCACGGGCGCGGCGGCTCATACTTACGGGCTGCAGATTTAATAAAAGTATTTTTTTATTGCAAGTTTTGGGAAAGGAAGCGGACAATGGTGTCCTGCTCGGCTTTGCCGCAGTGGTGCCCACCCTCGAAAAAGACCGTATTCAGACGGTCCGGGGCCCCGTTCTCCTTGTAAATCCGCTGCATCCGCCGGAAAGCTTCGGCCGATTCCTCGTACGGGAAGAGCCGGTCGGTGCGGCCGTTCAGGAACAGGAAAGGCTTGGGGCAGAGCCAGTTGGCAATGTCCGGGAAGTCGTATTCCCGCCTGAGTTTGGGGATCATCATCGAATAGTCCGATGCCGACGGAGGCTGCGCCTGGGTGCTTTTCATGGTCATCCAGCAAAGGGCTGCCCCGGTTTTTATCTCTTCGCAGAAAGCGGCCAGGAGCCAGGCCCGGTGGGCGCCCATGGACCAGCCGAAGCAGCCGATGCGCCCTTCCAGCACGTTGGGAAGGCTTCGCAGCAGGCGGGCGGCGGCAGCATCCTCGTTGAGGGTCTGCTGGGCCCAGACAATCCCTTTCCGGTACAGGCTGTCATAGACAACCCGCTGGCCTTCATAGACTTCCTGCTTCAGCTCCCGGATGCCCTCCGGCGGTTCGGAGCCAAACTGCATCCGGCTCCATTCCTGGCATTTTTCCGTGCTGCGGGATCCCCAGTACAGGGCGTCCGGCACAATGACCACATAGCCAAGGGAAGCCAGGCTGTCGGCAAAATACACGCCGTCAAAGCCGTCCTGCACCCATTGCCGGGCCGATGCCCGGATGTGTCCTGGGGCGTTTTCCAAGGGCTTCACCAGTTTTTCCTTTCCTATGTCGAAGCGGGCGCCGTGGTCGTGCAGGAGCACCAGGCCGGGATGTTTTTCCCCGTCGGAGGGGGAGAGCAGGTACGCCTGCACCCTTTCTTCCCCGAAGGTGTGGTATTCCACCAGCTGGCACACGTAACCGTCCCGCTGCTCGGTGGCCACGACGGTCATGTCCGGGGTCTCCGCCGGCCAGAGTTTCAGCGGGAGCAGGGCAAGGATGAGTGCAATGGCCTGTAACATGTTGCAAAGTTACCGTTTTTTTGCATTTTCACTGTATTTTTGTATCTTTGAAACTCAGAAACAAGTAATTATTTGAACAATGGGAACTATCATTTACATTGCAGGTGTCGTCCTGTCCATTCTCGCAGTCATTGACATTCTCAAGAAGCCCATTTCCACCGTCGGCAAAATCATTACCGCCGTTCTGGTTCTTGCAACCAGCTGGGTTGGCATCCTTGTGTATTATCTCTACGCGAAAAACCACCTTACCGAGTGGTTCAAGTAGTGGGTTCTTGCAGAGTCAAATTTATTTTGTAACTTTGCAGCCCCAATCCGGTGAGTTGTCCGAGTGGTTGAAGGAGCCTGCCTCGAAAACAGGTGTACGTGTGAGCGTACCGGGGGTTCGAATCCCTCACTCACCGCTGCCGAAGTGTCGCAGGTCTGCATTTTTGGTTTGACCTGCGACGCTTCAGTTCCAGACCTGCGACATCTCAGAGCTCGCAGCAGCCGTGCCTCTCCTGCCGAGCCTCCCCGGGCCGGGAAAGTCGCCGGGTTACTCCTGGCTAAGGATGATGGACTTGTGGGAGAGGATTTCGAAGAAAGCGCCCTTGCAGGAGTCTGAAAGGGGAACGGTTTCCCCGCCAACCTGGAGTTTGCCGTCCTTGATGCCGCTTACCTTGTCTACATTCACGACATAGGAACGATGGGTGCGGCAGAAGCGGTCGAAGGGCAGCTGCCGTTCCAGCGCCTTGAGTGTAAGGAGGGTCATCAGCGTGGTGCCGTCGGCCTTGTGGATGAGCACGTAGTCGCCGTCGGCCTTCACGTAGAGGATCTCTTCCAGCGGGACTTGCGTCATCACCAGGTTCACTTTCACGGAAATGGAGGTGGGGGAGGGGGCGGAACGCTGCCGGCGGAGTGCATCCACCTGGCCCTGCAGCGAGCTGACGTCTTTCTGCAGCCCCTCATTGGCCCGGAGGGCGTCTTTGTAGCGGTAGGAGGCATAGCGCCACTGGTCCGACATGCTGATGGCAACGGCCACAATGACGGCGACAACCTCCAGGACAATGCCCAGAACAATTTGGGAAATGCGTGCGGTGAGATCCATCGCCGCGTCTGCCGCTCCGTCGGAAAACTGTTCGAAAAAGACTACGGCCAAGCGCTGCAAGATGGCTCCTGCCAAAATGAGCAGCAGGTTCCAGCCCACAAACGGCAGCCATTTCCCCTCCACCAGGAAATGGTCTACCAGGTAGCAGCGGTTAACCAGATAAACGCCGGCAATAATCAGGACGATGGTCCAGTACAGGAGATAGGCCCATAAAGGGAGCATGGACCCCCAGAGCAGCAGAGGCAGCAGGCAGGGGACCAAAAGCACCAAGAGCAGCAGGGTGCAGAAAAGAAGGATCCGTTGTTTCATCATAGGATTCCCGGCAGGTCTCCGGGGTACGCAAAGATAGGGAATCCTGGGAGAAAAAACAACGCGGGAAGGCTCAGAAGGAGAATCCCAGGTTGATGTACAGTCCGAAATTGCCGTCCTGGGGATTCAAGGGTTTTCCCAGCTCGATGGCCGTCACGAAGTTCCGGTTCATCGTGAAGAAAAAGCCTCCGCCCACACTGATATGCAGCCGTTCCCCGGTGGCGACGGCCGGGTCGAAGATGCAGCGGTACGGGCCGAAGGTCTCTCCGTCCAGCGTCTTCACCGTGGTATGGTCCCCCAACAGGCGCTGCGCCTCCAGTTCATAGGGCTGCACCACGCCGCCGGCATCGGCAAAAGCCACCAGCCCCACCTCGAAGAACTGCTTGAGGAGCGTGCCGCGGGCTGCGGTGAAACGGATATCGGCCGATCCCCAGGCCACGCCGTTTCCCACGATGCGGGTGCTGTACGATCCCCGCATATTGAAAGCCGGCAGCGCATAGAACGGGAGCGACCCCGCCACAAGCCCCTTATACGCCACCTGGTACGCCAGCATCAGCAGCGAGGGAACCACTGGGATGTACTGCCGGACGTCGGCCGAAAACAGCAGCGAGGTCCGGCAGGCCGAAGACCAGCTCCCGCCGCCGGTCACTTGCGCCGTGGCATAGATTCCCCGGCCGGGATTGGCCTCCAGGTCGCGGGTGTCGTAAACCAGCCCTCCCTTGAGCTCAACCCTGTGACCAAAGTTGTCCTCCTCCGGGATTAGCCCCGTTTCAACATATTGATGGTAAAGTGTTTCCGTTCCGTTGTAGGGGGATAGAGAGACATCGGCATAGCGCTGCCAGGTATACTGGACCCCGCCAATCCAGGTGAGTCCCGGGGCCAGGGAGCCCTGCACGTCGGCGCTGAAAAGGAAGCGCTGCTGGTGGTGGGCATAAAAGGCGATTCCGTCATCTTTGTCGGCCGATTTCTTCAGGTCAAGCGTGCTGTAGTACGGCGAAGCGGCTCCGTTGAAGCCGAAAAAGCCGCAAAGCGGGTTGTCCATATACTGGGCGCTCAGGGTGAGCCGCTTCCCGGGGATCAGGTGCTTGGAGTCGTAATTGGCGATAAACTGCTTTGCTCCCTTGGAATACAGGTAGGCGTGCGCCTCGAACTTGTGCAGATACTGGGGGTAGAGACTGCCGTCGCCGTAATGGTACACCTGCCCCAGGCCGCCGATCTGGAAGCCTAGGTCGTTGTTGTAATTGACTGCGGGAAGGAGTCCCACGCTCCAGCCGGTCTTGACAGGTTCGTCGGCATGCAGATAAATGGGGCTGGCTGCAAGAGCAAGGAACAGGGAGAGAAGAAAGCGTTTCATCGGGACTTGTTGTTTTTTTCGGGACAAAAGTAGGCATACAAATCCGTTAAGAACAATTTAATCGGTGAAACCGGGGAAATAATCGGTGAAAGTGATGCTCGTATTTTTTACCCATTCTGATTATTGCCGATGTTTTATTATCTTTGCAGGCACACTTTGCAAAAAGACATTATACCATTATGAAAAAATTCAGCCTGATTGTTTCCGCATTCCTCCTGCTGGGCGTCCTGAACGCTTCGGCACAGATTCAGCGACCAAAAATTGTCGTGGGCATGGTAATTGACCAGATGCGCTGGGACTATTTCTATTACTATTACGACCAGTTCGGCGAGGGTGGCCTCAAGCGCCTGATCGACGAAGGGTTCAGCTATGAGAACCTCATGATCAACTACGTTCCCACTGTAACCGCCATCGGCCACAGCAGCATCTATACCGGTACGGTTCCGGGCATCCACGGCATCTGCGGCAACGATTTCCTGATTGACGGTGTCCCCACCTACTGCTGCGGGGACAAGACTGTCCAGGGCGTAGGTTCCAGCAACGATGCGGCGCTGATGTCGCCCCGCAACTTGCAGTCCTATACGATGGGGGACCAGCTGCAGCTGGCCACCGATTTCCGCTCCAAGGTAATCGGTGTGGCCCTCAAGGACCGCGCCGCCATTTTGCCTGCCGGCCACAGCGCCGATGCAGCCTACTGGTGGGACACCGAGGCCGGACATTATGTAACAAGCACGTACTACATGAAGGAGCTGCCCGCCTGGGTGCAGGAGTTCAACAAGCAGAACGCCCGCAAGCCTGGCACGGACGTCAAGACCAGTGACGAAGGAGTAACCCTGACCTTCAAGATGGCGGAAGCGGCGTTGGTGAACGAACACATGGGCGAGGGCGACGTAACGGACATGCTCTGCGTGAGCGTTTCCAGCACGGATGCCATCGGCCACACCTACGGAACGCGCGGCCCGGAAAACAAGAGCGTGTACATGCGCCTGGACACCGAGCTGGCACATTTCTTCTCGCTGCTGGACCAGCGCTACGGCAAGGACGGCTACCTCTTCTTCCTGAGTGCCGACCATGGCGGCGCCCACAATCCCAACTTCCTGCGTGAAAACAGCCTTCCCGCCGGAGGCCTTGAAATCGGCCGGCACCGGAGTGCCTACAACGAGGAGCTGTGCGAGCGTACCGGCCTCACCGGCAAGCTCATCAAGACCACCAACGCCTGCCGGGTGTACCTGGACCATGAACTCATTGCCCAGCAGGGAGGAGACCTTCAGAAAGTGAAGGAAGCCGCCATGGAAATGTTCCGCTCCGACGACCGTTTCTTGTATGTGGTAGATTTCGAGAAGGCGGCCGTCTCAACGGTTCCGGAGCTCATCCGCGAGCGGATTGTCAACGGCTATCATCCTCATCGCAGCGGGGATATTTATCTGGTTCCGCGTGCGCAGTACATCGATTCCTCCAACAGCGACGCTTATATTGGCACCACCCACGGAGAGTGGAACCCCTACGACAGCCACATCCCCTTCGTGCTCATGGGATGGCACGTGGAGCCGGGACAGTCTTCCCAGCCCGCCCGGATTGTGGACATTGCGCCCACCATCTGCGAGATGCTACACATCCAGATGCCCAACGGCTGCATCGGCGAACCCCTGCGGTAACTCCTTCTTCGGCTTGACGATTTTCCAGCCTATGGCCGCCACCAGGACGGACATCAGCGGAGAGAGGAGGTTGAAGAAGCAGAAGGGGGCGTAGGCCAGCGTGGGGACGGAGAGGATGGTGGCCTGGGTCATGCCGCAGCTGGACCAGGGAAAGAGGGGAGAGGTGACCGTGGCCGAATCTTCCACTGAGCGGCTAAGCAGGCGCGGCTCGTAGCCGGCGCGGGCGTAGGTGTTCCGGAAGATGTTGGATGTGAGGATGATAGAGAGGTATTGGTCCGAGACCAAGCCATTGAGCGTGGTACCGGTGACAACCGTGGAGGCCACCAGGCCGGTGCGCGTGCGGGTGAGCGGCTCCAGCAGCTTGGTCAGCTGGAGAATCATTCCGCTGGCCTTCATGCAGGCCCCGAAGCACATGGCGCAGATAATCAGGTATACCGTATTCAACATTCCCAGCATGCCCCGGGAAGTGAGGAGGGCGTCCGTATCCGGATTCCCCGTATTCATTGTAACCGTGTTGTAGATGGTCTCGATGGTGCCGGCCAGCAGCACCCGTGCCCTTGATCCCTCCGTGACGCCGGCTCCTACGGCATGAACCAGATCCGGCTGGAAAACAAGCGCGGCCACGGCGGCCGTGAGGGTGGAGAGCGCCAGGACCATCATCGCCGGCATCTTCTTCCAGATCATGACGCCGGTGAGGACGGGCACCACGAACAGCCAGGGCGTAATGTGAAATTGTGCCGACAGCACGTCTGTATATACTTGTATTTCAGCGGCATCGGCCCCGCCGTGGGAGAGCCCCAGGATGGTGAAAAGTATCAGCGCCACCAGAATGGAGGGCCCCGTTGTGAACACCATGTAGCGGATGTGGTCGAACAGGTGCACCCGGTTCAGGGAAGAGGCCAGCACCGTTGTGTCTGAAAGCGGGGAAATCTTGTCGCCGAAATATGCCCCGGAGATAATGGCGCCGGCTGTCATCCCGTCGCTGAAACCCTCGGCCCGGCCGATTCCCAGAAGCGCCACGCCGATGGTGGCAATCGTGGTCCAGGAAGAGCCCGTCATTACCGAAACAATAGCGCAGATGACCGCGGCCGTAAGCAGGAACACCTTGGGACTGATGATTTTAACTCCGTAATAGATAAAGGCGGGTACCACCCCGCTCACCATCCAGGTGCCGGAGATGGAGCCGATGAGAAAGAGGATGACGATGGCGGTTGTTACATCGCCCACATTGGCCTTGATGGCATCTTCGAAATCCTTCCAGGGCGTCTTGTACAGCCACATTCCCAGCCATACACAAATGCCGGCCGAAAACAGCAGGGCAACCTGCGAGGCTCCCAGAATGGCGTCCGAGCCGAAAATACTGATATTCAGTGCCAAAAGCCCTACCAGAACCAGAATGGGGAGCAGGGCGACAACGGTTTTTCCTATTTCCTTCTTTTTCATCGGCTGCAAATTTATGCAAATATCCTGTATATATTATGTATATTTAAGAATATTTTAGGACTGGTGCACAATTCTCCCCAATTATGCCGATATTTGTGCCCATGAAACGATTCCTCCTTCTTCTAACCTTCCTTGCCCTGGCGCTCCAAGCTGCGGCCCAGTCGTACGGCGTTGTAAATATTTCGGTTTGCAATATGCGCAGAACCGCGGATTACGATGCGGAAATGGTGTCCCAGGCCCTTCTTGGAACGCCTGTGCACATTCTCCAACTTTCGGAAAAGAACGACTGGCCCGAGGTCCGGACGCCGGACAGCTATACCGGCTGGGTGCACAAAGATGCCATAACGCTCATGTCCCGCGAGGCCTACAGCGCCTGGAATGCCGCGCCCAAGCTGGTGGTGACCGCCTTGACCGGCATCGTTTACAACGCTCCGTCCAAGAAAAGCGCCACGCTCTCAGACGTTGTGGCCGGAGACCGGCTCCGCCTGGAAGGGAAGAAAGGCCGCTTCTGGAAAGTATCCTTTCCGGACGGCCGCACAGGCTATCTTCCCAAAGCCGACGGGAAGGAGCTGAATGCCTGGCGCAAAGGCCTGGACAACAGTGCCGACGCCATCCTGAACACCGCCCGCAGCATGCTGGGCTTCCCCTACATCTGGGCCGGCATGTCGCCCAAAGGCTTCGACTGCAGCGGCTTCGTGCGTACGGTCCTGTTCATGCACGACATCGTCATCCCCAGGGACGCCTCCCAGCAGGCGCCGATGGGGGAGCGCATCGGCCCCTGGCAGCAGCTGCAGAAGGGAGACCTGGTCTTTTTCGGCCGATGGGACGGCGCCAACCCCCGCGTTTCGCATGTGGGCTTCTATCTGGGCGGCGGGCAGTTCATCCACTCGCTGGGCCTGGTGAAAATCGGCAGTCTGGACCCTTCGGCCCCGGATTTTGATGCCTACAATGCCGGACGGTACCTTTTCGGCGGGCGTCTCCTCCCGTATATCGACACACAGGAGGGTCTGAATACCACCTTCACCAACCCGTTCTACAACGAATAGGGCGCCTCCGTCTTTCGGAAGCGCCCGGGATTGGCGTCAGTTTGGTTTAGAACACGTCGGGCTCGCTGTTCTGGCGGCGGTCGTAACGACGCGATCCGCGGTCTCCTTCGCGGCGCTGGCCACGGTCGTTGCCGTTCCTGCGCTCGCCGTTGTTCCGGTTTCCGCCTTCGCGGCGCTGGCTGCGCTCTCGGCTCTTGGGCTCTACGTAGCCTTCCGGTTTCTCCGTGAGGGCGCGCATGGAAAGCCGCATCTTGCCGGTCTTGGCATCAATTTCCAGCAGCTTCACATCCACTTCGTCGCCCACCTTCAGCACGTCTTCCACCTTTTCGGTCTTGGTCCAGGCAATCTCGCTCACGTGGAGGAGGCCTTCCTTACCGGGAAGAATCTCGATGAAGGCGCCGAATTCCAGGATGCTCACCACCTTTCCGTGGTACACCTGTCCGGCTTCCGGAACGGCGCAGATGGACTTGATCCTCTCCAGGGTGGCATCCATGGCTGCCTTGTCGGTGCCGAAGATGTCCACGACGCCCTTGGTGCCTTCGCCGTTCTCGTTGGGTACTTCTTCGATGGTGATGGTGGTGCCGAATTCCTTCTGCATCCCCTGGATGGTTTCTCCACCCTTGCCGATGACGGCGCCGATGAATTCGGACGGAATCTCAATCTGGACCATCCGGGGCACGAACGGCTTGTAGTCTTCCCGCGGCTCGGCAATGGTCTTGAGCATTTCTCCCATGATGTGGAGGCGTCCCTGACGGGCCTGCTCAAGGGCTTTTTCCAGCACTTCGTAGGAAAGGCCGTCCACCTTTATATCCATCTGGGTGGCGGTGATGCCGTCTTTGGTGCCGGTTACCTTGAAGTCCATGTCGCCCAGGTGATCCTCGTCTCCCAGGATGTCGGTGAGGATGGCGTAGCGGTCGTTGGGGCGCACCGCGTCGGTAATCAGGCCCATGGCCACGCCGGCCACCGGCTTCTTGATCTTCACGCCGGCGTCCATCAGGGCCAGGCAGCCGCCGCAGACGGAGGCCATGGAAGAGGAACCGTTGGATTCCAGGATATCGGAGACTACGCGCACGGCGTAGGGGAATTCGGGAGCGGTGGGGATGACGGGCTTCAAGGCGCGCATGGCCAGGTTGCCGTGGCCGATTTCCCGGCGGCCCACGCTGCGCTGCGGCTTGGCCTCACCGGTTGCGAACGGCGGGAAGTTGTAGTGGAGCACGAACTGCTGGTCGTCCTGGATAAGGACTTCGTCCATTTCCTTCATGTCCATCTTGGTGCCCAGGGTTACGCTGGCCAGGGACTGGGTTTCGCCGCGGGTGAAGATGGCGCTGCCGTGGGCGCAGGGGAGGTAGTCCACCTCGCACCAGATGGGGCGCACTTCGTTGGTCTTGCGGCCGTCCAGGCGCTTGCCTTCGTCCAGGATCAGGTTGCGCATGGCTTCCTTCTCCACATCGTGGTAATAGCGGGACACCATGGCGGCCTTCGCCTCCTGGTCTTCCTCGGAAAGGGTGGCCAGGAATTCGGCCTTGATGGCCTCGAACCCGTCTTCGCGCTCGTGCTTGGGCTTGGCGCTGCCGGCCAGTTCGTAGCATTTGTTGTAGCAGAACTCGTGCACGGCGGCCTTCAGGGCCTCGTCTTCCTCGTCGTGCGGGTAGTCGCGCTTGTTCACGTCCGTACCCAGCTCCTTCATGAGTTCCTTCTGCACGCGGCAGTGCTTCTTGATTTCTTCGTGGGCCACCTTGATGGCTTCCAGCATGTCGTGCTCGGACACTTCGTTCATCTCGCCTTCCACCATCATGATGTTCTCTTCGGTGGCGGCCACCATCAGGTCCAGGTCGGCCCGCTTGTTGGCCTCGAAGCCGGGATTGATCACGTACTGCCCGTCGATGCGGGAAACGCGAACCTCGGACACCGGGCCTCCGAAGGGGAGGTCGCTGGTGGCCAGGGCGGCCGATGCGGCAAGACCGGCCAGCGCATCCGGCTGGATGTCTTTTTCGGCCGATATCAGCATCACGTTCACGAAAACTTCCAGATGGAAATCGTCCGGCCACAGCGGGCGGATGGGGCGGTCTACCAGACGGGCGATGAGCACCTCATAGTCCGAGGGACGGCTCTCCCGCTTGAGAAATCCGCCGGGGAAACGGCCTGCGGAATAATATTTCTCGCGGTAATCTACAGTGAGGGGCATGAAGTCTGTTCCCTCTTTAACTTCTTTTGCGCAGGTTACGGTGGCAAGGAGCATGGTGCCTCCCATCTTCACCACGGCGGAGCCGGCGGCCTGCTTGGCCAGTTTTCCGGTCTCAATCTCAATCACTCTGCCGTCGGGCAGTTCGATTTTCTTCTGGATAATGTTCATGGTTTACTTCTGTTACGTCTTTTATCGTCTTTTGTCGTCTTTTGTTGTCTCCGGCTTCTTCCGTCATTCCGAGCGAAGCGAAGAATCTCTCCGAATCCCATTTTTCGAAAAAGGGGGAGAGATTCTGCCTTGCATGAATCTCTGCCCCCGCTTTTCCCTATTTTCTTGCTTATCGGCGGAGCCCCAGCTCCTTTACGATAGCCCTGTATCTCTCGATGTCCACCTTCTGAAGATAGTTCAGAAGCTGACGGCGCTTACTCACAAGGCGAAGAAGGCTGCGACGCGTTACGATGTCTTTCTTGTTCTTCTTCACATGCTCCGTAAGGTGAGCGATACGGTAGGAAAATAAAGCAACCTGACTCTCAGGAGAACCGGTGTCCTTATTAGACTTTCCGTACTTCGCGAAAATCTCTTGCTTTTTCTCAGGCTGTAAATATTCTGCCATGATGCAATGAGTTTTTATAAAGTTTATTGATAGTTTCGCGGGACCTTCCCGCAAAAAGTCTGCAAATATAATCATTTTCTTCCGAGAAACCAAATATTTCTGCTTTGCGTTTGTCACACCCCCGTTGCAACGCAAAGAAACCCATCTTGTTCTGAAAAATATAATAAGAAAATTTTCGAAATTTTTTGGAAAGGTGGAATTTTCTACTTAAATTTGCGCTATCATATATCGTAGGCTCAAGTCGGGACCCCTTGATTTGGGAGTTGTGATGCGGTCTATTATATATAATTAGAGGTATCAAACAGATTGGATATGAAATTGAAACACCTAATCTTGGCTCTTGCGGTTGTTGTGCTTCCGCAAGCTCTTCTGGCCCAGGAGAGTAAATCCGACCCGGATGTGAGTTTCCGCCCCCATGCCTATGGGCAAATCCAGGCTGGCGCCGGCTACACAATCGGTGAAGTGGATTACTTTTCCCTGTTCTCTCCGGCTGCAGCCCTTTCCGTTGGCTATCAGTTCAGCCCCGTGTTCGGTGCACGTCTTGTAGGCTCCGGCTTCCAGGGTGTGGGCCACGCCGTCGGCAATGGAGTGGAGCGTTACACTTTCAATTATCTGGAAGGCGGACTGGATCTCACCATCAGCCTTGCAGATCTGTTCGGCGGCTATAAGCACGACAGAGGCTTCAAGCCGTACTTCTTCCTCGGTGGCGCCGCAGTGGGTGCTTTCAACAATGGCGCTCTCAACGTCAAGTCCGTTACTCCTTCCACTTATTTCGGCAATCTCTGGAACCGTGGCATGATTGCTCCCGCCGCCCGCGTGGGTCTCGGAGCAGACATCCGCATTTCAGACAACGTGGCCGTCACCCTGGAGGTCAACGACAACATCACCAGCGACCGCTTCAACTCCAAGAAGGCCGACAACCCGGACTATCAGTTCAACGCCCTGGCCGGTCTCAAGTTCACCTTCGGCAAGCCTTATACCCGTAAGGAAAAGGCCGCTCCCGCACCTGCACCGGCTCCCGCTCCTGCACCTGCACCCAAGCCCGCTCCCAAGCAGGAACCGGCTCCCGCACCTGCACCCAAGCCGGCCCCCGCACCTGCACCGGAACCGGACATGAGCCAGATTGTCACCTTCTTCGAGCTCAATCAGGACGTTATCCTGGAGGCCGAAGCAGCCAAGCTGGACGACTATGCCAAGTGGCTCGGTAACCACAACGATGTGAACATTGTCGTAACGGGCTATGCCGACGTCCAGACGGGCAACGAGCGCATCAACCTGGATCTTTCCCAGCGCCGTGCCGCAAAGGTGAAGGACTACCTGGTGAGCAAGGGCATTGCCGCTTCCCGCATTACCACGGAGTACAAAGGCGACCGCGAGCAGCCGTTTGCCCAGAACGACCTGAACCGCTGCGTAATTTCTACGCTCAAGTAGAACTCTCTAACCTCAAACTTACATATATAAGGGAAATTAAGTATTTAACAATCTTATTTATTAACTAATTAAAACATTTATGAACAAGCATTTCAAATTTATCCTCGCATGTGCCGCTATTGTAGCCGGCCTTGCAGGTGCTGTGTCCTGCCAGGACCTCTCAGGAGAGCTTGATGACTTGAGCACCAAGGTTAGCAACCTTGAGACTCGCGTCGGCAATCTCGAGAATGACATCAAGGCAGGTGCTCTCATTACCGCTGTAAACCAGACGAGCAACGGTATTGAGGTTGTTCTGAACAATGGCAAGTCCTACACCATCACCAACGGTACTAACGGTACCAATGGTACCAACGGCACCAATGGTACCGATGGTAAAGATGGTAAAGACGGTAAAGACGGTTCCGTTGTTACCATCGGTGCCAACGGTAACTGGTTCATCGACGGTGTCGACACCGGTCTGGCTGCCAAGGGTGAAAAGGGCGACAAGGGCGATCCCGGTGCTGCTGGTGCCGCCGGAGTTGCCGATGTAGTTTACTATGTTCCTAACACCACTACCGGTAACTTCGACAAGGTTACTGTAAAGGCCGACGGAACCACGACTACTGAGCCCACGACCATTTCCTTCCTGGCTGCCGGTACTCTCACCGCAGTGTGGGATGGTTCCGATCTGGTTATCTCCGGTATTTTGGATGCCGACGGCAACCCCACCACCTACACCATCCATGCTCTTGGTGAGCTGAAGTCCCTGGTAACCGTACCTCACGCCTACTATGAGGGCGCCGAGGCCGTTGTTTACCGTCACATGCGCTATCAGCCTCTGGATTGGGATGCTGCTCAGGGTAAGAACCACCACACCGGCGCTCCCACCTATGTCTCTGACGAGTTCCAGGTTGGCCGTGTAGTTGCTGGTGTTCCCGTTGTTGTGGACATCTATCCTCTGATGAAGGTTCAGTACTATGTGAACCCTGAGAACGCCGACCTGAGCGACATCACGCTCGCCCCCGTTCTGGAGAAGAACCTGAATTACTATCAGACCCGTTCCATGGCTTCCGCCGGCTTCGACGTAACCATCGATCACTTTGCAGAAGGCACACGCAATGGCCGCCGTACCCTGGATGTTTACTATCATGTAGTTGGCGATGCCGCTGTTGTTGAAGACGCCAGCCATGGCGCCGCTCTCGACAGCCACATTTCCGCCCTGGCCCTCGAGGTTACCACTGCTGATAATGCTGTTACTTCGGACTATGCCGCCCTGTACAAGCAGGATCTGAACGACATCCGCATTGTAGATCCCAAGCTTGTCGCCCGTGCCAAGTTCCGCGTAGGACAGGCCGGTCAGCGTATCTATCGTCCTGGTGCCGCCACTGTTCCTGGTACCCTCCTCAACGATGAGCACTATCGTCGTACCATCTACGGTATCGACTTCGGTGTGGCTCAGGATGTGGATTCCTGGATTGTCCAGAATACCGACCCTGCTGTTGTAGCTCTGGATCCGGATGTTCGCAAGCCCAACTATCGTGACCCGGTCGCCGACAACGTCCATCACAGTGCCGATACCGTGATTGTTTACAACAACCGCGATTTCGACCTCATGAAACTTGTCGCTGCCCACAACTGGGAGAACGCTGTGTTCCCGTATGTAATCCCTGGTGGTGGTAACTGCACCCTTGACGAACTCGACGCCCAGGCCCTCAGCGACCTCGGTCTCAAGTGGAGGTTCGAGACTGTGATGAACTATGCTGCCGGTGATCCTCTTACCAATCAGGATAACTTCGTGTGGCTCAATTCCGTTAATAATCAGGAAGTGGAGGTCGATCCTCTTGCTACCGGTGACGATGCAAAGGTTCTGTTCCTCACCCACGCTTTCACCGTGGGTAACGACACGCCTTCCGTGGCTTCCATCGGCCGCCACCCGATCATCCGTGTTTCCCTTATCGACCCGAACCACAATAATAATGTTGTTGAGGCTGCTTACATTAAGGTGCTCATCGTAGCCGACGCTGTCGATCCTACCACCGCCGAGCTCCCTTACGTATTCACTCCTGCCCAGGGCTTCAACTGCGTCGCAGGCTTTGATGGCACCACTACTGTACAGTGGACCAACGAGACCATCTACGACACCTATGGAGACAAGATTACCTTCCATACCAACTATACGTTCAATCCTCGTAACCTGAACAACTACAACGTGCTCACCAACACCGGTGAACTTGGTACCGTTACCGAGGTTATTGTCCCCAACCCTGCTACCGGTGCTACCCATGTGATCAACTGGACGCTCACTCCTGACGAGCTCTGGCTGGTTGCATCCAACATCACTGCAGAACGCGAGCTTGTACGTCGTTGTACCTACACCTATGGTGGCAATGTGATTACTATCGCCCTTAAGCTCACCATCAAGCCGTTCAGCACCATCTTCGATCTGGATTACAGCGATACTGCTGCCGAAAGCGATTACATTGAGAATTACTGGAAGGCTCACCAGCATGGTGTAGACGCCCTGGCCAAGTGGGATGCCACTTCTTACCACGTAGCTACTCCTGTTGTCGCCCCCAACACCGGTAACGACGATCCCGATTACGACACCTTCGTAAACGATATCAATGCTTCCTTCATCACCAACGATGGTACTGTGGCCGGTTATAATGCCGGTACCCTCAAGGTTGAGCGTGACAACGTTGCCCTTAGCGATATCAAATACTTCTTCCATCCTAAGAATGATGTTAACAATGCCACCTTCTCCGATGGTGTGAACGTGGTCAAGAACGTTTATGTACGTCGTGCCAAGTATATCGGTGCATGGCCTGGCTATGCCACTCCTCCTGCACTCCCGAGCTTTGTCATGGGTACGGATGTGGATTGGCTTGCCCCTGCTGACAACGAGAATGTTGCCGACGTACTGGTAGCTTACTCCGGTGCTAATCCTACTGCTGCCGTTCTTGGCAATATCGCCAATTATGAGGTCATCGCTTGGATCCGCAACGATGGTACCACCGCCGGCCAGTGGAACAACATGAACTACAACTGGGATAGCGAACTTGCCAAGGATCTCCTGAACACCGACAATTTCTATGCATACATCGGTGCCACCGGTTCCATCTGCGTAGCTCCTGCTACCACGCATGACGCCCGCATCCGCTTCCATGGTCAGTTCTACTTCCGTGCCGACTTCCTCCGTCCTGTGAGTGTCGAGACCCTGTCTCCTGTCCACTTCATCGACGCTGTCGACTTCGGTAAACCGGGTTCCTTCCTCCGTTACGAGGATATCGTCCGTCCTTTCGACTGGCGTCTGCCTTGGAATGGTTACAATTCCCACTTCGATGTTACCGGCCAGGGGAACTACTGGAACTACTACGGTATCGACCCGAACCCCGGTACCACAGGAACTCCTGGTTACTTCATCATCCATGCCGACCTTGATGGTGCCACGTGCACCCTGGGTGGAGCTGGTTCTCCTGTCCCTGCCACCATCGTTCTCCAGGCCAATGAAATCGATAACGATGTTAACTATGCAGTTTGGGCATGGGATCCTGCAAACATCGCTCCTCCTGATTATCCTCTCACTGCCGCCAACGACGCTGACTGGTACACGGATCTGGCCGGTGTGAAAACCAAGGTTTACTCTTATAACCGTGCTACGATGACTCCGCTCGTGTACAACCTCCTCGCTACTGACAAGCAGTCTGATTACGGTTATCTCACCTACAACAACAATGGTACTGCAGTCACTGCATTCGAGATTACTGTTCCCATCTATGTGTACTACAAGTGGGGCAAACTCCTGACCAGGGTTACCATCCCTGTTGATCCTACGATCTAATCTTGATACCTTATACGAAAGGGGGGCGTGTCCGTGTGGCACGCCCCTCTTTTTTATACACTCCCCGTTCGCATCAGGTCGCTTTCCAGCGATTTGTCGAACAGCCGCATGGCGGTGGTCTTCTCTTCGGAGGCAATGTCAATGTAGGGCTTCATGGATTTATAGTCGCTGTGCCCGGTCCACTTCATTACCAGTACCGGTGGAATGCCGATGGATAGGGCGTAGCAGATAAATGTTTTGCGGGCGCAATGGGAACTGATTTTCTTCCATTTGGGGAACACTTCTTCCATCCGCTCTCCGTTGCAGTATTTGACTATGCGCACCGGATCGTTCATCCCGCAGAGTTCGCAAAGCTGTTTGAGACAGACATTCAGCCGCTGATTGGTCATGACTGGCAAGGCCCGGTTCCCCTTGAACTTCTTGCAGGCGTATTTGTCAAGAATTGCCCTGGCATAACTGTTCAGGTCTATCGGGAGCCGGTCATGGGTTTTCTGTGTGGTTACATAGATATAGTCATGATCGATGTCGGTCCGGCAGAGTTTTGCCATATCGGAGTACCTAAGGGAGGTGAATGCACAGAAACAGAACAGGTCCCTGGCCCTTTCCAAGGCGGGGGCATCTTGAACGCATTTGATGTAGCTTTTCCCGCTCATGTCGGTCAGCCCAACTAAAGTTCCGGTAGGGGGAATCTGGAAATGATAGACCTTCATAAGTTCTTCCCGCTTCAAGAAAATGACTGGCTTCTGCACAATTTTGAACTTCTGTTTGTTCCGCAGCTGTAATTTATAATTGTATAAGCCTTTACGCTCGGCCCAATTCAAAAACCAAATCAGGTTTTTATAGTTCTTCCTCACTGTAACCTCTTGAAGCATGGCTGTACTTCTCAGGTAGTGGACAAAATTGTCTATACCATCGGCATCGAAATAGGAAAGATTGCTTGCTTTGCCGAAAGCGGCAACATGATGCTGAAACACACGCATCATTTTTACTGTGGAGTTTTCCCATTGACAGGCAATGCGCTGGTCTTCGATAAATTGGTCTATTAGTTTGATGACGGAAACCGGGGCAGTTTCCGAACAAGTTGAAGCTTGCATGTAACAGTTAGATTAAGCTTTAGATGATACCAAAAGTAGCACTACATTCACGAGGCCAGGACCTTTTTCCGGAAGTCGCTGATTTTCAGGCTTGCGGGGATGGTTTCGCCCAGGAGTTTGTAGTATGCCTTGACCTTTTTGTTAGGGGTTTCAACAAGGATTTCTCCGTGTTTGTTGCGGAAGCACATCAGGGACTGCGTCCGTCCGGTTATCTCGGATACGGACAAACCGCTATCATCC
>FLNX01000194.1_pt1 | contig 17328 bp, 15 predicted proteins | sample 1140341 | NCBI WGS metagenome assembly FLNX01 (sample SAMEA3878208, study PRJEB12797) | bioreactor metagenome | biome: Moose rumen | place: Sweden | collected 2011-10
ATACCTAAATAATACCTATATATTAATAAAACTACCTTATGCAAGGTTGCAAGAATGCAAGGTTGCAAGGATGGAGAGCCTTTCGATAGGCGAAAGTGAGACTTTCAATAGTCTAAACTCCGACTTTGGTGCCGGCAAACTCCTGGAGGACATAGAAAAGGTGCCTGACCCCCTTGTGTCCCACACACTTTCTGCATAGGGAAGGGGAATGTTATTTGGCGTTATTCAGTTGCTCGGCAAATTCCTTGATGGCAATGACCGTGAGTTTCGGCCAGTCAATGTGCTTAAGGACGTTGAAGTGAGAGTCGTTGGTGACGATGTACTCGGCATCGGCAGCCACGGCACAGTCCACGAACTTATTATCGTCAGGGTCGGCGTCAATCAGCCCGAAGTGGATATAGACTTCCTGAAACTCGGTGGTGTGGAGGCGGGCAATCGCCTCTACTACGTTGTGAGCAATCTCCGGGGTGGTCTTCCCGGCGAGAATTTCCTCGTACTCGTTGAGTATGTCGGTATTCACGCACAGGCTGATGCGGCCAGCCAGCACCTCGGTCCATACCTTGTGGTACGGACTGCGGCTGGGCAGTGACTGCAGCAGACAGTTGGTGTCAAGGACGACGCGTCTCATAACCATAGGGGGTGCGCATGTGCTCTGCGCCCCATTGCTCGATGGTTTCCTCGTTGATAACTCCCTCGTCCCACAGCGCGTCGATGGCCTTCTGGGCCTTCTGCGCAAAGAAGTGAGCCACGAGGTTTTTGAACTCGTTCAGGTCTGCCTCGGAACTGATGTTGTTCAGGGCATTCAGCAGTTCCAGTTGTGCCATTTGTGAGTAACTCATATTGCGTATGCTTTAGAATTTCGGTGCAAAAATACAAAAATTCCGCGAAACTTGTTACGGTTTCGCGGAAAAAGTGATGATTTGATGGGATATAGAGCCAATTTCGGCAGGCCTCGGGAACATAAAAGGTGCCTGGCCCCTTTGTGTCCCGAAATCGTTTCCGTGAAAATAAAGTGCTGAATATTTGGTGGATTGAAAAATAGTTCGTACCTTTGTGGTCGAAAGTTTAGTATTAATCTATAAAACAAGTTCAAAACAATGGCAAAGATTGTAACATTGGGCGAGATTATGCTCCGCCTGTCTCCGCAAGGAAACGACCGTTTCATCCAGAGTGAATCATTCCGCATCATCCCCGGCGGTGGTGAGGCTAACGTGGCCATCTCCGTGGCTAACTATGGCCACGAGGCTTACTTCGTATCGAAGTTGCCGAAGCACGAGATCGGACAGATTGCCGTGAACGCCCTGCGCCGCTATGGTGTCAATACTGAGTTCGTGGCACGTGGTGGTGACCGCGTGGGTCTGTACTATGCTGAGACGGGTGCCTCGATGCGTCCCTCAAAGGTGATCTACGACCGTGCCCACAGTTCGATTGCAGAGGCTGATCCTTCTGATTTCGACTTCGACAAGATCATGGAGGGTGCTGCCTGGTTCCACTGGAGTGGCATCACGCCCGCTATCTCTGATAAGGCTGCTGAACTGACGAAACTGGCCTGTGAGGCTGCCAAGCGTCACGGCGTGACCGTCTCTGTCGACCTGAACTTCCGCAAGAAGTTGTGGACCAGCGAGAAGGCTATCAGCATCATGCGCCCGCTGATGCAGTATGTCGACGTGTGTATCGGTAACGAGGAGGATGCAGAACTCTGCCTCGGCTTCAAGCCCGATGCTGACGTGGAGGGTGGCCAGACGGATGCTGCCGGCTATGAGGGCATCTTCAAGCAGATGATGAAGGAGTTCGGCTTCAAGTATGTCGTCTCTACGCTCCGTGAGAGTTTCAGCGCTACGTTCAACGGCTGGAAGGCCCTGATCTACGATGGTAAGGAGTTCTATCAGTCAAAGCGCTACGAGATTAACCCGATCATCGACCGCGTGGGTGGTGGTGACTCGTTCTCTGGTGGTCTGATCCACGGTCTGCTGACGAAGCCGACGCAGGGCGAGGCTCTCGAGTTCGCCGTGGCTGCTTCAGCCTTGAAGCACACCATCAACGGTGACTTCAACCTGGTGAGCGTTGACGAGGTAGAGTCTCTCGCCGGCGGTAATGCTAACGGTCGCGTACAGAGGTAAAATAGTTTTAGGCACGGATTACACGGATTAACACGGCTTTAAGAAAAAGCAGCGTCTCAGAAAGAGCCGTGTCATCCGTGCCAAAATAAATAAAGAAGGAATTATGGCAAAGTTTGATAAAATAGCCGTACTGAAGAAGATCGGCGATACGGGTATGGTCCCCGTGTTCTACAACAAAGACCTTGAGACATGTAAGAACGTAGTGAAGGCTTGCTACGAGGGTGGTGTTCGTGCATTCGAGTTCACTAATCGTGGTGACTTCGCACAGGAAGTGTTTGGCGAACTGGTGAAGTGGGCCGACAAGGAGTGCCCTGAGTTGGCTCTGGGTATCGGCTCTGTGGTCGACGCTCCTACCGCAGCCCTGTATATCCAGTTGGGTGCCAACTTCGTGGTAGGCCCGCTGTTCAATCCTGAGATTGCGCCCGTCTGCAACCGTCGTCTGATTCCCTATTGCCCTGGCTGTATGACCGTTAGTGAGATCGGTAAGGCTCAGGAACTGGGTTGCGACCTGACGAAGGTATTCCCCGGCGACGTAGTAGGTCCCAACATGGTGAAGGGTCTGAAGGCTCCGATGCCTTGGTCGAAGATCATGGTGACTGGCGGCGTGGCTCCTGAGGAGGAGAACCTCACCAAGTGGTTCAAGGCTGGCGTCTTCTGCGTGGGTATGGGCTCGAAACTCTTCCCCTCAGACAAGGTGAAGGCCGGCGACTGGCAGTACGTGACCGACAAGTGCAAGGAGGCTCTTGGCTACATTGCGAAGGCCCGCGCATAAACTGCTACCTACGAAAGGTCTGATATGGCTCTGCGCCATATTGGGCCTTTTGTCTTTTTCAGCCTGTTCGCACCCTGATAGGCAAACGGTGGACATGCTGAATTCTCAGTCCTACGCCTATCACTATCGTAACATCGACTCTGCCCAGGTGTGCGCCCAGCGGGCCTACGATCTGGCCGACGGCTATGATGCGGGCAAGGCCGAAGCCCTCAACAACCTGGCCTTCGTGCGCATCGTCAGGATGGCCTATGACGAGGCGGAGCAGTTGTTGAACGAAATCCCGGAAATAACTGATAACCAGACGGAACTGCTTGTGTGCTACGTTCAGCAGATGCGCCTCTGCCAGCGTCGTTCGCGCAACAAGGACTTCTACGACTATCGTGAGCGGGCCATCACCAGTATGAAGCGCATCGCCGAGGAGCGGGCCTCGCTCCCGGAGCGGCAGCGGCATCGTCTGCTCTATGCCGAGACGGAGTATGCCATCGTCAATTCCACCTATTATTATTATGTGGGTCTGGAGCGGCAGTCCATCCAGGCACTCAACGACATCAACCCCGACGAGGTGCAGCGCGACACGGCCCAGTACCTCAACTATCTCTACTACATCGGCTCGGGCGGCATCATCACCGAAGGCACGCAGCAGGACATCAATCAGCACGAGTTCGACCACCTGATGCGCTGCTTCCTGCTCTCGCGCCAGGCCGACTATCCCTATTTCGCCGCCAATGCCCTCGAGGCACTCTCGGAGCATCTGACGGAGCCTGAGACCCGTGAGCAACTGATCAACGACAACCTGCCCGCCGTGAAGTTCCTCAATCCCGAGGGACTCGACGACGAGATGCTGGCGGGATGGCTCGCCGAGAACGCCCTCTGGCTGTTCTCCGACTATGGCGACGTGTATCAGACGGCGGGTGCCTATCGTACGCTGGCCTCCTGCTATCGCCAGATAGGCGACTATGAGTCGGCCCTCTACAATCTGGAGCAGGCCCTGTCAGACTCAGCCATCTATCAGGCCCCCGACCTCGTGGCGAGCATCCGTGAGCAACTCAGCGTGGCCTACGCCGCCATCAACGACAAGCAGCATAGCGACGAGAACCGCAACGACTACATCGACCTGATGACTGACACCCGCCAGGACCGGCAACTCGAGGCCCGTGCCAGCCAACTCGAGGCATCGGTCACCCAACTCAACTGGATGCTCGCAGCCGTCGTGGGCGCCATCATCCTGCTGCTGTTCTCGCTCTGGCTCTTCAACCACCTGAACCGCAAGCAGAACAAGAACAACGAACTGGAAAACCTGCTCGAGGAGCGGCAGGACGAGGTGGCGATGAGCCGTCTGCGCCTGGAGGACAACGAGCGCCGCAACCTTGAGCAGCGGGCCAAGATATCGCTCGTCAACACCATCACGCCCCTCATCGACCGTATGCTCTATGCCGCCCATCGCCTGGATCAGCCCGAGAGCCAGGAGAACCTTTCCTATATCCGCGAACTGACTGACCAGATAGGCGACTACAACGAGGTGCTCACCCACTGGATTCAACTGCGGCAGGGCGAACTGAACCTGAAGATAGAGACCTTCCCCCTGCAGCAACTCTTCGACATCCTCGCCAAGGGCCGCCGCTCGTTCGAGATGAAGGGCATCCAGTTGCAGGTGGAGCCTACGGAGGCGCAGGTGAAGGCTGACCGCGTGCTGACCCTCTTCATGCTCAACACGCTGGCCGACAACGCCCGTAAGTTCACGCCTCGCGACGGCCAGGTGACCATCTCCGCCGACGAGACCGAGCAGTACGTGGAGATAGCCGTCCGCGATACGGGCGAGGGAATGACGCCCGAACAACTGGCCCACCTCTTCGACAACAAGCCCATCCGCGACGGCTCAGGCGGAGGCCACGGCTTCGGGCTGCTCAACTGCAAGGGCATCATCGAGAAGTACCGCAAGATCAGCCAGATATTCTCCGTCTGCGCCATCTCCGCCGAGAGCGAGGTGGGGCAGGGCAGTCGCCTCTGGTTCCGCCTCCCCAAGGGCATCGTCCGCCTGCTCGTCTTACTATTCACTATTCACTATTCACTATTCACTCACGCCGACGATATGGGCCGTGCCAGCGTCTATGCCGACTCCGCCTATTTCTCCAATATCAACGGCACCTACGAGCGCACGCTCTCCTTTGCCGACTCCTGCCTCTACTTCCTCAACCGCCACTACCACCAGTTGCGCCCCCAGGGCCACCATCCCCTGCGCCGCCTGGGCGACCTCTCGCTCACGGCCCCAGAGATAGAGTGGTTCCACGACTCGCTCGACGTCAACTACGACGTCATCCTCGACATCCGCAACGAGAGTGCCGTCGCCGCCCTCGCCCTCCACGAGTGGCAACTCTACACCTATAATAACAAGATATACACGCAACTCTATAAGGAGATGTCGGCCGACAACACGCTGGCCGACTACTGCCGCACGATGCAGCAGTCGCAGACCAACAAGCGCATCGCCGTCATCCTGCTCGTGCTGATGCTCTTCTCCATCCTGCCGGCCTACTATCTGCTCTACTATCGCCACCGCCTCTACCAGCGGTTCTTCGTGGAGCGCGAGCAGCAGTCGTCGCTCGAGATGATGGACGACGAACTGCGCCGCATCGAACTCGAGACCAGCAACCTGCACGTGTCGAATGCCGTGCTCGACAACTGCCTCTCCACGCTGAAGCACGAGACGATGTACTACCCCTCGCGCATCCGCCAACTCGTGGATCAGGACGATGCCGAGTCGCTCACCGAGGTGACGGCCTACTACCGCGAACTCTACGGCATCCTCTCCCGTCAGGCGATGAACCAGGTGGAGCGTACCAAACTGCACCTCAGGCCGATACCCGTCGCCGCAGCACAGGGCGAGGTCACCATCCTGGGCGACGAGAACCTGATACGCTATCTCTTCGAGATCCTGCGCAAACAGGGTGGGGGACAGCGTGAGTGCCGTCAGAAGGATGACAAGTACATCGAGGTGACCGTCCCGATGCCGAACCTCCGGCTTTCCGACGACGAGGCCCTCAACCTCTTCAATGCCTCCACGGCCCACATCCCCTATCTGCTCTGCCGACAGATCGTCAGGGATCACGGCGAGGCCACCAACCGCCGCCTCTGCGGCATCCGCGCCGAGAATGAAGACGGGCTGCTGAAGGTCCGCATCATCCTCCCCGCCGCCAAGAAGCAATCATAAAAATCAGATAACAATATGGATAGTTTTAAAGTCATTATCGTAGAAGACGTGCCCCTGGAGATGAAAGGCACGCTGGGTATCATCAAGAACGACATCCCTGAGGCCGAAGTGATCGGCACAGCCGACTCCGAATCGGCCTACTGGAAGATCCTGAAGCAGCAGAAGCCCAACCTCGTGCTGCTCGACCTCGGACTCGGCGGCTCCACTACCGTGGGCGTAGAGATCTGTCGCAGCACCAAGGAGATGCACCCCGACATCAAGGTGCTCATCTTCACGGGCGAGATACTCAACGAGAAACTCTGGGTCGACGTGCTCGATGCAGGTGCCGACGGCATCATCCTCAAGACGGGCGAACTGCTGACCCGCCGCGACGTCAACGCCGTGATGGAGGGCAAACAACTGGTGTTCAACGAGCCTATCCTCGAGAAGATCGTGGAGCGCTTCAAGCAGGCCGTCAGCGGACAACTCGCCAAGCAGGAGGCCGTGGTCAACTACGAGATCGACGAGTACGACGAGCGCTTCCTGCGCCACCTCGCCCTTGGCTATACCAAGGAGCAGATCACGGGGCTGCGCGGTATGCCTTTCGGCGTGAAGAGCCTCGAGAAGCGCCAGAACGAACTGGTGCGCAAACTCTTCCCTGATTCGGCTGGCAATGTCAACGCCACCCGCCTCGTGGTGCGGGCCCTCCAACTCCACGTGCTCGATATCGACAACCTCGTAGCCGATGAAGAGTGAGCCTCGTCGCCGTGTGTCGCTGCCCTCAATGGAGACCCTCGGGCGGCTGTCGCTGGTGCTGCTGATCGCAGAACTGGTGCTCATCCTCCTGTCGTGGATTCTCTCGGCCACGATGATCGAGGGGGTGCGCTCTTTGCTTTCGGGCGAGGGCATGCGCTGGTTCTTTGGCCGCTTCGCCGAGATAATCGCCTCGCCCCTGCTCGCCTGGCTCGTGCTGCTGCTCATCGCCGTGGGCTGCCTCGTCAGCAGCGGACTCAGCAGTGCACTCAGCCACCTGGTGCTCCGGGCCGCTTCACCCGCGCCGCGCCTGAACTACCGCGACCGTCTGGCCCTGCGCCTCTCGCTGGCCTTCCTGTTGGTCTACGTGGTGGTCATCCTGTTGCTCACGGCGATGCCCCACGCCGTCCTGCTCTCGGCCACGGGCAGCCTCTTCCCCTCCGCCTTCTCCGACGGCCTCGTACCTGCCCTGAGTTTCGGCCTTGTGGTCGTCTCCATTGCCTACGGCGTGATGTCTGGTCGTTTCCACACCCTCGCCGATATCCTCGAATCGCTGTCTGTCGGCATCCGCGGCGGTGCCCCCTTCTTCCTGCTCTACGTGCTGCTTATCCAACTCTATGAGTCGCTGTGGTTCGTCTTCGGATAAACAAGTCGAAATAATAAGAACGGTGCCAAGCATTATGCCTGGCACCGTTCATTGGCAGAAGTGATTCGGTTGGGGCTCGAACCCAAGACCTACTGCTTAGAAGGCAGTTGCTCTATCCAGCTGAGCTACCGAACCAGCCTTTTTTGACCTCCAATGGTGGAAATCGGCTGCAAAGGTAGGCATTTTTTGTGATATATGCAAATTTCAAGCCTTAAATCTTACGAAAGTTCTGTCATCGAAGGAATCGTTGCCTGGCGCGAAGCCTTTCGTGGCCTTGAATTCGCCGATGTTGAGCGGGTCGTTCTGCTTCTGGAGGGCGAGGCGACGCTCGGACTCCTCAAGCGTTGGGCAGAGAAAGGGATAGCCGTCGCTGGCCAGCACAATCTCCCACGGCTGGAAGTCGAGGGTGATGATCGGTACTTTGGCCTCGGGGATGGGGAAGCCGTCGATGACGGCATAGGTGACGTTCTGGTGCTTCATCTCCTGCAGCATCTCAGGGATGATGGCGGCACGGGCGGTGTCATCGGCGAGGATTTCGTCAGGCGTCTTACCGCTGGCGAGCAATTGGTGTACGTGTTCAGCACGGTGCTCGGCAAGGGTCTGTTCGTAAGGCTTGGGATTCTCATAGAGTTCGCCACCCACAAGGCACTGGCAGTCGCCCACGAGCCATATCTCACGGCGCAGACGGCTGAAGACGATGGCTGAGGCAGTCATCCGTTCCTCAGGATGCTCGGCGAGACGCTGGAGGATCTCTTCCTTGTTCCGTTTCCAGAAGGGCGTATAGTGGCTGCGGATGGCAGCCGTGGCGCCGAGGCAGAACTTGTGGCACGAGACATCGGCAGGCATCTTCGAGATGAACCGGGCGGTGATCTCCATCGCGTACTGGCCATTGCTCTTGCTGCGATGGAAGCGGCGGGTGGTCTTCGAGGTGGAGCCGTCGATGACGGCGATGAAGTCATTTGTGATGACCAGGCCGTCTTCGCTTTTCCTTGCGGGGTTCTTCGGAATGAGGCTTTGCTCGATGATTGTCATTGGAGTACAGTTTATTGATCAGTTCTGGGCGGCCTATGCGACGTAGGCTCTGCTCGATGGCTCGCCGTTCCTCAGGCTTATACCAGAAGAAGTACTGGCGCTGGGCCAGTTTGTCGCGCGGGTTCTTGGCAGAGAAGACGGGCTGGAGCGTGTAGGGATCGTAGCCCGTGTACCAGGTCTCTGTGGCGACGGTCATCGGGGTGGGGGTGAAGTCCTGTACCTGCTCCAGGTGGAAGTCGAGTTGCTTGGTGATGACGGCCAGTTCAGCCATATCCTCCTCCTGACAGCCAGGATGGGAGGAGATGAAGTAGGGGATGATCTGCTGCCGCAGGTTCTCCTCGCCGTTGATACGGTCGAAGATGCGCTTGAAGTCGTAGAACTGCTGGAACGAGGGTTTGCGCATCAACATCAGCACGCGGTCGCTGGTATGTTCTGGGGCCACCTTCAGGCGTCCGCTGACGTGTCGGCAGATCAGTTCGCGGGTGTATTCGCGGGCTGCCTGGTTGGCTGCCTCGTCCTTGCTGTGATAGAGCAGCAGGTCGTAGCGCACGCCGCTGCCTATGAAACTCTTCTTGATGCCTGGCAAGGCATCGACGGCGTGGTAGATGTCGAGCAGGCGGCGATGGCTGGTGTCGAGGTTGGGGCATATTTGCGGATGGATGCAACTGGGGCGTCGACACTTCTCGCAGATGCTCTTGTTGCGCCCGCCCATCCCGTACATATTCGCCGAGGGACCGCCGAGGTCGGAGAGGTAGCCCTTGAAGTCGGGCATCTCTATCACCTGCTTCACCTCTTTCAGTATGCTCTCCTTCGAACGGCAGGTGATGAACTTGCCCTGATGGGCGGAGATGGTGCAGAAGGCACAGCCGCCAAAGCATCCGCGGTGGATGTTGACGGAGTGCTTGATCATATCGTAGGCGGGGATGCGCTTGCCCTTGTACTTGGGATGGGGCTGGCGGGTGTAGGGCAGGTCGAAGGAGGCGTCGAGTTCCTCTGTGGTCATCGGGGGGTATGGCGGGTTGATGACGACGTAAACGGCTGAAGTACAGCCGTCTACAGTGACGGCCTGTAGCAGGCGCTGGGCGTGCATCATATTCGACTGCTCCTCGATGTGGCGGAAGTTCTCGGCCTGGGCACGTTTGTCGCGCAGGCACTCCTCGTGGCTGTGGAGCACGATGTCGTCTTCGCGGATGCCGCCTGGGATATCCTCCTTGCGCGAGAGATAGACGGTCTGGTTAACGTCGCGGATATCGCTGATGTGTTCGCCCTCGCTGAGTCGGCGCGCCAGTTCGATGGTGGTCTTCTCGCCCATACCGTAGGTGATCATATCGGCCCCTGAGTCGCAGAGGATGCACTTGCGGAGTTCATCCTGCCAGTAGTCGTAGTGGGTGACGCGACGCAGCGAGGCCTCGATGCCGCCCAGCACGACGGGTACGTCAGGGAAGAGTTGCTTGAGAATCTTCGTATAGACGATAGTGGGGTATTCGGGCCGCATATCGTGGCGACCATCGGGCGAATAGGCGTCTTCAGAACGCAGGCGACGATTGGCGGTGTACTTGTTGACCATCGAGTCCATACAGCCAGGTGCGATGCCGAAGAAGAGGCGTGGGCGCCCCAACTTCTTGAAGTCGCGGAAGTCGCCGTGCCAGTCAGGTTGCGGAACAATCGCCACGCGATAGCCCGCTGCCTCCAGCGTTCGCCCGATGACAGCCGCACCAAACGACGGATGATCGATGTAGGCATCACCCGAGAACAGGATCACGTCGACCTCCGTCCATCCACGGAGATCGAGTTCCTTCTTCGTCGTCGGCAGAAAGTCCGTCAGCCTATATTCCATTCTCTCACCTCTTACCTCTTACCTCTTAATTAAACGGCGTTCCCTGGAAGGCGCGTGTGGTAGAGCCGAGGTTGTCGTTGCCCTGGTTCTTCCAGTTGATATAGTACAGCACGAGTTGCTGCAGGGCGTAGGCCTTCATATTGGCGTGATAGATCACGTCGAGGCAGAGGTCGAGAAGGTCTTTGTCGAGTCCGGCCTGAGCCTCCAGGAGGGAGCGTACGTTCAGTTTCAGTTTGTCGAGCACCTGCTCGTCGACATAGCCGTTGGAGTCGATGAGGTCGCGGAAGAGTTGATACTTCTCGATGGTCTGCAGGTGTTGCTCTTCAACCTCGATGGTTCTGGTTCCAGATGAGTTTGCTTGAATCTTCATAATCGTAGTCGTTTTTAGTTTGTAATTATTGTAGTAAGAATGTTAATATGCCTCGCATGATGGTGCCGCGCTTGCGCTCTGACTGGATGCACTCGAAGGGGAATCCCATCGTGAGCACGCGGTAGTCGTTGCCGCTGTAGGCCACACAGGCACTCTGCTCGTCGCTGTAGGCCATTGCCGAGTAGGCGGGTGCCACAGGGATGAGGTTGTCAGGATGCTGGGCAGCATAGTGGCGACTGTTCAGGTGGCGATGGAAGGTGAAAGTGGTGCCAAGACCTATGATCGTGTCGCGATCGAGGCTGTCAGCATTGGTTCCACCGTATTCACACTTCAGCAGACTGGCCAGAAAAGCCTTGTCAGCCGCCTGTCGCATATCCTTTCCGATATAGGCCCCACTGACGAGCAAGGCCCCACCCGTGGCGGCGTGTGCCTGGAGATGGGCGCGCAGTTCGGCAGGGAACGTGGGATAACTGATGAGCGAATAGCCGTCGTTACGCTCCAGCCCAAGTATCAGGTCGACGAGGGCATAGCCTTCGAGGGTGGTCTTGCCGTGCTCGATGGCCTTCGACGAACAACTGGCGATGCTGTAGCGCTGGGCAGAGGCGATGGCCTGGGCGTGGGTGCGGACGTAGTCGAAGTCGTTGCCCGCTATGAATTGGCCTGCCAGCGAGTCGTTGGTATAGCCGAGTCCCCTGGGGCCTTCCTTGCCCATATTGAAACGGTCGAAGCAGGTCTGGTAGCCTCGCCATCCTGCGGTCAGCCCATAACTGACGCCGATGTCCTCCTTGAGGTCGAAACCCTGCTCAGCGGCTCCCTCGCGGACAGCGGGAGAGGCCAGACGGTGGAACCCGTTGACGATGAGCACCGTCTTCTGGGCCGTGGAGTTATGGAGGGCTGAGACCACCTCGCTGGGGAAACTCTCGCCCCCCGCATTGACGGCTGCCACGCGGAAGGAGTAGAGTTTGTCTGGCTCCAGTTCGACGGTGACGCTGGTCTTGTCTGTATTGAGGAAACGGCCGTTGTCGAAGCCGCCGTTCTCGATGGCGGTATAGAGCACGTAACTGGTGGCCTTGGCCGACGGCTCATAGGGATCGTCGACGGCACTCCAACTGATGTGGGCCTCGCCCTTCTCCGTCAGCGTGACGCTGAGGTCAGTGGGGGCGAGGGGCTGCACGGTATAGTCGGTATGGTGCATACGGGCCGTATAGCGCAGCAGGGCCTTGTAGATGCTGCGGGCCAAGTCGAAGCGGAAGTTGGGATCCTGCGCCATCTTCATATCTGCGAAGTTCTGGTGCGACAGGGTCTCGAGGATGGCGCTGGGCACCTCGGGCACACGGCACTCGGAGTAGTTGCGGTCATAGAGTTCACGCGTCTGCCATTTGCCGTATTTGCGGCGGATGTCGTAGGGCAGGCTGACGAGCAGGTCATCAGCCAGGTCGCGTGAGGCCAGGCGGGTGAAGCCCGCGTTGAGGGTGGAGTCGCGGAAAGTGGTCATACAGATACTGAGCGTGCCCGTATTGGTCTTGCCGTCGCGGGTAAAGCCAGCATCGCTATGGATGGCCAGCGAGAGTTCGATGGGCACCTTGCGGCCCGTAGTGTCAGGCATATAGCAACTGCCGCCGCCCAGGAGATTGCCCATATAGGAACGGGCGTTGATGTCGTCGCCGTAGTCATCCTTGCCCTCCTTGGTGCTGTACACCTCGTAGGGCATGCCTGCCCACTGGGCAAAGTAGCGTGAACCCTCCAGACAACGCGGCACGCCGCTGAGTTTCCCTCCACGCTCGATGTTGCCCATCCCGCCGCCAAACCTGACGGCATCGGCAGTGACCACACCCTTCATCCGGCTGTGGTTCGACAGCACCACGCAGTTCTGCGGGCTGGCTCCCTTGTCGAAGTCGAAGGTGCCTAAGTAGACCCACGTGGAGCCGCCCATCTGCTGATTGACGCTGAACTCAGTGGCCACGCCCTTGTGCCACACCGTGTAGTGGGCATCGTCGATGCTGTTGTCCAGCGTCTGATAACTGACGTAGACGGCGTAGCGTCCTGCCTCGGGTATCGTGGGCTGATAGGCGATGGTGCTCAGGCCGTGCGTATGTTCTGTGGTCTCAGCGAAGCGGGCGGTACCTGCCTCGAAGGGATTCTCGTGATCCTGATAGTTGCCTTGATGGAGGGCGAAGCCTGGCTGCTGGATCGACTGCCACTCGTGGCGTTCTGCGTTCTCGGCATAGCCGCAGCCCGTCGAGTCGTTGTCGACGATTACCTCGTTCACCTGCCAGTCGCGCTCACGGGGTGAGAACACGACGGCGCCCGCCTTCTCCAGCATCGGGATCAGGTAGGGCGTGACGATGGTCTGCGTGAAGAAGTCCTCGCTGGTGCCGAAGAGGGGGATGCGCTGCCACTTCCAGCGGCCTTCGCTGATGTTGTAGTAGCGTCCGTGACTGGCCCAGATGGAGAAGTGGCGATTGCTGAGGCCGCGGGTGATGCGATAGGGCAGGGAGGCGTTGCTCACCCAGGGCTGCCCCTTATGGTCGATGCTGCCCCAGGTGCGATCGTCAGTCGTTTCCTTGCGCAGACGGGCTGGTATCAGGTCCTGTATGGGCCATCCTCCCGTCTTCACCGTCAACTGATAGGCCTGCAAGGTGTCAGGCAGCAGTTTCTGTATATTATTATAAATAAGGTCAGTGGTCTGCTGGGTGAACATCTGCTCGCCGAAGGCATTGCTGGCGTGTACCACGACGGTCTTCAGCGAGTCGTTGATGCAGACGCTGTCGAGGTGGGCCTTGGCGCGGATGATCTGCCCTGAGGCGCGATAGCCGATAAAGTAGTTCTCCAGGAGGGTGCGCAACGGAGTCTGGGCCGTGGCGCAAAGGGCGGCGAAGCCCGTGAGTAGTATGATAACCAGTCTGTTGCGCATTATTCCACGTCTCCTATGGTGAAGTTCTCAGGGTACTTGCCCTTGAAGTCCTTGAAGTAGAGTTTGATGTCCCTCATATCCTTTTCCAGGTCGCCTGAGGGAATCACGGTCTTGGTGCACTGTATGTGGCGCTTCTCGTAGTCGATACCGTAGAGCAGGATGGGGATGCCAGCCTTGAGGGCAATGAAATAGAAGCCCTTCTTCCAGTCGGGGTTCTTCGAGCGCGTGCCCTCTGGGGTGATGCAGAGGTGGAAGGTGTCAGCCGCCTTGGCCGTCTCTGCCATCGAGTCCGTCATGCTGGTCTTCTTCTGGCGATAGACGGGGATGCCTCCCATCCGCCTGAAGATGGGGCCGAGGGGCCAGAAGAACCATTCCTTCTTCATCAGGAAATTGCTCTGCATCCCACGGGCCCTGATATAGAGTTGGCCGATCAGGAAGTCCCAGTTCGTGGTGTGCGGGGCCAGGCAGATGATAAACTTCTCGGGGTGGTCTTCCGTTACTTCAGCAGTCCACCCCATGTGTTTGTATAGCAGCCAGTTACAAAATTTCTTCCACATTATGCTTATCCGTTCAGTTGGTCAATAATCTCACCTACCTGTGCGCTGAACTTCTCGCGGAGATCCTTGTAGTAGTCGCTGGCCTTCAGTCCAGGCTCCGGATGCGACACGCGACTGGTGTAGTCGTTCTCCATCCTGACGATGGTGAAGAGCAGCGCCTGGGCGTTCGGCCTGGCAGCCTCAGGACCGTACGTCGACATTGCCACGGCCTCTGCAAATAGTTCCTCACAAATTAAATGAATCGCACGTTTCAGTGTTCTCTTGTTTGCCATAAATTTTCCTCCTCTTGGGTTGATTTTGATATATTCAGTAAGCAAAGATAGGAAAAATAATCGAGATACAATGACTTTCTTACCAAAAAAATATTAAAATGGCGAAATTCGCCGCTTTTCTTTCCTTTTTCTGACAGAAAATGAGTAATTTTGCGGGCAATTCTTTGGAATTATTCATTCATTAACAAATAAAACGTATTATGGAAAAAAGTGCATTGCAGATTGCAAGAGCCGCCTATCAGCCCAAGTTGCCGAAGGCTCTGCAGGGTGCTGTAAAAGCAAAAGAGGGTCAGCCCACACAGAGTGTAGGCGACCAAGAAGAAATCAAGAAGTTGTTCCCCAACACCTATGGTATGCCCATCGTGGAGTTCGAGCCCGCTACGGAGGCCAACAACACGAAGATGAACGTGGGTATCATCCTCAGCGGTGGTCAGGCTCCTGGCGGTCATAACGTCATCACGGGCCTCTTCGACCAGATCAAGAAACTCAATCCCGAGAACCGTCTCTTCGGCTTCATCCTCGGCCCTGGTGGTCTCGTAGACCATAATTATATGGAGTTGACCAAGGAGATCGTCGATGAATATCGCAACACGGGCGGCTTCGACATGATCGGCTCTGGCCGCACGAAGTTGGAGAAGGTGGAGCAGTTTGAGAAGGGTCTGGAGATCATCCGCGAACTCGACATCAAGGCCATCGTCATCATCGGTGGCGACGACTCCAACACCAATGCCTGTGTGCTCGCTGAGTACTATGCCGCCAAGAACTACGGCGTACAGGTGATCGGCTGCCCGAAGACCATCGACGGCGACCTGAAGAACTCGCAGATCGAGACCTCTTTCGGATTCGACACCGCCTGCAAGACCTACTCAGAACTGATTGGTAACATCGAGCGCGACTGCAACTCAGCCCGCAAGTACTGGCACTTTATCAAGGTGATGGGCCGCTCGGCTTCTCACATCGCCCTGGAGTGCGCCCTGCAGACACAGCCCAACATCTGCCTCGTCTCTGAGGAGATCGAGCAGAAGGGTATGAGCCTCGACGACATCGTGGCCTACATTGCCAACGCCGTCTGCCAGCGTGCTGCTGATGGCAACAACTTCGGAACCGTCATCATCCCCGAGGGCGTCATCGAGTTCATCCCCGCCATCAAGAAACTGATTGCCCAACTCAACGACGTGCTGGCTCTGCCTGAGGTGAAGGATATGGGCCGCTCTGAGCAGATCGACTTCGCTAAGAGCCATCTGACGGAGGAGAACCTCGCCGTGTTCAACTCGCTGCCTACAGGCGTTGCCCGCCAACTCGCCCTCGACCGCGATCCTCACGGCAACGTGCAGGTGTCGCTCATCGAGACTGAGAAACTGCTCTCAACGATGGTGGCCCAGAAACTCGAGAAGATGAAGAAGGAAGGCAAGTACACAGGCAAGTTCGCCGCCCAGCACCACTTCTTCGGCTATGAGGGACGCTGCGCTGCACCTTCCAACTTCGACGCCGACTACTGCTACGCCCTCGGCACCTCAGCCGCCCAGTTGATTGCCAACGGCAAGACTGGCTATATGGCCATCGTGAAGAATACCACCGCTCCTGCCGACGAGTGGATCGCTGGTGGTGTGCCCATCACGATGATGATGAACATGGAGCGTCGTAACGGCGAGATGAAGCCCGTGATCCGCAAGGCCCTCGTCGAACTCGACGGTGCACCCTTCAAGGCTTTCGCTGCTGAGCGCGACCGCTGGGCCCGCGAGACGGCTTACGTCTATCCCGGCCCCATCCAGTACTGGGGACCCACCGAGGTCTGCGACCAGCCCACACGCACGCTTGCACTCGAACAGGGCAAGTAAATGACAAAGAAGCGAGTAGTCCGCCGCAAGGGCATCGGTGTTTCCCATACCTATCACGGTCCCAAGGGCAAGCGCCGTCCCAACCTCTTTATCCGCCTGCTCCAGAAAGTACCTTCCTGGGGCTGGTGGGTAGGCGGTCTGGCCATTGTGGCGGGCTACATTTGGTTCTTCTACTACTTCTTTGTTTCCCCCTTCGGCTTCCGTTGGCGCGCCCTCTACGGCGACGTCAGTTATCCCGAAGGCTATGAGATTCACGGCATCGACATCTCCCACCATCAGGGACGCATCGACTGGGACAAACTCAAGGATGAAGGCATGATCAACAAGTGCCCCATCCGCTTCGTGATGATCAAGGCCACGGAGGGCGCCACCCAGACCGACGAGAACTTCCGCGACAACTTCTATCAGGCCCGTGAGAACGGCTTCACCCGCGGCGCCTACCATTTCTACAGCGTCCACAGCCCTGCCGAACAGCAGGCCTATCACTTTATGGAGGTGGTGAAACTGGAGAATGGCGACCTGCCACCCGTGCTCGATGTGGAGCACAAGCCCAAGCAGCAGACCGACGAGCAGTTCAAGGCCAGCATCCTGCAGTGGCTCGACATCGTGGAGAAGCACTATCAGGTGAAGCCCATCATCTACACCTATTTTAAATTTAAGACGAAGTATCTCAACGACTCCATCTTCGACCAGTACCCCTACTGGATAGCCCATTACTACGTCGACTCCCTCGAGTATCGTGGCCGCTGGAAGTTCTGGCAGCACACTGATGCAGGCCGTCTGCCTGGCATTAAGGGGAGCGTCGACTTCAACATCTACAACGGCTCCTACTATGACCTCCGCCAGATGACCCTTGGCTCTCAAGAGACGATCGGCGAAAAGGCCTATAGTGCCGATTAGGACACAAAGAGGTCAGGCACCCTTGTGTCCTAATCAGCGAGAGAGGCCCCGCACCTGATTGACTGGTGCAGGGTCTCTCTCTTTCTTAGTGTGTACGGTCGCTCAGAAGTTCAGCGGGCCGTGGCCCATA
>FLNX01003664.1_pt1 | contig 17318 bp, 17 predicted proteins | sample 1140341 | NCBI WGS metagenome assembly FLNX01 (sample SAMEA3878208, study PRJEB12797) | bioreactor metagenome | biome: Moose rumen | place: Sweden | collected 2011-10
TCGTGACCGTGCTCATGCTCATGATGATGCTCGTGATGGCACTCATGGCAGTGCTCATGGTGCTCATTTGCGTGATTGTGTGTATGTTTATCCATAATCTTGTGTTGTTTTTCTGCCTGCAAAGTTACGGCGCATTTCCCGCAACCCAGTTGCAAAGACAAACTCAACCCCGCAGCCATACCCGTCGAGTAAGGCTGGAGTATGCCTCAAAGCTGCCTGATAGCTGCCTGAAAACTGCTTGAAAACTGCTTGATGTATGGACAGGGGTATGCTTCTCCCCGCATTCACATGTTTCCCTTCACGTGAATATTCGGCAAAGGGACTCTTGTCGTAGAAATACTACTGCAATATCTTTTCTCGCTCGCTGCATGCCTTTCGCAACACTAATCTCTCGATCTTGACAAGCCTTCCGCAAGCCATAGCCAAGCCTCACCCTTCTCTCGTTCTTCGCAAGCCATAGCCACGCCCTGACTGCTTATCCGGAATTGGAAACCACCTAACTGATACTCGTGTCAGTAGATGAAACAGACACTTACCACTGGTTATCAATTTTTTATTTCAATATTCACAAAGGTGTCTGTCCACAGCGACAGGTCGTTTTCGTCGGAAATGTCTGGAAGCAGATAGTCTTCTCTGTCGGGCATGATGGAATCCTCGGGAATTACTTCCAACAATTTCTCATCCGATGATTTCAATCGCCTACGTATTTTCTTGAAGAAGGCCACTTCATTATATTCTACGGCCTGATCCGACTCGATGGTCTGAATGGCAACACTTGCAAGTTGGCATTCCTCATCCTCATTGAGTGCTGCAGACTTAATCTCGTCAAGAAACCTTTGTAAGAAACGATGTCCTTCCAACTTTAATTTTGCAACAAAGCTGTCAAGCATTTGTCTTATGTCAAGGCCTGCAAAGATGGGCATTTGGCGGATTGTAGCGACTTCTTCGGGAGCAATCTCTCCATCGCATGCCATACAGCAGAAAGCGGTCTTTAGGTATAATTCTGTTCTGTCCATGATATGTTTTATTTAAATCCTATTCTTCTTTTCTCAGGCTCGCTTGGCTTGACAGATGACGGGTGTGTATGTATGCTTTCCTCGATCAAAGCCATAGTGATGTTCTCGCCTTTTGCCAATGCCGCACGCGCAGCCTCGTCCACTATAAAGCGTATGTCTGACGAGACATATCCTTCTGTCAGAGAAGCCAATCTTCCGTAATCTATTCCAAAGTCGGTTTTTCTGTCCTTCAAGTTCATCTCAAACATCTCGCGACGTGCCTCCTCGTCGGGAGGACCTACATAAAAACGTTTCTCCAATCTTCCCGTGCGTAGCATGGCCTCGTCTATTTCATCTGGCAGATTGGTGGCTCCAATGACGAAGATTCCGCGTTCACCTGTTCTGTCCATCTGTGCCAACATCTCGTTCACGGCGCTCTTACTCATCTCGTGAGCTTCGCCTGTACGTTTTGGCAGCAACTCATTGATTTCATCAATAAAAATGATGGTGGGGGCATTCTCTTCCGCCTCTTTGAACATGGCTGCTATATTTTCCTGAGTGGCGTTGACATACCTGCTTTTCAAGTCAGAAGGTGTCCGCATCACGAAATTGAACCCCACCTCTTCCGCCAGTTTCTTGGCGAAGAAGGTCTTGCCGCAGCCGGGAGGCCCATAAAGCAACATTCCGTTGGGTAAAGTCAAGCCGTAGCTTCTGTATTTTTCAGGTTCGCGGAGCAGGTCAATCACATCACGCTGCAACTGTGCTTTCAGTTCCCGCATACCGGCCACATCTGCAAATCCGTTGCCTGTCTTTTCCTTTTCTTTTGCTTTGTTCATTGTCTTAGGAAACTTTTTCCCGGTACCCTGCAAAGGTACATCTACCCTCATTTCTCCTCTCAGGGCTTTCGCCATTTCGTCCGCTGACCGGAATCTGTTGGCTGGGTCGACAGATACGGATTTGGCTATTGCTTCTATCATCCCTTCCGGTGCGGCAATTCTGCTCAATGCCATCACCCTCAACGGCTTTTCTCTTTCTTTTTCCAAAGCCTCTTCAATGTCATCTTTCCCCTTCACCGACCACGGGAGTTGGCCATAAAGCAGCCTATATGCCATCACACCCACAGAGAACAGGTCGCTTTGGGGAGAGAAAAGACCGCCAGCCGTTTCGGGTGCAAGATAGTAGGGGGAGAGTCCCTTGCGGTCGAATGTGCGGCGATCATCACTCATTCGTCTTGCGTGGCCGAAGTCTATAATGACCGCACGTCCTGACACAGCGTCAAGCATCACATTCTGTGGTGTAAGCTCGTTGTGAATGATGGGGTCGGATTGTGAATGTAGGTATTGCAATCCCTCCAGCACATCTTCCATCCAACGTCGCACCTCGTATGGGTTGCTTCCTTCGCGGTTCACTTTCTGCTCCAATGTCTCTCCGCTGACAAAGTCCGTCACCATATACGCCATCCTGCGACCCTGGTGTTCAATCTCTGCTTGTTCCACCATCTTCACCACGCATGGATGCTCAATTCCTTTCAATATTTCCAGCTCGATGACATTATAATTGGCATCGAACTGCTTACTGCCGAGCTTTGACAAGTCAATCAGTTTAAGGAAATAGTTCTTTCCCGAACCATCCTTTACGCGGTACGTCTCGGCATAGTCGCCCTCCTTGATAGGGAAGGCAACGGTGTATTGGCCAATTTGTTGTTGTTTTGTTAGAGTGAACATATTTACCACGTGCTTATAGTTCCACCATCTACCCATACACGTATTGGGTCATTGACGTCAACACTACCATCATTAATTATAACTTCTTGTTGTTGAAATATAGAACGAAGAGCTAAAGTGGCTGCCATCAAGGTACTCGGTTCCAGCATAAGGTATCACGCCGTGACCGACACTTGCCGCCACGCGATAACTGCCATTCCCTATACGCATACTTTTTGTTCCATACGAAGGTATAACCATTCGCTTACTATCGGGACCGCTATAGCTGACAGTCAATTCATACTGCGTTCTGTTTTCAATCTCAATCACAGAATATGATGCACCGGTGCTGTAACCTCTGTCCATCTGGGGCAAGATGCCATGTTCGCCTGAAAAAACAGAGGCTACCTCAATGTCAATCAGTTTCTTCTCGGCTTGCTTGGCGTGTTTTCCTTTTGGATGATTTTCCAGGTACTTTTCGTAATATTGAGCATTATCGTTTTCTGTTGCCATTTGCCACGCGAATGACTCGTTCTGCCACTGAAGATTCATCAACCTTTCCCGTGCATCTTTCTGAAAGTCGACAGGTACGGATTTGATAAAAACATTCCATCCATCAACACTATTTTCACTCAATGCCTGCTCGTAAAGCAATTCAGTCCTCCTTTCCACATTCGCCCTCACTCTGTATGCTGCTTCATAATCAACTATTTCATTTAACTCGTCAATTATTGAATTCAGGTCATCGTTTCTTTCATAAACCGCCACGATAGAATCTCTGGCATCTTCCACAAGGTTGGATTTTTGATGGTTGGTAATGAAAGAATCGTAAGATTTTGCTGTTCCGATCTCCGATGCTTTTTCAAAGTCCTGCTCAGATGTGTCACAGGCACACATGCAAAGTGACAACAGAGCGAAAATGGTGCTATACAAAAGTTTTCTCATATTTTAAATATTTTTTTGATTAACAACTATTGCTTGGACTACAAACCATCCTGCCACTACTGCATCAATCACAACCCATGCCGTTTTGCTATGCAGATAGACAGGAATGATGGGATTGAATAGTATAGCCACAAGGCCGTTGACAATATGACGATAGGTGATACCCTTGCCCTTAGGAAAGAACAAGAGTATCACCGCCACAATGCACACAACAATCCGTAGAAACGTGTAATAGCCTACTGGAAGGTGAAAGCAACCTATTATCAGCAGGAAGGCAGCAATGAGTGGAATAAATCTTATTGCCCTATTCATACTATCATCCAATTTGCGGCAAGTCAGGCAACCGACCACTATCTTTAGGAAGGAGTTCCATTAGTTGAATGACAACTTGTCTTACCTCGTCGACATCAGCATTTTGATTCATTAATTGTTGAGCATGGCTGATGAGTTGTCGAGCCTGTATCTTGTCTCGCCAACCGAAGTGTCCAAAGTGTATGTCGTATTCGTGAACATATGCTGCAAGTATTCCAGGCATTGCAGCCTCTACCCATAATGCACGACAATCGTGTTTTACTTCACGAGCCATCTTAATATCGTGCGAACGGATGGCTTGATCAACTAAACGCCGCATTTCGCTTACTTGTTCGTCAAACCTGTTACCGAAATCGTTGTTGGCCTTTTCAAGGTCATCAAATTGTTTCCGGAGCTCGTCCTCTAAAATGTCCCATTCGTGAGCCTGTTCAACGTCTTCCATCTGACGGAAAGCGGCACGCAAGTCATCAAGCAGATGTTGAAGTCCGTCATCGGAACTATTCTCGTTCTCTTTGCGGTTGTCAAGATCTGTCAACATTTTCTCTATGTTTTCTATCTCACCATAACCGACCTTGCCTCCTCTCTTCAATTTGTGCAGCTGTTTTTGTGCATTTTCAAACTGCTTCAACCATGAATCATAAGTCACGGCCTTCTTGCTCCCTATTTTGATATCCTGTTCGAAACTTTCTCCCAACGAAACAAAAAGTATATCGATGTGATAGTTTTGCGATACATCCACCCTCAATTCAATATCTATCTCACTTCCTTTAGGAACAAGCGCGGGTACATCATCACCAGAAATAATGACGTCAAATACATGGTTGTTGTGAATGGCACTCTTGTTTTCCCCATTGAAATCTCCTTGGTATATGGGTATACGCATGGGATTATCTGTCTGTCCCGGCACGAGGTCGTGTGGCACCTTCAACCCTCTTTTCTTCCCTACTGCTGGTAGTGGTCTTTTCTTCTCTAATCCTTCCAGAGATACAAAGACATTCTTTTCAAGCAACGGATTTCTGGCCTCTATTCCGATATTGAAAGGTAGAATAGTATTCTGAACATCTATTCCTTGCGTAATAGTAAACTCATTAGGCAAGCACGGAATAATGTTGCCTGAACCATCAGTAACTTTCACTATGAATGCGTTTGGACGACCTTCCAAAAGAGGACAGTCAACATAATCACCTACTGCCGACAGTTCTTTTGTCCCACTATGCCAACCGTTGTCTCCTCGGCTCACTTCAAATCTCAATGATTTGTCATTTTTACTGTCAGAATCCGCTAATTTTACGATAACTGTCTCTGTGTCCAACACCGAGGTGGCCTTGTAATCGAGAGTTAATGCAACATTGCCATTGTTAGAAATCGTCCCTGTTGGTGGATCATATATCTGTGTCGCTGCATAGATGGCGGCACCCTCGGCAACAGCTGTCATTGGATCGATACTGGTATCGACATTGGAAGTCACTTGCTCACGTAGCATCTCTCTCAATATTGGCGAGAAAGTAGGACCACCTACCAGAATCAACGAGGAAAGATCGCTGCCCTTCAGATTATTTCTCTTGAGCAATCCCAATGTAATATCAACGGCTTTCTGGAACAATGGTTTCAATGCTGACTCAAGCATTGTTTGCGTTATTTCCATTTCTATCCATATCTCTTCACCATCGTCGTCACACCCATACTGTCCGTCTATCTCTGTTTCAATCAGTGCTGTTTTCTCCGTTGAGAGTTCATTCTTTACCTTCTCGGCATAAGGCTTCAGCGATTCTCTGATGTCTTTGCGCGTCTTATCAATATGATACTCTTTGCAGAGTTGCGGCATAATCAAAGCGTCAACTATCGCATAATCGAGGTTTTTGCCACCAAGGTTAGCGTCCCCGTCCGTGTCTATCATGGTGACAATACGCTGTTCAACGTTAGCCAAGGCTGCATCGAATGTACCTCCACCAAAATCGAAAACTACCCAATAACCGTCTTTTTCTCCCGAAGATAGACCATATGCATAGCATGCAGCTTCGGGTTCTTGTAGAAGACTGCAATGCTGGATGCCGGCCAGCTCGGCTGCTCTTTTTGTTGCTGCGACTTGTGTGGCATCGAACTTGGCAGGAATAGTTATTACAGCTGCGTCTATATTCTCGTCCACGACATACGATTTCAATTTTATCAGTACTTCAGCAGACAACTCTTCTGACGTATAATCCCGTTGTGCATTCTCGCTGTGATAGAGAGTGTCGAGTCCCATTGTGCGCTTGAACTCCACGAAAACATTTCGCTCTCCTGTTTTGATATAGTTACGCACATCATTTGGCAACGCATCATACGCGCCATCGCCTACATCCATCCTGCCGTTTTTCTTGAATTGGACGCACGACGGAGTTGTTTTTTTGTGCCGAGTGGTGCTTTCCTTCACCACCACCTCTCCTTTTTCCATCTTGCAGATGGCGGAATTGGTCGTTCCAAGGTCAATTCCGTATTTCATCATTATTGCCATAGTATTATATGTTTTGACTTACTTCTATGTTTGCTAATTGAATGGCTGTTCCGTTATAGTTTATCTGTGGCCTGCGTACAGCCGTGATAATTTGTTTCCCTTCCTCGATATTCTCATCGTCTTTGAATACAACCTTGTCAACATTCATACCATCAACGTATTCCGTTCCAAGCATATTAACAAAGTCATATCCTTTCTGTAGCAGATTGTTCTTCATCTTTTCCACAGCCCTTGTCAGGGTTCTGTAACCGGGCGTTTTTGCATCCATACGGTAAAGATTGGATTCCATAATCGCAAGGTTGTCACCCACAGCAAGAACAATGTCATGATTGTGTGTTGCGCCTGTGCCGGGCACAGATAATGAGGATACTATCTTCTGCAACTCTGCGAGTTCTTTATCCATCCTCTCTACCATCTGACGGTTGAGGTCGTCGGCACGGGCACGGAGCAGTTCAATGTCATCGCCTTTCTTGGCAATACGCTTATGCAGCAGCAGATATACCACAACCGTAATAATGGTAAGCACCACCGCAATGATGATGCCCCATGTAATGGATTTTTGCTGCCTTACTCCCGTCTCCTGCACAGCAGTTTCTGTATTCGACATGCGAAGTCCATATTGCTCATCTATGGAGTCCATCTGCCCATGCAGACCTCCAACCTTTTGTTCGACTACCTCTCCAAGAAGATTCACCTTTTCGCTATTGTGGGACACCTGTATGGCAAGTTCCTGGGCTCTTTGCTCCAACTGGATGAGTTGCCTCTTTAACAACATATTTTGTTGCTCGAGGTTGTCAATTCTGTGGTTTGTCTCCGAACTATCAATTGTTTGTGCATTAACAACTGAAAATGACAATAGTAGTGCGATAAAAATTGTACTATTCTTCATAATCTATTATTTTTGAAATAATCCATCGTAGAATGGCATATGCAATAAAATTAACATAAGCAAACCACCCACCAATGCCTCCACCTAAAAATACCGCCCACCAATTTGTATTGTAATCATCTGCGGCAAGACCAATAATCAACCAAATCAGTTCCACAATAATGATAGAACTAATGTTAACGATCTTTTCTTGTATATCTTTTATCTTCTGTTCAGCATCATGTTTATGACGGCCATTGGGGTACTTTTCTAAATATGCCCTATAATCGTTTATTGAAGTACAGGAATAAAATATTCTATCTTCAGTTTCCTTCTCAAGTCTCGCTTTCCGTTCTTTTTCTTCTCGTTCTTTGCGTTTTCTTTCTTCTTCTGCATGTAGTCTGTTGTATTTATCTTGTGCAGCTTCTATATGTTTGCTCTGTGGATACCTACCTATAAAGGCAAGGTAATCTGAGGATGTGCGACATCCGTTATAGTATTCATCTTCCGTTCGCAAGTCTAAATCATTGTTACTTATGGACGAGGTGGAAGAACTATATGAACCGAATACATTGTCGTACATTTCAGCTAACGCTTTTCGGTTAGTTGCATAGCGTTCTTTCTTGAAATCATCGTTAACGTCGAACTTATCCATCATCAGCGTGGCTTTCCAGGCTCTCTTTAAGATGTCTTTCAAGGAATTCAGAGCCGATGCACGAGTATATGTGTTCTGTAGTTGGTTGCCTAATTTATTGGTGACTTCGTTATACTCTTCAATCACACTCGACAGAGCTGCACTTACAACCTGTGTTGATATGTCAAGATAGTATGCTTTATGAACAGACGATTGTTCCTTAATAGCGACAATGTGAGGAGCGCAGTCTTTCATCATCTTTATGGCATTGTCAATAGTTCGTCCATTGATTAAAACCAATTCTAAAATCTTGGATTTTATAGTCGCGTCTTGCTTTTCCAATCCAGCTGGCGGCAGTTTTGACTTCTTCTCTTCCAGCGTGTTGATGCCATTCTGTATTCGGTCGTGGGTCATCTTGCCAATTGCAATGCTTTGGGCGTAACGTGCCAATTCCAAGCAATCATCAATGACCATTCTGCTGACAGGTTCATCTGAAGAATTATCGATGGCATTATGGTAGTTCACACTGCATTGGAATATCTGTCCGGCGAGTTTGTCACATAGGCGGTTGACTCGTACATCCCCACTGCCAGCCATCTTTTTCAATTGGGTGAGAGGATTTCTGGTATCAGTCATCAGTTTCTTACCCGCTGCCAATTGAGCCTTGGCGTCATTGCTGTTCACCGATTTAGCAGCTGTGATTGCTTTTTCGACAGACGACATCGGAGCCTCTATTGCCATGTGCTTCAAGGCGTCAGACATACTCGCGGGAATGGCACTTGTGGCTGTGGATTCATAGAGCGTGTATGCATCCACTTCGGCAGTCAGTGCCTCCAGATATTGCTGCCGCAGGGTGTCGCTATCGCTTTGATATGTCTGACCGGCAATGGCTGTGCATAAATCAGCACAATGTTGTTCAATCAATTCAGAAATAGCAACCAACGCCCCTTTGTAATGACCCGCCTGTAAATGAAGCGTTGCTAAGCAAAGTTTCGACTCCCAAGTGGTACTTTTGCCAAACAGTTCCAACGACTTTTCTGTATTGCCTTGCAATAAGTGGTTGTAGGCAACCTTGCCGACGTTATCCGTCGGGAGGGCAAACCAGAAGAGGGCGTTACGCACTTTGTCCTGTGGCAAGTTGATGTCGCGTTCGGCATTATCAACAGACTCTTTTGTACGATTGACAGGTTGCAAGATACTTTGCAAGTCTAACGGGAATACGACCTCTTTACCTATATCCAGCAGTTTCATCTTCCCTTTGTTGGCTGCGAGGTCTCTAGCACCGGCATTCACAGGTATGCCAAGCATTCGGAATGGGTTTTGTTCTATCAGTTTCATCGGCGTGGAGTGTATAAAAATAGCGTGGAACGTATCTCTGTCTGAACGTCAGGGTTACCACGCCCTCCACAATCCAACAAGTCATTCCACGCCGATGAACGGCGTTTCGTTGACCCATTCTTGATTGTGGCATCCCGAGCTGGGATAATGTGGTAATTTGACGTTCAAGAATAGCACGAATCGCTATTGTAATTCTTAACTCTTTATTCTACAGTTGTCTACATGATTATATTAATTATCAATTCTTGTTGCAAATATACACATTTTTCCCAATACCAATGCCAAAAAGAATAAGGTTCTTGATAAAAATACAGACAATCAACAGAATAAAAACAGAAACTGCCGACCATACCGGCCGGCGGAAGGGTGTCAGTTGAAAGATGGATTCGTGGAATTACTATCTCGTCGCACGCAATTACAATGACAGACTTTCCATAAAATCGGACATCGAAAGGACGTTAATGTATGGGAACGGTGAGTCTTTCAAGGCATTGAAATGAGAATCCTCCGACACGATGATGTCGGCTCCGGAAGCGAAAGCACAGTTGACAAATTTGTCGTCGTCAGGGTCGGCAACAATCACACGAAGCCGGAAATGTGGGTCTACATAACGGACGTTGTGCTGATTGAGTATAAGTAGAACTACATTTTCGGCAATCTCGGGTGTGGTATGAATCCCGATCACTTCCTGATACTCTTCAAGAATCTCGTTTGACACACAAAGGGTGAAGCGTTTGGCGAGAAAAGCATCCCATATTGGGCGATACGGGCAGCGCTTCGATATAATCTGGACAAGGCAGTTGGTGTCTATGACAACAGGACGCATAAGGTTACTTATATGGTGTTCTGTAGTGGGCGTGGCTCAACTCTTCGAGCTTTTGGTCGTTCCATGCGCCCGACTCCCACAGCTCGTCCATCTCCTGGTCGACCAGTTCCGCAAGGAACTTGGCAAGCTGCTCCTGAAGCCGTTCAAGACTGCGCTCGGTCTTGATGTGTGATGCCATATTCAGCACGTGAATCTGTGCAGGCGTGAATGCAACGGTCTCCATACTTTTTTGAATATCATCAATTCAACACGTTATCAATATGTAAATTTGATTTTGCAAATATACACATTTTTCTCAATACCAATGCCAAAAAGAACAAGGTTCCCAGTAAAGACACGGACAATCAACAGAATACAAACAGAAAATTCGTTAATGTGTTAATTCGTTAATGTGTTAGTCGCTTGCGCAGCCTGACTCACGAATTCACAAATTAACAAATTAACGCATTCCAATATCTATTCGCAAGAGCCGAACAGGGCATCCATCACCCTTTGCCTGCATGCGGCATTGAACGTCGAGGTGCACTCATAGTTGGCTTTCCTGACGCCATACTCCGCGCTGCGCATGGCACCCGGATAGGTGACGCTCAGCAATCCGGCGCCGCCCAACCATGCGGTGATGTAACACCCTTCGTACACCTGCCACACACCGAACCCCAGCGCCGCCGCATTCATCAGGAATGCGACGGCAGCAAGGCCGTACTCGCCGGCATAGGCATGTCCCAAGCCGGGCACAAGGGAGAGTAGCCATCCAAGGCTTTCTTTCTTGAGGCGGGGAGTTTTCGAATAAAGGGAATCTATCATTGGCGCCATGTCGCTGCCCGTCAGCTCGCGGTGTCTGTCCGCCAGCAGCATGCCTACGGCATGCGCCGAGTCGTAAAGCGCCTGTCCGTTGAGCGCCAGCATCTTCATCAGCAACATATCTTCGCCCAACGTATCGCATACCATCTCGCAGCGGTCCACAGCAAAAGCGGCAGAGATGAAATCATTGTCGAGGAAGCGGCACAATGCAAGCTGCCGGAAGTCGGCATATCTGGAGACATAGCGTTCTGTTATGTCGGCTGCCTTCCGGTAGTTGCCTGCCTTCTTGAAGCACTCTGCCTTGCGCTCGAGTGCCGTGCGTGTGGCCTCGCGCGACTCCGACAGATACACGCATCGCTCATATTCCACGGCGGCCAACGCGTAGTCGCCGGCAGCCATCAGGCTGTCGGCCACAGCGAACGACTGGGCCTCAACGCCGGTAGCCAGTACGCAGAGGAATATGGATATCGTAAAGTATCTGTACATCGTTGCGTTGATTGAAATCGTGCAGGTTGACCTTCACCGTGGCCACCGAGCCATATATATTGCCCACATAGAACACCGCCGACAGCACTCCGGCGGCTATTGTCTTCCAGTTGGTTGGACATTCTTTTATCCAGTTCTCTGCCGTGACGGCCATCAACGAGCCAGTGACGAGGAACGCCGCCAGGCCCTCACCCAGGTTGCCGGCATACACCTTTCCCAGTCCAGGCACCAGCGCCGATAGGGTGCCTGCCACCCACGGCGAGCGCCGTCCACGGTCGGCAAGCGTATGCCTCACTTGCAGCAGGTTGGCAGCCTCGCTGGCGATACGGTAGTCGCTGGTATCGGTTGCGGCCATAAGGGCATCGAATGCATCGTAGTCGCGCTGAAGCAGCCGCAACCCGGCAAGTTCGTAGCTCACCATGTTGGAGGTCTGCGCATCCGCTGACGTGATATGTGCCAGATGGTCCGCCGCCTGCCCGTAGCGGCCCAGATGGGCATCGCTTATCGAGGCGAAGAGCATCGCCTCGGCAAACAGCGGCGACCCCTCGCCCACCCTGCCGAAGGCGGCAGCCGCCGAGTCGAGCCGGCGGGCATTGTAGTAGGCATATCCCTTCAGGAAGTCGATGCTGTCGCCGGTGAGGGCGGTGCGCTCCACAGCGATGACGGCATCGTCGCGCATCGTATGACCTATGAGGTACATCACGAAGTCAAACTCGTCGTGCACCGTCCGGCCCTGGGCTTGGGCAGCAAGTGCAGCCAGCACAGCCACCATTATGACCATCGCACGCCTCATCTAACGGTAGCGGTCGACGGTTTCGTTGATACTCCCATGGCTGCCCAGAAGGATATACTTGTTGTTCAAATCGGTGAGGGCGATGCGGTTGCAGCGCATCAGGCGGTCGGCTGTGAGGAAAGTGCCTTTCAGCAGGCCGTACTCATGTATGAGTGCCTTGCTGTAAGCCGAACATGTGGGGCGGTAGATGCAGCTCGTGGCAAGCAGCGGCGACACCACCTTCTGGTAGACATACATGCCCGACGAAAGGACGTGATATGCCGGATTCCACGTCCGCTTGCCCGGCGTGAAGCCATAGGTGACGCTACGCTTGTCGTAACTGTGGTCCACATACTGCACAGCGCGCAGCAGCGCACGGTCGGCGCTGTCGAGCCCTCCCTCCACCTGTCCATGTGCGGCGAAGCCACACGTCAAGACACACAGCATCACTATCGGGGCAAACTTCATTTCCCTAATGGGGTGACACGTTTGGCATTGGCAGGCACCTTGTAGTCGAACAAGGCCCCCTGCGGGAAATCCTTGGTGCGGATATTGCTGTATTCCTCACGCTTTATCACCGAATCGCCTGCATGGTTGTAGGCTATCTGCGTCACCATCGTGGGGAATGTGAGCACCGGCAGCTCCACATAGTGGCTGTAGTAGGTCTTCTTGGTGATACTACCGCTCTGGTCGTAGAAAGCGCAGTAAATGGGGTTGCCGTCGCGGCATACCACCACCACCTTGCTTATCGCCTGGTCGTCGACATGCGTGGGGGTGTAGGTCATCACCTGGTTGTCGCCATCGCGCTCTATCTTGCCTGGCACAAAGCCAAGCCGCGTGAGGCCCAGGTCGGCATAGCTCGGCGACATGAACACCGACAGCATATCCGTCTCCGTCGACATCGAACGGTCGTTCACCTGCATCACCTCGTTGGCCTTGGGCTGATACACCGTGGTCTCGCCCAGCCTGTTGGTAATCAAGTAGTACTCCTGCGGATAGGTGAAATGCACCACCAGGTTGCCGTTGGCGCTGTAGAACACCTGCTTCTCCACTCGGATGCTCTTGCCCTTGTGCACCTGTCGCACTGTCACGTCGGCCGACAAGCGGTTCTGCGCTGTCGCCGCACCGCACATTGTCACAAAAAATAATGGGAGTAGCCCCTTGAGGGCTATTCCCATTATCCTGCCGCATAGCGGTTTAGAGCCACATAATGAAGCTGTCATTGTTGCAGTATTGGCTGATATCGCCCTCTATGGCGCCTACTAGCAACACTACCCAGTCCACGGCGGTCACAACACCGAAGATACCACCGCATGTCAGCGTGTAATACAGCCACATAGGCTTGCTGGTGCCCATGTAGTGACGGTGGATACCGAACCCGCCAAGGAACCAGCATATTGCCCATGCTCCCCATGGATTGGCATTGCCAACAAACTGCACACCTGTGGCAGGCATCTCCGGTGTACCGAACACCTGTGAACCGAACATCTGCATGTCGGCAATACTGACATCGGCTGCCTCGGCAAACACCTGTTCGATGGCATTGTCATCAATGGTGTAGGCATCGCCGTTTTCAGCCTTGGCGCAGAAAGAAAGCGCCAAGACAGCGAAGAGTGAAAGAAGTACTTTTTTCATCTTTTCAGGTTTTAATATTTTCTGCAAAATTACATAAAAAATCTCAACTCGCAAACCATTATTTTCGCCCAAACCCGTCTGTATATATCACACGTCTCATTTTCAGAGCTATAGCAATGCCTTTTTTTTCACACACCGTCCACTCTAGCAACCCATCCAGGCTCATCGCCACACGATTTTTTACACATTCCCACTATGGCTCAAAGCTGCCTGAAAGTAATCTCTTGTCTCTTCTCTCTTCCAACTGCAATATGTCATATTGATACCGATTTAATTTTTCTGCAGATATACAAAAATACCATTTCGCAGAAAAATAAATTGATTATCCGATGGATGCAGAGCATGGCGGCGCAGCATTGTCCGCCATGAAGCAGTATGGAGAGATTGTCTGGCACCGGTCGTTGTACTCACCCCCGTTTCAGCCATACCGCTGCCATACCCGTCGAGTATGGCAGGAGTATGCATTGGGAAAATCACCCTGAACCGTCATGGGATATCGTTAAACAAGTCATCCAGAACTATCTCTTTTTGGACAACCTGAGAGTGTCTATTCCTTTTCAATCCGTATGTTGTGATTAAGGTTGTATGCAACGACTTGCGTGTTCTGGTAACAGCACGGAATGTCTCTTTGCGAGAGTTCAGCCGCCGGGCATAGTCTTCGGTAATTGTAAAGGGTTCCGATGAAAATTTTGCTTCACAAAGGTTCACGGTGTCATCACGACGTTCAATAACAAAGTAATAAAAAATCGCGATATCACTTCCGAAGCTGTATTATTTTTACCAAAACGGAGCCGCTATCGGCACCCTGTCGCAAGAAAAGTGTCAACCAATCCCCGTCGCGAATCACCCTCGCTGCTACCATACTGCTGCCATGCCCGTCGGGTAAGGCTTTTTTTGATTATTTTTGGCTACAACCATACCAAAAACGTCACTTGTAGCCAAAAATAATTCATTAAAAATGTCAGTCCTTCCTGGCCTGCTTATAATCTATGTTCTGATATTCCAGACTTTAATAGCGTGGATTTATTGCGCGGGAGGAATGTAGGGTTTGGAAATGGATTCAAACTCGCAACAGCCATTCCAATGCCGAAACAATGTGAATGGTTTTCCCTTCAACATCCACATTACGCGTAGGAGAGAATGCAATGAGATTCAAATGATTGCAAGAAAGTGTATTGGATGTCTTCACCAGAGATGAAGTCTCACGGTTGTAGGCTCTTGGGCTATCAATCTCGTAAGCCACCTGTATCAACTCCACGGCTTTGTTTTTGTCGCACACCACAAAGTCCACCTCCTTTGCCCTTGAATCAGGTTTGTAGTAGTATATGTCCAGACAATCGTGGGCACAACGACGCAGCAGCTCTAAATATACCACATTCTCCAATCGCCACCCCATATTTTCGGGGGCCAATGCATTCTCCCGGTTCCCTTCCAACCCCGTATCGACAATATACGCCTTCTGGTTGCGTATGCGTTCCTTGCTTTTGAAAGAGTGTTTTGTCAGCAACTGTATTAGGAAAGCTTGACTGAGATAGTCGACATATTTCTTCGCTGTCTTGTCCGCAATGCCCAACAATTCAGACAACTCATCATAATTAACCTCTTGGCAGGCATTGTTAATTAAATGATGGGCAAGTTTGCGCAACGCCTCGATGTTGCGAATATTGAAACGTTTCTGAATATCTTTGCGAAGGATGGCCTCAATCAGGCTTTGGACATACGCTCGCTTGTTGCGAAGCCCCTGCATTTCCGGGAAACCGCCATCGTGGATGTAATCCATAAAAGCACGTTTCCGTTCTGCATCGGCTTTGGTGGTGATTCCCTGCGTGTCAATATGGTGGTATTGGCAATACTCCGAAAACGAAAAGGGGTAAAGGCGAATCTCATTATAACGTCCAGTCAGATGGGTAGCCAATTCCCCACTCAACAGTTTGGCATTGCTACCGGTAACAAAAACATGAAGGTCTGTCCTGAGCAGCCGGTTCACAAAAAGATACCATCCGTCCACATCCTGAATCTCGTCCAGTACCAGATAGGGCACATCTGTTCCGTAGAGTTGATAAACGCAAGAGAGTACCGTATTCAGATCTCCAACTTGCATGTCGGCCAGACGGTCATCGTCGAAGTTGACATAGCCATAACGGGTGCCCCGTTCCAGCAACACCTTGTGACACAACGTGGATTTTCCACTCCGACGCACACCAATCACCACTTGTGCCATCTTGGTATTGAACTCGAAGAGTGATTCCTCCTTGCGCGACACCCACTTCTGAGGCTTATAGTCCCGAATTTCTTCCTGTTGCTCAACAAGTACCTGAAGTATAACCTTTTCGTCTATCATATAGGTATGTATTTCGAATGCAAAGATACGAATAAAAATCAAATTACGCTAAAATGAAGAATTTTGCACAGGAAAATACGCTAAAATGCATTTTGTTCACTTTCAAAATACGTTATTATTCAACTAAAACGAAGCCGCCAATCCATTTAAGGTATTCGTCCTTCCAGGACTGCTTGTATTCCACATTTTGAGATTCCATGCTTTAACCCACATTGCAGCATAGCTGACCGATTCAAGAATTTACCAACAGCCACTTGGATGCCTAATGGTTGACTGCTATGCGGTTACATTTTTCGGTGTTACTAGAAAAGACGTTTTTCTGGCGAAAACCCCTTTTGTGTGGCCCCCATTTTTATTTCACCAATTCTCTGGAATTGTGTAATTTTGCAGCTGCAATGTTCATCAAGCCGACAAAGAAATGGAGGTGTCCCGATGGGGACACGAGCATCATGGTTCCGTACACATACTACAGGCTGTGCGAGTCGGAGCGTGATGCCGACGGCAAGACCCGCCAGCGCACCGTGCTGGGACTTGGCGAGCTCCTGGAATTTCCCACGGAGGCGCAGCGGCGCGAGCTGGCCGTGATGCTGACAGAGCTGATACGTGACGGTGTGTGCCGGATGAGCTGCACTCCAGGCCTGTACGACGCGGCGCCCAGCAGCGGGTCACCATCGTGGCATAACAGGCCAACGGCCGGAAGCTGAGACTGCGCAGAAGCACCGCTCCTGAGGAGAAACTCACGGCAATCCAAAACGCACTTGGCATCACTGCCAAAACCGGTATGCTCGATAAAAATTGTGTGGCCCCAGAAACTTCCATCTCCCGAAGACCACAACTCAAAAACAGCCACTTAGCATTCTATATGCTGCAATGTGGGTTAAACCAGTCGCAAGACAGCAAGCCGTCAACCAGTTCCAGCCGCGAGTCACCCTCGCTTCAGCCATACCGCTACCATACTGCTACCATACTGTAGCCATACTCTAACCATACTCTAACCATACTCTAGCCATACTCGTCAAGTAAGGCTGGAGTATGCCTCAAAACTGCCTGAAAGCTGCCTGAAAACTACCAGAAAGCTGCCTGACGTATGACAAACGTATGCTTCTCCCCGCATTCACATGTTTCCATTCACGAGGATATTCGGCACCCGAATTGGTACGTCCTCCGG
>FLNX01000195.1_pt1 | contig 17309 bp, 13 predicted proteins | sample 1140341 | NCBI WGS metagenome assembly FLNX01 (sample SAMEA3878208, study PRJEB12797) | bioreactor metagenome | biome: Moose rumen | place: Sweden | collected 2011-10
CACTCCACGGTGATGCTCTCCGAAGTAGACCGCAAGATATTCAAGAAACTGGGCTGCGGCCTCACCTGCGACCCAGTCAGGAAGAAATAAAAAAGGTAATCCCCCTCCAAATCTGGCGGGGGATTACTTTTTATCAGGCTTTCTTCGTCGTACACTCATTCACCAGATAGACGATGCTCATATACGGGATGCCCGTGTTCGTCTCGAGGCCGATCTCGCAGGTGCGGCTGTTCGAGTAGCCCACCTCGATGTGGTTCGCCTCAATCTGCGGACGGAGTTTGCGCAGGGCGTACTTGTTCATCTCGGGGAAGGTGAAGCCACGGTCGCCCGCGAAGCCGCAGCAGCCCACGCCCTCGGGCAGATAGACCTTCGTAGAACAGAGTTTCGCCAGATTGATGAGATCGTCGGCCACGCCCATCTGACGGGTGGAGCAGGTGATATGGAGGGCGATGGGACGGTCTATCGGATGGAAGTCGAGTCGCGGCACGAGGAACTTCATAATAAACTCAGCCGGCTCGTAGAGATACATCTTCTTCATCACCTTTTTCATACGATGCAGACAGGGGCTCTGGGCACAGAGCACGGGATGCTTGCCTTCCTCCGAGGCCTTCCACAGTGCCTGCTCCAGTTCAGCACTCTTGCGGTCAGCGATGTCGAGCATACCCTTCGACTCCCAGATCTGTCCGCAGCACATCCGCTCCATCCCTTCGGGGAAGATGACCTCGTAGCCCGCCTTCGCCATCAGTTGGATGACCTCGTCGACGAGGTCGTGCTTCTTGCCGCCCTGCTTCGACTGGCCCATCGTCTGGTTGATGCAACTGGGGAAGTAGACGACCTTCAGCGGCAAGTGCTCCTCTTCCTTCTGAGGGATGGACTTCTCGATGATAAACTGCGTAAGGTCCGACTTCTTCGGCTGGCGGTGCTTCTTCGGCATTGCCGTCGTCCAAAGGGGCAGGCCCATCTTGTTCATGCCGCGACATACCTGTGACATCAGCGTGGGGCCGAGGGTGACGTGGCCGAGATGCGCCACGTCGAGCACCACGCGGAGGCCGGACTTGATGCCCGCCATGTGGTTGGCGGCAAACTCGCCCACCTTGTAGCCCATCTTGTTGCGGTTCATATCCAACTGTCGGATGATGTGCGTCAGTTCGCCCGTATTGATCTTCATCGGACAGGAGGTGGAGCAGAGGCCATCCGTGGCACAGGTCTGGTCGCCGTAGTACTTGTATTGCTTACGGAGCGTAGCAGCCCGCTCAGGGTTCTGCCCCGTCGCCTCCAGTTCGCTGATCTCACGCTGCACGGCGATACGCATACGGCTGGAGAGCGTCAGGCCGCACGACATACAGTTGACCTCGCAGAAGCCACACTCGATGCACTTGTTGGCACGCTTCACTTGCTCGATGGTCTCCTGGGCTGTCGAGAGCGACGGTTCCATCAGGTAGTTGCCGCCGTCGGGCACGCTCTGGTAGTCGTAGTTGAGCACAGGCAGTGGCTTCAGGCACTTGATGAAGCACTCCGGATCGTCGTTGAAGATGACACCCTGGTTCAGCAGGCCGTCAGGATCGAAGATGGCCTTCAGTTCCTTCATCGCCTCGTAGGCCTTGTCGCGCCACTCGTACTTCACAAACGGCGCCATATTGCGGCCTGTGCCGTGCTCAGCCTTCAGCGAGCCGTCGTATTCCTCCACAACGAGACGGGCCACATCGCGCATCATCTCAGCATAGCGGTCTACCTCGCTCTTCGACTTGAAACTCTGGTTCAGGATGAAGTGGTAGTTGCCCTCGAAGGCGTGGCCGTAGATACAAGCGTCAGAATAGCCGTGGTCAGCGATGAGTTTCTGCAGTTTGACGGTAGCCTCTGGCAGCGACTCGATGGGGAAGGCCACATCCTCGATGAGACAGGAGGTGCCGATGGGGCGCGTGCCGCCCACGCTAGGGAAGATGCCTGAGCGAATGGCCCAGTACTTGCCGTAGATAGCGGGATCCTCGGTAAACTCGGCAGGGATATAGAGGCGGAACTGTTCGAGGCACGCCTTGATCTTCTCTATCTTCTTCAAGAGTTGCTCGTGGGTGATGCCCTTGGTCTCCGTCAGGATGGCCGTCAGGTTGTGGTAGTCGCCAGGCGCCACGCCCTCAATCCTGCCGGCATCCACATCTTTCTTATAGCGCAGGAACACGGGATCGTCGACGGCGTTGAGCGACATATAGTCGAGCATCTCGGCACTCTTCACCATCAGGTTCTCGGCACTCATCTTGAGATCTTCGTCGCCCGCCTTCAGTTTCTTCATCGCCACCACGGCCTCACAACTCTCCTTCATCGTCAGGAAGTAGACCATTGCTGAGGCCTTGTACTTGTAGTCGTGGAGCGTCTTCATCGTCACTTCGGAGAGGAAGGCCAGCGTACCCTCGGAGCCTACCATCGAGTGGGCGATGATGTCGAAAGGATCGTCGTAGGCTATCAGCGGACGGAGGTTCAGGCCCGTCACATTCTTAATAGAATATTTGGTACGTATGCGTGAAGCCAGTTCCTTGTCGGCACGCACCTTGTCGCGCAGGGCCTCAATCTTCTTCAGGAAATCCGGATGGGTCTCACGGAACTTCCTGCGGCTCTCCTCAGAGCCAGTGTCGAGCACGGTGCCGTCAGTGAGGATTATCCTGGCTGACACCATCATACGGTCGCTGTTGGCGTGGACGCCGCAATTCATACCCGAGGCGTTGTTGATGACGATACCACCCACCATCGCACTCCCGATGCTGGCGGGGTCAGGTGGGAACACCCGTCCGTAGGGCTTCAGGATCTCATTCACCTTGGCGCCCACGATACCAGGCTGAAGACGGATGCTTTCGCCATCTGCCGAAAGCGTATACTTCTCCCAGTGCTTGCCAGCCACGATGAGCACGGAGTCCGTACAACTCTGGCCTGAGAGCGAGGTGCCAGCGGCACGGAAGGTAAAGGGCAACTTATATTTCCTGCAGGCCCTGACGATCTTGGAGATTTCCTCCTCGCCATCACTGCGGATCACGACTTTAGGAATCTGGCGGTAGAAACTGGCATCAGTTCCCCAGCCCAGGGTACGCAACTCGTCTGTATAGATGCGATCAGACGGCATAAACTGTTTCAGGTCGGATAAGAATTGATTCATCATAAGGCGTTATTGGATTTTGATTCGTGTATCACTATTATGGCGCAAAGATACAAAAAAGAAGTGATAAGTGAAGCGGGAAAAGTGGAAAAAGTAAGGCCGCTGACCTGCCTTTTTGTTTTTTTCACTAAAAAGATGCCGCCTATCTCGGATATTATTCGTATCTTTGCCCAAATTCCAATAACATAAGGATAAAGAACTTATATAATAATCACAAATTACTAAAGACCTATGGCTGCATTAATCTCCGTTATCCCAATCGTTCTGCTCTTCATCTTGATGATGGGCCTGAAGATGTCAGGCTGGAAGAGCGCGCTGATTACCCTCGTCGTCACCATCCTGCTGGCCCTCTTCGCTGCCCCTGCCCTCGGCATCGTGCCTGAGAAGTATGAAGGCATCAGCATCTACGGCATCACGCTGTGGTCAGTCATCGAAGGCTTCCTCAAGGCCTGTTTCCCCATTATCCTAATCATCATCTGCGCCATCTTCAGTTACAATATCCTCGTTGAGACCAAGGAGATCGAGACCATCAAGACGCAGTTCATCCAACTCACCAGCGACAAGGGCCTGCTCGTGCTGCTGCTCACCTGGGGCTTCGGCGGCGTGCTCGAAGGCATGGCCGGCTTCGGAACGGCTGTGGCCATCCCTGCTGCCATCCTTATCGGACTGGGCTTCAAGCCGATGTTCTCCGCCGTCATCTGTCTGGTGGCCAATACGGTGGCCGTAGGCTTCGGCGCCGTGGGACTGCCTGCCACGACGCTGGCCAATCAGGTGGCCGACGGCACGGCATCGCCTGAGATGCTCTGCGAGGTTGCCACCTTTATTATATTGCAACTCTCGCTGATGTTCTACATCACGCCGTTCCTCATCCTGATGATGACAGACCGCACGAAGATCGTGAAGAACATCTCGCTGGCGCTCTTCGTGGGTACGTTCTCCATCGTGGTGCAGTTCTGCTGCGCCCACTTCCTCGGCCCTGAGACACCAGCCATCCTCGGCTCTGTGGCAGCCATTATCGCCATGCTCATCTACAACAAACTTTTCATACACGACGAGAATCCTTCCGACGAGGTCATCGTGGAGAAGAAGAAGTTCGGCACTGCCAAGACCCTCAGAGCCTGGAGCGTGTACGGTCTGATCATCTTCTTCATCCTTATCTCCTCGAAGATTGTGCCCCCAATGAACGAACTGCTGAAGTCCACCCTCGTCACGAAGTTCGACATGCCCGTCATCGGCAACACTTTCTCCTTCGGATGGCTGTCGAATGCAGGCCTGATGATCTTCCTGGGCGCCGTCATCGGCGGTATGATCCAGGGTCTCTCATTCAGCAAGTTGATGAAGATGCTCGGCAAGACGGCCTACGGCCTGCAGAAAACGGCACTCACCATCTGCTGCCTCGTGGCCCTGGCCATGCTGATGAACAATACAGGTATGACCCTCGCCATCGCCACGGGCCTGGTGGCACTCACTGGTTCCGCTTATCCCTTCTTCGCCCCGCTCATCGGTAGTATCGGCACCTTCGTGACAGGTTCTGCCACCTCTGCCAATATCCTCTTCGGAAAGTTGCAGGCTGCCGCTGCCGGACAACTCGGGCTGGTGAACGATGCGTCGTTCTTCGGCGTCAGCGGTAACGAGACCAACTGGCTGGCATCTGCCAACTGTGCAGGAAGTGAGGGTGGTAAGTTGCTCTCGCCGCAGTCGATAGCCATCGCTACGGCTGCCTGTGATATGGAGGGTCAGGACGGCGACATCATGCGCAAGACGATGCCGTTCGCCATCTTCTGGATCCTGATGAATGGTCTGATGGTGTTCCTCGGACTCCACGTCATCTAAACCAAAAAAGAAATCTCCCAGCCAAGCGGTTGGGAGATTCTCTTTCTATCTCGTGTCTGCACCCCACATCATCTTTTCGCGGAGCGTGTTGAAGTAGCGATGGTCAGGCCGCTTCACCACCTTGATGTCGTACAGAGCACGGCGGAGGGTGACCTTCGTGCCCTCCCTACATTTCTCGGAGCGGCCGTCGATGGCCACAAGGAAGTTGTGGCTGCGGCTCTCCACCTCGAGTTCGATCACGGAAGAGTCGGGCAGCACGATGGGACGCACGTTCAACGAATGGGGCGCGACAGCCGTCATCGAGAACACCTTCGTGCCAGGCACGATGATGGGGCCGCCGTTGGAGAGCGAATAGGCCGTGGAGCCTGTCGGTGTAGAGACGATGATGCCATCCGCCTGATAGGTGTTCAGGTACTGGCCATTGATGCTGGCGCGGATGGAGATCATCGAGGCCGTGTCGCGCTTCAGGATGGCCACGTCGTTGAGGGCCCAGTTCTCACCGCTGAGGGTCTCGCCGTCCACCTCCACCTGGATCAGTGCCCGCGACTCCACGACATAGTCATCGTGGTAGAGGGCCTCCAAGCAGGCGCCGAAATCTTCGGGACTGATATCAGCCAGGAAGCCGAGCCGTCCCATATTGACACCCAGGATGGGGATGCCCTTGCGGCCCACACGGCTGGCAGCCTTGAGGAAGGTACCGTCGCCACCCATCGAGATGACGAAGTCGGCATCGAAGTCGTCATCGTTGAATATCTTGGCGGCATCGACGTCGATGTGCTGGTTGTCCTTCAGGAAGTAGTAGTACTCCATATCGACAAAAAGTTCGGCATCGTAGCGGGCGATGCTCGCAAGTACCTCCTGGATGCTGGCCGACTTCTTGGCCTGATAGATGTTGCCAAAGAGGGCAAATCGCAGTTTCCGTTGTTCCATAATCATCGTCTTTGGGTGCAAAAATACAAAAAAGTCCACAGAATCCACCGATAATCGCGATTTTTTTTCTATCTTTGCAATCAGAAACTCCTAAATAGCAAGATTATGGCAAAAGTTTATGTGTTTATGGCTGACGGCTTCGAGGATGTCGAGGCCCTGATTCCGGTCGACGTGCTGCGTCGCGGCGGTGTAGAAGTTGTAACGGTGAGCACCACGGAGTTCCCGCTCGTGGAGTCGGCTCACGGCGTGAATATCGAGGCGGACATCCAGTTCGAGCAGAGCGACTACGCAGATGCTGACCTGCTGATGCTGCCGGGCGGTATGCCTGGTGCCAGCAACCTGTTTGCGCACGAGGGTGTCTGCAAGGCCGTGATGGCTCAGTTTGCGGCTGGCAAGAAGGTGGCTGCCATCTGTGCGGCTCCCGCAGTGGTACTGGCACAACTGGGCATCCTCGAAGGCAAGCGCGCCACGTGCTATCCTGGTTTCGAGCAGGCCCTGAAGGACGGTGGTGCCGACTATACGGGCGACCTCGTCACCGTCGACGGCAACATCACCACGGGCGAGGGTCCTGCCGCTGCCTTCCCCTACGCCTACGAACTGCTGACCCAGTTGGTCGACAAGCAAACCAGTGACCAGATAGCCGAGGGTATGCGTTTCAAGCACCTGATGGCCTAATGGACTACATCATCATCGTGGCAGGCGGCAAGGGCCTGCGGATGGGGAGCGACATTCCCAAGCAGTTCCTGCCCATCGGCGGGAAGCCCGTGCTGATGCGGACCATCGAACGGTTCCGTGAGTACTCAGAGGAGTTGCAGATTATCCTCGTACTGCCCGAGGCCCAGCAGGACTACTGGCGACAACTCTGCGAGGACTATCACTTTGACGTGACCTATCAACTGGCCAATGGCGGACAGACCCGCTTCCACTCCGTACAGAACGGTCTGGTCCTGATCCCTGACGATGCCGAGGGTGTGGTGGGTGTGCACGATGGCGTGCGCCCCTTCCCCAGCCTCGAGGTCATCCACAACTGCTATGAGACAGCCCGTACCCAGAAGGCCGTCATCCCCGTCATCCCTGTCGTAGAGACCGTGCGTAAGCTTGACCTCACAAAGTGTCAGACACTTTGTGAGGTGGAATCCATCACCGTCCCCCGCGACGAATACCGCCTGGTGCAGACCCCGCAGACCTTCGACATCCAACTGCTCAAGGCCGCCAACCGCCAACCCTACAACGAAGGCTTCACCGATGACGCCTCCGTCGTGGAGAGTTACGGCCACCAGATCACCCTCGTCGAGGGCAACCGCGAGAACATCAAGATCACCACGCCCTACGACCTAAAGATTGCGGAATGCATAATGCACAATGCATAATGCATAATAATCAGTGCACAGCCTAATTATGAATTATGCATTATGAATTATGAATTGTTAGACCAGGACATCAAATACTTGCCGGGCGTAGGCCCCAACCGCAAGAAGATGCTGAGCAACGAACTCGGCATCGAGACCTATGGTGACCTGCTGGAATACTATCCCTACAAATACGTGGATCGCTCGAAGGTCTACACCATCCACGAACTGACGGGCGATATGCCCTTCGTGCAGGTGGTGGGCAAGATCCTGAGTTTCGAGACCTTCCCGATGGGACCGCGCAAGGAACGGGTGGTGGCCCACTTCACAGACGGCACTGCCATTGCAGACCTCACATGGTTCAACGGCGGCAAGTACGCCAAGCAGAACTACAAGATCGGCACGGAGTACCTGGTCTTCGGCAAGCCCACCGTCTTCAACAACCGCATCAACTTCACCCACCCCGACCTCGACGATGCGGCCAAGGTAGACCTCTCGGCTATGGGCCTCCAGCCCTACTACAACACCACCGAGAAGATGAAGAAGTCGGGGCTGAACAGCCGTGCCGTGGAGCGTCTTACCAAGACGCTCATCGAAAAGTTACCCCCTCTCCCCGAGACCCTGCCCGACTTCATCCTCCAGGAGCGCCACCTGATGGGCCGCGACGAGGCCTTCCGCACCGTCCACTATCCCAAGAACGCCAAGGACCTGGAGCGGGCCCGTGTCCGCTTGAAGTTCGAGGAACTCTTCTTCGTCCAACTTAATATAGTAAGGTACGCAAGCGACCAGCGCCGCAAGTATCGGGGCTATGTCTTCTCGCAAGTGGGCGACGTGTTCAATACGTTCTACCGCGAGCACCTGCCCTTCCCATTGACGGAAGCCCAGAAACGGGTCATCCGTGAGATCCGCAAGGATATGGGCAGCGGGCGACAGATGAACCGCCTGCTACAGGGCGACGTAGGCTCAGGCAAGACGCTGGTGGCGCTGATGTCGATGCTCATCGCCATCGACAACGGCTATCAGGCCTGCATTATGGCCCCCACGGAAATCCTGGCAGAGCAGCACCTGCAGACCATTATGGCCTTCCTCGACGGGATGCCGCTGCGCGTGGCTCTGCTGACGGGCATCGTCAAGGGCAAACGACGCGAGGAAGTGCTGGAGGGCCTGATGGACGGCACCATCCACATCCTCGTGGGCACCCACGCCGTCATCGAGGACACCGTGCAGTTCGCCCGCCTCGGCTTCGTGGTCGTCGATGAGCAGCACCGCTTCGGCGTGGCCCAGCGCGCCAAGTTGTGGAGCAAGAGCATCAACCCGCCCCACGTGCTCGTGATGACGGCGACCCCCATCCCGCGCACCCTCGCTATGACCCTCTACGGCGACCTCGACGTGAGCGTCATCGACGAACTGCCGCCAGGCCGCAAGCCCGTGCGCACCACCCACGTCTTCGACTCGCGTATGACCTCGCTCTACGACGGCATCCGCCAGCAGATCCGCGAAGGGCGCCAGGTGTACATCGTCTTCCCCCTCATCGAAGAGAGCGAGAAGAGCGACCTCAAGAATCTCGAGGACGGCTTCGAGGTCTTGAAGCAAGCCTTCCCCGAATTCCGCCTCAGCAAGGTACACGGACGGATGAAGCCGAAGGACAAGGAGGAGGAGATGCAGCGCTTCGTCGCAGGCGAGACGCAGATCCTCGTCGCCACGACGGTGATAGAGGTGGGTGTCAATGTGCCCAACGCCTCGGTGATGGTCATCCTCGACGCCCAGCGCTTCGGCCTTTCCCAGTTGCACCAGTTGAGAGGGCGCGTAGGCCGTGGCGCTGACCAAAGTTTCTGCATCCTCGTCACCCCCTACAAACTGAGCGAGGACACCCGCAAGCGCATCGACATCATGTGCGACACCAACGACGGCTTCCGCATCGCCGAGGCCGACCTGAAACTGCGTGGCCCAGGCGACCTGGAGGGCACCCAGCAGAGCGGTATGGCCTTCGACCTGAAGATAGCCGACATCGCCCGCGACGGACAACTCGTGCAGATGGCCCGCGACGAGGCCCAGAAGATCATCGACGACGATCCCGACTGCAAGTCGGAACGCTACGCTATGCTCTGGAACCGCCTGCGCCAACTACGCAAGACCAACATCAACTGGGCAGCCATCTCGTAAGGGGCGATTTCTGCTTAAGTGTTAAAAGTACCATAAACTTTGTTAACGCAAACAAAGAACCTGCTCGTTTTCAGATTATTATTATTACCTTTGCACCGTATTTTTGCTTTTGCAATCTCTAACTTGCAAAACGAGGCAATTTAAAACTGAAACCAATTTATGACAATTAAGCAAATTAAGACAACTCTGATATTGGCCGTGATGTCGCTTTCTACCCTCCCTATGCAGGGTCAGGATCTGCTGGCGCGTCAGGCTCCCGTTGACAAGAAAATGATGAAGGTAGACTCCGTGGCCCTCAATCGCCTGATCTATCAGGAGATGCTGGAGAACCCCGCAGCCGACCTCTACGATGAGTGGGACACGCAGATGACCCACTATCATAACGCCAATGCCACCCTTCCCAATGAGGCAACCATCGACCTGCGCGGCTTCTGTATGCCGACGCCGAGCCGTGTCATCACCTCTAACTTCGGAGCCCGCTGGGGACGCCAGCACAAGGGTCTTGACATCAAGGTGTATATCGGCGACACCATCCGTGCTGCCTTCAGCGGCAAGGTGCGCATCGTGAAGTATGAGCCGAGGGGCTACGGTAAGTACGTGGTCATCCGCCACTACAACGGCCTGGAAACCTACTATGGCCACATGTCAAAGCAACTCGTCAGGGAAGACCAGGAGGTGCGTGCTGGCGATCCCATTGGTCTCGGCGGTAACACAGGCCGAAGCACGGGTTCCCACCTGCACTTCGAGACCCGCCTCTGCGGTGTGGCCCTGAACCCCGCCCTGATGTTCGACTTCCGTAACCAGGACGTGACAGGCGACTTCTACACCTACAAGCGCAGCAAGTACGCCCGTGAGTCGGCTGAGGCTACCCGTCTGCGTGGTGCCAACGGCAACAACGAGAGCCGCATCGATACCGAGGAAGACGAGGACATCGAGTTCGCTATGGCAGCCCCCGAGGCTACCTTCGCCCCCGAGGTTCACTTCCACAAGGTGAAGAAGGGCGAGACCCTCCAGTCGATAGCCCGCAAGCGCAATATGACGATCGATGCGCTCTGCAAACTTAACCGCATCGGCAAGAACATCCGCCTGATGCCGGGACAGATTCTGAAATACAACTAATCACCATCATAAAGGCTCCCAAACGGGGGCCTTTTTTACTAAAGACGTAAGACTATGTACGACAAGGAACGCGGGCTCTACATCGCCCACTGCGCCAACGGAGCGCTCAGTATCACAGGTAAGATGGCCAACCGCCACGGACTCATCGCGGGTGCCACAGGTACAGGTAAGACCGTCACCCTGCAGGTGATGGCCGAGACATTCTGTCAGGCAGGCGTGCCCTGCTTTATGGCCGATATGAAGGGAGACCTCAGCGGCATCTCCCAGGTCGGCAAGATGAGCGGCTTCATCGAGAAGCGCCTGCCTGAGTTCGGCATCGAGAATCCCGAATTCCAGAGTTGCCCCGTCCGTTTCTACGACGTGTTCGGCGAGCAGGGCCACCCGATGCGTGCCACCATCTCGCAGATGGGCCCGCAGTTGCTCAGCCGTCTGCTCCAGTTAAACGAGACGCAGGACGGAGTGCTCAACATCGTGTTCCGCATCGCCGACGAGCGCGGCGTACTGCTCGACGACCTGAAGGACCTGCGTGCGATGCTCGACTGGGTGTCGAAGCACGCCAAGGACTATACCACTAAGTACGGCAACATCTCCGCCCAGACCATCGGCGCCATCCAGCGCGCACTGCTGCAGTTGGAGAACCAGGGCGCCGAGCATTTCTTCGGTCTGCCCTCCTTCGACATCCAGGACCTGCTGGCCGTAGAGGGTGGCAAGGGCGTGATGAGCGTGCTGGCTGCCGACAAACTGATGATGCAGCCCAAACTCTACTCCACCTTCCTGCTGTGGCTGCTCAGCGAACTCTACTCTACCCTACCCGAAGTAGGCGACCTGCCGCTGCCGAAACTCGTGTTCTTCTTCGACGAGGCCCACATGCTGTTCACGGATACCTCGAAGGCGCTGCTCGACAAGATTGAGCAGGTGATCCGCCTCATCCGTTCAAAGGGCGTGGGCATCTACTTTATCACCCAGAGTCCGACGGATATCCCCGAGAACATCCTCGGCCAACTCGGCAACCGCGTGCAGCACGCCCTCCGTGCCTATACGCCGAAGGACCAGAAGGCCGTGAAGACCGCTGCCGACACCTTCCGTGCCAATCCCGAATTCAAGACCGACGAGGCCATTATGAACCTTGAGACCGGTGAGGCCCTCGTCTCCTTCCTCGACGAGAAGGGTGCACCCACGATGGTGGAGCGGGCCAAGATTCTCTTCCCGCTCTCTCAGATTGGAGCCGTCACCGAGGGTCAGCGCATCGACATCATCAAGCAGAGCCGCATCTATGGCAAGTACGACACTGCGCAGGATCGCCAGAGTGCCTTCGAGGTGCTGATGGCCGAGGCCGAAGAGGCCCTGCAGGCACAGGAACAGGAAGCCGCTGCCGCAGAGAGTGCCAAGGCGGAGAAGGGCGCTAAGAAGAAGGCCGGCATAATGAGTAAGGTGTGGAAGGCCGTGCTCACCGCCATCACCTCTACCCTCGCCACCATCCTCGGCACCTACGTCAGCGACAAGGTGACGGGCAAGAAGACTAAGTCGACGACCTCGAAGACGGGCCGCGTGGTGAAGAATGCCACCAGCGCCGCCACCCGTACCATCACCAAGGAACTCACCCGCGACATCCTCGGCAACCTGACGAAGTAATAAAGAAAGTTAAATAAGAAGCCTCTTGTGCAAACATTGAGCACCCGTAGCGTTATAAGGGAAAAGAGGTAATTATGAAGAAATCGATATTCGTGCTGTTGTTGTTGGCAATGCCGACATTCTGTCTTGCTGGGTCTGATAAGGACGACCGGTCCTTCCGTCGCCATGAATTCAGTGCCTCATTAGGCTTTGGGGCCAATCCAGCAGACAAGGAGGTGAATAACGCGCTCGACAAGCATTACATCCATCGCGATTGGTATGGGGATGGCGAATGCGGCGACATCCTGGGCGAGTCGTTTGCCATGCTCAACCTTGAGTACAACTATCGCCTGACCAAACAATGGGCCATCGGGGCCATTATGGGCTGGGGACGAGCCTCTGAAGGTTATTATCGATTCCCTAACGAGCATTTGTCCGACTTTCCCACGGAAGAAGACCGTTACTCCACGAGAGAAGATGCAGATATGACGAGCAAGGTCTTCTATGTGGCACCATCGCTCAGGTATGCCTGGTTCCTGAGGGGAAAGTTCCGCCTCTATTCGCGGCTGGCCGTAGGAGCAATGCGCCAGCACACCAGTTTCGATGTGGAGAGATGGGAAAATAGGCAGACTACCAAACTGACTGATGCATCATCCGATGAGGTCAAGTGGAAACTGGCATACCAACTGACTCCTGTCGGCTTCGATTTCGGCATAGAGCCCATCCGCGTCTACTCCGAACTGGGCTACGGCTGCCGAGGCGTCTTCACCATCGGTGTCAGAGTCGGATTGTAGAAAAAAACGAAAGAAGAGCTGCCCCATGTCAACATGGACACTTCTTTTATGTTGATCAATGATCGTCACAAATATAGGATTATCTTTTGTCGTTTCGAAATAATTGTTTAACTTTGCACACATTTTAAAGACAATAAATAAAATGCTAAGCCAGGTTATTTCAGAAACTCAGTCTTTCGTGGACTCAGTGACTCGTGAGGATCGGAAGAAATATGGGCAGTTTTTCACTTCAGAACTGTCTGCTGAATATATGGCTTCTCTCTTTGATGTCGATCTGAATGCGAAAGAAATTCGGATACTTGATGCTGGCGCAGGTTCTGGAATTTTGTCCGTGGCATTGGTTGAACGACTGAGGAAAATAGGTTATCAGGGGGATATACTTCTGACTTGTTATGAAACCGACGAAAAGGTGATTCCATTGTTGGCAGCAAATCTCTTCCAGTTGAGAGAACGGTATGGCGTTGAGTACGACATTCGGAGACAGAATTATATTACAACTCAGTCGTTTTATCTCCAGCCATATTTGGCTATGGAAGGAGAATCTTACGATTTCGTGATAGGTAACCCACCATACATGAAATTGTCCAAAGATGCTCCGGAAGTGCAAGTGATGCAGGATATCTGCTATGGAGCCCCAAATATGTATTTCTTGTTTATGGCTATGGGAATTTACAATTTGAACTGGGGTGGTGAACTGGTTTACATAGTCCCTCGCTCTTGGACATCTGGTGCATATTTTGAGGCATTTAGGAAATATCTCTTTGAGAAATGCTCCATAGAGCAGATTCACTTGTTTGAGAGTAGGGACAAGGTCTTTGACAGTGAGCCGGTACTTCAGGAGACAATGATTATCAAAGTCCGCTATACAGAAGAAAGGCCAAAGAAAGTAATAGTCACATCGTCGGCGTCTTCAGATTTTAGCAATATCGACAGATATACGCCTGACTATAGTACAATTATTGGGAGAAATGGTTATGTGTATCTCGTAACAAACTGCTATCAGGAAGAAGTATTGTGCCGGATAGGGCGACTAGAGCACACGCTACCATCGATAAATCTAAAGATGTGTACAGGCTTGATTGTTGACTACAGGACTGTAGAAGAACTTCGTGACAAGTATGAAGAAGGGGCTTGCCCTTTATTCTATTCTCAACATATTAAAGACGGGCGAATAAAATGGCCTCAAGGGAAGTCAGGGGAATACATTCTGACAAGCAAAGCAGGACATTTGCAGAAGAATACAAATTATCTATTTGTGAAGAGGCTAACATCTAAAGAAGAGCACCGGCGCTTGCAATGCGCTGTCTATCTAAGCAAAGACTATCCTCAGTTCCGTCATATCAGTACTCAAAATAAAGTTAACTATATCCAGTGTGAGTCAGAGGAAATCACATATGGCCTTTATGCGCTCTTTTCATCTTCGCTATATGATGAATACTACAGGATCCTGAACGGTTCCACTCAGGTTAATTCCACAGAGATTAACCATATTCCTGTTCCTTCTAAGGATATTTTACGGGCAATGGGAATGGAAATGGCAAAATGCAACTTAACGGAAGAAAATTGTAATAAAATAGTAGATAAATGGATAAAGTAGATGCTTTGAAGGCGACGCTCAACGAGGTGGGTTTCCCGCCACAGATGCAAGCAGATGTGTGCATTTATTCAATTCTGGCATTAGCAGGGATTAAAAAGATAACTCAGTGGAAGAACGCAACAAACGAATGGATGAGAATCCATGATATAATTCAGTTTGCCAACAATCATTATTATAAAGGCTATGCTGAGAATTCTCGTGAAACATTCCGCAAGCAGGCTCTCCATAACTTCCGCAATGCAGCGATGGTAGAGGATAATGGGAAAGCAACAAACAGTCCTAATTACCGCTGGCGAATAACAGAAGAATTCTTGAAAGTTCTCCGTAGCATCGATAAAGACAATTCTGCTCTTCTGGATTTCAAGGAAAAGCATGTGAGTCTTGTGGAACTTTATTCCTCAAAGAGAACAATGAGCAAGATGCCTGTGAAGATTAATGGAGCAAATTATACTTTCAGTCCGGGCAAGCATAACGAATTGCAAAAACTTATCATCGAAGAGTTTGCGCCACGTTTTGCTCCCAATTCAGAATGTTTGTATGTCGGTGATACGACAAACAAAGACCTTTTCAAGAATGAGGGACGATTGAAGTCTCTTGGCTTTGAGATTACGCTTCATGACAAAATGCCAGACGTGGTTCTCTACCGGGAAGATAAGAATTGGATCTACTTTATTGAGGCTGTCACTTCAAGTGGCCCTATGGATGGTAAACGCATTGTTGAACTTAAAGAGATGACGAGTAACGTTACCGCAGGCATCATTTACATAACAGCTTTCCTTGATTACAAAAAATACAAGGAGTATTCTGACAAACTTGCATGGGATACAGAAGTATGGTTAGCCTCTATGCCTGATCATATGGTGCATCTAAATGGCGACAGATTTCTAGGACCACGATAGGAAAAACAGCAGGAACGGCTTTTCTGTCATATAACCAATGCGAAACGTCAATACAGTTGAAAGAAAAAATAAAATCGCGCTGCAAGTGCTACCTACGCTCGTATCTTACTGGCTATCAGCACGGATGCTTGGTGCAGGATGGCCAAAAATCGAGCTACCATCCTGCACCTATCCTGCACCAACATCAGTGAATGGATTCCATTTTGCGTATAGGCGTAAAGTATTTTGCGTATAGCCGCAAGGTGTTTTGGGTATAGGCGCAAGGTCGTTCTGACGGCCTAAACTCCCTGTTTAGATAGGGGTTTGACCACGTTTAAGTAATCCCTATACCCTGTAAAGTGCTATCCCTTCGATGCGAAAAAGGTATCTCAACGAGTGCAAAGGATGCCTCGGACAACAATAAAGTGGCATTTCCACGATAAAGAATGACCATTTTCAAGACAGATACCTGCGGTTCCAAACTCCCACAGGTAGCGCGATTGGTGCAGGATGGTAGCGCGATTTTTTGCCATCCTGCACCAACCATCCATCCTGATAATCAGCAAGATACAAGCCCAGGTAGCACTTGCAGCGCGATTTTATTTTTGCTATAGCAGTGCTACACGTCCGATGACCCTTCGCATGCTGGAGGCGGCGAAGCCTAACTGGCGGAGGAATGACTCGAAGCGAGTGCGGTCGCGGTCGGGCACTTCAAGCTGATAGATGAGCACATCCTCGTCGCGTCCGGACTGCACATAGATGTTCTGTAGCAACTGCCGCAGTTCGCGGGCTATCTCCTCTGTGGGGTTGCCGCTGAGTGCCTTGGCAATGAGTTGCTCTGCCTCGCGATAGCGACCACACTGCATGGCAAGACTGGCTGCGCTGCGGTAGAGGATGGAGAGGCCTGGCTCCGGGTTCTGCATAAAGTCGGCCAGCAGAGCTGCCTCGCGCTCTTTCTCAAAGGCTTCGGTGTAGAGGGCTATGGTCTCGTCACCCTTCGGGTCGCTCTTTGCGGCGATGTCGCCTTTCAGGGCCAGGTCCATCGCCTCGTTGTGTAGTGTCCTGATGTCCTTCATATCTCGTTACTTTTTGATGTCAAACTTTGCTTTCGGTGTGCTGAACTCTACGACAGACACGTAGGCAGGCAAGCGGGTGTCGTCGCTCTTGTCGGTCTGCGCCGTCTTTTGCTGGAAGCGCATGGCAAGGGTGTTCCCCTCGGACTCCCGCATGATGCCCGACACTTCAAGGCGGGCTTTCGGTGTGAACAGCGGGTCGAGACTGTCGCCCAGCATATAGTCAAAGCCGGTGCCCTTTCGGGAGCGCTCGATGACCGAGTAGCTTGTGGTTTGCAATGCCAGCATCACACTGACAGCAACGGCTGAACGCTCGGTCACGCTCTGTTCATCAGCGTAGGTGCGCAACAACTGGTCGTTGCATTCGTCATCCCACGCCAGCAGGAACGGCTCTGTGCGCAGGCCTTCCATCCGCAGTTCTACGGTTGAGGGATGGCCGCTGTTGTGCAGGGCGACGATGCAGTTCTCATAGAGGTTGGCTCCCTCTATGGGAGAGATGCCCGGCATTCCCTGCTTGATGTCCGATAGTCTTATAGTGTCCATTGCAATGCTTTTTGTTTCTTGGGTGCAAAGATACGACAAATTCCCCAAACACCCAAAGATATTCGAGATTTTTATCCGTTTGTCTCAGTATGTCAAGGAACGCGGTAGCCGCTCCCCGCCCCTCTGAGGGGAGGGGCCAGGGGTGGGGTCTGTATTTTCGTTATCCGAGGGCGATGAGTTCGTACTCCTTTTCCACGTCGATTTCGTCGGCGGGCTGGACGGGGGTGCCGGCGAGGGCGAGCAGGAGGCCGCCGGCCTTCAGGGCCTTCTTGTCGGT
>FLNX01004351.1_pt1 | contig 17278 bp, 16 predicted proteins | sample 1140341 | NCBI WGS metagenome assembly FLNX01 (sample SAMEA3878208, study PRJEB12797) | bioreactor metagenome | biome: Moose rumen | place: Sweden | collected 2011-10
GGCGGCGGGCTGGCTCTCCTGCTCGGGCGCTGCGCTCGGCTCCTGCTGCGGCTGGCTCGCCTTCACCTCGGCCATCAGCTTGTTATAGATGGCCTTCGGGATCACTGCGCCAGTGCGCTTGCGCAGGATGAACGCATACCTCAACGCCTTCAGCGGCTCCGAAAAGTAGAACTCGCCACTCTTTACACTGTCCTCACTGCGGTACACATGCCACATCATTGCACCACTCTTTACCTCTCGCTTGCTTGCTAAAATCAGATTTGCCATAATCGTAAAATTTTGAAAATGAATATATAAGGAATTAAAAACTATCTACATACAGGTAAACATTGCAGTAACTCACCTGCAGACCTGCGGCCATGGCCATGTCTGCGGCCTGCTCGCTGGCCTCGGCCTCGCTGCGGGCATCCACCTCGAAGGTGTGGCTCTCATTGTCGAAGTCCACCACCTCGACCATGTAATTATTGTACTTGGAAGAGCGGTAAACTTTTTTACCCGCACGGCTCTCAGCTTGTTCGGGAGAACCCAGGAATGATATGTTATAAGAAGCTGTCATAATGATGAAATTTTTAAAATGTTAATAATCATTGTCCATGTTGTCGCGTATAACCTTTTTACACTGCTTTAAGAGCGAGGGCTGTTAGTGATACGCCTGCAAGGCTTGACCGAAAAAATCCATCCTGAAAGGACTGGCCAAATTTTATGCGCAGCGTCAAATTTTGTGGATTATTTCGAGGCAACTGTGCATGGCCTTGCAGTATCACGATGCCCGCTACCTTTGCGGTGTAAAAGGTAGGAGCGACTGGACAATGACAACATTTTGTTTCATCAATGCTGCTTCACGGTATCATGACTCTCCCGTCAAGCAGAGGGCCGTGCATAAAGACAGCAAAGGAGGGATCGCCCATCACGAGCGTTTCCCTCCTTTACCGATGAAAAAAGAACCGCTAACAGCGGGGTTCTGATAAAAAAGTTATTCTCTGTACCACAAAATAAAACGAAAAAACTATCTTTGCACAATTAAGATTATTTTTGTTTTGACTATTCATTATGATGAAAATAAACAGTCAGCAATAAGTCGTTCTAAAACAGTTGAGTAACAAGATCCAACTCGTAGAACATTAATATTTCACATTTTATCAATTATAATGAATATGACACTACATATTGTCGGAAATGGGTTTGACCTACATCACAGAATAAAGTCTTCTTATAAAGATTTTAAAGCATATGCGTGGAAGCATACAAAAGATGCATATCATCTGAGCATGCTCGAAGAATGCTATCCTATAATTAATCCACAAACGGGAGATTTACTTTTATGGAGTGATCTAGAAAGAGCTTTGGGTAATCTCGACTTCAAGGCTGCTTTTAATATCTCTACTGAAGATATTGAATTAGAAGAAAATCACGAATTACGTTATCAAGCCGAGATGGAGGATGCCCCTTCATTTGCACTTCAATTGATGTATGATAATTTTCATGAGATTTTTAATGAGTGGGTAAATAATATTGACATTAACCAATATCCTGATAGTACAATAAATCATTTTGACAACTCTGGTCTCTTTTTGCAGTTTAATTATACCGAGACGCTTGAACTACTCTATGGAGTACCTCAGCAAAACATCTGTTATATACATGGGAGAAGAGGGACAAATGACACTCTAATTGTTGGTCACCATAATAACGTGGATGGTGATGAGCAGTTATCCTCAGATCCAATGATTTATGAATATCAAGCATATGACAATATTGCACAGACAGTTAATAATGAGCAAAAACAAGTATCTGAAATAATAAATAAAAATCGGTCTTTCTTTAAGTCTTTAGCTAATGTAGATAAAATTGTGGTATATGGTCATTCTTTATCAGAAGTTGACTTGCCTTACTTCAAAGAAGTATCTAAAAATGTGAAAGATGACGCCGAATGGTACTTCTCACTATATTTCAACAATTTACAGGAGGAAAATGAAGCTTTAGGTAAAGTAAATAAAATGATTAGGTATTTAAACTTAAATGTTATTCGTTGCCATACTTTTCCATTTTAATCCCCGAAAAGTTCATTAGAAAGAATCGACTATTCAAGCCTGAGATAATTAGTAGAAAGAAGATGTAAGATTGATAGATTTAGTTGAGTATTGTAGTACAATTTTCTAAACGTTTACCATGGTTCATCCTAGTTACAAATCAACGTAATTCCTCTCGACAATTACCTAACATAAAAAGTTAGTAGTTGTACCACAAAATGAAACAACAAATCACTATCTTTGCAATTGAATATTGAATCAAACTTACTATGCAAATAGGTTTTATAAACTTTAGTCAAGAAGAACTAGCTCGGAAAAATAAAGTTCTGCAAATGGTTCGAGACCAAACAGCTATTGACGAACTTGGTTTGGGACGAATACGTGATGCCTTTGCAAACATGATGTTTCCAGGGATGTCAACTCTTCAACGTCGAGCAAAGTATTTCGCTGTTATGCCATCGTTATTTTACCAAGCGACTAAGAAAAAATATGATAACGTACGTGACGTTAGGGCACAGATCGTGAAATGGGAAATACGACTTACAGAGATGCTAGTTAATGGAGCTGAAGGTGACGAGAATAAAATGAAAGGAATCACAGGCCGGTCTATGCTGAATGCAGCATTGAGAGATCCGAACAAGTTCGTCAAATATGATCCCACCTACATTTATGTAACAGGACTCAGGACTTTCGGCATGGTGAAGAGTGATAATGATATTTATCGTCTTATATTTGATCGAAGCAAGCAATTAAATCAAGAAAAGCCCAAATATAAAGCTTCTAAGGAAGGAGAAATGAGCGATTCTGAGGATTTGAATGGATTACAACAATTCTTCTCTGTTAGCGGCGAGGAATATGACTTTGATCAAGGAAAAGAATTAGGTCTGGAATTGACAAAGACAGAGGCGGAATTCATTAAAAATCACATTATCACTTCTTTTAGAAGTTGTGACTCGATGCTCGCCTACATTCTTCGTAACAATGTTGATGTCTTGCCAGAATATGATGCCCTTGGCACAATATGGCAGAATATGCCAGAGGATTTCAACGAACTTTGGATTCAATATCAGATGGGGAGGCGTTTTTCACATCTTGCTTATGTTTTACAACTGAGGTTCAACCACATAATGGCCATATATAATGAACAAGAAAATGACGCGAAAGAAGTGCAAGAAGAAATCGAAGCGATTATCGCCAAACATCCTTTAGATTTCACCAGTCAGGCTATTAATGAAATGCTATTCTTCATCCATAATCGCGTAACAGAAAGCACAGTCATCACTTTTTGCCAGAAAGCAATTAGTATAATCGAAAAAATGAATTGGAACGAACTAGATGAACTGATCATTGCTCGAGAGAGGGCAGTAAAGCCTGGTCGCAACAAATTGAGAAATCCCAAATATAAAGGAGAAGAACGAGGTTGGCCTAATATGCTTTCATTTAGATGGAACGAGATTGTTTATCAAGTAATAACTGAAATTAGAGCTGCGATGTGATATGGCGAGAGAGTTATTAAAAGATCTGATATATGGAGAGCAGCTAGTGTCAGACGGATGCAAGGTTGACTTTGCTGTAGGACTTACATATTCCCTTAATTTAGAAGCGATGCTAACAGTCCCACTTGCATTTGGCGATTTGGGAGAACTAGACGAGTCAGTCAAACAGAGTCCAGTATTTCTATTAGAAGGAATTCGAAGAAGTAGTGATAAGATTGCCTTATTCTGCAATAAAAGCGGCATCCATGTACCACAGGAGACACGGACTGTTTTTTCTCTTTTGGAAGGGAGCATCTTTGAAGTACAGAATGGTCGAGATATTTTTTCAAACTTTCATCCTAAATTATGGTTAGTAAAAGAAATTGATAGAGACGGCCTCGAGTGGCTTAAGCTCTCCGTAATGAGCCGTAATTTGGATTTCTCTGATTGTCTAGACATCTGCTGTTCCATAAGAGGCAGAATAGCAAAACGCCGCAGTCTAAAAGGTTCAGAGAAACATAAACCATTAAAAAATATGCTTCTTTGGTTGAGCGACTATGCTCAACGCACAAAAGCTGACAAAGTTAGAGAGATAGCAGGACAACTAGATTATGTTGATCGTTTTGAGTTGGATGCGCCATTTCAGACTAAAGATCTTGAACGAGGTAAAGACGATGGGTACGATTTCTTTCCGCTCGTTTATAATAATATCGATTTCTCTCAATATGGTGATTACTTAAAGCAGTATATTCCTGGAGATCGATTATTAGTTATTTCACCCTTCATTGACATAAAGACCTTAACTTGGTTAAGATCAAGAACAAGGGATTGCGATTATCCTGGTAGTAAAAATTCAATTCTTATCACAAGAAAAGAATATGTTACTCAAGAAATATTTGAACTATTTGAACAAGTGTGGGTGCCTAATGATTCGATGATTGACAATACGACTGCTCATGTTGATTTACATGCAAAAATGTATCTCACACAGCGGCTTTCTGGACATGATTTAGGTTATACCCTCTATTTAGGCAGCGCCAATGCAACAGACAATGCCTTTAATAAAAATGTTGAGTTCTTATTAAGACTTCATTATAAACGAACAACAAATGATCGCATCAAAGAATTATTAGATGAATTTGTATGTGATCATCGTTTCGTCATTTTGGATGCACCCAATCCAGAAGCAAGCAATACACGAAGTGGCAATGAAAATGAGTTGGCATTAAAGAGGGCTACAAATTGCTTAAAAAGAGCCGTTATAAAACCCACCAAGAAAGATGGCAGCTATGACATATCTTTGCTTGTAAAGGGTGTATTCGATGAGCGTATCAGCATTAGGCCTCTACAATGCAGGTTTTTGTGGAAACCTATCAGTCAATGTGTTGAGTTTTCTGATTTGTCTACATCTTTACTATCTGAGTTTTATGTAATGAGGATACTAGACGATGATGGTAATTATGTAGAAATAGTTACCAAGGTTAAAACTTCAGGCATGCCAGTAAACAGAGATGAATCTATTTATCAGAGCATAGTCACCAAGAAAGAAGAACTTCTAGATTATGTTGCTTTCATGTTAAGTGATAGCCCTGCTGAGTTTTTCTTTGAACAACAAATGATTAAAGAGAACAATAAGCAAAAGATTAACTCTGTTTCTAAACCAGTGACCATGCCCTTATACGAACAGTTATTGCGTACTGCGAGCAATAATCCAGAACAAATAATTGAAGTTCAAAAATTCATCAAAAGAATGAAACCAGAGATTGTTCCTGATGAATTGAAAAGAATACTTCAGATGTTTCAAAATGTTTCAAAACAGATAGCTACATTATGAGTGAGGCTAAAGATTTCCAAAGAGCGACAGCTGAACGTATCATTGATATTTTTAAAAGCGGGCAAAAGCGAGTATTGCTTAGTGATGAAGTTGGTTTAGGTAAAACCATTATGGCACGAACCGTTATTGAGCATGCTAAATCTTTGCAAGGAATCGAAGATGACGGTGTTTATCGAGTCGTTTATGTGTGCTCAAATCAAAATATCATCCAACAAAACACTAAGAATCTTGGGATTCCCAAAGAGGATATCATGCAGTTGCATGAGAGTCGCTTATCAATGCAACACTTGATTTTACAAGAAAAGAAGATACAACTCGATGCCAAAGGTGGCACAGAGTTGCCTCAACAATTAATTCCTCTCACGCCTTTGACTTCTTTTAGCATAACAGGTGGTGCAGGCAGTGGAGCAGAACGAGCTTTGATCTATGTGATCTTAAAGGGCATGGATGAGTTTGAGGGCTTGACACCTCAACTATCAAGGTTTTTAAAAACTGATAATTTGAGGACAAGCAGCTGGAAAGACTTAGTAAATTGGTATGGTTTTAGAGTGAATAATTGTGGAGCTTCGTATAAAGAAGAAATAATTAGACAACTTAGAAAAAACAATTCATTTACTGATAATAAATATGCTGTTCTTGATTACCTGAATGGTGAACGAGAATATAGGCAAACGTTTCTCATCAACAGGCTTAGGGTCGCCTTTGCGCAAATCAGTTTGAGACAGTTGGAGCCTGATCTGGTAATAATGGATGAGTTTCAAAAGTTCAGTAGTTTATTGAATGATGACAATGACTCTGAGGAATCCTTAATAGCTCATGAATTCTTTGCTAATGAGCATCCATATATTCTATTGCTTTCCGCAACGCCTTACAAGCCATATACGACACTTGAGGAACTCAACGAAAACAATTGTGATGAGCAATATGAGGATTTCTTAAAACTAATGAGATTCCTTTTTAAGAACGTTATTAATGGAAGTGAAGCATTCCGCATAATCTGGGAAGACTATTCTAATAAACTTTGCCACATCAGCAACGAGACATTCGACACTCTTGTAATCAGTAAGAAAAAAGCAGAAGATAAGATGTATGAAGTCATTTGCCGCACAGAACGATATGGAGAGAGTCTTGTCAAAACTATGCCTTTGGAAGAAATGGCAATCTCTGGAAGTGATATTCTTGCATATTGCCAAATGCAGAAATTACTTGAAAAAGCCAAGAAGGTCATCGAAAGGAAAAGAGCCAAACGTGAGCAAATAGGTGTTAACCCAAGTTACAATATACCTATTGAGTACGTGAAATCGTCACCATATCTACTTTCGTTTATGCAAAAATACCAAGAAGGGAGAACTGTTGAAGTGGCATTCGGAGGAAAAGATGTACCTCTAATAAAGAATTCTAGGACGCAAAGGTTATTGCTAAAGGGTGGCCAAATCTATAATTACAAAGAGATTGAGCCTGCAAACGCAAAACTTGCTGCAGTTGAGGAAATACTGTTCAGAAATCACGCAGAACGATTGTTATGGGTTCCTGCTTCTAATCCATATTACTCTGTGCCTAGAAACAATGTATTTGCATTAAACCATGAGTTCTCTAAAGTCATTGTTTTCTCCGCATGGGAAATGGTCCCTCGTATGCTTGCAGTTATGCTTTCCTATGAATCCGAATGCAGAAATGTTTTCAAAGCATACAGAAACGAAGGGGTTAAATATACTGCACCGAGAAAGAATAAAACCGGCATGAACCGTTTGCAAAATGAAGGTGGTGACTTGTTGGAATATCCATCGGTTTATCTAGCTGCCAAATACGACTATCAGCTCTATTTCGGTCAGGAAATAGATATAATCATTGAGAAGATATCAAGCAAAATACAGGAAGATATTGATGCTCTTGATCTGCCTATACTTAACGTAACAAGTGCGGAGCTACTATTGGGGCTTATAAAAATGCTGGAAGGAAAAAACACTGAATTACGAGGAGTACCACGAAGAGCCGCTAGAACCCTCGCATATATGGCAATTGCATCGCCAGCCGTATGTATGTTTCGAGTATTGTGCAAATCCGTGAAACCCCAAGGAGCAGATTCTGATTATGTCTTTAACAATGCCAAAGATGTAGCTGAGAATATTGTAGCTCTCTTTAACCGACGTGAACACTCTGCTGCAGTTGAGCTATCTTCTCCAAAAGACTTGAAATACTATGAACAAGTGCTTTACTATTGTGTCATGGGCAACCTTCAGTCTGTTATTGACGAATACTGTCACATGATAGATGAGGACAGCCATGCTGATACTCTTATTGAAAAGCTTAATATGACTTTTATTTCAGCTTCGCCTTACAGGATTCACACTACAGATTCTTATTGCAAAGAAGGGGTCAATCCGATGCCAATGAGAAGAAACTTTGCCTTTGATTTTGCAAAGGTTGTTCAAGACAAAAATCTCAAACATAATGGAACACTCCAACAAGCTTTCAATTCCCCATTTCGTCCGTTTGTATTAGCTACAACAAGTATAGGTCAAGAGGGACTTGATTTTCATTGGTACACTAGAAAAATTGTACACTGGAATCTTCCTAGCAACCCCATTGATATGGAGCAAAGAGAAGGGCGTGTTAATCGGTACAAATGCCTTGCCATAAGAAGAAATATTGCAAAATTCTTTGGCTACAAAAAAACATGGAAGGGCATGTTCCAAGAGGCCGACATTCAATGGAGACAGAATTCACCAATAAAATATTCCGAATTGGTACCCTATTGGTGTTTGCCAGAAAGTATTATTCAAGAGCAAAGTGAAAAGCTTGAATATATCGAAAGAATCGTGCCTCTTTATCCAATGAGCATTGATGAAGTGCGGTACAAACACCTAATAGATGTACTTTCATTGTATCGACTGACAATGGGACAACCTCGCCAAGAAGAACTGCTTCAAATGCTTGAAGGGAAAGTCACAAGAGAACAAATGAAAGAACTGCTATTTGATTTGAGCCCATATAACAAGAAATATAAATAACAAAAAAGAACATATAGAATGAGTCATGAAGATACCAGCTTTATTTAAAGAGTATATATGGCTAATTGAGACGATCAATCGTGCAGGCAAGATCACGTTTGCCGAAATCAATGAGCAGTGGAAACTCAAGGAAGAGAGTGGTGGTCTGGAGTTCTCGCGAACGACGTTCAATCGCCATCGTGACGCCATCATGGATATGTTCGGTGTCATCATCGAATGTGACCGTCGGGATGGCTACCGGTACTATATCGAGAATAAGGAGGTGCTGGAAGAAGACAGTGTTCAGAATTGGTTGTTCTCGACCTTGAGCGTGAGCAATATGATGGACGAGAACATGTCGTTGCAGCATCGCATTTTGTTAGAGAGCATTCCGTCAGGCGACCAGTTGCTGCAGCAAATCATCAAAGCAATGCGCGATGGACGCCTAATTATGATGACCTATCGCCGTTATGGTGCCGCCTCTGCCAACTCGTTCTCGGCGGAGCCTTATTGCGTGAAGCTGTTCCGACGCCGATGGTATGTGCTGGTCAAGTTGACTCGTCCACATTATCATGAAGATGGGAAAGATGGTGCGAGCTTCTTCTCCATCTTCTCGCTTGACCGCATCGAACAGATCGAATTGCAGAAAACCAAGTTCACGATAGATCCTGCATTTGATGCTGCCGCCTATTTCAACGAATGCTTTGGCATCGTGGTGGCTGACGGCACCAAGCCTGAGCGCATAGTGTTGCGTGCCTATGGCCTTGAGCCGCACTACCTGCGCGACCTGCCTTTGCATCAGTCCCAGCGGGAACTGGTGACGACCGAAGAATATACCGACTTTGAATTGGTCATGCGCCCCACGACTGACTTCAAGGCGCACCTAATGTCACGTGGTCGGTGGCTGCAGGTAATGTCCCCGCAGTGGTTGGCCGATGAGATCCAGGAATGGCTTCAAGCGGCCCTTGATACTTACCAAAACAGCCAAATATCTCAAGAAAAATGATATTTTTCTGAAATTTCTTCAACCTGTACCGCATGGTGGTACAACATGCCCATAATTTTGCATCGTCAACAAGAAGTATTAACGCTTTAAAGATACAAGATTATGGAAGCAAAGAAGAAATTTTTCATGGATTGCCATTTGGCTGGTCGTAAGTATCACGATGCTGACGAAGTATGGGACAAGCTCAAGGTGGGCACTTTGCTCCAACTGGAGCGCGATCTAGACAACCGCTATGACCCTGATGCTGTCGCCGTGATATATAATGACACGGAACTTGACGAATCATTCTGCATCGGTTACATTCCCCGCACCGACAACGAGACGCTTGCCGCCTTCCTTGAGATGGGTTGGACTGAAGCTTTTGAGTGCCGCATCAGCAAGATCAACGAGAATGCTCATTCAGAGTATCAGGTTTACTTGACTGTAAAGATTAAAAGAAACAAACAATAAAACGATCACAACTATGCAACAAGAAATAAAGATTTTAGACCTTGGTAACGGACGGAGCATCAAGATGCCCGTGAACTACCAGCATTTCATTCTTGACTACTCATCCAATCCCGAGAACAAGGGATGGGATCGCGAAGAGGTCATGCATATCCTGCAGTGTGTTCAAGAAGGCCATATCGAGGAACTCGAAATGGATGGCAATCTAATGAATGACATCGGCACCTTCTTTGAGGATGGTGTCTGCGTCAAGCCGGACATTGAGATGGCAGTTTATTGGTATGAGCAGGCGATTGAGAACGGTAACGACCTCGCACGCAGCAACCTTGCTGACGTGCTACGCAAGGGCACCCAAGGTTATCCCAAGGATTTGAAACGAGCCTTTGAACTTTACCAGGCATGTGGCTTACCTTATGCCCACTATCGTGTCGGCGAGTTTCTGGAGCATGGCTGGGGCGTTGCTCAAGACCTTGATGCCGCAAAGGCGTATTATCGCCAAGCCTATCGTGAGGGCCACGCCCTTGCCAACAAAAAGCTCAAGGAATGGAACTTCCTTGAATAGAATTAGGACCCTTAAATAGAGAATAAGATGAACACAGTATTGAATATTGTAATTGCTGTGGCTGCTCTTCTTTTGATTGGAGTTGTTCTCATGCAGAAATCAAGAGGCAGCGGAGTTGTCACTCAGTTTAGCGGTTTTGAGAAGAGCTTAGGCGTTAAGACCACAGCAAAATTCTTTGAAAGGGCGACATTCACTCTTGGGGGAATCATCCTTGTTGCAAGTATAATCAGCACCTTTGTAGCTCCATAGTGGAGTCGATAAAACATCAATTGGAAAATGAGTTATATGATCAACTCCACAAGGTCAATCAAGCTCACATTCCTTGTCACATCAATGATGTTGTTTTATAGTCCTGATGCAGGTGCTTTTTCAAGAGGTTTGTTTAAAGAGACCAATATCAAGGAGAAAGCATTTGGATTGACCTTGGGTGTCGTCGGTTGGCAAGACGATCAGCCGACACCGGCCATTGGATTTAGCCTTCAGTTCTTTGGCGTTTACTTTGATTTGATGGGATTACCAATCAATCATCGTGACGACATAGGAACCGAAACCTGGATAGACGAAACTAGTTTTGCGGCCCATATTGGCTACCAACTGCCGATCACCAAAACCGTTCGGATTATCCCCATTATCGGTGCGGCCGACTGCGGAACGGTAACAGTAAACGGTGCCATATGGCATTTTGAGAATGGCCATATCGTCAACGACACCAAATATAATGGTGATGGAGGTGGTGGACTCGACTATGGTGGTATTTTAGTCATCCACCATAAGAAGTGGAACTTCTCGGCTACCTATACGAATCACACCGTTTGTTTTGCTGCCGCAATCACGTGGGGCAACTAACAATTACTATTATGACGATAGAACAGGTTTATAATTACTTTAAAGACAAAGAAGATGTGCCATGTCCTTTGACTGAGCGATTGGTCGGTGCTGGCTACCAGCAGAAGGATGGCGGTTACATCAAACGCGCCAAGAAGGAGGGACTGGAGATTGATTTCACCAAGAACCGTCCCTCCCAGTACTGGCATTTGATGACGTTTTGTTCCATCGTTCCGATGACTATGAAGTTCACCAGAACTATCCAGTGCGGCGAGCTGATTTTCTGGATGGCTGAAGCATCAGGCAGCGTATCTCCAGATGCCCTGGAGGAGATGGTTGATACCATTGCTAACGGTGCCATCGGTTACAGCGGAAACCGTCCCATCTATGATAGAAGGCACTGGAACAAAGAGATCCAGCGCCTCTGCTTCGATGCCATCAAGGCAACAGTTGAAAGTAATTTCACTTGAAGAATTCATAATATGAAACAAGATAGAGAATATCCAGCAACGCATTCCATGTCAACGGCATGGTATGCAGTAGATGATGATGGGAACGTAGCCATCATGGATTACAATGAGAATGGGCCCGTGCCTTGGCAAATAGAACAAACCTGTACAGATGATCTTGTGTTTGGCCATGATGAAGGTGAGGGATTTCTTCCAATACAATTATCTGATGACCAGATAAACGAACTAATTGAGGCCTCTGGAGAGCCCAAAGATGACGAAAGTGCTTGGTTTTACGATACAATCGTGCAGATTGATATGAGTCAAGAGACAGAGTTTCTTGGTCTTCTCGAACAGCCAGATATTGACCTGAGAATGATCGTATCAAAGAACTTGGGGTTATATATGATTGATTGCAGCCGTTGTTTTGAAGACAAGAGAAAAGCCATTCGCACTCATTGCTTGAAAAGTTCCTCACTCCATAAGATGCTGATATCCAAAATGATTGTGAAAGCATATGAACCTAAACACTTTTATGTGGATGATCATTTGCAAGATGGGGAAGCTGTCTTTGATGTTGAATTCGATTCTGCGCCTTATTTCATTTATGGACAACCATACTGGATTGAACTACTTGCAGAACGACTTAACATCCCGAAACATCCAGTTAATATCAATCAGTTTCCCGAGGCACTTAAAAAAAGAGTGCATCATGTACCAATTAAGTTTCACGAGTGCAAAAAGTTTCAAATAGCAGAATGGCACCCATGTGACTTCACATCTGGTGATGAAAAGGTTGTAAACGGGTGCAGATATGGACTGTTGAGACTAACAGATGGCACGGAAGCCTATGTGATGTCGGACATGGATGATGTTGACTTCTATCCTTATTGTTCAGAAAAAGAACGCTACAATTGCAAGAAATGCTCGTCACACTGCTTATCTTGCTATGCACGCGTTTACACCAATAAGCCTACTGTGATGATAATAATCAGCCCATATTCTAAGTTTGATTACGATATGCTCATCACCTCGGACTTGATTATAAGAAAGTGTGTAATAATGCCTTTCATGCCTCGAATTCCTAAGCCACAAGAATGGCATGCATTTATTGATGACGTAAAGAAAAAAGTTTCTACTCAAATGTTGGAGGAACTTTTCTTGAAGAATTATTCTTACCTGGAGGATATGGTTGCAAGATATAATCCGAGGGTTATCATTATTGACAACAAGGCAAAGCAGGCGCTCAGCAGAATATACTCTTTCGAACATCATATTATAAAAATTGGAGACAAGGAATACCCATTATTCCTCGAATCTGAGATTAAACACAATAGAGAAGAAATTGAACGTTTAGCGGAATCTCCTTATCAGGGAATTGTGATGCCGCACATCATCTCCATCGAAGAAATGGAAAAGATACAAAATGAGCATAATGATTGAGCAAATATCAATAGACTTGTCAAACTATTGTAGCAAGGGCTGCCCTTTCTGCTACAATTCAAGTAATCGGGATGGAGCCACATCGTGGAAGCCTTCCGAGGTGATCGGTTTTGCCAAGTCATGTATCGAGGGTGGCGTGAAAGCCGTGTCCTTGGGCGGTGGCGAGCCATTGGAGTACGAAGGTGTCTTTGAGGTCATCGCGGCATTGTATCCCTTGACATATCTGACGCTGACGACAAATGGCTTGCCACTGGATTCACCCTCGATCATCGAATCCTTAAAACAACACAAGCCCGACAAGATTCATATCAGCATTCATAATGCCGATAATGAGACGGAAGTCAGCAGGGTTTTGAGGCAAATCACCTTGCTTGAGGAGTTAGGAATCAAACCAGGAGTTAATCTGTTGATTAATGCAAACAAGGTTGAGCCATGCCAGGCTGCATACGACTCGTTGCGGAAACGGCTGGAGAAAGACCAGATCATCTTGATACCTCAACGTTTCAGCGATACACCTACGGCTCAACAATTAGCAAAAGTAACTGATGGTGAGCCATTCCAGAGTCCATCATGCCTGTTGAGATGTGAGCGGCCCAAACGATTTGCATCCATCTCCTGGAACAAGAAAGTGAACTGGTGCAGCTATGCCGGCGGAAAACAACCCTTGGAATCGTTGGACTACCAAGGGTTGGTCAATGCTTTACAAAAAGTAAAGTTTACATCCTGTCAAATGTGATATGAGATTGAGGGCGGGCCTGATTGAGACCCGCCCTCGTTGTGCGGTGTGTTTACTTCCCTAGGTGCATCTTCATTGTGCTCATCATGTCGGTGAAGGAGGACTTCACTTCGGGTGGCGACTGGGAGTCAACTTTCATCATCGCACGGGCGGCTGCAGGCGCATAGCTGGAGGTGGATACGCTGCCGTAAGATACCATGTAAACCACTTGCGAGTTAATTGTGGTGAGCTGCAGCAACACGACGTTCTTCTCGTCGGGCGTTGCATAGGCAAAGTAGTATTCACTTGAGTTCTGTGTGACATAGACATAGCGCTCGTTCAAGATGGAAAAAACGGAGCATGCTGTTACAAGGGCCAGGATGAATCAATGAGCGTTGTTTGAGTATTTTTGCTCATTTAGTGGTGATTGATTATCAGTGAGTTGCGATTTTGTGTTTCGCAGAAAACCGATGAAAAACGGAGTATGCTGTTACACTTGGGGTGAAAAGCGGGCCATCGGCAGCAAAAAACGGACTATGCTGTTACACTTTGGCCGCTCCAAGCCGCTGAGTGCGGCAAAAAACGGAGCATGCTGGTACACCTGAAGGCAAAATGCGGCACTCAAAAAACGGAGTATGCTGTTACAGTTTTGATGATTTCATTAACTTGGGGACCAAAAATAAATCCCCAAGACAATGGCTACACTACCAAAGAGTATGAACATCATCAAGCAGGTCCTCACGGGCCACAAGAACGGATTGTCGGTGCGCAGGCTGGCCGACATGTACAAAATCAGCCCGACCACGGTACAGCGCTACATTGGCATGGCGAAAGCGGATCCACTGGACCTGGACGCGTTGCTGCTGCTCGAGGATCCGGAGTTGAACCACCGTTTCAATGGGGGCAACCCCGCCTATTGCGACGAGCGCTTTGAGGACTTCAAACGGCGCCTTCCTCACTTCGAGCAGGAACTCAAGCGCAAGCACATGACCGTGCAGCTGCTGTGGGAGGAATACCGCGTTGATGTGCCCGACGGGTACGGCCTGACGCAGTTCCGCTACCATCTGAACCAGAACCTGGCGGCCGTCAAGCCATCGACCGTGCTCAAGGTGCTGCACGAGCCCGCGGCGAAGCTCTATATCGACTTTGCGGGCAAGAAGCTGTCCTATGTGGACATGGAGACGGGTGAAGTGGTCACGGTGGAGACGTTCGCTGCGGTATTGCCGTACTCGGGCTACACGTTCATCACCTGCGTGCCGTCACAGCGCATCGAGCACTTCCTGGATGCCATTGTTGCAGCGCTGGAGTACTTCGGGGGTGTGCCCCGTCTTATCGTGCCTGACAACCTGCGCTCCGCCGTTAAGAAAAGCGACCGTTGGTCACCCGACCTGACCGACGGCATGAACGACCTTGCCACCCACTACGGCTGTAACGTCATGCCTGCCAGGGTCCGCAAGCCCAAGGACAAGGCTCTCGTCGAGGATGCCGTCCACAAGGGCTACAGCCGCATCTACGCCCCGTTGAGGAACCGCATGTTCCATTCGCTGGAGGAACTGAACAAGGCGGTGAGGGAACTGGTTGACAAGTACAACAGCAAGCGTATGCAGGGATGCGACTACTCACGCGTGGAACGCTTCATAGCCGCCGAGAAGCCAGCCCTGCTGCCGTTGCCCCGCCAGGCGTACAGGATGAAGCGCCACGCCCAGCTCAAAGTGGCTCCAAACAGCTTCATCCAACTCGGGCAAGAGCGTCACCATTACTCCGTACCGTGCCGCCTGATAGGCATGCAGGTGGAGGTGGTCTTCACCTCGACCCTGGTGCGTGTCTTCCATGACGGCCAGTGTGTGGCCTCGCATCCACGGTCACTCAAACCTAACGGGTACACATACGAAAAGGAGCACCTGCCCTCGCAGAGCCAGGCCTACTATGAATACGGGCCGCAGCGCTTTATCGCCAAGGCCGCCTCATACGGACGGGCCGCCGAGTTCGTCATGAGGGAGGTGTTCAACTCCACCGACAAGCCGGCCGAACTGTTCTACCGCTCGGCGCAGGGGATCCTTGCCCTGGCACGGGAGACCGAGCCGGAGATCTTCCAGCTGTCCTGCGAGCTCGCCGTGCGCTTCGGCAAATGCAACTACCCGTTCATCAGAAACATGGTCAAAAGCCGCTGTGCAGGGTACCTGTCCCAGCACCCCGACCAGACAAGCCAATCCGACGCCCCGTCACCGCATGGCAACATCAGGGGACGGCAGGCATACTATTAACCCAATAACTCAATCAAAGAAATGGAAAAGATCCTATCCGAACTCAAGGCCATGCGGCTTCCGGGCATGGCGCAGACATGGCTCAACCTGATGGAGAGCCGCAAACTGGAAGCACTGTCGCTGCCCGACGGCATGAGGCTGCTGATGCAGGGCGAGAACGACATGAGAAGAGCCAACAAAACCAGACGTCTGATCAAGGGAGCCCGCTTCCGCTACAACGTCACCTTTCACGACATCGCCGCAGACTCGGCCAGGGGCATAGAGCAGTCGCGGCTGGAACAGGCGGCGACATGCGCCTTCGTCAAGCAGGGCGAGGCCATCATCATCACCGGCCCGACAGGGACAGGAAAGAGCTGGCTGGCCACAGCACTGGGGCATCATGCCTGCGTATGCGGCCACAAGACACGCTACTTCGGCATGAACAGGCTCTTTGAAGAAATCACCATGGCCCGGATCGAGAGCCGTCTGCCAAGGTTCTTTGAACGCATCGCCAAGACCGACCTGCTCATACTGGATGACTTCGGCATGAAGCGCCTCAACACCGAGCAGGTCCTTGACCTGATGGAGATCATCGAGGACAGGCACGGCAGGAAGGCCACCATCATCGCCAGCCAGGTGCCAGTCTCAGGATGGTACGAGACCCTTGAGAGCAACGCCACTGCCGCCGACGCGATACTCGACAGAATCATCCATTCGGCGACAAGATTTGAACTTCGTGGCGACAGTCTCAGGAAAAATGTTTAATTTTGCGCCATCAAAACTGTAACAGTCTGCTCCGTTTTGCTGTAACAGTCTCCCCCGTTTTTTTCATTCAAGAAGGCCGCCAGCTCATCGGTGCTCACGCTTGACGTGAGCAGCATCACCGTCGAGACGTAGAGGCCGCTTGACTTGAACATATAGCCAGTGAGCGCTTCACGGTATTTCCCCTTATAGAAAATGCTTTCGTCGTCCTCGCTTTGCATTGTATAGCCCGACATGAAACTCTTGACCGTTGACTTCGAGGCGCCCCATTGCAGGCATGGCTCCTTAAAGGTGTTGTACTTGCCGTTTACGGTCACCTTGAATGACTTGGAACCGTTGCGGATGGTTGTCTGGCCTACGCGCTCAGCCTTCACAATGCCGTTAGACACACTCGCAATCAGCTGGTTGTCAGATGTCCATACGCCATTCTTGCCCGGAATGGTGTAGGTTTCACCAGCCGTCATGTGCATATTCCGGAGCATAGCCGTTCAAGATTC
>FLNX01002953.1_pt1 | contig 17262 bp, 13 predicted proteins | sample 1140341 | NCBI WGS metagenome assembly FLNX01 (sample SAMEA3878208, study PRJEB12797) | bioreactor metagenome | biome: Moose rumen | place: Sweden | collected 2011-10
GAGCGCCGGAACTTTCAAGAATAACATCTCAGTTACGCTCATATGGGGTATTAGCAGAAGTTTCCCTCTGTTGTCCCCCACTCAGGGGCAGATTCTCTACACATTACTCACCCGTCCGCCACTTTCCATTACCCGAAGGTAATTTCTCGTTCGACTTGCATGTATGAAGCACGCCGCCAGCGTTCGTCCTGAGCCAGGATCAAACTCTCCATTGTCAGAAAGTTATGTCCGTCTTGCCATATGGCAAGTTTGACTCTTTTTGTTTGAACACTAACGTTACGTTAGCAATTCTGTCCGTTAAATCATTTTTTTTTGAATTAACAAGTATTGTTTGTCACATAATTCGTCTTATGTTTTGCCTTAATTCATCTGTGCATTTTAAATAATGCAGGATTCATTAAGACTTCAGCTATTCTGTTTTCAATGTTCTGAATATCAGTTTCCAACGCATTGTCCGCTGTTTAAGGACTTCTGCTATCGGGGTAAAAAACCAAGCTTTTTACATCTCGGTTTTTTTATCATACTACAACAATTTTTATTGTCAAGTAATATTCCAAATAAATTTTTAAAAAATTTTGCTATTTATATTTTCGAAAATTTATTTGTGCCAATGCACATTTTTTATTCTATATCTAAAAAAAATAAAATCAAGTACTTTTTTAAAATATTTTTTCACACATATTAATATTATATATTCATGATAAAATTAATATTATGATAGACAGATATTCAAGAAAAGAAATGGCTGATATTTGGACTTTGGAATCAAAGTTCAGATATTATTTGGATGTTGAGCTTGCGGTTTGTGATGCGTATTCGCAGGTTTATGAAAAAGGTAAACCAATCTCAAATAAAACCTCCTGCGGTCATTCTGAGACGCAAGACAATAAATCCTTCGCTATCGCTCAGGATGACGGTATTGCCGAAAAATATTGCAATAACGATTTATTAAAAAATTCTTCACAAAGTGAGGATTTTCATATAACAAAAGAAATTGCACAGGAAATCAGAAAAAAAGCATGCTTTAGTGTTGAACGTATTGATGAAATTGAACGTGAAGTAAAACACGATGTCATTGCGTTTTTAACTTGTGTTAATGAAAGTTTGGGAGATTTGGGAAGATACGTTCATGTCGGAATGACAAGCTCTGATGTTATTGATACGGCTTTTGCACTTCAAATTCAGGATAGCGCAAAAATTATTATAAAAGATTTGGAGGATGTTATATCATCCCTGAAAAACCTTGCAAATGAACACAAAAATACGATTTGTATAGGGCGAAGTCACGGAATACATGCGGAAGTTATGACTTTTGGAGTAAAACTTTGCAATTGGATAGATATTTTATCAAGACAGAAAGAAAATTTTGAGCATGCCGCAGAACAAATCAGGGTTGGGCAAATTTCAGGGCCTGTCGGCACATACAGCAATATCTCACCTGAAATAGAAAAAATTACCTGTCAGAACCTCGATCTGAAACCTGCCAAAATATCTACTCAGATTATTGCCCGTGATTATCACGCTTATTTTATGCAGTCTTTGGCTTTAATTGCAAGTGTCATTGAACAATTTGCTACCGAAATAAGACATTTACAAAGAACGGAAGTACTTGAACTCGAAGAAGGGTTTTCAAAGGGTCAAAAGGGTTCTTCTGCCATGCCGCATAAAAAAAATCCGGTATTGAGTGAAAATTTATGCGGACTTGCAAGAGTTGTACGTTCCAATTCTTATACAGCTATGGAAAATATTGTGTTATGGCATGAAAGAGATATTTCTCATTCAAGTGCGGAAAGAATTATTTTCCCTGACAGTCTTACACTTGTTGATTTTATGCTAAACAGATTTAATAATATTATTGAAAACATTGTAGTTCATAAAGATAATATGCTTTCTCACAGTGAGGAGTTTGGCGGAATTGTTTATTCTCAGAAAATGCTTTTGTCACTTGTGGCAAAAGGTCTGACAAGAGAAGAAGCTTATAAAATTGTTCAGCGTAACGCACTTGATGCTTTTAATAATCACGGGAATTTTAAACAGAATGTAATTTCTGATGATGAAATTATGAAATATTTTACCCCTGAAGAAATAGAAAATATCTTTAATCCGCAGGAATATCTGAAAAATATTGATGAAATTTATAAAAAGGTTTTGGGTTAATTATTCTTCAATACTCTTAAACGAAAGAATTGCAGAAATTGAAGCAACCAATGTCCAGAATAAAAACTGAAGCTGAGGTCTGAAATATATCGTATCCACAAGCCCATGAAACATCACTGCCCAAATGCTTATAAGACATGATGCGACAATTACTGTGTATTCTCTGTTTTGAGAAGTAAAAATGTATTTTACCCCGTCATAAGACAGTTTTAACAGAAATCCCAAAAATGCGGCAAGCGCAAATATTCCGCTTTCTACTGCCGTTTCAAGATAAATATTATAAGCACTTAAAGCATCAAATCCCGTTTTCATATACAATCCGTATATTTCCCGAAAATTCTTATTCCCTACACCTATTCCCAAAAGCCAGTTATCTTTGAACATTTCCAAAGAAGAATGATAAACGTTAAATCTGAAAGAATTGGAAGAATCAGCCCTCATCGCAAATATAGACAAAAATCTTAATCTCAAAGACCTTACAAAAATCATTACCATAGTGAACAGAGCAAATACCGAGCCAATAATCGACAGATATATTTTTTTATACTCTTTCCAAAAGAATTTTGCAGAAATTAAAAATGCTGCCAAAAAGGCAACCATCATTGCCATATAAGCCCCTCTGCAACCTGTTTGGAATATGGAAAAACAAATTAGAAAAACAGCGCATAAACCGCCAATGGCTGATTTAAGACTTTTTTTATTCAAGAAGTAAAAAACACTTCCGATTATCAAAGGCAGACCGCAAACCAAATATCCGCCATACAAATTTGGATTAAGAGGTTTCAGCGTTCCGTAAACTCTTGATATAACATCCTCGGGGTTGAGGTTTGAAGTGTCCTGCCATGTAGATATCTGTTCAAGGTGCAAAGTACTTTGAAACAAGCCGATTAAACCTTCCCAAATGACACAGGCACAAATTGCTCCCAGTAATAAAGGTATATGCTTTTTATTATCTTTTAAATATTTTGTTACGGAAAAATAAAAACCGATATAAATAAATGTTTTAAAAAAACCTTTCAGACTGAGCGCAAAAAGAGTTGAGCCAAACAAACTTATAATAACAATCATAAAATATATTATTAAAAGTTTTTCAAAAATATTCAAAGTGTTTTTGCTGTTCGGAGCGGTAAACATTTTTACAACAGACAAAAATATTACAATAAGTGCAAAAAATCCTATCGCATCGGAACTCATAAATGTTGAACCGATAAAAGTCAGCAATATAAACGGTAAAATTATTTTATCGATATGCTGAAGAAATAAGCTGTTATTGTATAAATAATTAAATTTTTTCTGTGAAAATTCTAATATATTACTGAACATCGTCCGTTGTATTCAAATCTTTAATTTTTTGGTCATCTACTGCATCAATAATTTTTAAATCTGAAACAGAGCCGGTATATTTATAATCTGCGCCCTCCAAAGTTATCGGCAGACCCATTTTAATTTTATTTCCGCCGACAACAGCTCCGTCTTTTGTAATTTTTGCCGTATCGGTAAGAGTTACGACAACGTCATACAAATCAGGCTGAGCCGCATCTTCAACAACTATTACCAATTTTTTGTTTGCAGATGTCGGGATAACTATTTTTCTTCTGTCCGCTTTTACATCCGTAACTTCCAAATCAGAATAAGGAACATTTCTGATACTTATAAATGTTTTTTCTCCTTTTTTTATAGGTATCGCATCCCCCGAAAACGTTACTCCTCTCATATAAACTTTAAACAAAATTTTTGAGGTAGCTTCAATTTGTTTATCTGCTGTCTGCCTAAAACCTTTATATGTATAAAATCCTACACAAAGTGCGATAAGAACAAAAGCAACTATAATAAAATCAAATACCTTGATTTTTTTCATAATCTCTTTAATCTTTTCCATATATTTATCTCCTTATCATACGGCTCAAAATATCAGTTATAATTTTTCAACTCCGTTTATAAGCTCATCAACGGTAGTAGTAGCACATCCGAATTGTCTTACAACAATACTTGCCGCAACATTTCCGATAACTGCGGAATAAACAGGATCAATACCTGCCGCCAGTGCAAGAGAATAAACTGCTGTTACAGTATCTCCCGCTCCCGTTACATCAAACACCTCCGATTTATTAAACACAGGAATTTTTGTATATTTCCCGTCAGGCTCAGCAACAAACATACCGTCTGCCCCACAGGTTATAAGTACGGATTTCGCTCCGGTATCTTTTAATAATTTGTCGCCTGCTTTTTTTAAATCTGCTTCCGTATGTATATCAAAACCTACCGATTTTTCGGTATCAGGAAGGTTTGGTGTCATTGATGTAACATTTTTATAACTCCACAGATATTTCTGGGCATCTGCAACTACAACTTTATTCAGTTTATTTGCAAGCCCTGTTGTAAATTCGGTAATCTTTGGCGTAATCGTTCCAATATGATAATCCGAAAGAATAATTCCGTCATATTGAGGTAATAATTCTTTTATTTTTTCTATGATTTTTTCTTCAGTTTCTTTTCTTATAAACCCTTTTGACTGTCTGTCAATTCTTACAATCTGCTGAGTTATAGACGTTGTTATAGAACCCGAAATTCTTGTTTTAACGATGGTTTTTCGCTCACTGTCCGTTACTATTCCCGAACAATCAATGCCTGCTTCTTTGAATGTATCTATTAATAAGCCGGAATGGTAATCTTCACCAACTACCCCGATAACCCCGACTTTACCGCCATTCAAGGTCGATACGTTGTGAGCAGCGTTAGATGCTCCGCCTAAAATCAATTTCGTTCCGGTATGCTGCAAAATCAAAACAGGTGCTTCTCTTGAAATTCTCTCGGCATCTCCGTATATCATTTCATCAAGCGCCAAATCCCCGATAACTAATATCTTCCCGCTTTTAAGCCGATTTATAGATGAAATCAGTTTATTTTTATCAAAATTCATATACCACCTTTTATATCTGTATCAAGAATTATACCATAAAAATAATCTACTTTATTCTGAAAGTTACATTTGCAACAGAGGTAACTTTCTTTTTAATAGAAGAAGTATCACTTATACCCATATCAGAAACATTATTTGAATCTTCCGGAGTAATCTGGAATACACCCATCTGGAGCGACTGAATTTTTCCGACTCTGTTATGAGTAGCCTTCAGCATTGCTTTTGCTCTTTGTTTTGCATCTTTAGATGCTTTTTCAAGCATTTGAATTTTTAAATCGGACAATTTTGAATAGAAATAAGACGGTTCATAACCGCTGATATCAACACCTTGTTCAGTTAAAGTGTTTATATCCGTTGAAACTTTTTTGATTTTTTCAACATCATCTGAATTAACACTATATTTTTGAGTAGCATTAAACCCGATAACATCATCAGTACTGCTGCCATTTACCGTATACCTGTATAAATTGTATCCGTTTATATATTTTTCTTCTATTTGCTTATCCTCAAAACCCTGAGATTTCAAATATTTTATTACGAGCGGTTTTTGCTTTTTCAATATTGCATAAGCATCCGCCCTTGATTTTCCTCTTGCAACAACCTCAAATTCGTAAGTTCCTTTGTCTGATGTAACAGTTTGGGAATAAGAACCCGTAACTGTTATCACATCTTTTGAAACAGTGTTAGCCAAAATTACGGTTGCCGCAATAGCAGAAATTCCTATAACCAATCCCAACAAAAGTATTTGGAATTTTTCAATTTTTTCTAACATAATTTAACCCTCATCATTACATATTCAATATTAAAATATAAAAAAATTTTTTCAACTTTATGGTATAATCTCGGTATGTTCGGATTTTTTAAAGAAAAAATAGAAGATTTAAAACAGACAGTATCAAATACGGCAAAAAATTTAGTCGATAATGTTTTATCAAATGTGGATTCTTCCGAGGAAGAATTTTCCGAATTTGCACTTGATGATATTGAAGATACATTAATAAGTGCAGATTTAGGGGTGAATTACGCATCAGAGCTTGTTGATAATTTACGTTCAAAAAAGAATGCAAAGCCCTCGGAATTGAAAAATTATCTCAAAAATGAGTTTAAAAATACCCTGAATAACGCAGGTTCTACCGAATTAAACTACAAAGATAACGAATTAAATATTTACTTTATAACAGGTGTAAACGGAGCAGGAAAAACAACACTTATTGCAAAACTCGCATATCGCTTCAAACAACAGGGTAAAAGAGTTCTTGTTGCCGCAGGTGATACATTCAGAGCTGCTGCGGAAGAACAATTAAATATTTGGTCAATACGGGCAGGAGCCGATATTGTAAGACATGACAAGGCCGATCCTGCTTCGGTTGTTTATGAGTCAATTCAAAAAGCCAAAAATGAAAATTATGACGTAATTTTGGTTGATACTGCCGGTCGTTTGCAAAACAAATTTAATCTTATGGAAGAATTAAAAAAGATTAAAACCGTTATAGATAAACAAGCCCCCGAAGCATTGAGAGAAAGTATTTTGGTTCTTGATGCCAACACGGGACAAAACGGACTTCAGCAGGCTAAAGTTTTTGGGGAATGCGTTAATCTGACTTGTGCAGCTCTTACCAAACTTGACGGGAGTGCAAAAGGTGCAATAATTCTTGCAATAGCCAAAGAGATGAAATTACCTGTAAAGCTTATCGGTGTCGGGGAAAAGATGGAGGATTTAAAACCGTTTGATGCAGACGATTTTATAGAGGCTTTATTTGATTAATTGCATAATCTTCATAGGAGGGTTGTATGTTGAATATTCTGCAATCTATGACAACCAAACTCGGTAATACAATAGAATTAATAGGAAAAGAACAAAGTAAAAATAATGTTCTTATTATAGGTGTTTTTCATGGTGACGAACCTCAGGGGAAGTACCTCATTGAACGATATATTGAACAAACATACCCTCCCCTTGAGGGAGGGTCGGAATCTATGATTTCGGGGAGGGGACATAAATATACAAATTTTGCTAAAATTCAAGCAAAAAATTTAAGGAATAATCAAACACTGCATGAAAAAATTTTATGGAAATATTTAAAAAATAAACAATTTTTGGGCTTAAAATTCCGCAGACAACAACCAATAGCAAATTATATTGCAGATTTTGTATGTTTTTATCCGAAGATCATAATTGAACTTGACGGTAAACAACATTTTGAAAGAACAAACCATGACTATAACCGAGATAAATACTTAAATGAACTTGGATTTAAAGTTATTCGGATATGGAATAATGATATAAACAACAATATAAATAGTGTTTTGGAATACATTAAGCAGGAAATAGAAGTCCCCTCCCGTGAATTAAAAATTCACACCCTCCCTCAAGGGGAGGGTAAATTGGGTAATATCCCTGATTGTAACAACTTGTTATTCATCCCATGTTTGAACCCTGACGGACTTGCAAATAACACTCGTACCAATGCGAACAATGTTGATTTAAACCGTAATTTTCCAACTGCAAATTGGGGCGAGGATACAAGTGCCGCAGGAGAAAATCCGCAGGATTATTATGGAGGAAAATCAGCAGCAAGCGAAATTGAAACTCAATTTTTGATAAATATTATTGAAAAATATTCGCCAAAATTAATTCTCACACTTCACGCACCCTACAAAATTGTCAATTATGATGGGCCTGCGCAGGAAACGGCAGAAAAGATTTCAGCCATAATCGGTTACCCTGTCATGCCAAGTATAGGCTATCCGACACCGGGGAGTTTTGGAACTTATTGCGGAGTAGAGAGAAATATCCCGACCATAACTCTTGAATTAGATGAAAAAATACCGATTGAACAACTTGAACAACCGGTATTTGAAATATTTGATTTGCTTAATCTAATTCCGTAAAGAAGCTTTTACCAAATGTATATAATGTTTGATTATCAGCAGGTCCTAAAGACATATTTCTGTAATCAGGGTGGTCTACGATTTTACTTCTATTAATCCAGCCGCCACGTCTGCCCTTTGTTTCAGAGTAACCGTCAGTATACCTTATTGTCGCCCCAACACCGCCTGTCTCGTACAATGAACGCTGCTCATCATCTGAAGATGCACCATTTGTATATCGGGCATGAACAGTTCCGTCTTTTAAACCCTCATCATGTCTTTTTCTTAAATATGCTCTGAGATTACCTGTGGATATACCAAAAGCAGATTTAAAATCTTCAACATTAACATCATTTTTAAAATTAAATCTGACCGATCCGTCAGAATTTATAGTATAATCTACATTTTTATAAACATTAGCAACTCTTTGAGCTGCTGCTTTCTGTTCAGCAGTAGCATTTACATCCGCCAAAACAGATTTGTTTGTTTCAATAAAAGCTTCAATATATTTTCTTGTCTGAATTTGTTCTTTAGTTTCCGGTATCTGCATATTTACGTTTGCAGATTGTCCTCCTTCAGGACTTTTTGAATTACTGATTACCCCAGATTTAACTATTGGACTTGCGCCATCAACATTTCGTATATTTCTCATAGCTATACCTCTCTTCGTTTAGCACCACTTTGCATGTATATAAAGTATTTTTTATATACAAAATTTCATATATATAATTTTTGTTCACAAATTGTAATATTTTAGTCAATTGTTAAAACTCTGTCAAGACATGCTTTTGGAGAATATTGCCATTCTCTGAAGGTTATACGTTTAACCTTGTAGCCGCAGCGTTCAAGTATAGATTGTTTTTTCATATTAGAAATATGTGATTTTGGGTTGTCCTCCACTCCGTCTATTTCTACTATAAACTTATCATCTACAACCAAATCCGCACTCAGCCCTGCAATATCTGCACCTGCCAAAACCCTGTGATCAAGTTTTCTGATTTCGTCTGCGACCTCTTTTTCAAATTTATTTTTATAAATATTTGCGTCAAACTCATCATGCATAAGTGCTTGTCTGCGTTCTAAGTATTCTTTTACATAAGAAACGTAGTTTCTGAAATGACCTTCTGACATAGTTTCAATATCGTGAGAAACAAAGTTTATACATTTATTTTTGGCACGGGTTATTGCAACATTAAAAAGATTAGGTTTTTGGATAAACGTTATACTCTGCGGATGTGAATTATTTGCAAATCCCCATGAAATGAGCATAATATCTCTTTCATCCCCTTGGAAAGTATGTGCGGTACCTATTTCAATTCTGTGCTTCTTTATCATATAGTCTGACAAAACTTTCGGAACAGAAATTTTTAGCTGCTCAACCTGCGCTCTGAAAGGCGAAATAATACCGATTGTTGTCGGGTTTTCAGGATTATTTTTTTCATCTTCTATAATTATTTCGTGCAGAACTTTGACAAGTTCCTCAACTTCAGGCAGGTTTCTTGTTGCATCCGAATCAACTTTACCGTCTTTTACCTTAATCAAATCAAGTGCTTTATCATCAAATTTATCTTTACGCATAATTCTTATTCTATCTGAATAAAATTCACGATTTGAGAAATTAATTACAGGCGGAAGGCTTCTGAAATGTTCATCCAGCATAACAGAATTCATAGAATAATAATCTGCCAAATCGAACATTGAATTTGTTCTGAATCTCCACATAAGCTGATATTTATCAGGAATGCCATACTGACTCAAGAATGATTGCTCTTTGGCTTTCTCAAGGAAAGACAAATGCGGCAGTTGTTTATCATCCCCGACAATAACCGATTTTTTAGCACGATACATTATAGGAAAACAACTTGCAATATCACATTGAGATGCTTCGTCTATGATTGCGATGTCAAACATCCCCGGTTTTAACGGTAAACTGTCAGAAACAGCATAAGTAGTAACACACCAACAAGGGAATGCTTCTAAAAGCGGTTTAAAATCTTCTTCTTCAAGTATTTTTGACTGAAGCTTTTTACGGCGTTCCACAAGTGACATTGCGTGAACTTTTATTCTGCGTTTTTTCTTATCGTCACGAAGCAAAGCCTTGAGAGCTTCACGTCTGGTACTTTTGAGAATATTTACCGCAAGTGATTTTTGTTTTCTTTTCAGTTGTCTGATTTGTTCTGACATAATATGCAGATTGCCGATTTTTTGGATATCTGCTTCAATTTTTCGCAGCTGCCATTTTTGAGTTACAAAATCAAGCTCAACTTTCAATCTGTCAAGATTTTCACTATCAACATCAAAATCTTTTATATCAAGAATTTTCTTTAATTGTCTGTGACTTGACATATTTGCAAGACCTGCAAAAAATCCCGCTTTTTCCATATTTTCCGTTAAAGTTTTGATAACGTCATTAATATTATCAATTTCTGATTTCTTAAGCGGTCTTTTTATAAATTGCATTTCACCGACGGTTAAAGCGTGTTCTTTTATTTCATCACGCAAATCATGCCAGCTTTTTTCAAGTTTTATGATATTTTCGCATTTTTGTTCTGTTTCACGCAAAATATCGAGGTGCTGCTTCATATCTTTGACATCCGCAAAAATATATTCATCAACATCTTCGTTTAAATCAACTTTTCCTGACAATAAGTCCTGAAGTTCAAGGCTTAATTGCTTTTGGTAATTGGTTCTGCCCGCTCTTAATGCGAGATACGGCGCACCTAATTCATTTAATCTGTCTGCAACGACATCAACCGCTTTATCCATACGGGATGCAACAAGAACAGTTTTACCGTTTGCAATATAATGAGCAACAAGATTGACAATTGTCTGAGATTTACCTGTCCCCGGAGGACCCTGAACAGCAATAAATTTATTGTTCTCAATATTTTTTATAACTTTTTCCTGAGAATCACTTAAAGATAAAGGCGTTACAGGATAAAAAGGTGTGTTATCGTCTTTGTTGGAATTTTTTTCAACAGCCTGATTAAATTCATCATTTATGACTGAAAGTGTTGTTTCTCTGAAAACTCCGCTGGGTTTTTCGGCTATTTGCAGCAACTCATGCAAAACGCCTGCTGTAACGGCAGGTCTTTTTGTTAAAATAATTGCGCTTTGATAGGTTACACAAAGTTTTTTAAGGTCACCTTCATATTTCTGCTTTTGCTGTTGGATATCATCTTCTATGATTTCATCAAGGTTATCGCCGTTAATTTCTATATTTGAATAATCGGGGGTTTCATCCCTTGTAACGTTGTCCTCATCCGCATCTTCAGAATTATCAAGGGCAATTTCAACATCAGGTATGAGTGATTTCAAAGTAGTGAGGAAAATGTCCATTTTTTCTTTTGTAAGCGGCAATTCCGGAACAACATCCAAAATACCTTCTAAGAATGAATCTACTTCATCATCATCGTCACTTTTTTTCATCAAAGATGCCAAAGCACCAGTATTCAAAGATAAAATATCTTCCTGTCGAATACAGTTTATATTTACTCCGTTTCTTTCGAGTTTACACGGAACATACAAAAGCGGGGTTAAAAATTCATTACGTCGTTTTGATTTTCCGTTTCTGCCGACAAGGAACATATAACCGTAAATTAAATACTTATCACGGGCATTGTTTTCGCTCTGAATCATCAATTCTGTCAAATTGGGATTAGCCCCGTCAAGTTTGAGGTATTCAAGTCCCTCTGTCAATAGGGTTTCTTTTTCTTTTAAGAAAATCCATTTGTTATCTTTATCCCCTTTCAGGTTACGAAAAGTAGAACTTTTAACTTCTTCTCGAACGCAATCGTGCAAATATTGACTGACTTTTTTGATAAAACTGTTGTTAAATGCCGAATTTAGTGCTTTTGTTGCTTCCTGTAACATGATATATCCTTTTAAATATACAACTTACTCAATCATACACTATTTTACGGGAAAATCAACTCTGAAACATCCTCAATTTAATGGATAGATTTGCAATATTTTGTTACAAAAAGGCAATTCCCGACTGTGAAAATTTTTTATACATGTGAAGGTTCAATGTGGAGTGAATTTATATGGATTTTAATTCCTCGGTAAATTTTAAAAACAATACAAGCGCTCAGGCTAATACAAATCTGCTTGACAGCTATTTTAACAATGCGAACAGAATTAAATACGAAACCCCGCAGCAAACCGCACATGATAAAGTCGTTATCTGTAAAGATTTTATTGCGGATTTGAAATATTCAAAAGATTTAGCGGCTTACGGAACAATTATTTCAGGCTCGGTAAACGGTAAACAATCTGACCTCAAAACAGTTTCAAACAACAGTGACGAAAGCTGGTACGAAGGTGCGATAGGGAATAAATATTTTCTTATGCACTGCAAAGATAAGCAATATGACGGCAAATACGGCGATTCTGATTTTAATATAACAGTTGATTACAATAAACCGACAATGTATGAAAAAATTGTCAAACAAAAGATAATGGGCAGAGTTTTCAGACCTGATTATTTTATTGTAAAAGGTTATTACGGTAATAAAAAAATCGATATAACAATGCCGAATATAAAAATTCCTGATGACAATGAGGTCAGAGATATTATAACCATGGTGCTTGAAGATAACGGACTTAAAGCCCAAACAATAAACGGTGAAGTTAAATCTCTGAAGTTCTCGCTTTCTGCATTAAAGAATTTGAAAGAAAAACACGACAAACGCAAAGAAACAATTGATAAAGATATTAAACCTATATTTATGCAGGGTATCAGTTCTGCAACGGGCTTGATTATAGGTTCTGTTGTCAGTGCAATGCTTTTAAAAGTAGGGCTTAAACGGTAATTCTATGGCGATAGGGCATTAAGGCAATAGGGCGATAAGTTCTTTACGGAAGTTAATTATTTTTGGTATTTATATCTGTCATTACTAGGAGGCAATGCCTTGCTGACGAAGCAATCCAGAAAGTTATGTAGGTTGGCTCTAGCGGATTTCTGTACGATTGAAACTCGGATAACGAGGTACTAAATGAGCGCTGACGAAAGCTAAGCGAATGACAGCCCCGAGCAAAAAGAAATCCAAGACACTAAGCCAACATTTAATTATTATCGTCGGATTAGTAAATCCGACCTACATGACTATTCTGCCACCTGCAAGGGGGAAGTGGCACGGTAGTGCCGTAGGGGGTTCTATATTACTACTTTAATTTATTTTAAGATTATTCCCTCACCCGAATTGCTTAACTAAACTACGTTTCGTTAATCAATTCTACCCTCTCCCATCAGGAGAGGGATTAGTGAAAAATGTAGATATTTCTCTTGATTGTTGCGGAATTGTTACAAATCAATCAACGAAAATCGTTTTCCAAATAAGGTTAGAAAGTTGTCTTTGCAAGTGTTTACGGGCAACTTTCTTTGCTTTACCCTCTTGTAATTTTTTCATATAGTATTTTAAATAATATACAGACCGAAAATACTTGGATTGCACAAATGCTTTACCTCTGAAGATAAAGCATTGGAACACGACTTCCGAGCATTGTGTCAGTTTCGTATCAATTATTTTTTTTATTTTCTCAAAATTGTCGGACACATTTTCCCCGATTTTTGGGCAAATTTTTCAAAACGGTCGAAAACGGACTTGCCGAAAATCTCAAAGTAACCGCCAATCTCGCACTACATGTCCGTTGCCGCTATTACTGCATTTTAGCCATTAAAAATTTTTGAAACTTCGTCCGAACAAAGTCCGTTTTCGTCCAGTTTGAGATAGGGGTAATTAACAGACTTCCGACAGAAAAAAGCCTAATTTTCTGCACCTTTCCGCCAACAATCTCAAACTAACCGCTGTAAAATAACAATCGGTTTGAGAATTTTGAACAAAGAGTTTGATTATATTAATTTTTGTAAATAATTTCAAAAATATTACAAGAGTAAGCTATAAAATTTTTTATAATAATCATAAGCAAATGTGTGCTAAATGTGAGTATAAATATGAAAGGATACTGACTATGTATGAAGTAAACTTAAGTTCTGTTACTAAAGCAAGTAAAACTGCTAATCCGTTGCCTGCTGATAATAATACTGGTGCAAATAATCCCGATGCAGTTATTGATGGTGGGAAACAATCTCAAACAGCAGTAGAGATATCCGGTGCTGCACAAAAAGAAATAAAAGTTCCTGATGCTGTCGAATTTGCAGATATAGATTTTGATGCAAACCCGGATGCTATCGATTTTTTGCGCCAAGATTATCCGAATTTGCAAGTATCCAAAAATCAAGAAGGTAAAGCAAAACTTTCTTTTTCAAATGATAAATATGAATATACAATTTGTAATAATGAAACATTGGTCAAAAATAAGCAGACCGGTCAAATGCAATTGATATATAAAAGTAATACCCGGAATACAGATGGTTTGCATATTATAAATTACAATTCAAAGGGTATTCCTGAAAGTTACCAACGCTTTGATTTAGAGGGTAAAAATGGTGGTGAAATAGAAATTTTAAATCATGATGATATTGCAAAAGGTTTAAGACCAACTTTAACAGGATTAACAGGAATGAAGTTGACTGATAGTCCTGAATATCTTGGTCATAATGTTGATGTTGATTTTGCCGGTGGGGTAAATGAAAAATCAAATGATTGTAAGGATGAGATATTGTATGATAGTGCTAATAATAAAATTGGTACAAAACATGTTGAAATTAAAGAAAATGTATATTCTAATCAAGCAGGTCATATAGACAACAAGCAAACAACAATAAAAGATATCAATGGCAACATAACTTCTTTTACAAATTCACTTTCTGTCGGGAATGATGATAAGGTGTCATTAACTAATAATTACCAAAATGGGAAATTAACATCAATTGAAGCGAAATCAGAAATGAATTTACCTAGTTATAAGATGAACTTTAAGTATGATTCTAGTGGAAATTTGAAGTCAGGAACTTTATATGGTGGCTATTATGGTGAAAATACTTTGGAATTTGATTCTAATAATAGGGTAACCAAAATATATTACAAAGAACCCGGTATGGCTGATACAGAATATGAAATAAATATTTCTTATGATAAAGACGGAAATATAGTAATGGATGAAAACAATGAATATAAGGCTCAATATTATTTGAATTGGCAGACAAAATCTGATATTTCCGAAAAACGAACAACTGAATTTGGTCAATATATTGATTCTTACTTAGATAAAATGTTTAAACCTTTCGAATAGATTGTAAGTTGGGTGAAACCCAACAAAATAAATGAAACTGGACTAAATCGGACATTATTTTTTGCTAAGGTTTAGGTTCTGTTTAGTATTTTACAATTTTGCAAAAACTTGAAGGAAAGTAAGTCCAAATAAAGTCCGTGTATGTCCATGTTTGGTTTGGGATAATAAATCAACTTCCGACCGCTAAAACCCCTATAAACAGGCTATTTTGCAAAAAGTAGCAAACTAAATGCCAAGAGAGAACTACTCGACATAATACAACCGCCAATCCCAAAATGGACTGAAAAATACATCCGACTTCAAAAATTTATATGATCTAAATATAAATGCTCAAACTATATGTGATAATCAAACTATTTGTGAGATGTAGTTGTAAAAGGACACTCAGTTTGAGACAACCGGACAGACAGTTTGAGATTTTCGGCAACGTTCTTTTCAAAAATAAGAAAATAATGTCAGATTAGTCGGGGAAATTTCCCCGACTTTTTCGCTGATTAATTTTAATTAAAAAAGTGCCGGCATGAGAACCGACACTTTGTTGGAATTAAGAACAGCAATTATTTGACTATTTCATGCAAACTCTTAATATATCTGCTTTGGACAGGTCATAAATCCCTGTTTATTTGGAACGTCTTTATTAGTAAAACCAACCTTTATTTTATTACGCCCGAACCGTTCCTCAATTCTATCGATAGCCTTACCAAGTCGCTCGCTCTTTTCTTTCTTAACTTGATCCTCAAAGAGATTAAGTTGTTCATTTGCAGTTATATTAAAATCTTCCAAAAGTATGCCAACGCTCCTATAAAGGATACTTGGAGAGTACATCATTTCTAAAAGTTCAAATGCCGTTTTAGAGATGTTCAATTCAAAGTCGGTCGGGTTTTCAAGTTTAGCATCCAAGAATCCGTACCTGAAATCTTTTGTTTTTACAATAACCCCAATCGTATTGCATTTACACCCTGCCTGACGAAGTCTCCGGCATGCAGAGTGAATATGGACTTGCAGTTCATTCTTAATATAATCAAAGTCTGATGTAAATTCTGGAAACGACTGTGTGTCGCAGATAGATTTTGGAGGTGGCGGATTATTTACAATCGGGATTACGGAATGACCTAATAATTCATATTTAGTGGTTAATCCGTTCTTGCCAAAGTTCCTCTTCATCCAGTCGTCATCTTTGCTTACGAATTCGCTTGCAGTTCTTATTCCGAACCTTTGAAGTCTTAAAGTTAATCTTCCACCAATTCCCCACACCTCTGATGCATCTACATCTTGCAGGTATTTTTTAGATTTTGATTTACCTAATAAAATAATCCTGTCTTTTGTTGTTTTGGCTCTATCAGATGCAAGTTTAGCAAGGGTTTTTGAACGGCTTATTCCAATACTAACCGGCATACCAACTTCATTCCAAATTCTATCCTGAATGTATTTTGCCATCGTATAGTAATTTTTATTAGACGATTTATTTAGTGTTGATTGGCGAAATTGCCGACCAACACAATTTGAGTTTTTGTTATTACTATCAGTACATTTATGAAAGGAGCATTATTATGCTAATCAATTCTATTGGGTGCATTAATTCTATGTGCCAAAACAACAACACTATTTCAAATCACAAATTAAAATCAATGACAAACAACAATGTATCATTCGGTCGTAGCATTAGTTATTATACGGCTTTAATGGATGCAGAACATTCCAAAGGGTGTATAGAAAGCAGTAAAGCGGCATTAAAATATTTATCTGAAAAAATCTTGCCAAAACGCAGAGTACCCAAAGACGGAGTTTGGGGTGTTGTCGGTTCTAAATTAAATAATATGATTACAAGCGGTGAAATTAATCCCGAAAAGCTAACCGATTATAAAATACGAAAGGTGCATATAGAAGTACCTTATGAGGGTAAAAATTATTCACATCTTGAAAGGGTATTACGCAGAACATTCACGCAAGATAACGGACAAATCAAATATTATCAAGACCTATACCCAAATGGCAAATTAGAAACTGATATTATAAAACGCACTCCGTCAGGCGAATTAATATCCCACGATAATTGGGTTGAAATTATTGCTTAAGGGGTAAAACAGGAAGAAAATTATCACTTCCTGTTTTTTAGG
>FLNX01000040.1_pt1 | contig 17218 bp, 16 predicted proteins | sample 1140341 | NCBI WGS metagenome assembly FLNX01 (sample SAMEA3878208, study PRJEB12797) | bioreactor metagenome | biome: Moose rumen | place: Sweden | collected 2011-10
CCCTCAACACCCTCCGCCCCCGCGCCCTCAACACCTTCCGCCCCGAAGAGGCCGTCGGCATTGGTGGTGCTCGGGAGGATGTTCCTCATCGCGGCGGGGATAGTGCTGGTGGCGCTGGTGGCGCTTGCTATTGTGGGCCGGGTTGCGCCGGATATCGTGGACAATTACCTTTACACGGCGGAAGAACTGGAGATATTGAGATATTGAGATGCCTAAGATTATAAGGGAAGGATTCAGATTTCGTCAGGACCTGACGGTCCCGTGCTACCAGACAGATTCGAAGTTCCGCCTCAAGGCGGCTTCTTTTATGGATATGGCCCAGGAAATCGCGATGTGGGCCGCAGAAATGCTCGGGTTCGGATATGATGAACTCCGCTCCGGCGGAACCGCGTGGGTCCTTTCCCGTATGCACGTAGTATTCGAAAAACAGCCCCTCTGGAGGGAAGATGTGTCCATATGGACCTGGCATAAGGGAGCACAGGGACCGTTCTTCCTGAGGGACTTCCTCCTCGAGGACAAGGACGGAAACCGCCTTGCGGAATCGACTAGTTCCTGGGTAATCCTGGACACGGCGGCAAGAAGTTTCGTCCGCCCGGAGCACCTTAAGGAAATAATGACCGTCCCGGACGGCCTTGGCGATGCACTCGAAGAGCCCGCCCCCAAGTTGGTTTTCCCGAGATCCCTCGAAAAACGGCCTGCCGGACAGCATACGGTTTGCTATTCAGACGTGGATATCATCGGCCATACGAACAATGCCCGCTACGCTGTGTGGGCTATGGATGCCCTCGAGTATGAGGTCGTATCTGAAAGGCCGGTGCGCGAGCTGTTCATCAACTTCAACAAGGAAACCACCCCGGGACAGGTCGTCGCATTGTCAACGGCCAAAGAAACCGATGACGTTTTCTGGGTCGAAGGGGAAGTGGACGGGAAGCAGGTGTTCATCTTTAAGCTGATCCTTGGCTGATGTTCGACCTGATCTACCCCTCCGGCGTTGTCGTGCCTATGTTCCCAAGGCCCACTGTGGATAATCCCGGTGAGCCCGTGCCAGACACTTCTGAAATCCTTCCGATAATCGAACCTGACGGCATTGTCATCGGCCGGGCATCCCGCGCATACTGCCACGCCGGGACGGGACTCCTCCACCCCGTGGTCCATCTCCATCTAGAGGACCATATGGGCCGTATCTACCTGCAAAAGCGCTCAGCATCGAAAGATCTCTATCCCGGATACTGGGATACCGCAGTGGGGGGACACCTGACTTATGGGGAAACCGTCCTTGAAGCGCTCTACCGTGAGGCTGCTGAAGAGCTGGGCCTAAGGGCATTCAACCCTGTATGGCTCGGGAGCTATATCTACGAAAACGGCGGTGACCGCGAATATGTATGTATGTTCGCGGCCGTGGGAAACTTCAACATCCACCCGGACAATCTCGAAGTCCAGGAAGGGGAGTGGTGGACTGTGGAAAGGATAGAGGAAAATTTGGGAAAGTCCGTCATAACCCCTAACTTTGAGGAGGAGTTCGGACGAATCCGCAAAACCTTGGCCTCCCTGTTGTAGAATGCCTTCTGATATCGATAAATTCGTTCACGACCAGCTGTCTGTCTGGAGAACGGTCGCTGCAAAGTATCGTGACCTTAAGAGTGCCCGTACCCGGCAGATAATTTCCGGCGGTCTCCCCGTCACCCTCCAGTGCAACCCCGGAAGAATCCCCGTCGAGGATACCGGCTGCCCCCTTTGCGCGGAAAACCGCCCGGAATTCCAGCACAGCCTTAAGTTCGAAGGCCGCAAGGGCCGTAAATATGACATCCTCGTAAACCGCGCCCCCATCTTCCAGAGCCATCTTGTCATAACCCGTGACATCCACACGGAGCAGACAATCTGGCACCGCTACGTGGATATGCTGGATATGGCGCGGGAACTCGAAAGCTACGTCATCTTCTACAATGGGCCCCACTGCGGAACTTCTGTCCCCTCCCACGCCCATTTCCAGGCCTGCCCCAAGGGCTACCTGCCCCTCGAACGCTCTGCAGATCGCCTGTTGAGGGCGATTTCTGACAGTAACGGCGAAATCCCGGAGTTCCTCCGCGGCGACATCGAGTTCATCGCAAACGTGCGCGACGCCCAGCTTTTCCACTACAAAAAATTCCACCGCGGCATCTTCGCCCTTCGCGCGGAAACGGCAAAGTCCATGGCGAAAATGTTCTATCGCCTTCTCGACTGCATACCCGTTGTGGGAGATGAAACAGAACCTCGCTTCAACGTCCTCACCTACTTCTCCGGAGGAGAGTACCGCGCCGTCGTAATGTGCCGCAGGGCCCATCGTCCCCATCATTTCTATGCCGAAGGCGACTCTTCCTTCGCCATCAGTCCCGGCGCCGCGGATTGCGCGGGATTCATGGTCGTTCCACGCGAGAGCGACTTCGACCGCCTTACCCCCGAAATCGTCAGCGAAATCCTCGACGAAGTCTACATCGACAAGGCAACCGAAGACCTGCTCCTGTGGCGCCTCGTAAGAACCCAGCCCACTATCGAGGTGGGGATAATGAGCGGAACGGAAATCCGCTTCGAGATTATTTCCGACGGCGCCGGCCCCCAGAAAGTATTCTACCGCGAAGGCAAGATAGACTATAACGGAACCCTGTACGACGAACTCGTTTTCGAAGCCGTCACAATCTCAACCCTTTTCGCTGAACCTTCGTTCATCCTTTACGGCGTCACGATAGGCGTCGATTTCCATTGGGAAAGGACCCGTGAAGAAAAATTTGCCGGAGCCCTCAAGTTCATTGTCGCTGGAGGGAAGGTCCATGCCGTCAACGTTATCGGCGTCGAGGACTACCTCCTCAGCGTTATCTCCTCCGAGATGCGCTCTACCGCAAACGAAGAGTTCCTGAAGGCCCACGCAGTCATCTCGCGCTCCTGGGTAATGTCCCAGATCCGCAGCCGCAGGGAGCGCGAGGCGAAAGCCTGCCCCATCAGCTTCGACAACCTTCCGGAAGTGGTGACGTGGCTGGAAAGAGGGCGAAAGGAAAGCGGAATCAAGTGGTGGGACCATTCAGACCATCACAGCTTCGACGTCTGCGCTGACGACCACTGCCAGCGCTATCAGGGTCTCACGATGGCAATCGGCGAGAAGGTCCGTAACGCGGTCGACCGTACCTGGGGCCAGGTGCTGACCTATGACGGGAAAATCGCTGACGCCCGCTTCTCAAAGTGTTGCGGAGGCACTACGGAACGCTTCTCGACAGCCTGGGAAGACAAGGATTATCCCTACCTCCCTGTAAAAGAGGACCCCTGGTGCAATACAAAGGATAAATCCATCCTCGAAAGCGTCCTTAATGACTACGATCTCGAAACCGTGGATTTTCACGACTGGAAAGTCGAGTTCACGGTAGAAGAACTCTCCGGAATCATCAGGTCGAAATCCGGTACGGATATCGGGACCCTCCAGGCCCTTGAGCCTGTGGAGGTCGGGGGCTCCGGCCGCATCAAGGTCCTGAGGATTGTGGGCTCAAAGGCAACAATCGTGATCGGGAAGGAGCTGAACATCCGGAGGACCCTTTCGAAATCTCACCTGTACAGCTCAGCCTTCAAGGCGGAAATCAAGGACGGGAAAGTCACCCTGACAGGACGCGGATGGGGTCACGGAGTGGGACTTTGCCAGATAGGAGCGGCCGTAATGGCCTCGAAGGGCAAAACATACCGTGAGATCCTTGAATACTATTATCCCGGCACAGTCATAGAATGAATAAAATCAAAGGCATATCTCCCGCCGTATGGGTCCCGACACTTTATTTTGCTGAGGGTATCCCTTACTTCGTCGTGAACAACATCTCGACGATTATGTTCAAGAAGATGGGTATGTCCAACGCGGATATGGCCTTCTATACCTCGCTGCTGTATCTTCCCTGGCTGATAAAGCCTTTCTGGAGCCCGTTCGTTGACGTCCTGAAGACAAAACGCTGGTGGATAGTCTCGATGCAGTGTCTTATGGCCCTGCTCTTCGCAGGACTTACCTTCAGTATCCCCTCGGAGACAGGCTCCGCCGTCAGCCTTTACAAACTGTCATTGGTCCTGTTCTGGATCACGGCTTTTGCTTCCGCAACCCACGACATCGCGGCCGACGGATTCTATATGCTGGGCCTTTCGGAAGGTAACCAGTCCCTTTTTGTGGGAATCAGAAGCACATTCTTCCGCCTGTCGAACCTCTTTGTCCAGGGCGGCCTCGTAGTCCTTGCCGGTCTTGTGGAATCCTCCACAGGGGATATACCCTATTCCTGGAAGGTTACACTCGGAGCCGTTACGGGTGTTTGGACAGCGCTTTCGCTGTTCCATCTTTTCGCCCTTCCAAAGCCAGATTCGGACGTCCGGAGGACGGACACCTCCCCCGGGGGAATCCTTCGGGACCTCGGGAAATCGTTTGTAACTTTTTTCAAGAAGAAAGAGGTGTGGGCGGGAATTGTGTTTATGCTTTTGTACCGCCTCCCGGAGGCGTTCGCCCTGAAGATCGTCCCGGCTTTCCTGGTGGACGGAGCGGATGAAGGCGGCATAGCCCTGTCGACAACGAACTACGGCCTCATCAACAATACCGTAGGCGTTATCGGAATCCTTCTCGGCGGTATCCTTGGAGGAGCCTGGATATCGAAGCACGGGCTTAAGAAGTCCCTCTGGCTGATGGCGGCAGCGCTTGCGCTTCCCTGCGCGGTGTACCTGTATATGTCGCTTGTCCCGGGGGTCCCGCTCTGGGTCGTAGGAAGCTGCATCGCGGTCGAACAGTTCGGCTATGGATTCGGGTTCTCAGCCTATATGCTCTATATGATCCATCTCTCCAAGGGCGAGTTCAAGACATCACACTACGCTATCTGCACGGCCTTCATGGCTGCATCAATGATGCTTCCGGGGCTTGTCGCAGGCGTCCTTGAGGAGTCGATGGGCTATCCCCTGTACTTTGGATTTGTAATGCTTACCTGCATTGCGACCGCAGTCGCGGTAATGGCAGTAAGGGGCAGGATAAGTGAAGATTTCGGTAAGAAATGAAAAGACTTACATTGATACTTGCCGCCCTTGCGGCTTTTGTCCGGTGCGGCACCGGCAGCGGTACTGCAGCACAGGCCCAGACCGTCCGTCCCGGCATCGAAGTCCTGGAAGCAAGGGGCTTCCAGCCGCTTGTGGGAAAGCGTGTCGGACTGGTGACAAACCCCAGCGGCGTCGCATCGGACCTTCGCAGTACGATAGATATCCTCTCCGATGCGCCAGAGGTCAATCTTGTCGCTCTGTATGGGCCCGAACACGGCGTCCGCGGCGACGTCTATGCCGGAGACCACGTCGGAAACAGCACGGACCCCAGGACAGGACTTCCCGTTTATTCGCTCTACGGGGCGACGAGGGAGCCTTCCCCGGAGATGCTGAAAGGGATTGACATTATGGTCTATGACATCCAGGATGTCGGAACCAGGTCCTATACCTTTATCAGCACGCTGGGCCTTGTAATGCGGGCGTGCGCAAAAGCAGATATCGAAGTTCTCGTCCTCGACAGGCCCAATCCCCTCGGCGGAGTCAAAGTCGAAGGAAACTATGTCGAGCCCGGCTTCCATTCGTTTGTGAGCGAATTCAAGATTCCCTATGTCTATGGACTGACGGTAGGGGAACTCGCGACCCTCATTAATGAAGAAGGCCTCAACTGTGGCCAGAAAGGGGACCTTCCCCATCTGAAATGCCGCCTCAGTGTCATCCCTATGCAGGGATGGCGGAGGTCCATGCTATACCGCGACACCGGCCTTCCCTGGATACTTCCGTCCCCGAACATTCCCTCAATGGAGGCCGCGACAGGCTATCCGTCCGCCGGCATCTGCGGCGACTTCGGACATCTTAACATCGGTGTGGGCTATACAATCCCGTTCCAGACATTCGCTGCCGAATGGATTGACGCGGATGCGCTTAAGGCAAAGCTTGACAGCTACTGCATCCCGGGAACCGCCTTCCGTACAATCCACTATACGCCCCTTTCCGGCAGCCTTAAAGGGAAACTGGTCCATGGCGTCCAGTTCTTCTATACGGACTACGAAGCCGCAGAAATCACCCTGACCCAGTTCTGGGTGATGCAGGCTGTGAACGAACTATGGCCGGACCACAACCCTTACCCGGTCAAGAATACCCGTATGATAGACATCATATGTGGTACGGATTATGTAAGAAACACCTTTGGAGAGAGACTCCGGGTGGAGGATATCAAATCTTTTTGGATGAAAGATGCAGCTTCTTTCCGGGAAATCTCCGAAAATTATTACCTTTATAACGAATTTTAAAACAGACCGCTATGAGACGCTTTACAATTTACGCAGCAAGCACTCTTATGGCCCTCGTGCTTGTCTTCTCGCCTTCAGTGATGGCGCAGACAAGAGGCTCCTCTTCCGGGACCTCAAGGGGGACCACTACGTCCTCCGGAACCTCCAGGGGATCTTCTTCAACTTCGGGCACATCCCGCTCTTCTTCGTCCGGGAGTTCGCAGGTGAGCCGGGGCAGTTCCTCGTCCTCATCCAGCGGCACTACCCGTTCTTCTTCCAGCGGAACCGTAAGCCGCGGAAGCAGCAGCAATTCCTCTTCTTCATCTTCCAGCAGTTCCCGCTCCTCCAGCGGAACCGTCAGAAGCGGCAGCAGCTCTTCTTCTTCTTCCAGCGGAACCGTCAGAAGCGGAAGCAGCTCTTCTTCTTCCAGCGGAACCGTCAGAAGCGGCAGCAGCTCTTCCAGCACTGTCCGTTCCGGCAGCAGCTCTTCCAGCACTGTCAGAAGCGGTAGCTCTTCCAGCACTGTCAGAAGCGGCAGCTCCTCCGGCTCCGTCCGTTCCGGTAGCTCTTCTTCCACTGTCAGAAGCGGAAGCACTTCCTCCGGAACCGTCAGGTCCGCAGCCTCCAACGTTTCCCGCGGCGGCCTCTCCGGAGCCGATGTCGAGAAAAGCAGCTCCGCTCCCGCACCCGGAGCCGGCACCGCCAGCGACAACTTCCGTGATCGCGGAGCGAATTACCGTTACGGTGACGACTTCCGCCTCGACGAGGGCAGGAACCTCCACAGGATACCACCCCGCGAGAGGGATATGATTCCCCCTCAGAGAATCAACAACTTCTGGGGCGATCATCCTCACTACTTCGGTTACAGGGTCCACGTGCTCCCTGCCGGGTACCGCAGGATCAGCCACTGGGGGATTGATTACTACTACTATGGCGGAGTTTACTACAGGCCTTACGCCGGTGCATACATAGTCTGCCGTCCTCCTTATATGACCTCGCTCGAGGCTGCGATTGACAGGAGCATAATGAGAGCTGTGACATTCTCTTATTATTCCAACGTATACCGTACTTACAGGACCTCGTTCGACTATTACAACACCATCGCCCAGCAGAACCTGATCATTGCCCAGAACAACGCCCGCATCATGGCCCAGAACGCCGCCTACGCCCTTAACGGCAACAGGGCGCTCTCCGCATACGAGCTCGCTAACAGTATGGGCCTTGTCCAGAGTTACGCTTATGCGAACGCGAACTACTTCTATCAGGACGGTATCTTCTACCTCGTCTCCGCATCCGGAGCCGTTTCGACCATCATCCCTCCTGCAGGAGCCCTGGTAACTTCACTCCCTGATGACTACGAGGTAATCGTGATGAACGGAATCGAGTACTATCTCGTCGACAATACAGTTTACCGCACAACCCTGTTTGGAGGTGAGCCTTACCTGGAGGTGCTTGGACAGATGTACGGATCCCTGTACAACAAGTACACCTACTTCAGATAGCGGATGAAAGCGGGGAAACTCCTCAGAAACATTCTTATCGGCATAGGAGGATTCATCGTAATCCTCCTTGTCGCCGTGGAAATCGCCCTCCGCACCGGGATGCTGACACCTGTGGTAAACCGGATTGCGGCGGAGTTCATCCTCGGGGACGCTGAGTTCTCCCGTGTCAGGGGCTCGATCCTCAGGAGATTCCCCGGAGTCAATGTCCGGCTGGACAACCTTTCCGTCACATACCCCCATTCGACGTTCTCACAGTACGATTCCCTGTGCAAGGATACGGGGCGGTTCTCGCTTTCGAATGCCGGCAGGGCGGAAGAGGCGGACACTCTCGCATCGCTGAGGTGCCTGGACGCAACTCTCAACGTACTCAGCCTTCTCAGGGGAAGGATAGATGTAAAAAACCTGGAGCTTTCCGGCCCCAGGATTTTTGCGCATTATTACGATTCTACGGCCGCCAACTGGAACATTCTTCCCCTTGGCGGCGGCAATCCTGACGATACCGTCTCGACTGGTCTTCCGGATATCCGTATCCGGAAAGTCGCCCTGACGGACAGGCCTTTCATCGTTTTTACAGACCCTCGGGATACCCTCTATGGGCTCTTCACTATGAAACAGATGGGCCTTGACGGGGATGTGCTGATCAAGGATCCGCTGGGGTCGAAGCTGGATCTGGGGATTGACAGTCTTTTCCTTTCGGGGCGGCTTCCCCGGGATACGGTCGCGCTGGGGCTCGACAGGCTGTCGCTGGAGCTGAAATCCAGAAAGGCCGGGCTCGAGGCGGCGGCGAAGGTCTTCCTTGCTACGAATGCCTTCGGGCGGATGGTGGTCCCCATAGGAATTTTTTCGAAGGCGTCGTTCCCGGAGGCGGAAGCGTGCATTCCGCTCGAGGTGGACACTCTCGCGGTCAACGTCGCGTCGCTTCTTCTTCACGGAAACGCCAGTGCCGTCCTTTACCCGGACAGCACTTATCTCAGGGCTGCCGCCGGGGTCGATCAGTGCCGTATCGGTGATCTCGTGAGGGACTTCGGGGACAACTTCCCCGAAATCAGGGACATCCCCTGTTCCGCAACGCTTTCCCTGAATGCGACGGCTGACGGCTATTTCTCGGAGAGCAGTTCCCCTATGGTTAAAGCCCTCGTGAGAATCCCTGACGGGGATATCTACGGCGCAAGGGCAAATCTCGTCGCAACGGGCGACGACCTTCTGGGGGCGGACCCGCTCCTTACGCTGAAAGGAAAGATCAATGCCGATGTCGCCCGCCTGACGCGGTATTTCACCGCCTCTATGGGCATAAATGGTGACGGAGAGCTGGATGCTGATATCGATGCTGCGGCAAGGCTTTCGCAGCTCAGTCTCCAGGGAATCGGGAATGCGGATATCGACTGCCGCGTGGACCTTTCGGACCTTACGATCCACGATGCCCCGGATACTCTTGACCTCTATGTGAGGTCCGCTGCGATAAAAGCGGGGACGGAAAACCGTACGCTTGCCCTCCGGGCGGCGATAGATACCGTGGGGCTGGAACTGCCGGCGACGTGGATCAACGGCAGAAACCTGAATGTGGAGGCCCGGAATCCTGCGGACCTTTCCGGTCAGGTGAAGGCATCGAATCTTACCCTTATGGATAATACGGGCCTTGCGCTCCGGATAAAGGACAATACGGAAAGGTTCCGTATCACCCCTTCCAAGGGAAAGACCCCTATGAAACTTTCCCTTTCGTCTGAATCCGGAAGGGTACGGGTTAAGAGCGGCAGCGATTTCTTCTTGCTTGATGAGCTCTCTTTCAACGCATCGGCCTCCAAACACGTTTCTTCCGCAGACCGGAGGGCGAAACGGCGTCACATCCTCGATTCCCTCCAGAGGGTCTATCCCGGCGTTCCCCGCGATTCCCTTTTTGCCTATGCCCGACGCTCCCGCAGCGTCCCCGCCTGGATGAAGGAAGAGTCTTTCCGGCGCAGCGACATCGACCTGAACCTTGGCGAGACGGTGGCAAAGTATATGAGGGAATGGGATTTCCTTGGAAATGTCGCGCTTGAAGAGGGCCGGATTTTCGTGCCGGCTTATCCGCTGAGGACTGTTGTCAGCGATGTTTCCGGAAAGATAGACAATAACAATCTCGTCCTTTCGAACGTCAAGCTCCAAAGCGGGCAATCGGATGTGTCTGCCTCCGCTACGCTTTCAGGACTCCGGCGTGCAATCGGCGGCCGGGGAAAGGGACAGCTCCGGCTTGACGCTGCGGTACGGTCGGATTATATTGACGCGAATGAACTTCTCCGGGCCTATGCTTACTGGACAGAACACGCCTCGGAGTTTTCCGATGCTGCTACGGTTGAAACCGCAGTTGAAGAAGTACCATCCTCGGAGATGCCTGACAGCATAACATCATCGCCGCTTATCGTAATTCCCGGAAACATCGTTGCAAATCTCTCCCTTGAGGCTAACCGGATCAAGTATGACAGCTTGCTTGTGAGCTGGGCTGCGGCGGATATCGCGATGAGGCAGAGGACCATTCAGATTACGAATACAGTTGCCGCGTCGAATATGGGCGACATATATCTGGAAGGCTTTTATTCAACCCTTTCCAAGGATGAGATAAAAGCCGGCTTCGACCTCTCGCTCGTGGATATCACGGCGGAAAAAGTCATAACGCTGATTCCGGCTGTCGATACTCTGATGCCGCTTCTGAAGACATTCTCCGGAGATCTTGACGTCTCCCTTGCTGCGACTTCGGACATCGACACGACGATGAATCTTGTGCTTCCCACGATGGACGGCGTGATGAGGATTTCAGGAAAGGACCTTACACTTCGTCCGGACAAGGATATCTCAAGGATAATGAAGATAATGATGTTCCGGAACTCGAAGCGGGCCGTAATCGACAATATGTACGTAACGGCGATGGTCAGGGACAACACCATAGAGATTTTCCCGTTCGTCCTCGACATCGACCGGTATATGCTTGCTGCGAGCGGTATCCAGCATCTGGATGAATCCTTCCGTTACCACGTCTCCGTGATCCGTTCACCTCTTCTTATCAAGTTCGGAATCAATGCGTGGGGTAAGGATTTCGACCACGTCCGTTTCGGAGTGGGCCGTGCGAAGTACCGGAACCCCAATGTCCCGGTATTTACCCGGCAGCTCGATACTGTCCAGTACAGCCTCCTGTCTTCGATTCACAACATCTTCGATATCGGTGTCCAGAAAGCCATCGAAGAAAACCGCAATCAGAGTTATATCCAGTCCCGTATAGACCAGGTCGGATTCTCCTCGGAGATTGACACCGTGGAGGTTCGCGGCGTACTGGATTCCCTGACAAGGGCCCAGGAGGAGTATGAATCAGTCCTCGAAAGCGTTGAGGCCCGTAAGGAAAAACTCCGCGAGGAGGTCGTTCTCCTCGAGGATGAGGCCGCGGGCGTTACGACCGGCGACGCATACCGTAAAGAGGATGAACAGTTCTGATTACATAGAAGTGACGGTTGTCCTGAATCCGTTTTCCGAGGAGGCTGCTGAGATCCTTATGGCGGAACTCGGGGAACTGCCGTTCGATTCTTTTTCCGTGGAGGAGCCCTCCCTGAAGTGCTATATCCAGAGGGAGGAATACCGTCCGTCGGACGTGAAGGTCGTGCTGTCCGGATATGACTTCGTGGAAGGCTTTTCTGCAAACCTTGTGACCGGAAGGAACTGGAACCAGGTGTGGGAAGACTCTTTCGAGCCCATCGTGGTGGAACCCTCCCTTGTCACGGTCAAGGCCTCTTTCAATGAAAATCCGCCCCATTCCCGTTTCAATATATGGATGAATCCGTCGATGGCCTTCGGGACCGGTTATCACGACACGACATATATGATGATGGAGGAAATGCTCCGTCTCGAGTCTTCGATCCGGAACCATAATGTCCTCGATATGGGCTGCGGGACAGGGGTCCTTGCAATCCTCGCTGCGAAGATGGGGGCGAAGCGTGTATGGGCTATAGACATAGACGCGGTAGCGGCGAAATCGGCCTGGGGGAACGTGCGTTGGAACAGGGTAAGCCCCAGGGTACAGGTCCTGTGCGGGGATGCGTCGCTGATGCAGATGGGCCTGTATGACGTGATTCTTGCGAATATCCACAGGAATATCCTGATCCAGGATATGTCCACTTACGTACGCAGCCTCCGCCGCGGAGGAAAGCTTCTTGTGAGCGGCTTTTTCCCTTCGGACGAGGAGGCGGTGTCATCGGCCGCCTTATCGGAAGGACTGACGGCGCTCAGCCGTAGTGAAAGGGGAGGATGGGTCTCCCTGGGGTTTACAAAATGATAACGCAATGCTAAATCAGAAGATCAGTCGATTTGCCATCCTGGTAGTGCTAACGCTTCGCTGCAAAGTTCAAGTCCGACCCCGTCGTCAGTGATTTCCTGACCTTGTACGGGACCTGCGAATCCACCCCCGGCTGCTTTCGCTGCGCTGTCACCCTCTGAAAGCGAGTCTATGATACAAATATACCCTTTTTTGAAAAAATCGCTATATTTGCAATCCCTTTCCTGCGGGTGTGTTGGAATTGGTAGACAACCCAGACTTAGGATCTGGTGCCCCAAAGGCGTATGGGTTCGAGTCCCTTCACCCGCACATTAGTTGCCTGGCTTCACGCCAGGCTTTTTCGTTTGCGGCTGGGGACTCCACCTCTAACCCCTGTCGAACAATTTATAAATAAGTTGCATATTTCTTAAACTATTCTTATATTTGCGAAAAAGATGGATATGAACGAATCTATAAAAAGGATGCGAAAGTCAAGGGGAATGACTCAAGAGCAGGTGGGAATATTGGCCGGTATGAGCAAGTCACAGATATCCAGAATGGAGAGCGGAAAGCTTGGAAGTCCTGCCACGTACGCTCGTGTACTTGATGCCCTTGGCTATAAGGCCGTCGTACATTATGAGGATGTCAGAGGTGGCAATGGACTGGGAAGAGATCAGATACTATCAATGCTTAAAGTTTACTATTTATGCAACAAGTCGGCTTTTGGAATTGAAAGAATCGGTCTGTTTGGAAGCTTTGCCAGGGATGAAGGGCGTGCAGACAGTGATATCGACATCATCATTACGCTCTCAAAGCCAGATTTATTTCTATACTCCACCATTGCAAGCCAATTGGAGACCGTTTTCGGAAGACACGTAGACCTTGTTTCTTCCAAATCTATTTTTCCCGAAAAATTTGCCTGTCGTCTGAAGGAGGAGACCATCTATGTATCCTAAAAAAGAACGCGTTCTTTCCCTGCTTGATGCCGCATTAAAGGAGATGAACCTGTTGCTAGAAATGAGCAAGGACATTAATGCGCCCGACGACTTTGTCTCCAGCACTCCCGGGCTCATTGTTTTCCGTGCCTGCGGAATGAGCCTCCAATATATAACAGAATGTTTTGTGAAGATCCGGAATTTATGTGGACGTAATTTTTTCAAGCCATACAAGACTATCCCCTGGGACTCAGTCTTTGGCATGCGTAACTTCCTTTCCCACGAATATGGTGATGTGGACACTGAGGGTATATTCAATACCGTTAGGACAAACATTCCAGAACTGCTGCTTATTACCGAAATTATTCAGCAAGACGTGATTAAAGGAAGTCTGGATGCCTTCTTGTCAGATTAGTCTTTGAGCTGTAAAACAAATAGATATATAGCGTCGAGATCCTCAAAAATGGTTCGATAATTGTCCCACCTCCCGCACACGAATGAGGTTGACTCAACTTTTCGTAAGCGCGCTACATCATCTTCCACATTGAGCTCTGGGCAGCGGAGGCGCGGTCGGGATTCATCTTGCCGAAGCGTAGGCTGGCGCCGAGCAGGATGTACCGGCCGATGGCGTTGTGGTAGTTGTCGGAGACGTAGTTGCTGCCGTCAGTTCCCCAGAACTCGCTCATAAAGGCGTTGTAGTCGAAGGACGCGGTGTTGAGGGCTTCCTTGAGGCCGTCTGCCTGGTAGGATATGCTTCTATCGTAACTCAGATTGCTGTATAAGTTGAATCTCAGGTTCTCGATGTCGGCTACCCTTGAGCCGAACATCCCGCTTACGGAGGCGTCGATCGACGGATGGGGGGAGTTGACCGGAATGCTGTACCGGATGCTGTTGGAATCGAACCAAAGCGCGTCAACCCTCGGGCGGATGCGGGCCGATGCGTTTCCGTACAACGACCAGAACAGCTGCTTCTCGCGCACATTGCCACGGACATAGGCGCTGAGATTGTGCCGGAATGATGGAAGCAGGTTGATGTTCCCGAGCGAAAGGCGCGTAGGGTCGCTAAGACTCAGGGCCGGCTTTACTCGAAGTCCAGGATGGGGTCTTCGTGGGCGAATGTGCCGAAAACCTGTTCCGATGCAGCCCTGCAGCCACCGCCGCAGCGTTTGAGAAGCGCGCAGGATGCACATTTCTCAGGTATCTGCGAGTACCACTGCACCGCCGCACTTCCCGACAGGATTTCTTCCAATCCCTTCTCGTGAATGTTGCCCAGTACCTTCGGGGAGTGGTTGCAGAAGCGCACGTCGCCGCTGAAACTAACAGTGACAGGCCTTTTGGATATGTCTGTACTGCAAGTGGAAAAACGGATGTGCGGGTATCGGCCCGTGTCCAAGTAGCAGAGAGGGGTGCACACGCCGCTGACGAAGGTCATTTCAGGATGGGCCGATGCGAAGGCCTCCACGGAAGCGAAGGCATCGGCAAGATCCTCCCTTCCGGGGACGAGTTCGGTGACGTTTCTGAGTCCCTGACCGCCGATGTTGAAGCGGTTCACCATCACCGTTCTGACACCGCAGTCCTGGATGAGTTCCAGGGTTTTCGAGATGCCGGGAATGTTGACTTTCGTTATCACGAGCACCGCAGCAGCCTTCTCGGAGGCCATTCTGAGGGCTTTTACCGCCTTCGGCCAGGAGCCGGGAAGATTGGTGAGGCAGTCGTGGACGGAAGGATCGGCACTGAGAAGGGGAATCTGGACTGTGCTCACGCCAAGGCTCATGAAGTTCTGGAAGGAGTCCTCCGAAAGAAGGGTTCCGTTGGTAAGGATGTTTACCCTGCAGCCTTTGAATCTTGCCCGAAGGACAAGGTCATGGACGTTTCCCAGCAGCAGTGGCTCCCCACCGGAGAAGGAAATTGTGCCGATGGAGGCTTCCCTGAGCAGTTTTTTCAGGGTTTTCCCGGCCATCCGCGGGTCCGGGGCGGGTATAGGATGGCTGCCATCCCTCCAATAGTTATAGCAGAACCTGCAACACTGGTTGCAGGCTCCGGTGAGTTCGTATACTACAGTTTCAAGACGCAGCATCAGATGATGTTGATTATCATCGTTCCGTAAGGAATGCTCTGCAAATTGCCATCCTTGTCGCAATATACATCCAGCCAAGCCTCTCCCTTATATTCGATGGTGTCGTCAAACGGGACTTCGAATTCGGCCTTTTCGGGGTCCTCAATTAAAAGCTCATTCTGCTGAAGGATGGTCGTTTCTGCCTTCTCCCTGTCATAGAGATAAATCATCAGTACGAACCTGGAACTAACAGGGTTGGTGATTTTAACGGAGAAGGAGTCTCCTTTTCCAACTTTGTTATAACCGTCGTCAGGGCGGGATGAATTGATTTTCAGGGAAACGATGTTTTCAGTAGGAGTAGGGTCAACAGGGTCATAGCACATGATCAGTTCTCCTGGATCTGTGATTTTATCAGTAACCTGGCAGGAGACGAATGAGATCATCGCCCAGGCGGTGAGCATTATGCCGCCCAGCTTGTACTTGGCCCTTATGGCCTTCGCATTTGTACCTCCGGTCAGGAAAACCCACAGGGAAACCGCCAGAAAAGCGGCTCCTACGGCCATGTAGATTATGAAATACTTTGTCTTCATAGATTATGCTTTACCTCTATAACGGCATGAGTGCTCATTTCTTGCACAAAAATAGAAAAAAAAAGCGGCAATTGGTGGGTTTCTTGAAAAACTTCCCGAAGAGAGGTCTTTTCCTTCACAAGTCCGGAAATTGCCGATAAGGTTTACCTGAGCCTTGCCACTATCAAGTGGTACCGCCCGAAACTGCTTCTGAAATTTGAGGCCTCCAACACAGCCGAACTCGTCTCCAAGGCCAAGGAAAAAGGCTTTATATAGCCCCGCGATACTTAAAATTATTTTTTGTATCTTTGCATGGATATGTCAAAGAAAGAGTGCATACAGGGTTTTTCGGACTACATCTTTTGGGATGTAGACCGGTCTTCCATCGATCCAGTTGCACATTCCCCATACATCGTTCAAAGGGTATTGGAATACGGCCAATACGAGGACTGGAAGCATCTGCTCGACTATTACGGGCTGGATAGTATAGTCAATACTGCCAAGCAATTAAGAACGCTTGAAGCCAAAGCTCTTTCTTTTATCAGCACCGTTTCAAGAACCCCTATTGAACAGTTTCGATGCTACAATACAAGACAATCTATCCCGCAACACTCCAACTTCTGAAAGAACTTCAGTCTTTGGACTTGCTGAAGGAGTGCCGTTTGGTAGGCGGTACTGCTTTGGCATTGCAATTGGGGCACCGCCGACTGGATTGATACCCCTATTGCAGAAGACGGCGTCCGACTTGCCGGAGTAAAAGATATTGCCGCAATGAAAGTAGCGGCGATCATCGGCCGGGGAACAAAAAAAGATTTCATTGACCTGTATTTCCTTCTACAACAGTATTCCTTAAAAGAGATTCTGGATCTCTACCTCCAAAAGTATCCAGATGGCTCCCTGTTCATTGCACTCAAGAGTTTATCTTATTTTGAGGATGCAGAATCCAATCCTATGCCTGCTATGTTTGAAGATGTAAAATGGCCGGAGGTCAAAGCATTTATCAGCGAGTCGATATCAACAATTTGAACGCCAGAAATATACATAGCTTCAAAATCTTCAAAAATGGTTCGATAATTGTCCCATTGCCCGCACACGAATGAGGTTGACTCTTGTGAGTCAGCCTCTTTTTTTGCCCATAGCTTGCGGTAGGTGTCCTGATAGAGGTGACACCTACCGCGCCTGTTTTATGTAAAATACTGATGGATAGGTAATTATCGTTTTTTGCCGCGTTAGGTGTTCCCCCCAAAGTGACACCTACCGCAGAAAATAGCTGATTCGATCAAAAGAGAGAGGGTGACTATCAGTCTCTCGACTTTTTAGTCCCTGCTTATTTAGTATTAGTTGCATATATATAAACTTTTCGTAAGCGCGCTACATCATCTTCCACATTGAGCTCTGGGCGGCGGAGGCGCGGTCGGGATTCATCTTGCCGAAGCGTAGGCTGGCGCCGAGCAGGATGTACCGGCCGATGGCGTTGTGGTAGTTGTCGGAGACGTAGTTGCTGCCGTCAGTTCCCCAGAACTCGCTCATAAAGGCGTTGTAGTCGAAGGACGCGGTGTTGAGGGCTTCCTTGAGGCCGTCTGCCTGGTAGGATATGCTTCT
>FLNX01000196.1_pt1 | contig 17216 bp, 13 predicted proteins | sample 1140341 | NCBI WGS metagenome assembly FLNX01 (sample SAMEA3878208, study PRJEB12797) | bioreactor metagenome | biome: Moose rumen | place: Sweden | collected 2011-10
TATAGTGAATAGTGAAAAGTGACAGGTCACGACACAGCGTCCTGTATCACCAGCCCGGCCAGCATAAAGCCGAAGATGGCGGTGATATGGGCCAGTGTGCCGTTGATCTGGGCTTTCGATGAGCACCATTCGTGGTTGAGGAGGGCAGGATTGCCAGGGCCCATCTTCGCCTTGGGACACATACACTGTTCCGTGCCGCAAGTGGCATTATGGCCCTGATTCTGCAGCAGTTCGTCGGAATAGACGCATAGGAACTTACGCTTGGGATACTGGCCGTCGCGCTTGAAACGCTTGCGGAGGGCGCGGGCCAAGGGATCGCCCTTGATTTTCCAGAACTCTGCTACCTGAATGCGGGTGGGATCGAGTTTCAGGGCTGCACCCATCGAAGAATAGAACTTGACACCCATCTGGCAGGCCATCAGGATCAGCAGGGCCTTGTCCTTCAGCGAGTCGATGGCATCAATCACGTAGTCGTAACTACCGATATCGAAACTATCGGCCGTCTCGGCAGTGAATATCTGCTGGAGCGCCGTGATCTCAGCACTTGGGTTGATGGTGAGCAACCGCTCACGCAGGGCATCGACCTTCACCTGGCCTACGGTCTTGGTGGTCGCCATCAATTGGCGGTTGATGTTGGTGATGCAGACACGGTCGGAATCGACGAGGGTCAACTGTCGGATGCCAGAACGCACCAGACTCTCCGCACACCAGGAGCCGACACCACCCACGCCGAAGATGATGACGCGCTTCTCGGCGAGACGCTTCATCGCCTCGTCGCCCAGCAGTAGTTCTGCCCTTCGGAATATCGCCTGTTCTATAGCCATTCTTCAAATTTGGCTGCAAAGATACAAATAAATCTCAATTCTGCATCCTCAATTCTCATTTTTTTTGTATCTTTGCATCCAAAATCAGTTGATATGAAGAGAAAAGGATTATTGATGATGCTGGCTATGCTGGCAACGGCAGTGATGGCTCAGGGCCAGATGCAGGTGCAGGCTGGGCAGACACAGGTGAAGGTGGTGTTCTATACGCCTTCGATTGTACGGGTGGTGAAGTCGCCCGTAGATCACGATTACACAAAGCGTAGTCTCGTGGTGATAGCCAAGCCTGGCGATGTGGATGTCAGCCAGAAGGGCAATGTGCTTTCGAGCAGTGAGTTGACCGTCAAGGTAGACGCCAAGACAGGTGTGGTATCGCTTGCCACCGCCAAGGGAAAGGCCTTGCTCCGCGAGAAGACGTGCAGTTTCGAGCCAATCGCTGAGGGCGCCGACGCAGGTGCCTATCAGGTGACACAGACCTTCGCCCTCGACAAGAACGAGGCCATCTATGGCCTGGGTACCATCCAAAACGGCAAGATGAACCGTCGCGGCGAGCACAAGCGGATGGAGCAGTCGAACCTGGAGGACTTCCAGAGCGTGCTACAGAGCATCAAGGGCTGGGGCATCTACTGGGACAACTACTCGCCCACCCAGTTCGACGACGATGCCGTGAAGGGTATGTCGCTGGCATCAGAAGTGGGCCACTGCATAGACTACTACTTTATGTACGGCGGCTCGGCTGACGGTGTGAATGCCCAGATGCGCCACCTGTCAGGCAACGTGCCGATGTTCCCGCTGTGGACCTTCGGCTTCTGGCAGTCGAAGGAGCGCTACAAGAGTGCCGCCGAGACGGAGGGCATCGTCGACAAGTATCGTGAACTGCAGGTGCCGCTCGACGGCATCATCCAGGACTGGCAGTACTGGGGTTCCAACTATCTGTGGAACGCGATGGACTTCCTGGCTGAGGACTTCGCCAACGGCAAGCAGATGATAGCCAACGTGCATCAGAAGCACGCCCACTTTATGATTTCCATCTGGGCCAGTTTCGGTCCGCAGACCCGCCAGTTCCGTGAACTCAGTGAGAAAGGTCTGCTGCTGCCCATCGAGACTTGGCCGCAGAGCGGACTGTCGCATATCTGGCCGCCGCGGATGGACTATCCCTCTGGCGTGAAGGTCTACGACTCCTTCAGCCCCGTGGCTCGCGATATCTACTGGAAGTATCTGAAGACGCTGTTCGACTATGGGACGGATGCCTGGTGGATGGACTCTACCGACCCCGACTTCTTCAACCCACGGGAGTCAGACTACGCCCACAAGGTTTATGGCGGCACGTGGCGCTCGCAGCGCAACGCCTTCCCGCTGGAGACGGTGCGTGGTGTGTATGAGAAACAGCGCAAGGCGTCGGCAGACAAGCGTGTGTTCATTATGACTCGCTCGTCGTTTGCTGGCCAGCAGCACTATGGCTCGAACATGTGGAGCGGCGACGTGGCCTCGTCGTGGGATATGCTGCGCAAGCAGGTGCCTGCCGGACTGAGTTATTCGCTGACGGGCGATCCTAACTTCAATACCGACATTGGCGGTTTCTTCTGTGGTTCGTATAACACGAAGGGAAGCGGTTCGGCCCCCAAGAACCCGCAGTATCAGGAACTCTATGTGCGCTGGATGCAGTACGGCCTGTTCTGCCCGGTGTTCCGTAGCCACGGTGCCGATGCACCTCGTGAGATATGGCAGTTCGGCAAGAAGGGCGAGCCCGTCTATGATGCCATCGAGAAGATGATCCGTCTGCGTTATCGCCTTATACCTTATTTATATAGTACGGCCTGGCAAGTGACAAGCAACAACGACAGTTACCTGCGTCCGCTGTTCAGCGACTTCGCCCAGGACAAGCGTGTATGGGATATGACCGACGAGTTTATGTTCGGCCGCTCGATACTGGCCGCGCCAATAGTGGAGGCCCAGTACACCCAGGAGAAGATCATCAAGGAAGACGCGATGACGGGCTGGGATCACAAGGAAGTGAAAAACGAAGAAGTGAAAAGCGAAAAGTTGGACTGGACGGTATTAAAGACTACTACGAAGTATCTGCCGAAGGGAGCCGACTGGTACGACTTCTGGACAAACCAACGGATGAAAGGTGGACAGAACGTAACCCTCCAAACCTCGCTCGACCGTGTGCCGATGTTCCTGCGTGCCGGCAGCATCCTGCCCTTGGGGCCGGAGATGCAGTATGTCGGCGAAAAAGCGTGGGACCAGATTGAGGTACGTGTCTACCCTGGTGCCGATGGCGACTTCACACTCTATGAGGACGAGGGTGACAATTATAATTATGAGAAAGGTGTCTACACCACCATTCCCTTCCACTGGAACGACAAGACCCGCACACTCACCATCGGCGAGCGCAAGGGCGAGTACCCCGGTATGCTGGCAAAGCGTCAGTTCACCATCGTACTGCCCAATGGCACCAGTAAGACGGTTGACTATAGTGGTGCCAGTGTCCGAGTAGAACTATAGACAGATGAACGCAACGATCAAGGATTTCGAAATCATGGCCCCTGTCGGCTCACATGAGTCGCTGGCAGCAGCCATCCAGGCAGGTGCCGACAGCATCTACTTCGGCATCGAGCGTCTGAATATGCGGGCGCACTCTGCCTCTACCTTCACCATCGACGACCTGCGGGACATCGCCCGTCAGTGTGATGAGCACGGCATCAAGAGTTACCTGACCGTCAACACCATTATCTACGGCGAGGACATCCCCCTGATGCACGAGATCATCGGTGCAGCCAAGGAAGCAGGCATCTCCGCCGTGATCGCCTCTGACGTGGCTGTGATGACCTATTGTAATAAGGTGGGTCAGGAAGTGCATCTGTCCACCCAGTTGAACATCTCGAATATTGAGGCTCTGCGCTTCTATGCCCAGTTTGCGGATGTCGTTGTTCTGGCCCGTGAACTGAATATGGATCAAGTGGCGGAAATATACCGTCAGGTGGAAGCCGAGCATATCTGCGGCCCCTCTGGTGAGCAGATCCGCATCGAGATGTTCTGCCACGGTGCACTCTGTATGGCTATCAGCGGCAAGTGCTATATGAGCCTCCACGCCGCCAACCGATCAGCCAATCGTGGGGAGTGCATTCAGATCTGCCGTCGCAGTTACACGGCAACAGACAACGAGACGGGCTATCAACTGGAAATCGACAACAAGTACATTATGTCGCCCAAGGACCTGAAGACCGTGCGCTTCATCGACCGAATGATGAATGCCGGCGTGCGGGTCTTCAAGATAGAGGGCCGTGCCCGTGGACCGGAATATGTCTACACCGTGGTGCGCTGTTACAAGGAGGCCATCCAGGCCGTGCTCGACGACACCTTCACGGAAGAGCGCAAGGACGAATGGGATCGTCGGCTTGCCACCGTCTTCAATCGTGGTTTCTGGGACGGCTACTATCAGGGACAACTGATGGGCGAGTGGAACAAGAACTACGGCTCGAACGCGACGGAGCGCAAGGTCTACATCGGCAAGGGCGTGAAGTACTTCTCCAAACTGGGCGTGGCCGAGTTCACCGTCGAGGCCACGACCTTCAAGGTGGGCGACAAGATGCTCATCACCGGACCGACCACGGGCGTGATGTACGTCACGGCCAATGAGATCCACGATGACAACGGTCCTGTGGAAGTAGCCCAGCAAGGCACGAAGGTCAGCATCGCCGTCACGGGTAAGGTGCGGCCCAGCGACAAATTATTCAAACTGGTGCAGGAGATATAGTGTCGTAAATATTGTGAATTGCTTGGCAATCTCACGGAATTTGCGTACCTTTGCAGCCGATTAAGGGAGGATAAGATTTAATAAGTATTAGATAACATCATCAGATGAAACAGAAAAAAGGATTTGTGCTGCGCGACGTGTGCGGCGAGAAAGTGATTGTGGGTGAAGGTGTTGAGACTGTCGACTTCGGCAAACTCATCAGCCTGAATGAGACGGCTGCTTGGCTGTGGGGGAAGGCTCAGGAGATGGGTGACTTCTCTGCGAAGCAACTGGCCGATGCACTCTGCGGGGAGTATGACGTGGAGCCGGAGAAGGCTCTGGCTGACACTTCGGCCATTCTCCAGAAGTGGCAGGAGTTGGGACTTGTGGAGTAGACTGTTTATAGTTTATAGTTTAGGGATGGCCTACGTTCTCTGGCTGTGGCGTCACACGACGGGTATCCGGCTGAATATGCTGATCCGCATCGTGGCGGGGTTCGGGCGCGTTGCGTTCGGCCTTTTGATGGTGTGGCTGAGTAAGCACTTCATCGACGTGACGGTCAAGACGGGGACGGAGCAGGATATCATCCTGATGATCTGTGCCCTGGTGGGCGTGGTCCTGGCGAGCATCATCTGCCGTCAGGTCTATTATTATTTAGGTGTCAAGGCGACGGCTGTGCAGAGCACCTCCATCCGTCTCGATATCTTCAGCCACCTGTTCAGCAGACAGTTGTTCGATCAGCGGGAGATGCACTCCGGCGACGTGTCCTCCCGATTGGAGAAGGACATCAGCGTCGTGAGCGACGCGACGACCTCGATGATTCCCGATATGGTCGTGACAGGCATCCAGTTGGTTGGTGCCTTCCTGTTGATGCAGACGATGGATGCGCGGTTAGCGTGGCTGTTGCTGCTGCTTACCCCGCTGTTCCTTGCCGGCGGCAAACTGTTGGCCAGACAGATACGCAAGATCACCCTGGCCATTCGCAGTCAGGAGAGTCATATCCAGATGCTCGTCCAGGAGTCGATGGAACACAATGCCGTGCTACGCTCCTTAGAGAGTGGTGACTGGGTGACCGGACGGCTGGACGATATGCAGCAGGACCTGAAGGAGAAGATCGGCCGCCGGGCCAAGATCACCGTCATCTCCCGCCTGATGATCGGTGCCAGTTTCAGTTTGGGCTATATCGTGGCCTTCATCTGGGGGGCAATGCAGTTGCGGGCCGGTGTGATCACGTTTGGCGTGATGACCTCGTTCCTGCAGTTGGTGAGTCAGATTCAGCAGCCGATTCTCCAGTTGGTGAATATGCTGCCGCAGATGATCCATGCCTCAGCCAGTATCGACCGGCTGAAGGAACTGGAGGATATTGACACCGAGGACACCCGCCGGGAGCGCAGCCAGGAACAGAAAGAGGGCCGGGAACCCTTGCCCTTCGGCATCAGCATCCAAGATCTCAGTTACAACTATGCGACGGGCGACCGTGAGATATTCTCGCACTTCAGCCATAACTTCCATCCCCGTAGCAAGACGGCCCTGATGGGACATACGGGAGCAGGCAAGACAACGCTGTTCCGACTGCTACTGGCCCTGATCAAGCCCCGCGAGGGTACTATAAGCATCTACAACGGTCATGACAAGCAATACGTCTCCGAGCAGACGCGCCGTCATTTCGTGTTCGTGCCACAGGGTAACACGCTGATGAGCGGCACGATTCGCTATAACCTGCTGCTGGCCAAGCCGGATGCCACCGAAGAGGAACTGCACAAGGTGCTGCATACGGCTATGGCTGACTTCGTGTTCGATCTGCCCGACGGACTCGATGCTGAGTGCGGGGAGCGTGGAGGCGGTCTCAGCGAGGGACAGGCCCAGCGCATCGCCATTGCCCGAGGACTGCTGAGACCCGGCAGCGTGCTGCTGCTTGACGAGATCAGTTCCTCACTCGACGAACAGACGGAGCGCCAGTTGTTCCAGAATCTGTTTACGGACTATGCCGACAAGACGATGATCTTCATCACCCATCGTCCTGAGGTTTGTAAACTGTGTAATGAAGTGATCAAGATCAGTTGAACGAAGCCAACTTCTTCAGATAGAACTCGCGGAAGTCGCGCCAATGATAGTAAGGTGCACAGTCCGTGGGCAGCGGAAGCGTTGCCTCGTCCTCATTGAGCAATACTTTGAAGAGCACGTCCTGATCCTGCGGGTTCTTGCGGTAGAACACGAACTGGATGTTGGCAGCCATCGGGAACACCTTGTAGTTGACCCACCCGTTTTCCGTCAGTTTCTCCAGGTCATCGATCTGCTGGTCGAATCCGTTGAGGCCCAACAGACAGGCCAATGGCAGCACGATGGTCTCGTGGCCATAGCGAAGCGTAGCCCCGTTGCCAGCCTGGGCAATACTGCTGTCAGCCTCCTGGATGATGTTGCGGAGTAGGTTGCGCTGTACGAAAGGCTGCGTGCCACCATTCAGTGGGCAGGCACCGTAGAGGATATACCAATAGGCATTGGCCTGCAGCCAGTTGTTGTACAACTCATCAGGCGTGTAGATGTCGTACATATTGAAGTCCTTGCCGATCTCCGTGCCCTGTGCACTGGACCCGAGTTTGAAATAGGCCAGGTTCAGGCGGTAGAGGTTCACCTCGTTGTGTGAATAGACCGTATCATTAAACAATCGGTCCATCGGGGCCAGGTGATTCTCGTGCCTATCGCAGAATTCCTTATACGCGTTCCTGGCAGTCTTGGGCCACTTCTGATTATAGAGTTTGCGATCCTGCAGGTTCATATAGTACATATCGTGCTGGCTGGCATCGTGGGTGATGCGCAGTCTGGGGTTCATGCCCTTCAACTGCTGCAGGGCATTCTCCATCGAGAGGATGCAGCGGATGACGATGGTGCTCTTGGCATCGATGAAGGCATCGCCTTTGAACACTTCGGGGAATCGCTCGAACATACGCTGGGCAATCTCCTTGTGCTGCTGTGCGCCGAGGGGCGTCAGTTCTCCTAACCGGTTGGTAGCCTCTTCGCGGAGCAAGGCAATGCGCCGGAAGGTCTCCTTGCCTGCCTCGGAGAGTTTGCCGAGACTGTCGGCCTTATGGAACGTGGCAAAAGGATAGTCGTATTCGCGCTGGTTGATGAGGAAGCGCGAACCGTGTCGACCGTAGTGTGATATGTAGAAAGGCTTCTTGCCTTTGGGAGCGGGTGTCAGTTTCTTCACCGGCCTGGGATATGCATAGTAATTACTGCCCGCTTTCTGGTTATCCTCACGCAGTTCATCTGCTATCGACTGGCCCCATACGGAGGGGGAAAAGAGCAGCGTGAGTGCTATCAGAATAAATTTTCTCATAAGTTTTTGCAATTTCGGTTGCAAAGTTACAAAAAACTTTGTATTTTTGCAAAAAATTACAGAGAATATGGCAAAAAACGTGAAATGGTCAGACGATTACTGGCTGCTTCTGATGCAAATCTACCTTCAGAAGCCAGTGGGTATCAAGCCGATGTACAACCGCAGGATGGTCGACTTGAGCCTGGAGTTACACCTGCCGCCCAGCGTGCTGTTCAACAGGATGTGTCAGATAGCCAATCTGGAGACACCCCGTATAGAGCATATCTGGGAGACCTATGGCCGTAATCCCCGTAAACTGGCCCGTGCCGTCAGTCTGTGGCGGGAGATGCGAGGCTATGGCAATGCTGATGAGTTCTATGAGGGTGTGGAGGTGAACGAAACCTTTGAGCGCGACTTCAAGCCAGTTGCCGATGGCAGTCCGATGACTCCGGTGATGCTAATCCTGATTCTCGACCTCTATTTCCGGCTGACTCCTATCACGATGGTGGCCGAAACACCGGAGGTGCAGGAACTGGCCCGGCTCATCAAGGTCAGGCCACAGGAAGTGGAGGAGGTGATGGATGTGTTCCAGCACTGCGACCCCTACCTGAACCGCAAGGATGTGATATTCAGTCCGTTGCTGACGCCGTGTACGGAGATCTGGCATCGTTTCGGCAATTCGAATACCGAAGACCTCGCGGCGTTTGCCGAAGAAGTGAAGGAATACTTTAAGAGTGAAAAGTGAATAGTGAAAGGTGATGAGTGAATCTTGGCAGATACAGGAACAGAAACAGGAGCAGCGGCAGTCGCAGCAGATTTCGCGTCAGCAGATGCTACAGGCATCGCTGACAGAACTGCCTATCACACAGTTGGTGGATCGCGTCAATCTGGAGATGAACGACAACCCGGCACTGGAGATGGATGCTTCGTATGACTTGCCGGAGCCTCCTGATTATGCCGATGCTTCAGATTCATCGGATGCCCCAGAGGACTACACGGCACAGAACGAGCGTGAGGAACGACAGTCGGCACTCGACGCTGCCTTAGAGGGCATCGGCCGTGATGATGAGGATCTGCCAGTCTATCACGGTGGCAGCAATGTGGCTGAGGACCGTGAGGAAATGGTCTATGGGGCATCAGAGTCGTTCTACGACCAACTGAATGCACAGATTGGAGAGTGCGAACTGACGGAGAAGCAGCAGGATATTATGGAGTATCTGATCGGCTCGCTCGATGATGACGGACTGCTCCGCAAGGACCTGACGACCATCAGTGACGAACTGGCCATCTATCACAATCTCGACGTGACGGAACAGGAAATAGAGTCCGTACTGCATATCCTTCAGGATTTCGATCCCGCCGGCATCGGTGCCCGCTCTTTGCAGGAGTGTCTGCTCATTCAGATTTCCCGTCGTGATGACTCCCGGGTGAAGCAGTTGATGACGAAGGTGATAGCCGACTATTTTGAGGATTTTACCCGCAAGCACTGGGATGTCATTCAGCAAGCCCTTTCACTGAACGACCAGCAGACAACGGCCCTGTTTGGCGAACTGCGGAAGTTGAATCCGCGGCCGGGGGCCTCGATGGGGGAGACGATGGGCAGAAGCCTTCAGCAGATTACGCCCGACTTCATCGTTGACACCCAGGATGACGGCACCATCACGTTTACGCTCAACAACGGCGAGGTGCCGGAACTGACCGTCTCGCAGTCGTTTGTCGACTCGATGAACGAATACCAGCAGAACAAGGAGCACCTGAACCGCCAGACGAAGGAGGCCCTCCTATATATAAAGAAAAAGGTGGATGCTGCCCAGAGTTTCATCGATGCCCTCCATATGCGGCAACGGACGCTCCGGCTGACGATGCAGGCCATCATCACGCTCCAGCGACAGTTCTTCCTCGACGGCGATGAGGCCTCATTGCGTCCGATGATCCTGAAGGACGTAGCCGACAAGACGGGGCTGGACTTGTCTACCATTTCGCGCGTCTGCAATTCCAAGTATGCCCAGACGCGCTGGGGCACTTTCCCCCTTCGCCATTTCTTCAGTGACAGTTATGTCACGGACAGCGGCAAGGAACTGTCGACGCGGCAGATCAAGGCAGTGCTGCGCGACATCGTCGATGCTGAGGACAAGAGTCATCCGCTCAATGATGATGCCCTGCGTGACGAGATGGTGCGCCGAGGATATCCCATCGCCCGTAGGACGGTAACTAAATACCGTGTGGCCTTGGGCATACCCGTGGCCAGAATGCGGAAAGACTATTAAGGAGTGAATAGTGAAAAGTGAAGAGTGAAAGTGAATAAAAAGATGACAACGGAGAGAAGTATCATCCTGACGGCCAGAACCATCAGTCTGGTGTTTACGCCGTTTTACCTGCCTACGGTGGGACTGATAGCCTTGTTCCTGTTCAGTTATATGAGTCTGATGCCATGGGGCTATAAGTTGCAGGTGCTGATAACAGTCTATCTGCTGACGGTGGTACTGCCTACGGTATTGATTCATCTCTATCGCCGCTATCAAGGCTGGTCGCTGATCCAGTTGGGCAATAAGGAACGTCGTATGGTGCCCTACGTAATCAGCATCCTCTGCTATTTTGCCTGTATCAACCTGATGGACAGACAGCATATCCCCCACTTTATGAGTGGCATCGTGGGAGCGGCCCTGTTCATCCAGATCGTGTGCGCCCTGATCAATGTATGGTGGAAGATATCCACTCACACCGCAGCCATCGGAGGTGTGGCGGGCGCCCTGTTCGTGTTCGGTGAGTTCTTCGCATTCAATCCTGTGTGGTGGCTCTGTCTGGTATTTATCCTTGCAGGCGTGCTCGGCACCAGTCGGATGATACTCCGTCAGCACACTTTGGCACAGGTCGTAGCCGGATTCTTTGTCGGCATTGCCTGTTCGGTCACTGCGCTCATCGTCCTCTAATGATGAATTGTAAATTTTGAATTAAGAATATGAATCCAATCGTAAGCATTATTATGGGCAGCACAAGCGACCTGCCCGTTATGGAGAAAGCCTGCAAACTGCTCGACGAGATGCAGGTGCCGTTTGAAGTCAATGCCCTCTCCGCCCATCGCACGCCCGATGCCGTGGAACAGTTTGCCCGCACCGCTCAGGAGCATGGCATCAGGGTGATTATTGCAGGTGCCGGTATGGCCGCTGCCCTGCCGGGTGTGATCGCCGCCTCAACCACGTTGCCCGTCATCGGCGTGCCCATCAAGGGAATGCTCGACGGTCTCGACGCGATGCTCTCTATCATCCAGATGCCTCCGGGCATCCCCGTGGCCACCGTCGGTGTGAACGGTGCGCAGAATGCAGCCATCCTCGCCGTCGAGATGCTGGCCCTGAGCGACCCGCTGTTGGCCCAGCGTCTGGCGGTCTATAAGGGAAACCTGCGTCTCAAGATTGAGAAAGCCAACAAGGAATTAGCCGAAGTGAAGTATGAGTACAAGACGAATTAGCAGCGAGGCCCGTGTCGGCCAAATCGGCATCGGAGGCGCCAACCCCATCCGCATCCAGTCGATGGCAACAGTAGACACCAACGATACGGAGGGCTGCGTAGCCCAGGCCAAGCGTATCATCGATGCTGGTGGCGAACTGGTGCGCTTCACCACACAGGGCACTCGCGAGGCTGAGAATATGAAGAATATCTCCGCCCGTCTGAAGGCCGACGGCTATCAGACACCACTCGTGGCCGACGTCCACTTCACGGCCCATACGGCTGATGTCGCAGCCCGTTATTGCGAGAAGGTGCGCATCAATCCCGGCAACTATGTCGACCCAGGCCGGACGTTCAAGCATCTGGAATATACTGATGAAGAGTATGCGGCTGAGTTGCAGAAGATAGAGCGCCAACTCGTGCCCTTCCTCAACATCTGCAAGGAGCACCATACGGCTGTGCGCATCGGCGTGAACCACGGCTCGCTCTCCGACCGCATTATGTCGCGCTACGGCGATACACCAGAGGGCATCGTTGAGAGTTGTATGGAGTTCCTGCGAATCTGCAAGCGAGAGCAGTTCAACGACGTAGTGATCTCCATCAAGGCCTCGAACACCGTCGTGATGGTCACTACCGTCCGTCTGCTCGTCCGCACGATGGACAAGGAGGATATGCACTACCCGCTCCACTTAGGCGTCACTGAGGCCGGCGAGGGCGAGGATGGTCGCATCAAGTCGGCTGTCGGCATCGGTGCCCTGCTCACTGAGGGCATCGGCGACACCATCCGCGTCTCGCTCAGCGAGGAGCCTGAATGCGAAATCCCAGTTGCACGAAAGTTGGTGGAGATGATTGACGAGTGCACGCGGCTGAGGGCCGAGGCTGAGGCCTCCATCACCGACGATACTATCACGCTCGCCCTCGATGCGCCCGACTGGGAAACGTTCCAACTGAAGGCCGCTATGTCCGTCGGCGCCCTGCTGATCGACAAGAAAGCGCATCAACTCTCAATTCTCAATTCTCAATTCTCAATTAACAAGTTGACGGCTCTTGCCGACGCCATTCTCCAGGCCGCCCGCATCAAGTTCACCAAGACGGAGTACATCTCCTGTCCTGGCTGCGGGCGCACGCTCTACAACCTTCAGGACACCATCGCCCGCATCAAGGCTGCCACACAGGAGTTCGTCGGTCTGAAGATCGGCATTATGGGCTGTATCGTCAACGGCCCAGGCGAGATGGCCGATGCCGATTATGGTTACGTAGGAGCCGGTCGCGGTAAGATATCACTTTACCGCGCCAAGGAATGTGTTGAGAAGAACATCCCGGAGGAAGAGGCCGTTCAGAAGTTGCTCGAACTGATTCGCTCCGACAGATCAGACAAGGCATAGTCTACGGCGATCAACACGCCGTCCTCGATGCCTCCCCTCGACTTGTGGGGACGGAAGGTGACCACCTTGCTGGCGTATTCGCCGAGGCTGGTCACCTTTCCTGTTGCCGCATCCATCCACCACACCCGCTTCCGCTCACCTGAGATCTTGCGGAGATCGATGGTCATATCGCGACTCGTATAGTTGTAGACCAGCAGGTAGCCATTGCCTCGTGTGGCAGCCAGCCGGTCGTACTGCGTCCCGTTGTTGATGACGATGCTCTGGTCAGGCACCCGCTCGAAGTAGGGCATCACCAGCATCAACTGCTTCAGGTGCTTCATCTGGTGGAAACCCGGGTCGTGCAGGGCCTCTGTCCAGGGCTTCTTGCAGAAATAGGCGGGTGGCAGGCCCTCGCGATAGAACTGCATGATGGCGTTGTTGCCGTAGGTGTGACCGCAACTGCCCGCAAACACGCTCCAGTAGGCATATCGCCTCACGTCGCACGCTTTCCACAGCCCCTCCGTCGCATCGTGCAGTCCCTTGGGAATTTCCTCATAGATAGGTTCGTCGTCGATCACGGGCTTCAGCGGCTTGTAGGCCCAGGTCGAGTCCACATACATCCAATTGTCCTCCTCCGTATTGTCAGGTATCGGATAGTCCTTGGTACCCATCCGCTGGCCATATCTGCGGTGGCCGCTCTGGAAGGCGTGGAAGTCTATCCAACTGGCCTTGCTCCACCAACGGGCCGACGTGTAGCGTCCTCGTGGATGGTAGGTCATCAGGTGGTTCTTATCGATGCGCTTGATGCTGGTGGCAAGGGCCTCCCACACCTCTGGTTTAACGCTTCCTTCGATGTCGCCACCGATGATCCACACGATGTTCGGACAGTCCTTGTAGCGGTTGGCAAGGAATGTGCCGTAGGCCTTGGCCTGTTCTACGTTCATCTTGCCAGCCTTCACGAGTCCGCCCCAGATGCACACCATCCCTATATAGATGCCATTGCGCTCTGCCTCGCTGATGATATGGTCCATGTGTTCCCAGTAGCCATCGCCCATCTGCCAGCGGCCGTCGGCTGTCACCGTCAGCGACTTCTGCCCATAGACATTATAGGCCGGTACATCGTTCACAACCTGCACCTGTACCATGTTATACCCTGCCTCCTGACAACACTGCAGGTAGTACTGCACCTCGTCGCGGTTCAGCCGTTCTGGCATCAGCCACGCCGTCTCGCCGAGCCAGAAGAAAGGCTCGCCGTTCTCATGTTGCAGGAATCGCTGGTTATCCGACACCCTCAGTCGTCCGTTGTCCCAGGGCTTGCCAGCCATCACGGTTGTGGTCAGGCTCCATAATACTGCTAATATCAATACCTTTTTCATACTTGTTCCTATCTTTTTTATTCCTAATTGCTTATCCTCACCAACTGCGACCCCTTCAACTTGTGGCTGATGCTCTCTATCTGTACAGCGTAGATGCCTGAGGCGCTGATTGGTAACGAAACGAGTGTTTCAGGGCTGTCGATTGTCAACTGTTTGGAACAGATGCTTGTGCCAGAGAGAGTATATACCTTCATTTGGATTGGTTCCGTTGGTATCTGACTGAACAACAGACGCAGGCCGCCTTCTGCTGGATAGACCTGAACACCAGCGGGTTGCTGAAGACTAAGTCCCTCGATGCCTGATAAGCCAAGCACCTCGAGCAGTCCCCGATAGGCATCGATTTCCCCATAGCCATAGAAATTGTTCGGATAGTTGAGGCTCGTATCCAACTGTCGGCAACTGCGGCTCAGTACCTCTTTCACTTCCTCTGGCGTCAGATCAGGTTTGGCCTGCAGCCACAGGGCGATGATACCTGCCACGACGGGCGTAGCCATCGACGTGCCGGTCATAACACCCCACGGATAACGTTCGTCGCCAATGCTGGAATAGGCAACGACGCTGTTCTCTGGCTGGTACAATCGGTTGAAAGATGATATGACGTTCGTGCCTGGTGCCACCACGTCGGGCTTGGTCAGGCCATTGATGGAAGGCCCTGTAGAAGAATACTCCCACATGGTGCCGGCATCTTTGCCAGCGTAGCCAGTGACGACTTTCCCCTGTTCGTTCTTGACACTGAGCCGATGGGCAGTGGCTCCCACGCAGATGATACGGGGGAAACAGCCCGGGGCATAGACATCTCGGCCTCGTCGCGCTGCTGTCCACCGACTGTCGATGGCATTGTCAGTGAAGGCGTAGATCGAACTGCCATACACTTCTACCCGGCTTAGCCCCTCTACGACCAATGCCATCGGGGCCAGTTTGTTGAGCGTCTGGTTGCCCTGTATGAGAATCTGCCAGATATCATCGGTATCGAAGCGTGACAGGTCGCGGTAGACGAAGAATTTGATGGTGTCACCGTCGCACAGGAGCGTTTTCGACAGGATGGTGTCAATCGGCACTTCTGCGGTTTCGAAAGCCAGTGTGTCGGTAGGCTCGCTTGCCCCTCCGCCATAATAGTAGAGCAGAAGGCGCACAGCCCCGTCGGTCTTAATCTTGTACTGCGCATTTTCCTGAAAGCAGCGTACAAACGCACCTGCCTCCCGACTCTCTGCCAACTTCTCGAAGTAGGACTTCTCCACGCCTCCATTGCCCGCTGCGGCAACAATAATCCTTCCCGGCCCGCACAGACTGTCGAGCACGGCAGCATAAAGGCTGTCTTCCTCGTCGAGGTAGGGAGGATAGCCCTCGCTGAACGAGGCCACGCAGGGCTTTCCCTGACGGTCGGCGTAGTCGAAGCAGTATTTGAAGGCAAGGGCATCGACGGCGGTCGAGAATTTATAGTAGTCGGCGGAGTCGATGTATTCGATATTCGAATTGACGGCATTGGCAACGGCACAGATGTCGCTGTCGAAGGCAACGCCCCGATATGGGGTGTCGAAGCCACTGCCGGCAGCGATGCCTAACGTGTGGGTGCCGTGAGTCTCCGTCGGTGCATCCGTAGAATGCTCCACGGCCCTGACAGTCTCATAGCCGATATAGTCGCGTCCCACGACCATCTGACTGTCGATTGTATCCTTTGTCAACTGATCCCAGAAAGCACCGATTCTGTAGTGCGTGAGTGCAGCATCGTAGAAATTGGGGTGGCCCAGGTCGAAGCCGACATCCACCAGACCCACAACGACACCTTCACCCGTGTAAGCCTGATGACCAGCCGATGGTTCGTAAACCGGCAGGGCATTGACGATGGTGGTCGTCGTGTCCATCTGCAGACTTCCGGGGCGATTGGCTTCGATGCGGCTCACTGAGGATTCTGCCGACAGACGCTCCAAGGCCGACAATGGGATTTCTGCAATGCAGATGTCACCCCACTGCGCCAGTTTCCGACAATGGTGGAGCGCCAGTACGTCATCCGACTGACTTCTGTCAATTCTGACGAAAGCCGTGATGTATCGTTCTGTCGTCGATGCGTTTCGGGTATGGATGCGCTGATGCTGACGATGATCCAAAGCCGCCTGTCTCACCAGGCCAGACATTTTCCCGTAGTCAGCCTTTTGGGCTTGGCATACGGTTGAAAGTGCCACGAGGACGAATAGCAAAAACCTGTGTCTCATTTTATCTCCTCACTACTTTTTTACCGTTAATAATATAGATGCCCTTTGGCAGATCCCCGATCGCAGCGTCTGCCCTCAGTTTCCTGCCTGTCAGGGTATAGATGCCATAGCGGCCTGCCTTTATTTCGGGAGTCTTTATGCCTGACTCTCCGTTGGCGTGGAATACGAACGAGACGGTGCCGTCGTCATTTTGGGTGATGTCGGTAATGGACTTCGTGAGCATCGTCGATCCTGTATCATCTGCATCGTACATCTGGGTCGCAGGCGTGGAGGTGGATGTCAGTTCACGGTTTACGAAGTCCGTTGAGTCGGTCTGCCAGGGATAGGCAGCCGTGCCCAGGATGGCACTGTTCAGTCGTTGCTGGGTATCGGCGTACGGATTCTTGCCGCCACGGGCCATAATCAGGTCGTACCAGCCCATATAGTCCAGGTTGTCCGCCGGCACAAGGCTGTAGTAGGGCTTTCCATTGACATTGTTCACTGTGTTGCCCTGCCATCGGCCCTGATTGTAGTACACGTGATAGACCACCAGCCCACGTCCGGGCAGACCGTAGTCCCAGCCCTTCCACTGGCGGTTCTCCAAAAGGTAGAACTCATTATCGGTATGCCTGACGATATAGGCTTCGCCTCCTTCTGCTATCGGCTTCAGCCCTGCTATGGTGGTATCCTTCATCAGTTCCGTCGGGGTGAGCCATCCTAACAGCATCTTCTCCAAGGGCGAATAGTTGGGAGGGCACCAGCCTCGATTGGTGAAGTGGCCACCGTCCATCAGGTCCCACTCGTCAACGATCGACATCGCTTCGACTGACGAGGAGGTAGGGTAGACATCAGGCAGTCCCAGACTGTGTGAAAACTCATGGCAGATGGTGCCGATGCCGCAGGAGGTGTTGTTCGTCCACAACTCCCCGCTGGCCGAATAATTGGAGATGGTGTGATTGTCGGGCGT
>FLNX01000497.1_pt1 | contig 17215 bp, 13 predicted proteins | sample 1140341 | NCBI WGS metagenome assembly FLNX01 (sample SAMEA3878208, study PRJEB12797) | bioreactor metagenome | biome: Moose rumen | place: Sweden | collected 2011-10
GGCAAACGCATTATAATCCATTCGCAAGTGAGACAAAAAGGGCACAGGTAAAAGAGTCTCAGCAAAAACGAAAAATGAGTCCGCTTACGGAAAAGCGCGTCTGGTTCGCACGCTGAGAGGATTGGAACTTGGACTCGCTTCGCTCGCCCTCTCAGAGCGCTCATTCAGCCGCTTACTTTTCCTACGCTGCCTCATTTTTCGCTTCGCGGCTCAATGCAATTCCTCCACTCACACCCTTTTTGTCTGCATGGCAAACGCCTTTGTATGCGCCGCCCTGTGTATCGGCTGGAGGAAGGAAGAAAATTCAGCAAAAAGGCTACATTGGCAACGAAGTTTCCAGCCGTGAAAGCGGGGCAACAAGACCGCTTTGAGCGGGGAGAGCGTAAGCGAGTCCAATACCTATTACGCTCAACCGCGGGGCTTGCTTGACACGCTGCAACGGTAGCCTTTTTGCTGCTCATACATTTCATTTGTCCAGCCGATATTCAAGTACGATATGTATAATGCGTTTGCCCTGCAAGAATATTCAATCATTTATCAAAAAAGACGCAAAAGTGCACAATAATTCGTAAGCGACTTTGTCCAAGGAAGCCCGGCTTCCTTTTGCGTTAGTCGCTGTATATCCAAAATATTGTGCTGAAGATATTCTCTACTGCAGTGCCGTCGTCACTAATCGTGAACTCAAATAACGTCGTTCCGCTCGCATCAGTTATTCTCAACCAACTGTCTGCTTCTGTTGGATTTCCTTCATAGCGGAGATTTTCCCTTGACAATGTAAGATTGCCTCCTTCATATTTTCCAACGGTGTTATCCGCATAGAAGACATAATAGGTACTTGACGGGTTGCGCTGCTCCCAACGGCAGACAATAGCGTCTCCCGTCCGTACGAACTTTGTTCCAGAATTTTTTTCCGTGGCATAGATGCTTTCATAGTTTTGGCTGACATAAAAAGTAAATATCGTGTTCCCTGTATTGGTCTCTATCGTTACCGTCCCGAAACTTGTCGGTTTGCCCGTGTATTTGTAAGAACTCCGTGCATATCGGAGGTTACCGTTTACATAAAAGTCAACGGTCTTATCAGCATAGAAGACAAAGTAGTTAGATGAGTTATCATTCTGCTCCCAGCGGCAGACTTCGGCATCACCGTTTATCGCCCTAAAATACACGAGCACGGTAACGGCAGACTCTGGCATAGTAAACCTATATCGTGATTCATAAGAAATTTCTTCATATGAAATTTCTTTGCCATTATCTCCCATCACGGAAAGACTGTAAAACTCATAACCATCATTTGCAGTAATGGTAATACCGATAGTTTTACCAGCATACTGCATATACGTAAATAAGCCATCATAACCCTCATAATTGTCTATGCTGATGTCGCCAGCGTCCGCATCTGATGTAACAGTCATACTATAAAGAGTCGGTGTGGTCGATGGGTTCTCTGGCTCAATCGAGGTGTCGCCACCCGAAGAATTACCTCCAGAAGAAGGTATGGATGTCGTCACGATATACCGTAGCCCAGAGCTGCTTTCTGTAGCGATAAGGTCTGCTCCACTCTTTTTGACTGTAAATGTCAGCGTTCCTGCACCAGCGGCTATCAGAATTGGAACAGTATTTTTATTCGTTATCTTTACCGTTCCTGCTGCATTTGGTTTACCCGTATACGTGAGTACGCTCCTTGAAAAATTCAGTGCGTAACCTGCATAGTATTCAGCGGTACCATCATCATAGAAAATGTAATAATTGGAATTGTCCCCGTCTGCCACCCAAACGCAAAGATCATCCGTGTTTGTTTCTGTTGTATCAGAAGGATTTGTTGCACCAGAATTATTTTCGCTCGTGCCGCCGCTATTTTCACTTCTCTTGTTTGGACTTATTACGCTTTCTACGCTATCAACAGTTTCAACTTTTATAGACTTGATTCCCAGCTCATCTGTTGCGCCAATGACAATTTCACCGCCTGCCGTGCCAAAATCGTAGGCATCCACAAGAGCTGTCTGTATAACAGATTTTGCATTGCTTGCAGAAGATGTGTCAACATTTCCTTCGTAAACAGCGTTGTTAGCACCAACTGCCATAGCCATATAGCGGTCATTAGCGGTTTTGTTGCTGTTAATAGCCCATTCAACGGTGACTTTGGCTTTTCCTTTGACTCCAGAAATTAAAAAACCCGCCCGCTTGAAGATAATACCTGCCGCAGGAGTTGTATATTTGTAATATGGTGTACCACTCGTAGAATAATTTTGTATTGAACCGATTTTTGTGCTAGCACTAGCGAGCAAGGTAAGTTTGATTCCCGTATCGGCATCCTCGACAAACGTAATATCTTTTTCAAGGCAGATTGCATCGTCTGTAATTGCAGTCCTGGCCTTTGTTGTTCCAGTGATGGCTTTGATTTTGTCTGCACATCCGCCGCTGCCTGTAAGGTCAAAAGAAACAGCATAAGGTGCTACGCTACTATTATTTGATGGCGAAGACGTAGAATTCTCACTACCACCACCTGAGGCAGATCCTGAACTTACATTGTATTTTGTCGCCGGAAAATTACCAAGATAGCCCTGTGCTGTAATAGTACTTCCAGTCACGGTAACCTTAAACGTAATGAGTTCTGTTCCCGTAGCAGCAATTTTCAGGCTGACCGTTTCCCCATTTTCTGTCGGATGACCGGAATATGTAAGCGTACTTCTGTCCTTATCAAGCTTTCCCTTGTAATAGTATTCAACAGTATTATCCGCATAGAAAATGTAGTAGGTTGTCGCATCATCGCTCTGTACATAGGTACAAATAACTCCGCTACTAGCAGAGCCACCGCCACCAGACGCATCAGTCTTACCGCTTTCACTGCCGTCTGTAGAAGACCCTGTCTTTACATTGTATTTCGTTCCTGTTGCCATTCCACCCAAGTATGTCTCAGCTGTGATAGTGCTCCCGCTGACGGTAACCTTAAACGTAAACAAAGTTGTTCCCGAAGATGCGATTTTTAGCGTAACCGTCTCGCCATTTTGCGTTGGATTACCTGAATAACTGAGGATTCCCTTTGCATAGTCAGTACCGTTGGAATGACCTTCTGCCGTGCCGTCAGAATAGAAAACGAAATAATTAGCCGATTTGTCGCTCTGCACATAGGTACAAACAGTTCCTCCGCCGCTTTCACCACCGCCACCAGCATCATTGCTACACGCAAGAATCACGCTCGCGAAAAACACTGTGGCAAAAAATGCCACGCACATTGCACCAAACTTTTTCATAAAACAGCCTCCTCGATTTTACATACTACAATTCACCATCTATAAGATTGTACAATTAAAGTATACAATCACTTAGATGTTAAATCAAGGGTAAAAACATCTTACAGTTTGTATATGCTATCTGATACTTTTGGCGATTTACTTCGCACTTTTAGAAATCAGAGAGGGTTATCCGCGCGGGAAATGAGTCTTGCGCTCGGGCAAAATGTCAATTACATCAATCTCATAGAAAACGGAAAACGCCTTCCGTCCATGCAGGGATTTTTTTCAATCTGTGAATACATGCAGATAAGCCCCGCTGAATTCTTTTCAGCAGGATTATCGAAATCAGAGATAGCAGATAGGAATCTGTATGAATCACTTACAAAGTTGACGACCAAGCAAAAACAGATTCTCGTTGATTTTATCAAGGAATTTTCCGACATGCATTAAGCAATGCTGTTTTTTCTGCCAAAGACTTTGCGGGAATAGACGGCATGGACAATGGTCATCAGAATGCCGCAGAGACACCAGCCCACTGGGTATGCCAGCGAAACGGGAATAAAACTTGCCGTGATGTGAGTGGTAACAAAAAGGTATATCTGACGGAAGACAACAAAAGAAGACAGCATGACTACTGTAGGCGCAAGGGCGTTTCCCAGCCCCCGCAATACGCCGCCATACACCTGATTCAGTGCGCGAAAGACATAGAAAGGTGCGCCCACCCGCAGGAAAAAAGTGCCGTAGTACAATACCCTCTCGTCGCGGTTGAACATGCCGATGATTTGGGCGGGAAAAAGTTCAAAAACCAGCATGAGGACTGCCACCCAGATGAAGGCGAGGCGCATTGACGTGGCGGAACCTTTTTTTACGCGGACAAAATCATGGGCCCCATAGTTCTGTCCCACAAAGGTTGTAGCGGAAAGGGAAATACTCTGGATGGGCATAAGGGAAATCTGGTCGATTTTGTTAAAACATGACCAGCCCGCCATACAGGCCGCGCCAAAACGGTTGATGTAGCCCTGCACGAACACATTGGAAAAGGCGGTTATGGCCATCTGAAAGCCGCCGGGAAGACCGATTTTAAGCACCCGTTTGAGCATATCGCCATGGATGCGCAGCTCGCGGACTTTCAACTGGAAGATTTCCTTGCTGCGCATCATCACAAAAAGCACCAGCAGCATGGCGACAATTTGCGAAAGCACCGTTGCATACGCAGCCCCCGCAATCCCCTGCCCTAAGACCACGACAAATACAAAGTCAAGAATCACATTCAGTATGGAAGAAATCACCAGAAAATAGAGGGGCCGTGTGGAATCTCCCAATGCACGGAGAACGCCCGCACCCACATTGTAAACCATAAAAAAGAGACTGCCTGAAAAGAAAATCTGCAGGTACTGGTTTGCCATGTCAAAGACATCGGCGGGCGTATTCATCAGGTGAAGGATACCGGGTGCAAAGAAGCGGCCTAAAAGCGTGGCGATTATGCCCGCTATAAAACTGCCCGCCATAAGGGTATGAATGGTGCGTCTTACGTTTTCACTGTCGTGAGCACCAAAAAATTGGGAAATCACCACCGTGCCACCCGCCGCCAAACCTACAAAAAATCCCAGTACGGAATTGATAAGCGAACCAGTTGAACCAATCGCCGCCAGCGCTTCCTTCCCCACATAGTTTCCCACGATGATGCAGTCCACCGTGTTGTAAAGTTGCTGCAGCAAATTGCCCGCAATTAGAGGCAGGGCAAATTTGAGAATCAGCGGGTGGATTGCACCTGTAGTCATGTCGGTGACGGATTTTTTGGCGAGTGGCATGAATTATTTGCACAACTCCTCAAAGGCGGCCACTTCCCTGGCGTACATGTCTATACCGCTCTTCCAGAATGCAGGACTTGTAATGTCAAAGCCCGCTTTTTTGCACAGGTCTTCGCAAGACAGACTGCCAGTATCGGAAAGAAGTTCGGCATAGGTTTTGGCAAAAGAAGCTCCTTCCTTTTGATAGCGAGCGTACAAGCCGGCGGCAAAAAGCTGACCAAAGGCATAGGGGAAGTTGTAGAAGTCCAGTTCAGTGCTGTAGTAATGGGATTTTACCGCCCACATGTATTCGTGGCGTTCACTTCCCAAACCTGCTCCATAGGATTTTTCCTGGGCTTCGCGCATCAGGCGGCAAAAGTCTGCGGAGGAAAGTTCGCTTGTGGCACGCTGGTCAAAGAGACTGCGCTCAAAATAAAAGCGGCACAAAATGTCCACGAGTACCTGGCTGGTGTCCTGCAAGTCCAAATCCAGAATCTGTAGTTTTTCTGCACCAGTAGCCTGTAAAATCATATCCTGCTTGACGATGGTTTCTGCAAAGGTGGAGGCCGTTTCTGCCAGCGTCATGGGATAGCTAAAGAAGGCAGCGGGCTTTCCTTTCAGGCAACTAAAATGATAGGCATGCCCCAGTTCATGGGCGAGGGTGATGATGTCACTGAATGTGCCGGTAAAATTAGAAAGTATGCGGCTCTGGTGGCCAAGGGCAAAATCTTCGTCATAAGCACCGCCCACTTTGCCGGGGCGCACCTGAGCATCAATCCAATTGGAATCAAAAGCCTTGCGGGCAAAGTCACCCATGGCACTACTGAATGAATTGTAACGGGCAATAATGTAGTCTCTGGCTTCGGCGAATGTCCATGTTCTTGAAAGAAGGGACTGACGAGACCCATCAGACAAAGGCTTGTTGCTGGGGTCATCCGCATTCATAGGAGCAAATAAATCGTAAAAGGCAAGGCCGGCGTCTTTTCCGCTCGTGCCCGCCACTTTGCTGGCCGTTAAGTTGTGTCTGCGAAGGTAGCCAGCCTTTGCCGTAAAATACCGCCGCCACAGAGGAAGGCTTTCTTCTATGGCAGTGATAAGCGCATCCAAAGTCTTCCTGCTCATGCGGCTGGAAGCAAGGGCACGGTCTATGGCTTGGTTCCAGTGGCGGTGCTTGTTCAGCGCAAGGGTTTCGCCTTTGAGATTGTTCAGTGCGGCGGCAATGGCGATTTCGTTCTGGCGGAGCAAGGCAAGTTCTTTTTCGTAGGAAGACTTGCGCACTTTTGCATCAGCTGAGTAGGCATCGTTTCTGAGTTCGTTGAAAGTCTTTCCTGTCTCAGCGTCTTTTGCGTTACTGATAATCTGCTCATGCAAGCGTCCCCATGCGTTGCCTCCCGTTCGCTGAAGTTCGCCCGCAAGATGCTCTTCTGCATTGCTCATTTGATGGGCCGTTTCGTCAATCGCCTCCTGCAAGAGAAATTTGTATGAGGCATACTGAGGATAACGGTCATAAAACTCATCCAGATGCTTGGCATGGGAAAGCAAAATTGACTTGAAGATTAAGTCCAACTGCTGAATGCGCAATCCCATTTCCTCAATGCGGGAAATATTGTTCAGGTAGTCGGTATTGGTAGTGTCTACGGAATAAATGACATAGGCGTAGGCATTGAGGGTTCCGGCAAGCGCATCCACTTTGTTTTCTGCTTCCAGATAGGCGGCAAGCCATGCAGGAAAGTCAAAATTGTCATTGTGGTTTTTGGTGAAGTCTTTTGCCGTGTCCAAAAGGTTTTCCAGTGTGTCCATGCCGGAAGCGTAATCAGTAAGTGCCTGCTTGTATTCCGGTGAATTTATTGAAGTAAAAATGCTGTCCAAATTCCAGCGGGGGATTGTTCTTGTGTCCATACGTATAATATATAGAAAATAGACCGAATCGGAAATAGTTTTAAGGGCGTTACGGGGCTGAAAAGCGGATGGCTGCCCCGTTAGAAAGGGGTAGGTGAGCAACGCAGTGCGAACTAGGGGAAAGGCTTTTCCCCCTCCGTAGACAGCGGGTTTTCTACCGTGGTATACTTTTTGCATGAAAAGCCGATTTTTTCTTGTGTTGACGATGGGTCTGCTCTTTTGTGCCTGTAATCGAAAAGCACTGAATGAGGAAGAAATTTTTGAGCGGCGGGCAGAATCTGAGCGCGTGTATCAGACCGGCTACACCCTGATGATTGAACGTCATTATGAAAAGGCCAAAGATTCCTTTGAAAAGGCAATTTCTTTGGACAAGTCCAATGCAGAAGCCTGGTATGGTTTGAGTACGACGCTGATTGAACTGGGAAAATACAGCAAAGCCGTGGACGCAGCCCTACAGGCGGCTGAAAAATATGAAAATGCCACCCTCTATGATGACAAAATTGCTTTTAGAAACGATGCCCTAGTACAGGCAGGCGAGGCTTACTTGTGGAACAAGAAGAAAAAAGAGGCCATGGCTCAGTTTCAGTCTGTCTATGATTTAGACCCTGAAAACGGGGACGTACTGATGAATATTGTGGCGACCTACATTCGCTGTGAATATGCAGATGAAGCCCTGATGTTCTGCGAAAAAAACACGGCGACCTATGGAGAAAATCTGAGGGCGGTAACGCTCCTGCAGGAAATGCTTCGTATGCTCCAAGAGGAAAAAGACGGTGTGCGGGAAGCAACGGAATGACCCCTCCACTCACCCAATGACTAGAGCTCCAGCCGAGTCCACCAGGCTTTGAATAAATCTACCCATACTTCACATTCCGGCTCAATTGCGCTGCCGTCGGGCTTGGATGTTTCCGCAGTGGCAAGCCCCAGACCATGCTTTCCGTGAGTAAAAAGATGGTAGGCAAAGGGCAGCCCCGCTTTCCGCAAGGCATTGGCAAAAAGCAGGGAATTTTCTGCAGGAACGGACTGATCTGCCAGCGTATGCCAGAGGAAAGTAGGCGGAAAGTCTGGAGAAACATGTTTTTCAAGGCTCACGTCTGCGCGGGAATATTTTTTGCTGGATCCCAGTACCAGACTTATTGATTTTTTGTGGCAGAATTGTTCGTCCGCAGTGATGACGGGATAGCTTAAAATAAGGGCATTGGGCTTAAAGGATTCGGGCGCATAGGGAAGATAGGATGCAAACAAATCAGTATTCCAGTAGCAGCCCAGCGTAGCGCACAGGTGACCGCCCGCGCTGAATCCGCAACAGATGATTTTGTCTGCGTCTACATGCCATTCGGCGGCGTGGCTTCGCGCATAGTGCACGGCTTCTGCAAGGTCACAGGCAGCGGCAGGAAATTCCATGGGTGCCAGGCTGTAGGACAAAATAGCCGCCTGAAAGTACATGGCATTAAAGCGAATGGCAACCGCCTCCGCCTCACGGGCAGAAAGATGGTCGTAGCCGCCACCCGGGCAGATGATGACAAGCGGACGCTTACGATTAGGGTCAAGGGTCTCGTAATTTTCCAGAAGATATGCTGTGAGGCTGGGTTTTTGGTCAGCGTTTGCAAGTTTGCCACTATAGTGTACGGGAAGAAAAACAGTCTCGTGTGTCATGCATGCCTCTTTTAAAGCAGAAGATTCGTGCTTTTATCCTAAGATACTTAAGGGAACCTCTAAAAATTGCCAATTTTTAGAGGTTCCCTCAATTTATTCTTATAAAAATATACCACAATCCGCAGTTCTGTGATATACTGTTTAAAGGCAAAGTTGTCTCTAAAAACCGAAGTTTTTAGAGACTCCCTAAAAAGAAAAACGGCCACGTAAAGGAGGAAAAACGTGACCATTTCTTACAAAACTTTTTATTTCTTGCTGCTTGTATGGAAATATAAAGTATTCTTAAAAAGAAGTCAATAGATTTTCGTGGAAAACGTTGAAAATAATAGAGTTTTACCCGAAAATAATTGAAAACGGTGACATAATTTGCAAGGAGTTGTAAAAGCATGAGAAAGATTGGCATTATTGGCGCAATGGAAGCAGAAGTTGCCTTACTGAAGAAACTGGCAAAACAAAATGGCCGCGTTAAAGAAAAGGTTTCCGGTGGGCTGATTTTTGTCGAGGGTAAAATCGACGGAATTCCAGTCGTCATCGTCAGGAGCGGCGTTGGCAAGGTAAATGCGGCATTGTGTGCTCAGCGTCTGATTTTGCAGTTCCACGTAACTCATGTCATCAACACGGGTATTGCAGGTGCAATCAAGAGTGGTCTGAAAGTATTTGACTTTGTGGTTTCCTCCGATGCTGTGTACCACGATATGGACGCAACTCAGTGGGGCTACAAACCCATGGAAATTCCCCAGATGAACAGAATCTCCTTCCCTGCGGACGAAGCACTGATGCAAGCTGCAATGGCTGCTTTTACCGATGCGGACAACGAAGACTTCTTCACTGGCCATCGCGTTATCACCGGACGCATTGCCAGCGGCGACCAGTTTGTTTCAAAAGAGGAACTTAAAAAACACATCATTGAAGTCTGCGATCCTGCCTGTGTAGAAATGGAAGGTGCGGCTGTTGCTCATGCCTGTTTTGTAAGCGGCATTCCCTATTTGATTCTGCGCTGTATCAGCGACATGGCAGACGACACAAAAGAAACGACTGACCTTTTCAATGAAAGTGCGGCCGCAGATTTGAGTGCAAGAATGGTGGAAACCCTGCTCAAAAACCTCTAAGCCTATTGCAAAGAAGTGCCGTCTGCTTGACCTGCATAGGCCTCCAGTTTCTGGCTGAAACTTCTGTAAAGCGTAAGCAGTTCGGCGGTTTTTTCGCGCATTATATCCAGATTTTTATCAGCCGCGGCTTTTTCCAAGTCTGCGGCTTTTTTTGACAGTTCCAGCGCACCGATGAGCCGGGCAGTACTTTTAAGCGAATGCACTTTGATACGGTAGGAATCCAAGTCTTCCTGCTCCAAAGCCGCTTCAATTGCACCTGCATTCTCATCAATTCCCTGATGCACCATGCCAAGCATTTCCAAAAACAAATCCAGTTCGCCACAATTCTGTAGCCCGGTCTGGGAATCAATGCCTTCTATTTGGGGAAGTTCTTGTACCTCTTGTGTCTCTTGTGCCTCTTGTGCCTTAACTGCTTCTGTTTCAGCAGAAAGGAAGTCACCACCTGCCTCCGATTTTTCAATATATTCGGGCGGCAGATAGCGGATGATGGTTTCTTCCAGTTTTTCCGGATTGACTGGCTTGGAAAGATAATCGGAAAATCCTGCGGACAGATACATCTCCCGTGCGCCGCTCACCACATTTGCCGTAAGTACAATACAAGGCTTTTTAAGACACTTGTTGTCAGAAAGCACCTGCATGGCCTGCAGCGTTTCTATGCCGTCCAAGTCGGGCATACGGTGGTCAATAAAGAGAATGTCGTAAACGTTTTCCTGTACTTTTTTCAGGGCTGCTTTTCCGCTGGTAACGGCATCAATTTGAATTTTTGTGTGCTTGAGCAGGCCTTTTATTACTTCAAGATTTATGGGCGTGTCATCTACCAGAAGGATATGGGCGCGGGGAGCAATGAGTTTTTCCGTGTACTTTTCTATGAACTGCACGTGCTTTCTATATGCTTCCATAATGTCGCCAACTGGCTCTACATCGGTTACATCCTGCCATATGACAAAAGAAAAGGTAGAGCCCTTGCCGTATTCACTTTCCACATCCAGTTTGCTGTTCATAAGGGCAAGGGTGCGCTGAACGATGTTGAGTCCGAGGCCTGTTCCCTCAATCGTTCTGTTCCGTTTTTCATCTATCCGCTCAAAGGGATGGAAGAGTTTTTCCACGTCTTCCTTTTTAATGCCGATGCCTGTATCTTCCACACTGACAAAGAGCCATATGCCTGGCTTTCCCTGAGGACTGCTATCCATTGTGTAGTCCATGCGGAAGACAACTTTTCCCTGCATGGTGTATTTAATGGCATTTGTCAGCAGATTCAAAATACACTGCTTGATGCGGATACTGTCTCCCACCAGCATTTTTGGCAGACTGGGATTGATATGCAGTTCCAAAAACAAATCTTTTTTCCGTGCCCGTTCCGAAGCCATGGCGACCAAATCCACCAGAATCGTAGATATGTCATAGGTTTCTGGCAGCAAGTCCATCTTTCCGGATTCAATTTTAGAAAAGTCAAGCACATCGTTTACAATACTCAGCAGAGAATTTCCAGCCTGCTTGATATTCATGGCGTACTGGTGAATTTCACTGTTTTCAGTTTCCCGCAGAATCATTTCATCCATACCCAAAACTGCATTGATAGGCGTTCGGATTTCGTGACTCATGTTTGCAAGGAAGTCGCTTTTTGCTTTGGACGCACTCAGAGCATTTTCCTTGGCCTGACGTTCACTCTTTGCCTGTTCGCGGATGAACAAAATATATTCCTGCAACTGAACCGACATCTTTCTGATACTGTCTGCCAAAACGCCCAGTTCATTTTTTGACTGATAGACAATGGGAATGCTCAGTTCCCCCCTGGCAAGCCGATATGACGCTTCCGTAAGTTCAGAAACTGGAGACAGAATCTTTTTGTAAATATGCAGAATAATCAGGCAAGAAAAGAGCAGAAGCACTAAAAATGCCGCCGCCAGTTTAAGCAGAAGACGATACTGGGGGATAAGGAACTCTGCCTCAGGAACAAAGACTATCAGCGTCATGCCATTACGGATGGGAACAGAAACACCAAAGTGCTGGGCCTCATTCCACCAGAAGCGGTAGAGCGATTTGCCTGAATCATTCATCAGCACTCTGATAGAATGCATGGCGTTGCTTGCCTCGGCAGATTGATATCCCACATGATAATCCGTAGCGTATACCAGCGTTTGTTCAGAACTCATCAGCAATGCACCGCCACCCTCGATGGAAATAATATCCGCAATGCCTTTCAGCGTTGCCATGCTTACGTCCATGCCCACAACGCCCAACAACTTGCCGTCAATGTAGATAGGCGCAACATGAGAAACCATGCTTACGTTCAGGTTTTGGTTTGCATAGGGTTCTGTCCACACGGCACTGCCTTTCCAAACAGGTGTATAAAACCAGCAGACATGATTTGTATCAGAGGGTGAATAGAGATTCAAATTAGTAGGGCGCACGCTGATGTAGCCAGTCCTTTTGTTTCCAGTTACCAGCACGCCCATTGAACCGCCATAGGTTTCTGGCTCCAGACGAAAATATGCAGATACAACTTCAGAAGTCATTAGTGCGGCATCAATAAGACGCTTGGACATATTTTCCATGTATGCCTGCTCATATTTTTTGTCCATGCGGAGGCGTTCAAAATCAAGAGAATTTAAAATGTAATTCTTCATTACGTCTACGGAACGTTCCACAGATTCCAGTGCATTGTTGTACTCTGCAGATTTTTGCGAGGAAATCACGGTGAGGGCGGTTACAAGTTCATTAAATACTGTCTGGCGGTGCGTATAAAAACCGATTCCCGCACTAAGCAAAAAAACAATCAGCAGGGAACCTAAAAGAATAAAGGCCAACTCTGCGCGGATTGAGCGAACACTTATCCGAATTTTTCCCTTTTTGCTTTTCATCAGTTTTTGCGAACCTCGTTGCCACCTGACTCTTTGGCCGCATAGCACAATTGCACTGCCCGATAATAATTCGTCTTGATTCTGTCAGAAAGATTGATTTCCGCAATGCCGACCGACAGCGTAACATGCAGTTGCTCTTTTGTTAGTCTACAGATATCCTTAAAAATATGTTCTGCCTTTTGCACGGGAATTTCCAACAGGACGACAAACTCATCCCCACCCCAGCGCAGCAACATGCCCTGTTCCTGTATGAAATCCTTGACTATTGACGTAAGGTGCTGCAAAACCTTGTCGCCATCCTGACGGTCATTGACAAACCTGAAGTTGTCCACATCAAAGACCGCCATGGACATGTAGCGGGTTGTATTGAATACTCCCAGTTCTCCATAGGCTTCCTGAAAATAATTGCGGTTGGGAAGCCCCGTAAGCCTATCCACAGACTTTTCTACCTGCGTGTTCTGCAGTTCAGTCTGACGCATAAAATGGGTTATAATCATAAAAAGCAGGACTATCACCAGACAAAAGCCCACAAGCCCTGCCCACAATGAAATGGTAAACCCCTCTTCAATGTTATTGCCCTGCACCACCAGATACCACTCCAGCGGCTCCATGTAGCGGCACATACGGTAGCCCCTCACACCACGCTTTCTATAGGTAAATTCATCTGCATTAGGCTGATCCAAAATGGCTTCTACAATGTAGGCATTTTCTATGTTCATGGAATTGGAATCTACCTGCACAAGCCCTTCCGGGTCAATCAGATTGATTTTTACGCGGTACATAGACTCAAAGGTGTCCACCAGTTTCTGCAGTTCGCTCATAAAAAGTCCAACGCCGCACACACCAAGCAGATGCCCCTCGTTATCTTCTATACGGACATTTACAAAAACCGTCCACTGATAGCCGTTTTCCTGATCACGGTCAGTGTCCAAATCATACTTTTTACCGCTTTCCAAAAACAGCGTATACCAAATGTCATAGGGACTGGTCTGAGGATTGACGACCTTGCCGATGCCTTTTGGCGTATAATAGCGGTGCGTTTGTTCAGAGATAACATATGCGGAAAGATAGCCCATTTTATCCCGCAGTTGAGACAGGTATTCGGAAAAAATTGCCTCCACTTTGTCCTGAGTATATGAGGTCTCTTCCAGCAAGAGATTTTGCAGCAGCTGGTCAGCCGCCATGGTTTTGGAAATAGTAATCGGCTCGTAGACTTCCTTTGCGATAGTGTCATAAATATGCGCTGCTATCAGATGACTGGTTTCTACCTCCTGTTTTTTTTCCTTGCTGGAAAAAAGCGTTAGAATACCAACCGTTGAAAAAATCGCCATAACGATAAAAAAACATGCCGTAAGTTTTACTCTTTCCATATCATTCATTTTAGTACGCTTCCTATAATTTTTCCACTATTTTTTTTGCGCATATCATGGTTAGTTGCCTTGGCTATTTGACCTTTCCATGCGAAATGAATATAATCTGTACTCATGGATGAACTGAAACAGCAGATAAAAGAAGTGATTGTCAATGCTTTGGAACTGGAAGACATCAAACCGGAAAACATTGTGGATGATGAAGCGATTTTTGGTTCAGGATTGGGTTTGGACTCCATTGACGCTTTGGAACTGGGTGTTGCGCTCAAAAAGAAATTTGGTGTAAAATTTAATGCTGAAAGTGCAGACAACAAAAAACATTTTGCATCTGTAAACGCGCTGGCTGAATTTATCGCAAAAGAAAAAGGTATCGCATAATGGCAATGAATAGAGACGAACTGTTTACCAAACTCAAGGAAGTGCTGGTAAGTGATTTTGACATAGACGAGGGCGACGTAACGCTTGACGCAAATATTGTAACTGATTTGGACTTGGATTCAATTGATGCGGTGGAAATGATTGTAAAGATGAAGCCCTACCTGAATGCAAAAATCGAGCCAGAAGCCTTCAAATCCGTGCGTACCCTCGGTGATGTAGTGAACGTACTTGAACCGCTGACAAAATAACGGTTTCCACTACTGCATCCATGACGCAAAGATGTAATGTTTAAGCCAGTTTTCTATATCCTATCCGCGCTCTATCCGATTCTTGTCTTCACTTGTCTGGTGGTACTCAAGGTGCCGGTGCGGATTTTTTCTTTGTTTGTCATAGTAATCGCCGCCGCCTATTTTCTGACGGCAACGCAGGACAAGGACAAAAAAAAGACTGCACGGCTTTTGATTTCTTCCGGGCTTTTACTGACCGCAGGAATTATCTGCCTGGTGACGGGAAGCACGATTTTCTTAAAATGCTATCCTGTTGTCATCAGTGCCATCTTTCTCGGAGTCTTTGGCTATACACTTTTTTCCCGCCCTACGATGATTTTCCGCTTTGCCACGATGATGGACAAATCAATCCGTGGCTCACTGGCAGAAAAACGTGTGGAAGCCTACTGCAATAAAGTGACCCTTATCTGGTGCGTCTTCTTCATATTGAATGGAACGGTAGCCCTGCTGACCGTCTTTACAAAAAGTGATATACTCTGGTCAGTCTATAACGGTGGCATTTCCTATGTGCTTATGGGAATGCTTTTTGCCGGCGAATTTATTGTCAGAAAGGTGGTAAACGCAAAAATGCCAAAGTCAGTACCAATTTCCCAATTCAATGCAAAATCACGCTCCATGGATACGGTGCTCTGCTACGAGCGCAAATGGACGGACGCAACTTACCTTACCTGGGGAGATTTTTTACGCGACAGTGCCAAAATGCGGGCCTTCATCAAAAGCCATGACGACAGCCAAAAGTGGATTCTCCACTGCGATGACTACTGGTATTTTCTGTCGGCTTTTGTAGCCCTGCTTCAGTGCGGAAAGGAAATTCTTTTGACTGCAAATGTTTCCCCTTCATTCATCGCAGAAATCCGCAGCGAGCCAACCATCCGCTTTTTGACCGACATTCCTGACACGCCCGACACGGATTTTGTTCCTCAGATTCTAAAAGACAGCCCAGAACCCACCGAAGCCGAAAAAATGACCACGCCGCAGATTGTCGCGGACGACAGCAGGATTATGATGTACACTTCAGGCTCAACTGGTCATCCCAAGGCAGTACACCAGCGGCTTACCGAGTTTGAAATGGACAATGCATTCGTCCTCAGCAAATGGGGCGAAGAATTTTTGAGCCGCAAACTCTGTGCCACCGTAAGCCAGCACCACATCTACGGGCTCTTGTTCACGATTATGCTGCCTTTTACCATTGCGCTTCCTATCCGCAGAAAGAGGATTGAACTTCCCGAAGAATTTGAACTTTTAGACGATGAAAACTACATGATTATCGCCGTTCCTGCCTTCCTCAAAAGAACCTGTGCCGAATATGCACATGAAAAACTGCCCCTCAAAAACCCCTGGATTTTTACCAGCGGCGGAGTCCTTACGCCCGAAGTGGCAAAAGACACTGACAGCGTATTTGGCTTTTGGCCCATGGAAGTGTATGGCTCTACGGAAACCAGCGGTATTGCCTACCGCCAGAGCAAAAACGGCTTGGAATGGACACCCTTTGACAATGCAAAAATCTGGAAGAATGAGGACGGATGCCTTGTCATCATTTCGCCCTACATCAAGGATCCGGCAGGATTTGCCACAGGTGACTTGGTGGAGATTCACAAAGACGGTCGCTTTTTGCTCAAAGGTCGTGCAGACAGCATCGTAAAAATTGAGGAAAAACGCATTTCCCTTACCGAAGTAGAAAACCGTCTCCTGCAGTCTGGGCTGGTGCAGGATGTATGCGTCGTTCCCATGAGCGACCGCCGCCAGTATCTTGCCGCCGCCCTGGTATTGAATGCCCAAGGAAAAGCCAAATTTGCTGACAGCGAAAAATACTTGATTAACCGCTACTTCCACGACTATCTGATGCAATTTTTTGAAAATGTCGTCCTGCCAAAAAAATGGCGCTATCTGGAGGCAATTCCCATGGACGTGCAGGGAAAGAAAAAGAAGCCTGAAATTCAAGCCCTCTTTGCACCCAAAAATCCCCATGGCATTCCCGCAGAAACCGTCATGTACAAGAAAGACAATGCCGTGGATTTGGAAGTAACGATTCCCGCCACCAGCGACTATTTTGACGGACACTTTCCCGACTTCAAACTGCTTCCCGCCGTAGCACAGGTGGATTTGATTGCCCTCTTTGCCCAGCGGTATTTTGGGCTTTCCCGCAGTATTCCCGAAATCAAACGCTGTAAATTCACCGAAAAAATTCTGCCGGATACAAAGGTGGTCTTTCATCTTTCATACGATGAGGCAAAAAACAGTCTGGCTTTCAAACTACAGGACTTTAGCGCACAAGTCACCTATTCCAGCGGAACTTACACGGCCTCAAAAGAATAAACCTCCACCCGAACAGGGCAAACGCATTATACATATCGTGCTTGCATATCGGCTGGACAAATGAAAAGTAGTTGCAGCAAAAAGGCTACCGTTGCAGCGTGTCAAGCAATCCCCGCGGTTGAGCGTAATAGGTATTGGACTCGCTTACGCTCGCCCCGCTCAAAGCGGTCTTGTTGCCCCGCTTTCACTATAGCCTTTTTGCTGAATTTTCTCCCTTCCTCCAGCCGATACACATGGCAAACGCATACAAAAGCGTTTGCCATGCAGACAAAAAGGGCAGACAAGCAAAAGAATTGTACAAAAACAGACGGGAGAC
>FLNX01003166.1_pt1 | contig 17212 bp, 16 predicted proteins | sample 1140341 | NCBI WGS metagenome assembly FLNX01 (sample SAMEA3878208, study PRJEB12797) | bioreactor metagenome | biome: Moose rumen | place: Sweden | collected 2011-10
ATTAATAAGTATAGGCATATGGCAAGAAAATTCGCCGAACATACTGGTCTCGACCTGACGAAGACCAACAACGAAGTGCTCGAAATGTGGAACCGAACAGATGTGTTCCACCGCTCGATAACTGAACGGGAGGGGCATCCTCAGTTCGTATTCTACGAGGGACCTCCCTCGGCCAACGGTCATCCGGGTATTCACCACGTGCTGGGACGCGCCCTGAAAGATGCCTTCAACCGCTATAAGACGATGAAGGGCTTCCAGGTGAAGCGCAAAGCTGGATGGGACACCCACGGACTGCCCGTGGAACTGAGCGTGGAGAAGCAGGAGGGCATCACCAAGGCCGACATCGTGGAGAACGAGGAGGCAAAGCGTGAGCGCGAGGCGCAGGGCAAGAAGGCCATCACCATCGTGGACTATAACAAGAAATGCCGCGAGAATGTGATGATGTACACCAGCGAATGGCGCGAGCTGACCGAGAAACTGGGCTTCTTCGTTGACCTCGACAACCCCTATATCACCTATGACAATAAGTATATCGAGACGCTCTGGTATCTCCTGAAGCAGCTCTACCAGAAGGGGCTGCTCTATAAGGGCTACACCATTCAGCCCTATTCGCCAGCCGCAGGCACAGGCCTATCGAGCCATGAGCTGAACCAGCCCGGATGTTATCGCGACGTGAAAGACACCACCGTGACGGCTCAGTTCCGCATCGTTGACCCGCGTCCGGAGATGACAGGGTGGGGCACTCCCGTGTTCCTCGCCTGGACAACAACGCCCTGGACGTTACCTTCGAACACTGCCCTCTGCGTGGGGCCGCGCATCGACTATGTTTGCCTGCAGACCTTCAACCCCTATAATGGCGAGAAGATCTCGGCCGTGATGGCCGCCGCCTTGGTGGACAGCTATCTGAAACCCGAAGGAGAGTTTGCCTCGATGGACGAATACAAGCCCGGCGACAAGGTGATTCCTTATCGCGTGGTGGGTCAGTATAAGGGTAGCGACCTCGTGGGCATGCACTACGGCCAGCTGATGCCTTGGGTAAAGCCCTGCGAGAAGCTGCAAGAGGGTGCTGCTCAATGGATTACGGAATATGCTGAAAGTCATGCTGAAAGGATATTCTCCGTGGGTAACGACCGCTTTGTGGAGATGGAGGAACGCGCCTTCCGTGTGATTCCCGGCGACTATGTGACCATCGACGATGGTACGGGTATCGTACACATCGCCCCCACCTTCGGTGCCGACGACGCCAAGGTGGCCAAGGATGCCGGCGTACCCTCACTCTTCATTATTAATAAGGGTGGCGAAACGCGCCCGATGGTAGACCTGCAAGGCAAGTACTACGTGATGGACGAACTGGCCGACGACTTCGTGAAGGCTTGTGTCAACGTTGAGAACTACAGCCATCATTCAGGCGACTACGTGAAGAACGCTTACGACCCGAAGTTCAACGTGAACGGCTACGACGAGAAGGCCGCCCAGAAGGCTGAAGACCTGAACATCGTAATCTGTATGGAGATGAAGCAGGAGGGCTCGGCCTACAAGATTGAGAAGCACGTGCACAACTATCCCCATTGCTGGCGTACCGACAAGCCCGTGCTCTACTATCCGCTCGACTCGTGGTTCATCCGCTCTACGGCTTGTAAGGAGCGCATGGTGGAACTCAACAAGACCATCAACTGGAAACCTGAATCGACTGGTACAGGTCGTTTTGGCAACTGGTTGGAGAACCTGAACGACTGGAACCTCTCGCGCTCGCGCTTCTGGGGAACACCGCTCCCCATCTGGCGCAACAAGGACACACGCGAAGAGCTTTGCATCGGTTCGGTGGAAGAGCTCTACAACGAGATAGAGAAGAGCGTGAAGGCCGGATTGATGGCCAAGAACCCGCTCAAGGAACAGGGCTTCGTGCCGGGAGATATGTCGAAGGAGAATTACGATCGCATCGACCTGCACCGTCCGTATGTTGACGATATCGTGCTGGTGAGCGAGAGCGGCAAGCCGCTACATCGCGAGAGCGACCTCATCGACGTGTGGTTCGACTCGGGTGCCATGCCATACGCACAGGCTCACTATCCCTTCGAGAACCGCGAGGTCATCGAATCTGGCGAGGCTTTCCCCGCCGACTTCATCAACGAGGGCGTAGACCAGACGCGCGGCTGGTTCTTCACGCTTCATGCCATCGGCACGATGTGCTTCGACAGCGTGGCCTTCAAGAACGTGATTTCCACGGGTCTGGTGCTCGATGCCAAGGGCATCAAGATGTCGAAGCGTTTGGGCAACGTGGTCAATCCGTTCCATGAGATTGAGCGCAACGGTGCTGATGCCGTGCGCTTCTATATGCTTACCAATACCCAGCCGTGGGATAACCTGAAGTACGACCCGGCAGGCGTGGATGAGGTACGCCGCAAGTTCTTCGGCACCTTATATAATACGTATGGCTTCTTCTCGCTCTATGCCAATGTGGATGGTTTCGATCCCGAAGTACATCAGGCAAAAGGCGAACGGCCCGAGATCGACCGCTGGATTCTCTCGTGTCTGAACTCGCTCATCAAGGGTGTGGATGCTGCTTTGGCCGACTATGAACCGACGCGTGCTGGACGACTGATCGACGCTTTCGTCAACGACGACCTCAGCAACTGGTATGTTCGTCTGAACCGTAAACGCTTCTGGGGCAAGGATATGAGCGACGACAAGGCAAGCGCCTATCAGACTCTCTACACCAGCCTGATGACCGTGGCTAAGCTTCTGGCTCCCTTCGCTCCCTTCTATGCCGACCAGCTCTACAAGGATTTGGGAGGTGAGCTCGATAGCGTTCATCTCGATATATTCCCTGTGGTCGACGAGGCTGCCATCGACACCGACCTTGAGGCTCGTATGCAGATGGCCCAGAAGATCACGTCGATGGTGCTGGCTCTGCGCCGCAAGGTGAACATCAAGGTGCGCCAACCGCTGAAGAGCATCATGATTCCTGCCGTAGACGACCAGCAGAAGAAGCATATCGAGGCCGTGAAAGACCTGATTATGAGCGAGGTGAACGTCAAGGAACTGAAGTTCGTGGAAGGCTCCGGCGTGCTGGTGAAGAAGGTGAAGTGCAACTTCCGCACGATGGGCAAGAAATTCGGCAAGCTGATGAAGGGTATCGCCGCCGAGATGACCGCCCTCTCGCAGGACCGCATCGCCACACTCGAAGAGCAGGGATTCCTGGAACTGACCGTCGAGGGCGAGGCCGTGAAGGTGGAAGCCGCCGACGTGGAGATTATCAGCGAGGATATTCCCGGATGGCTCGTGTCGAACGAGGGCAACCTGACCGTAGCTCTTGAGATAGAGCTGACCGACGAGCTCCGCCGTGAGGGTATGGCCCGCGAGCTAATCAACCGTATTCAGAACCTCAGAAAGGAGAATGGATTCGAGATCACCGACCGTGTGCGTGTGTTCCTCGGTGGGGCCAACGACTTCGTACAGGCTGCCGTCAGCGACTATGGCAAGGACATCGCCACATCGGTGCTGGCCGACCAGATTATCTTTGAGAGCAACGACGGACCCACCATCGATTTCGACGACTTCGAGATGAACATCAAGGTGGAGAAAGTATAAGAATTGTAAATCTGAAAATAAATAGCTTTATGTCTGAGAAAAAACGTTATAGCGACGAAGAACTCGAGGAGTTCAAAGCGATTATCGACGAAAAGCTGGCAACAGCCCGTCACGACTACAACGAGATGATGCGCCAGCTGATGAATCTCGACGGAAACGACGTAGACGACACTTCGCCCACCTACAAGGTGCTGGAGGAAGGAAGTGCCACCCAGAGCAAGGAGGACTTGATGCTCCAGGCCGGACGCCTGCAGAAGTTCATCCAGGGACTTGAGGGGGCGCTCGTGAGAATCCAGAACAAGACCTACGGTATCGACCGCATGACTGGCGAGCTGATCCCGAAGGGGCGTCTGCGGGCCGTACCCCATGCTACGCTGAGCGTGGAAAGCAAAATGCAGAAGAAACACTAATGCATGAGTAGTCGTGGGACTAAAGAACCAGAAGGAAGAAAACGTGGAGAAGATTCATAGCGAAGAAGTGCGGACTGGACGGTCGCACGACGGTCGTCTGGCCGGTATCATCGTGGTTGTATTGTTAATCATCGACCAGGTCATCAAGATCTCGGTGAAGACAAATATGCGATTGCACGAAAGCAAGGAAATCACATCGTGGTTCTATATCAACTTCGTGGAGAATAGCGGCATGGCCTTCGGACTGACGTTTATCAACAAATACGTGCTCAGCACGTTCCGCATTGTGGCGGTCGTCGTCATTTGCTGGTACATCATGCAACTGGTCAAGCGAAGTGCCTCTCGTGGCTACGTCGTCTGTCTGTCGATGATTATGGCCGGGGCTGCCGGAAACATTATCGATTGCATGTTCTACGGCATGATCTTCAGCGCGTCGCATTCGTTCGCTGTCTCCTATTTCGTGCCTTTTGGAACTGGCTATGCGCCTTTCCTCTTGGGCAAAGTGGTGGATATGTTCTATTTCCCACTCATCGAAACCACGTGGCCCGACTGGATGCCTCTTTGGGGTGGTCAGCCCTTCGTGTTCTTCAGCCCTGTGTTCAACTTCGCCGATGCTTGTGTATCTGTAGGTGTCATCCTCTTGCTGCTCTTCTATCGCAATGAGGTGAGCCATATCTTTGACGAGGGAAAGAAAAGAGAAAGAAAACATCGAAACTGAATCATGAGTAGTTTTTTGCGTAGTAACTGCCTCTTTTCGAGGAGTGAGGAGCTCCTCGCTCCCCGCTCCTCGATTTTACTCCTATTCCTCCTCCTCGTTTCTTGCAAGCCCACCGTCCCGCGCGACTACCTTCAGCCCGACCAGATGGCCGACATTCTTTTCGACTATCATCTGGCTGACGCTATGGCGCAGGAAGAAGAAGGTGACGGACGTGCTTACGACTCGCGACTTTATCGCTTGGCCGCCCTCAAGAAGCACGGGGTGACGGAAGCAGAATTCGATTCCTCGATGGTCTATTATACCCGCCATGCCGACTGGCTCCATAAGGTGTATCAGCAAGTGGCCGAACGAATGGAAAACGAGGCTACCGCGCTGGGTGCTACGGTTTCCGACCTGAACCGAATGGCTGGCGTAGAAGGCGAAGCACTCAATATCTGGCCAGGCGATATATCGCTGGTCATGATGCCCATAGCGCCTTATAACGTCGTGCAACATCGCGTTGAGGCCGATACGACCTTCCACGCGGGAGAGCGATTCACGCTGAGCTTCGATACTCAGTTTGTCTATCAGGAGGGTTCGCGCAACGGGGTCGCTCAGTTGGTGGTTCGTTTCAACAACGATAGTGTGGCCACCCGAGTGATGCACATGTCATCGAACGGCCATTTCGACTTGGAGATTCTCGACAAGGGAAAGCGCGGCGTCAGTACGGTTGAAGCTTTGTTCTATCTCGATTCGGGAAGAAGCGAAGCTCAGACTACCCTGAAACTGATGGTGGTGAACCACATCAAACTTCTGAAGGTGAAGATGGAGGAACCCAAGAAAGACTCTACACAGGTGGACAATGCGGCCAATATGCGAGGCGATAGTCTCCGTAATCGAACTGACTCTGCCTCTACTTCGGTCGTTCAGGATGATGATAGAAGGCCCACAGACCATCAACCACTTCCCGTTCCAGAGCGTAGGCCGGTTCCCATGAATGGTAAGCCTCTCGAACTCAATGGTCGTCCGCAAGACCTCCAAGTTAGATAATCAGGCAATGTCTGCTCGCAAAAATCCAGATAAGACCATCAGAATATGAAGTCAGAAGCCAAGCTTCGTCGTTTGGGTGTCCATCACGCTATCATCGATGGTCACGATTGTGGACAGAGTATTGTCGTCGTCAATCCTGATGGTACCGTAGCTGATGTTCATCCACTTACCCACGAGGAACCCTTCACCGAATGGATAGGTGGTACCATCACCATTGTTGATGGAATAATTCAATAGTTTTTCGACGAAAAAAACAATAATGGTTCTCATTCAGACTGGCACTTGGTGATCATACTATTGTTGACTTCCGTGTGAGCAGGACTACATTCTCGACGTGGGGGGTATGGGGGAACATGTCGACGGGCTGGATAACACGCAAGTCGTATGCATGGCAGAGCTCTTGCAGGTCGCGTGCTTGTGTGGCGGGGTTGCAGCTGACATAGACGATGCGCGCTGGAGCTGCGCGCAAGATGGTTTGCACCACGTCGGGATGCATACCGGCGCGGGGCGGGTCGGTGATGATGATGTCGGGCCTGCCGTGCTTCTGGAGGAACTCGTCGTTGAGGATGTCCTTCATGTCGCCTGCAAAGAAGAGCGTGTTGTCGATGCCGTTGACTTGTGAGTTCACCTTCGCGTCTTCGATGGCCTCCGGCACGTATTCAATACCGATGACCTGACGGGCCTGACGGGCCACGAAGTTGGCAATGGTGCCTGTGCCGGTGTAGAGGTCGTAGACGAGCCCCCCCCTCTTATCCCCCCCAAGGGGGGAGGATTCTAACAGGCTGGCACCAGAGCAAGGCGTATTTGGGGTCTCCCCCCCTTGTGAAGATTCTAACAGGCTGGCACCAGAGCAAGGCGCATTTGGGGTCTCCCCCCCTTGTGAAGATTCTAACAGGCTGGCACCAGAGCAAGGCGCATTTGGGGTCTCCCCCCCTTGTGAAGATTCTAACAGGCTGGCACCAGAGCAAGGCGCATTTGGGGCTTCCCCCCTTTGGGGGGATAAGAGGGGGGCTTCCATCAGTTCTCTCACAACGCTATACAGATGGTAGGCCTGTTCGGTATTAGTCTGGTAGAACGACTTCGGTCCAACCTTGAAGCGGAGGTCTTCCATCTGCTCGAAGATATGGTCGTTGCCCTTGAAGAGCCGGATTTCCTGATCGCCAATTGTATCGTTGCACTTTTGATTATCCAAATAGAGTAACGAACTGATTTGCGGGAACTTATCAGCTATATACTGAAGGAGTTCTTTTGCCTTAGTGGGACTCTCCTCATCATCGTAATGGAACTGGACGATCACCATCCATTCGCCTGTGTTGGAGTTGCGGATGATGACGTCGCGAAGCAATCCGGTTTGCTGGCGGAGGTCGAAGAATGAGATGTTATTCGCGAGTGCATAGTCTCGAATCTCGTTGCGAATCTCGTTGTGCAACGGGTGCATCAGGTGGCATTGCTCAATGGGCAGAATCTTGTCGAACGCCCCCGTGATGTGGAAGCCTAAGGCGTTGCGCTCAAACTCCCGTCCGCTGGCCACCTCTTCCTTGGTGAGCCAACGGCGGTTGGAAGCCCCGAAGTCGAGTTTGTTGCGATACTCGAAGAGTTGAACAGAGCCGAGGATGGGGCGGAATTCTGTTTGAGGAGTGAGATTTCCTTCTTCGCTTAACACTTCGTTGTTGGTTACGGCTTTTCCTGTTGGCGCTGTTTTACAATTCTCGCTCCTCGCTCCTCGCTCCTCGCTCCACGAAGAACACTCCTCGCTTCCCGAAACATTGGGCAATTCCAAATGTCCGATGCGCGTCAGCTGGTCGTAGACCTGTTGCTGCTTCATCTTGAGTTGTTCGGAGTAGGGGAGGTTCTGCCATTTGCATCCCCCGCAGATGCCGAAATGTTGGCAACGGGGTATCGCGCGTACATTACTATATCTAATAAAGCGCACCACCTCACCTTCGGCAAAGCTATGCTTCTTGCGGGTGATCTGTATGTCGGCAATGTCGCCCGGAACGCAGAAGGGCACAAACACCACGAGGTCGTTCCAGTGGAAGAGCGACTTGCCCTCAGCGGCGCATGCCTCTATCTCTACGTTTTCTATTATTGGTAATGGTTTCTTTTTTCTGCTCATATTGGCTCCTTTTTCTTATTTTGCGTGCAAAGGTAGTAAAAAATATACGATATTCCTTCTTTATTTCAAATAAATTCACTAATTTTGCAGCATCCAAGGAAGAGATAACAATCAATCATAAAAAATAGATATATGAAAAAGAAAATTCTTGTTACCGGAGGTTCAGGCTTCATCGGCAGCCATACCACGGTGGAGTTGCAACAGGCTGGCTACGAAGTAGTCATTGTAGATAATCTTTCGAACTCGAAAGCCGAGGTGGTCGATGGTATTGAGAAAATTACGGGCATCCGCCCTGCCTTTGAACAGGTGGACTGTTGCGACCAGGAGGCACTGGAGAACGTCTTCAAGAAGCATCCCGGCATCAGCGGAATCATTCATTTTGCCGCATCGAAGGCGGTGGGCGAGAGCGTGGAGAAGCCCCTGTTGTATTACCGCAACAACATCACGTCGCTACTGAACCTCCTGGAACTGATGCCGAAGTATGAGGTGAAAGGCATCATCTTCTCGAGCAGCTGCACCGTCTATGGTCAGCCCACGAAGGAGAACCTGCCCGTCACGGAAGAGGCACCCATCCAGAAAGCCCTCTCGCCTTACGGCAACACGAAGCAGATCAACGAGGAAATCATTCAGGACTATATCCATAGTGGCGCTCCCATCAAGGCAGTTATCCTGCGCTACTTCAATCCCATCGGAGCCCATCCGTCGGCTCTCATCGGCGAACTGCCCAACGGTGTGCCGATGAACCTCATCCCTTTCGTTACTCAGACGGCCATTGGTATCCGCAAAGAACTGAAAATCTTCGGCAACGACTACGACACACCCGACCATACTTGCATCCGCGACTATATCTACGTGGTAGATTTGGCCAAAGCCCACGTCAAGGCGATGGAGCGCGTGCTCGAAACGCCCGACACCGATGCCGTCGAGGTGTTTAACATCGGCACGGGGCGCGGCCTGAGTACCCTTGAGGTGGTGGAAGGTTTTGAGCGCGCCACGGGCGTGAAGCTCAACTGGCAATATGCCCCTCGCCGTGAAGGCGACATCGAGAAGGTCTGGGGCAATGTGGACAAGGCCAATCGCGTGTTGGGCTGGAAAGCCGAAGCCGACATCGACGATGTGCTCCGTTCGGCCTGGAAGTGGCAGGAGAAATTGCGTGCAGACGGTATTCAGTAAAACTTTTCCATTATTTTTAGAAAATATTTGGATGTTCGGAAAAAAGTCCGTACCTTTGCACATTAATCTAAAAATGCCATTAAAAAGATATTAAACTTAAAACATATTATACAGTTATGACACAGATTAAAGGACGCATTTCCCAGATTATCGGTCCCGTTATCGACGTTTATTTCGATACCGAGGGACTGGAGGCGGAGAAAGTGTTGCCAAAAATCCATGACGCTTTGAGAATTGCCAGGCCCGACGGCCGTGACCTGATTGTAGAGGTGCAGCAGCACATCGGTGAGGACACCGTGCGCTGCGTGGCTATGGACAATACCGACGGCCTTCAGCGCGGACTCGAAGCCATTCCCCTGGGTTCGCCTATCGTGATGCCTTCGGGCGACCAGATCAAGGGTCGTATGCTGAACGTCATCGGACAGCCTATCGACGGTATGAAACAGCTCGACATGAAGGGTGCTTATCCCATTCATCGCGAGGCTCCGAAGTTTGAGGAACTCTCCACACAGAAGGAGGTGCTCACGACGGGTATCAAGGTGATTGACCTGCTGGAGCCCTACATGAAAGGTGGTAAGATTGGTCTGTTCGGCGGCGCAGGTGTGGGTAAGACGGTGCTTATCATGGAGCTTATCAACAACATCGCCAAAGGTCACAATGGATATTCAGTGTTCGCCGGAGTAGGAGAGCGTACCCGTGAGGGTAACGACCTGATTCGCGAAATGATTGAGTCGGGCGTTGTACGCTATGGTAAGAAGTTCCAGGAAGCTATGGAAGAGGGCAAGTGGGACCTCTCGCTCGTCGACCCCGAAGAGTTGAAGAAGAGCCAGGCAACCCTGGTCTATGGTCAGATGAATGAGCCGCCGGGCGCACGTGCATCAGTGGCCCTGTCGGGTCTGACCGTTGCCGAAGGTTTCCGCGATGGTGGAGGCAAAGACGGCGCATCGGCCGACATCCTGTTCTTCATCGACAACATCTTCCGTTTCACGCAGGCAGGTTCTGAGGTATCAGCTCTGCTGGGGCGTATGCCGAGTGCCGTAGGTTATCAGCCGACGCTGGCCTCTGAGATGGGTGCCATGCAGGAGCGCATCACTTCTACGAAGAAGGGAAGTATCACCTCCGTACAGGCCGTGTATGTGCCAGCCGACGACTTGACCGACCCCGCACCTGCTACGACGTTCACTCACCTGGATGCTACGACGGTGCTCTCGCGTAAGATTACGGAGCTGGGTATCTATCCCGCCGTCGACCCGCTGGGTTCAACATCACGTATCCTCGACCCGCTGATTGTGGGTAAGGCTCACTACGACTGCGCTCAGCGCGTGAAGCAGATTCTTCAGCGCTACAACGAGCTTCAGGACATCATCGCCATCCTCGGTATGGACGAGCTCTCCGACGAGGACAAGCTGACGGTGAACCGTGCCCGCCGCGTTCAGCGTTTCCTCTCGCAGCCATTCACTGTGGCCGAGCAGTTCACTGGCGTTCCCGGCGTGATGGTGACCATCGAAGACACCATCAAGGGCTTCAACATGATTCTCGACGGTGAGGTGGACGAACTGCCCGAGCAGGCATTCCTCAACGTGGGCACCATCGACGATGCCATCGCCAAGGCCAAGAAGCTGATGGAGGCTGCTAAGGGATAATACATGAGCATTGAATATTGAGCATTGATCATCCGAAGTCATTATATGCTGAAACTGAAGATAGTATCACCCGAAAGGGTTGAGTTCGACGGCGAAGCGCAGAGCGTTACCGTTCCTGGAACATTGGGCAACTTCGAGATCCTCACCGACCATGCCCCCATTATCTCGTCTTTGGAGAAGGGCTTGGTGGAATACACCACCGCTGCTGGTGAAAAGCGCGAGCAGACCATTAGTGGTGGTTTCGTGGAGGTGCAGAAGAACGTTGTTAGCGTTTGCGTCGAATTGCAATAATTATGGATAAGAACATCGACCGTCAGTTCCGGAGTTTTATCAGACAGGGGCTATGCCTTGTGGCAGCCCTGTTCCTGATAGGCTTGTTGGTGATGCGCGTGTGGTATCTCAACGAGATGCTTGTGCCGCTCATCGTCAGCGCCGTGTTCGCCCTCGTGGTGTACGTGGTCTATGGACTGGTGTGGCGACGTGTGGCTTTGAAGTCGCCTGAGCAGTTGCCAACCTTCTTCACCGCTGCTTCAGGCTTCCGCCTGTTGCTGACGCTGGCCGTGATGTTCGTCTATTATCTGGCTTCCGAGAGCGGGCAGACGCTGACCTTTTTTCTGGTCTTAGCGTCGTTCTATGCGGTGATGCTCGCTCATCAATCCATCTATTTCGCCAGACTATCCAATCGTTCTGATCATCCCTGAACCAAGAATATGATTACCTCTCGAGGAATCAACAATACATGATTATTAATAATGAGAAATAAAAATCAAACGAGCGTTATGAAAACTTGTTTTCAGATGGCCAAGAGCCACGTTTCGTATGGCAGAGTCAAGTTGATGACTCTTCTGATGATGCTCTTGTTCCTACCCATACAGCTGTTCGCCCAAGAGGAGAAAGCTGAAAGCGAGGAACTCGACATCCCGGAAATTGTGCTTGAACACTTGTCTGACGCCTACGAGTGGCACATAGCTTCTTATCAAGGCAAGCATCTGAGCATTCCGCTCCCCATTATCGTCAGAAGCTCTGCCGATGGCAGCTGGCATTTCTGTACGGAGCATTCTCTGCCTCAGCAGTTCTTTTTCAATCCAGAGGCTCATGGAAAGATCTATGAGAAGATGCTGGATGGCTCCACCGTTCGCCCGCTCGACCTGAGTTTCACGAAGGCAGTTGCCCAAATCTGGATCGTAGTCATCATCTTGATAGTGGTGTTCCTTTCATGTGCCCGATGGTACAAGCATCACGATGAGAAGAGCCCGGCTCCTAAGGGATTTGTTGGCATGATGGAGATGTTCGTCATGATGATACACGACGATCTCATCAAGTCGTCAATCGGCGAGAAGCACTACAAGCCCTACGCCCCGTATCTGCTGACGGTGTTCTTCTTCATCTTCACTACCAACATGGTGGGCCTGCTGCCCATCTTCCCGGGTGGAGGTAACGTGACTGGCAACATCAACATCACCTTCTTCCTGGCACTCTGTACGATGATTGCCATCAACGTGTTTGCCAATAAGGAGTATTGGAAGGAAATCTTCTGGCCCGAGGTACCTTTGTTCTTGAAAGCCTATCCCGTGCCTATCATGCCCGTCATCGAGCTATTTGGCGTGTTCACAAAGCCCTTTGCCCTGATGATCCGTCTCTTTGCCAACATGATGGCAGGTCATGCCGTGATTCTGAGCTTCACGTGCGTCATCTTCTTAGGTTGGTCGATGGGTGTAGGCTTCGGACTGGGTCTGAATGCTTTCAGCATCATCATGTTGCTCTTCATGAATCTTCTTGAGGTCTTGGTGGCCTTCGTGCAGGCTTACGTCTTTACGATGCTCAGTGCTGTGTTCATCGGCCTTGCCCATAAAGATTATCACGAAGAATAATTAATAGCAAAAAGAATTCATAAAGATATTTTTAAGTATTAACAAATAAAACATTTAAAGAATTATGATTATTTCATCACTTTTAGCCGCTGAGGGTCTGGCACAGCTGGGCTGCGGTATTGGAGCTGGTATTGCAACAATCGGTGCAGGTTTGGGTATTGGTAAGATCGGTGGTAGCGCCATGGACGCTATTGCTCGTCAGCCCGAAGCAACAGGTAAGATTCAGACAAACATGATTCTGACATCAGCCTTCGTTGAGGGTTGTGCTCTGTTTGCTATTGCTGCTTGTGCATTCTTGATTAAATAAGTAAGTCACATTACCGCTAATGGATTTCACAAAATTGCCATCAATCCTCACGCCTGATCTCGGACTCTTGTTCTGGATGCTGCTGGCGTTCCTGGTGGTGTTCTTCGTTCTTGCCAAGTACGGCTTCCCCGCCATCGTCAATATGGTGACGGCCCGCAAGGAATACATTGACGAGAGCTTGAAGAAGGCACACGAGGCCACCGAGCGCATGGAGCATATCAAGGAAGAGAGTGAGGCCATTCTTCAGGAAGCCCGCGAAAAGCAAGCACAGGTACTGAAGGAGGCTGCCGACACGCGTGAAGCCATCATCAGTCAGGCTCAGGAGAAGGCAAAGAGCGAGGGAGCACGTCTGCTCGCCGAGGCAAAGGCCGAGATAGAAGGCGAGAAGCAGCAGGCCATCCGCGACATCCGCGCACAAGTGGCCCAGCTCTCTGTTCAGATTGCCGAGAAAGTTCTTCGCGAGAAGCTTTCGTCCGATGCCGAGCAGATGCAGATGATTGACAGATTGTTGGATGATGTGACTGCCGCAAAATAATTAGCTTATGGATATAGGAGTAGTATCGGTACGTTATGCGCGAGCCCTCTTGAAGAGTGCCACGGAGCAGAAGCTGGAAGATGCCGTCTATCAGGACATGCAGACGCTGGCCAAGAGCTACGTGAAAGTTCCTCAACTGAGGTTTACCATCGACAACCCCATGCTCGCCAAGGACAAGAAGAAGATGCTGTTGCTCACCGCTTGTGGCGAAAAGCACACGACGCTGACAGAGCGCTTCGTCGAACTTGTGTTGGACGAAGACCGGGAGAACATCCTGCAATTCATGGCTAATTCGTACATCACTCTTTACAGGCAACAGAAGAACGTCATCCGCGGACGACTCATCACCGCCACAACCGTATCGCCTGATACCGAGCAGAAGATGCGCCAGATGGTGGAGAGCAGAACTAAGGGAACAGTGGAGTTCGAGTCGGAAGTGAACCCCGACATCATCGGCGGTTTCATCCTCGAATACGACACCTATCGTATGGATGCGAGTGTCAAGTCGAAACTCAACTCGATTCTCAACACACTAAGCAAATAAACGTGATAACGGAATGCCGAGTGTACGGAATACCGGAATACCGTTATAACGTAATAACTAAATAATTGAAGAAAATGTCAGAAAAAATAAAACCAAGCGAAGTGTCTGAGGTGCTTCTCCAGCAACTTCAGGGCGTCAGCAATCAGGAGAACTTCGATGAGGTGGGTACCGTGCTGACCGTCAGCGACGGTGTGGCCCGCATCTATGGTCTTCGCAATGCTGAGGCCAACGAGCTGCTTCAGTTCGAGAACGGCACGATGGCTATCGTGATGAACCTGGAAGAAGACAACGTCGGTTGCGTGCTCTTAGGTCCTACAGCAGGCATCAAGGAGGGACAGGTGGTGAAGCGCACCAAGCGTATCGCCTCTATCCGCGTGAACGACAACATGCTCGGTCGCGTCATCAACCCGCTGGGACAGCCCATCGACGGTAAGGGCGACATCGACCTGAAGGGTGCCTTCGAGATGCCACTCGACCGTAAGGCTCCGGGTGTGATCTATCGTCAGCCGGTGAAAGAGCCGCTTCAGACGGGATTGAAGGCTGTCGACTCGATGATTCCTATCGGCCGTGGCCAGCGCGAGTTGATTATCGGCGACCGCCAGACAGGTAAGACTGCCATCGCCGTAGACACCATCATCAATCAGAAGAGTTTCTATGAAGCAGGCAAGCCTGTATATTGTATTTATGTAGCTATCGGCCAGAAAGCTTCTACGGTGGCAGCTCTCGTAGCAACGCTGAAGGAGCATGGCGCTATGCCTTACACCATCATCGTGGCTGCTACAGCCGCTGATCCTGCCGCTATGCAATACTATGCTCCCTTCGCAGGAGCTGCTATCGGCGAGTATTTCCGTGACCGCGGCTTCCCAGCATTGGTAGTCTACGACGACCTTTCGAAGCAGGCTGTTGCCTATCGTGAGGTGTCACTCATCTTGCGCCGTCCCTCTGGACGTGAGGCTTATCCTGGCGATGTGTTCTATCTCCACTCTCGACTGCTGGAACGTGCAGCCAAGATCAACGAGCAGCAGGAGGTGGCCGAGCAGATGAACGACCTGCCCGAGTGCATGAAAGGTCATGTGAAGGGTGGCGGTTCGCTCACGGCTCTGCCTATCATCGAGACACAGGCAGGCGACGTGTCGGCTTACATTCCTACGAATGTAATCTCCATCACCGATGGTCAGATCTATCTGGAGACCGACCTCTTCAACCAGGGCTTCCGTCCGGCCATCAACGTGGGTATCTCCGTATCGCGTGTGGGTGGTTCGGCACAGATCAAGTCGATGAAGAAGGTGGCTGGTACGCTGAAGATCGACCAGGCTCAGTATCGTGAGCTCGAGGCCTTCTCGAAGTTCTCCAGCGATATGGACGCCGTGACCGCCATGACGCTCGACCGCGGACGTAAAAACAATCAGCTGCTCATTCAGCCGCAGTACAGCCCGATGCCCGTAGGCGAACAGATTGCCATTCTCTATTGTGGCATACATGGCCTGATGCGCAATGTGCCCGTTGAGAAAGTCCGTGAATGTCAGGATGCTTTCCTCGACAAGCTTCGTTCTTCCAAACCAGAAGTCATTGCTACGCTCGGCAACGGTAAGATCGATGATGACACGACAAAAGCCATCGAGGATGTGATGGCCGACATTGCCGGCACCTACAAGTGATTTCTCAGAGAAGCATAACATCGTCATTCGTAAATTAGTAATTCGTAAATTAGGTTTATGCCAAGCTTAAAAGAAATCAAGGGTAGAATCGCATCGGTCAACAACACGCGAAAGATCACCAGTGCGATGAAGATGGTGGCTTCCAGCAAGCTCCATCATGCGCAGGTGGCCATCGAGAACATGCTTCCTTACGAAACGATGCTCGAGCATATCCTCAAGACGTTTCTCGCCTCTGAGGCCGATGCTCGTAGCGTCTTCGAGAAAGAGCGTGAGGTGAAGCACGTGGCCTTTGTCGTCTATTCCAGCAACTCTTCGCTCTGTGGCGGATTCAACGCCAACGTCATCAAGATGATGGCGCAGGCGGTAGATGAATACAAGCATATTGGCAAGGAGAACATCGTAATCTATCCGATTGGCCGCAAGGTGGCCGAGAAGGTGACGAAGATGGGACTCCAGTCGGCCGGCGACTTTACCTCTCTGGCCGATAAACCCAATATTCAGCAGTGCATCGACATCGCTATGGAACTGGGTAAGAAGTATGTCGAAGGTGAGATAGACCGTGTAGAGCTGATATACCACCACTTCAAGAGTGCTGGTTCGCAGATTCTCACGCGCAAGACCTTCCTGCCCATCGACATCGAGAGCGAGCTGAACGAAGACAAAGAGCGCGACCTTACCTCGAATGTCGCCACTCGCGAGGCTGTGGAATACCTGAAGCAGCGCGACCGTGAGCAGGAGAGCAAGCGTCAGAAAGTGGAAGCCAAACCGCTCAACGACAATTTCATCGTGGAGCCCAACATGGATACGGTGCTGAGATTGCTCATCCCGAAGTTGGCTCACCTGATGTTGTACACGGCTTTGCTCGACAGCGTGGCCAGTGAACATGCTGCCCGCATGGTGGCTATGCAGACGGCAACAGACAATGCCGATGAGCTCTTGCGCGAACTGAACTTGCAATACAACAAGAGTCGCCAGCAGGCGATTACCAGCGAACTGCTCGACATTGTCGGTGGTTCGGTGAACAACTAATCCGGCGGCGATCCTTTTTTATAAGATGAATGGATGTCGTTCTCCTTCAAGAGGGCGACATCCATTTTTTGTTAAGTTTGTTTAGCGGACAGTAATCATTCTGCCCTCACGACTACTCATAATGACGGATTCTGACGTCGATGCCTTCTCCCTGTAGTTTGTCTGGAATACCAGAAACATCCGTCTGACCATAGTGATATGGGAACAACACTCGTGGCTTAACCATCTTTGCGGCATTCACAAGCTGGTCGGTGGTCATTGTGTAGGGCTGGTTGCAGGGCAAGAACGCAATGTCAATGTCTTTTTCTCCAATCGCGGACATTTCCGGAATATCCTCCGTGTCGCCCGCAATATAGATTCGAAGACCATCGATGTTGAGGATATAGCCATTATCGCGCCCTTTCGGATGAAACTGTAGATGTCCCTCGGTGGTGTTGTAAGCTGGAACAGCCTCCACACTGATGCCATTCTGTAGTCCTTTCACGTCACCATTGGCCAAGACCTCACCGTTGCCCATCATATCAGCACAGCGTCGGTTGGTTATCAAGCGCGTTCCTTCCTTAGAGAGTAGTGTAGTGTCTTGAAGAC
>FLNX01000197.1_pt1 | contig 17200 bp, 14 predicted proteins | sample 1140341 | NCBI WGS metagenome assembly FLNX01 (sample SAMEA3878208, study PRJEB12797) | bioreactor metagenome | biome: Moose rumen | place: Sweden | collected 2011-10
AGCGGGTGCATGTGATTGTAGATGCGGGTAGCGGTGCTCAGTTTGGGCCGTTCCTCAGGGCCTTCCGACTGTCGGCGCTTGCCCAGTTCACAGGCCGCGAGGATGCTGATGGCCTTGGCCTCGCCGATGCCGTTGTACTGGCAGAGGTCGTGGATGCTCATCTTGCCAAGGGTGTTTAGGCTGTTGTTGCAGTCGTTGAGGATGCGTTTCATCAGGTCGACGGCACTCTCCTTGGTAGAGCCTGAGCCAATCAGGATGGCCAGCAATTCGGCATTGCTCAGTGCTTCAGCACCCTGAGCCGTCATTTTCTCTCTTGGGCGATCTTCCTCGGCCCACTGATTGATGTTAAGTTTTTCCATATTGTTCAGATTTAAGTTTGATGTTTATCGTTATTTGTAGAATGTCTTCTCGAAGGCAGTGAATTCGTCTTGCTTGAGTACGCACCGCTTCCACCACGACTCGATGAAGCCCAGCCCGTAGCCAATCAATTGGACAAACGCAGCGGGGATGGAGAGCAGACCTACGTAAAGACTGCGGTTCTTGATGCTGGAGTCGATGAAGATAATGAGCGAATAAAGGGCTATGGGCAGGAGCGACAGTTGACAGACGGTTGTGCCGATAACTTTAGTCCCAACAGAACCGAAACTGCTGAACATTAGTCCTATAACGAACGCCACAGCCAGGAAAATGACGCCGAGGGTGAAGACGGTCGGCAGCAGGTGGACGAGTTTCAGCGTGCCGGGATGGCGCTTCTCAAGGTTGATTCGCGCAATGCCGCTATTATAGACCTGGCGGAAGAACTTGCGGAAGTCCGTGCGCCGCTTGTGCCACACCCAGGCATCGGGGAACAACTGGGGCTTGAAGCCAGCCTCGACGATGCGGTAGGAGAAGTCGATGTCCTCGCCGAAGCGCATCTTCGAGAAACCGCCGAGTTGCAGGTAGACATCCCGTCGGATGCCCATGTTGAAAGAGCGGGGATAGAACTTGTCGAGTTTGGCCTTACCACCCCGGATGCCGCCTGTGGTGAAGAAGGAGGTCATCGAGTAACTGATGGCCTTCTGCACAGGGGTGAACGAGGGATGGGCTGCATCGGGACCGCCGAAGGCACAAACGGGGACAGGCGTCTTGTCCGCCAGAGATTGGTCTACGGCCCGTAGATAGCCTGAAGGCAGCACGACGTCGCTGTCTAATATAATAAGGTAGTCGCCCTTGGCCCGTTCGGCCCCATAGTTGCGGCTCTGTCCTGGGCCGCTGTTCTCCTTCAGGAAATACTTCACATCGAGTCTGTCTGTATACTTTTCGACGACCGAACGGCAATCCCGCTGGGAGCCGTCTTCCACGATCAGCACTTCGAAATCCTTGACTGTCTGTTCACAGAGGCTTGCCAACAGTTCATCGACCTCATCGGGACGATTGAATACGGGAACGATAATGGAGTATTTCATAGCGATTGAATAATGTATTGGCGGCCTGGGCCGCCAATACAATGATAAAGTTATTCCTTAACGCGAGCCAGATAACTGCCGTCGCGGGTGTCAACCTGAATCAGGTCGCCCTCGTTGATGAACAGGGGGACGCGTACCTCAACGCCTGTCTCCAGCGTGGCTGGCTTCAGGGTGTTGGTAGCGGTGTCGCCCTTCACGCCCGGCTCAGAGTGAGTGACGCGGAGCACAGTCTTGACAGGCATTTCTGCATAGAGGATGGTACCGTCGGTGGTGTCGCTGACCACTTCCACGATATCGCTCTCCTTCATATACTCATGGCCGATTACCAACTCATTGTCGATGGGAATCTGCTCAAAAGTCTCCTGATTCATAAAGATACGACCTGACTGGTCCTCGTAGAGATACTGATAGGGGCGACGCTCGATGACGACGTCCTCCAGTTTTTCACCGATGTTGAAGCGACGCTCCAGCACGCGGCCGTCAGAAACGTTCTTCACCTTGATGATCATAATTGTGTTACCCTTGCCTGGCTTTCTGTGCTGGAAATCAATGCACACCCAGATGCCGCCGTCCATACGAATGGCGGTGCCTTTCTTAATGTCTTGTGAATTAATCATATAACCTTAAAATATTGATTTTATATCGTTTTCGGGTGCAAAGGTACGAAATAATTCTTAATTCATAATTCATAATTCATAATTTTTTAGGAAAAACTTGCGTATTTCGAAATAAATGCGTAATTTTGCAGCCCAAAATGAACAAATAGTATCAATAAAATAAGTAAAAAGCAATGAAGAGAACATTTCAGCCGCACAACCGCCGTCGCGTGAACAAGCACGGCTTCCGTGAGAGAATGGCTACGAAGAATGGCCGCCGTGTACTGGCTGCACGTCGCGCTAAGGGCCGCAAGAAGTTAACTGTTTCTGACGAGCGTCACGGAAAGTAATCCGCAGATTTCGCAGAAAAACAAGTTAAAATAGAAAGAAGTAAGGTTTAAACTTTGCTTCTTTCTATTTTTTTTGTACCTTTGCAGCCGAACCCCCACGAGGGGGCGACGAGAAAAGATGAAGACGAAGGATTTCTTTGGTAAGTTTTTGAATCTCTATCTGCTGGGGAATCTCCTGGCGATGGCGATAGTAATCGTGCTGCTCTGCCTCGGCGTGAAGTACGGCCTGGAGTGGTACACGCATCATAGTGAGGGCATCAAGGTGCCCAAGATTGAGGGTATGTCGTTTACGAATGCCCGTGCACTGATCCTGGAGGACGGGCTGAACATCGTGGTGTCCGACTCCGGCTACAACAAGAAACTGCCCGCCAATGTCATCCTGGCCCAGAATCCGGGTAGTGGCGTGATGGTGAAGGCCGGGCATACGGTCTACGTCACGGTGAACTCACCTTCTTCGCCTTCATTCCCCATTCCCGACTTGGTGGACAACAGCAGTTACCGCGAGGCTGAGGCCAAGTTGATGGCCATCGGCTTCAAGTTGCTGCCGCCGAAAGTGGTGGCTGGTGAGAAGGACTGGGTCTATGGCATCCTGAGTCGTGGCCGACGGGTCTCGCCTGGCGAAATGGTACCCATCGAACAGCCGCTGACATTGATGATCGGCAGCGGTGAGTACGACAGCGACGACATAGACCTGGACTATATCGAGCCTGAATACAGGGAAGTGCCTGACGAGCCAACCGACCTGAACGGTACGCTGAACCCCAGTGGCTACGGCATCATCGGCGAGGAAGACGACTTTGAGGAAGTAAAGACACGATAAGCGCAGTGATGGACGAGGATATGGAATTGGTGGACGACCTGCTTGAGGTCGACGAGCCGTCGGGTGATGGGCAGTTGTATGAGCACTTCCGCATAGAGGTCGACAAGGGGCAGGTGCCTGTCCGTATCGACAAGTTCCTGGCGGAGCATCAGCCGCACTCCAGCCGCAACCGTATCCAGAAGGCAGCCGATGCCGGATTTATCCACGTCAATGGCTCGCCCGTTAAAAGTAATTATAAGGTACGCGCGGGAGACATCGTGACCCTGATGCTCGACCGTCCGCACTATGACACGACGATAGAGCCGGAGGATATTCCCCTCGAGGTGGTCTATGAGGATGACGACCTGATGGTGATCAACAAACCTGCTGGGATGGTGGTTCATCCGGGCTGCGGCAACTTCAGTGGGACGTTGGTCAATGCCATTGCCTGGCATCTGAAGGATTTGGCGTCATACGATCCGAACGACCCTGAAGTGGGACTGGTACACCGTATCGACAAGGATACCAGTGGCCTGCTGGTGGTGGCCAAGACACCCGATGCGAAGACCTCGCTGGGCAAGCAGTTCTTCAACAAGACCACCCATCGCAGTTACAATGCCCTGGTGTGGGGCGACTTCGTGGAGGACGAGGGTAGGATAGAGGGCAACATCGGCCGCGACCCGAAAGACCGTCTGCGGATGGATGTCTTCCCGCCCGACTCGGAGATCGGCAAGCCTGCCGTCACCCACTATCGGGTGCTGGAGCGCTATGGCTATGTGACGCTCGTGGAGTGTATCCTGGAGACGGGGCGTACCCATCAGATCCGTGCCCACATGAAGCACATCGGGCATCCGCTGTTCTGCGATGAGCGCTATGGCGGCTGCGAGATCAGGCGCGGTGAGCGGACGGCCAGTTATAAGGCCTATATCCAGAACTGCTTCAAACTCTGCCCTCGGCAGGTGCTGCACGCCAAGACACTGGGCTTCGTCCATCCCACGACGGGCCGGCAGATGGACTTCACCTCGGAGTGGCCCGAGGATATGGCAGCGCTGATTGACAAATGGAGAAAGTACATACAATTTAAAGAAACAGAATAATACACTATGAAACAATTGAAGAGAACGGTAGCCATCGTCTGTGGTGGCGACTCATCCGAACACGACGTATCGCTGCGCTCGGCTCAGGGACTCTACTCCTTCTTCGACAAGGAGCGCTACAATGTATATATCGTTGACATCAAGGGTCAGGAGTGGCACGTGGAACTGCCCGACGGCACGACGGCCAAGATAGACCGCAACGACTTCTCGTTTATCGAGGACGGCAAGGCGAGAATCTTTGACTATGCCTATATCACCATCCACGGCACCCCAGGCGAGAACGGCGTGCTGCAGGGCTACTTCGACCTGATCGGCATCCCCTACAGCACGAGCGGCGTGCTGGTAGAGGCGATGACCTTCGACAAGTTCGTGCTCAATCAGTACCTGCGTGGCTATGGTGTCAGCGTGGCCGACTCGCTGCTCATCCGTCAGGGCTATGAGGAACTGGTCAGCGATGACGAGATCGAGGAGCGCATCGGAATGCCCTGTTTCGTGAAGCCGGCAGCCGACGGCTCTTCATTCGGCGTTTCCAAGGTGAAGAACAAGGACCAACTGGCTCCCGCCATCCGCAAGGCGATGATGGAGAGCCCGGAGGTAATGGTGGAGGGCTTCCTCGACGGCACGGAGATCTCTCAGGGCTGCTATAAGACCAGGGAGAAGACGGTCGTGCTGCCTGCTACGGAGGTCGTGACGAGTAATGAGTTCTTCGACTATGATGCCAAGTATAACGGTCAGGTGCAGGAGATTACGCCTGCCCGTCTCTCCGAGGAGATTGCCGACCGTGTGGCCAAGATTACGAGTCATATCTACGATATCCTGCACTGCAACGGCATCATCCGCATCGACTATATCATCTCGAAGGAGGGTAAGATCTCGATGCTGGAGATCAACACCACGCCGGGTATGACCGCCACCAGTTTCATCCCGCAGCAGGTGCGTGCCGCCGGCCTCAATATGGCTGATGTGCTGTCCGACATTGTTGAGAATCAGTTTTAGACTATGCAGATACCAAAGGAGTTTGATGAGATCCGGCCCTACGAGGCGGAGGAGATGAAGCAGGCGTTCGACGACTTGTTGAACGACCGCCAGTTCCAGTTGGTGCTGAAGGGCTTTGCCCCTTGGCTGCCCAAGTCGGTGCGCAACGGCATGTTGCGCCTGGCCTTCAAGGGTGTCAAGACACCGCTCGACTTCCAGAAGCGATTTATGAAGCCCATCGTCAAATACATCATCCGGAAGCACACTGACGGCTGCACGTTCGACGATAAGTCTCTTACCTCTTACCTCTCACCTCTTGCCTCTAAACAGGAACGCTATACCTTCGTCTCCAATCACCGCGACATCGTGCTCGACTCCGCTTTCCTCGACGTGATGCTGATCGAGTCGGGCCATCCCACGACGGTGGAGATCGGCATCGGCGACAACCTGCTCATCTACCCCTGGATCAAGCGACTGGTCCGTATGAACAAGGCCTTCACCGTGCGTCGTGGCCTCTCGCTCCGTGAGACGCTGGCCGCCTCGCAGTTGATGAGCCGCTACATCCACTTTGCCGTCACCCAGAAAAAGGAGAACATCTGGATTGCCCAGCGCGAGGGACGGGCCAAGGACTCCAACGACCGGACGCAGGATGCCGTGCTGAAGATGCTGGCGATGGGCGGCGACCTCAGCGAACTGAACATCGTTCCGCTCAACATTAGTTACGAGTACGACCCTTGCGACTACCTGAAGGCGCAGGAGTTCCAGCAGAAACGGGATAACCCTGCCTTCAAGAAGTCGCGACAGGACGACCTCGACAATATGAAGACGGGCATCTTCGGCTATAAGGGCAGGGTGCACTATACTTGTGGTGCTCCGGTCAATGCGTGGGTCGATGAACTCAAGGACTTGCCCAAGACCGAATTCTATAAGGCCCTGGCAGAGCGGATGGACAAGGAGATTCATCGTAACTATGTGCTCTTCCCCTGCAACTACATCGCCCTCGACGAACTCAATGGCGACGCGGCCAATGCCAGCCACTATACCGAGGCCGACAAGCAACGTTTCGATGCCTATCTCTCAGGACAGTTGGCCAAGATCCAACTCCCCGACAAGGACGAGCCATACCTCCGTGAGCGCCTGCTGACGATGTATGCCAATCCCCTGCGCAATCAATTAGCGGCGCATTAAAACTTTATTGCGATTCGAGACTTAAGGCCGATGGGTGTAAAGATTACATTTATCGGCTTTTTTGTCTCCCTTAGCACCGTTTTGTAGACGTTCCTTGTGACTTTTTAAGATTATTTATACATTTTGGATGCAGGAAAAGGGCCTTTTGCAAAAAAGTACCAAACTTTATCAAAAAAAGATTGCGCTATTTCCAAAAAATGTCTTAACTTTGCAAGCGATAATGTATACTTATTGACTTCGATAACTAATTATATAACTAAAAAAAGGAAACTTATGGGCCAAAACAATTCCAGTTAATTGTGGGCTGATGCTATCCGTTTGGATGCAAGGCCGATGGGGACTGCTGTTCCCCAAACTTCAGAATGATTAAACAATACAATTAATCTAAGTAAATACTTAAGTATGAATCAAACTTTCAGAAAGACAGCGCTGATGGTGGGTGCCTTCTCCCTGCTGGGGATGTGCTACTCGCCTAAAGCCTATGCCGCTGACGCCGTACAGGACGTGCAGCAGGCAACGAAGAAGATCACCGGTACGGTGGTCGACGCCATGGGCCCGGTTATCGGAGCCAGCGTAGTGGAAAAGGGTACCACGAACGGTACAGTGACCGATTTCGATGGTAACTTCTCTCTCAATGTCAAGCCAGGTGCTACGATCGTTGTTTCGTTCATTGGCTTCGAGACTCAGGAAATCAGAGTTGGCGATCAGACGAACTTCAACATCACGATGAAGGACGACAATGCCGTGCTCGAGGAAGTGGTCGTCGTAGGTTACGGTGTGCAGAAGAAGAAGTTGGTGACTGGTGCCACCGTTCAGGTGAAGGGTGAAGACATCGCCAAACTGAATACAACCAACGCCCTTTCTGCTATGCAGGCCAGTTCTCCTGGTGTGAACATCACGCAGAGTTCTTCACAGCCTGGTAAGGGCTTCAAGGTAAACATTCGTGGTGTCGGTACTATCGGTGAGAGTTCTCCGCTGCTGATTATCGACGGTATCAACTCCGGTACGGCTGATAACGGTCTGAACGGACTGAACCCGAACGATATCGAGTCAATCGACGTGCTGAAGGATGCTGCCTCTGCAGCCATCTACGGTGCCCGTGCTGCCAACGGTGTGATTCTTGTGACCACCAAGCAGGGTAAGGCCGGTAAGATCCAGTTGCAGTACGACGGCTTTGTGGGCTGGTCGAATGCCTATAAGGTGCCTGGACTGGTGACGGCTCAGCAGTATATGCAGTTGATCAACGAGACCAACTTCAATACCTACGGAACTGCTACCAACTGGTCGAGCATCGTTCCGCAGAACATCCTCGACAAGGTGAATGCCGGTTGGGAAGGCACAGACTGGTTCAAGGAGTATGAGAACAAGAACGCCCTGCAGTTCAGCCACGCTGTCACACTGACTGGTGGTACAGAGTCGTCAAAGTTCTCTATGAGCCTGAACTACAGTTCTAACGAGGGTATCATGGGTGGCGACAACGCTTCCAACTACAGCCGCTATGGAGGTCGTATCAATTCAGAGCACGTGCTGCTGAAGGGTAAGGATCACGACTTCATCACCATCGGCGAAAACCTGAGTTACTGGTATCACAAGAGCCATGATCTGGCTGAGGGTAACGGCTATTGGAACATCATGCAGGCCGCTTACGTGGCTTCTCCGCTCGTTGAGCCTTACAATGCTGATGGTTCACTGGCCAGTTATCGTGCCAACCACTCTGGCTACAGCGATATGATCTACTCGAACCCGCTGAACCACTTCCTCAATGGTGGTTACAACTCTATCAACAAGAACCGTGACTTCGGTGTAGGTGCAACGTTCTATTGGATTATTGAGCCGATTAAGAACCTGAAGTATCGTGGACAGTTCAATACAGGCTACAGCGCAAGCAACAGCCGTAGCGTATCACTGCCTTACAGTTCAAGTTCAACAAGTGCCAGCACCAACAATGGCCTGAACATGAGCCAGAGCCAGAGCAGCAGTTTCACGATGGAGAACACCATCTCCTATATTCTGCCGATGATTGGCAAGAACACCATCGACGTGCTGGTAGGTCAGTCGATCGAGCGTTCTCACTGGAGCACAGGTATGTCAATGAACTTCTCTGGTACGCCTGGTTCTCTGGTTTCTAATGGTTGGGACTACAATATCCCCACAAACTATGAGGCAGAGAGCCTTCAGGGTTACAGTGGCTATGACAACCCCATGCAGGGCAGCATCGCTTCATTCTTCGGACGTGCCAACTGGAACTATGACGAGAAGTACATGCTGACGGCCATCATCCGTGCCGACGGTTCCAGCAACTTCTCTCGCGGCAACCGCTGGGGCTACTTCCCCTCAGTTTCTGCTGGTTGGGTTATCACCAATGAGAAGTTTATGGAAAGCACCCGCAGTTGGCTCGACTTCCTGAAGATCCGTGCTTCTTGGGGTCAGAACGGTAACTGTAATATCGGTAACTTCTACTATCTCTCTAACATCGGTTTCTCTCCGACAAACTATAAGGACTACGGCTATAAGTTCTCCAGCGATCCAAGTCGTACCGTGAATGGCGACTACACCTCTGGTGCCTATGCCAAGAACGTACCTAATCCCGATGTGACTTGGGAGACTTCTGAGCAGACTAACATCGGTATTGATGCACGCTTTATCAGCGGAAAACTCGGTCTGAACTTCGACTGGTATGTCAAGAAGACCAAGGACTGGCTGGTACAGGCCCCGATGAACGAGACGCTTGGCTATGAGGAGCCTGCAATGATCAATGGTGGTGACATCAAGAACACTGGTATCGAACTTGCTCTCTCTTGGCGCGACCAGATTGGTAAGGACTTCACTTATCATGCCAATGTGAATTTGGCTACCAACAAGAACGAGGTAACACGTCTGGCTGCTGCTGGTGGTAAGATTGGTACTGATGGCGCTTACGCCAGTTCATTGTTCCAGAACTCTTCATACGTATCACTCGTTGAGGAAGGCCATCCCGTAGGTTACTTCTATGGAATGTCTTACGACGGCATCTGGCAGAACCAGGCTCAGATTGATGCAGCCCGCAGCGCAGGTCAGGCCGTTCTTGACGGTGCACAGCCCGGTGATCCTATCTGGTGTGACTACGATAATGATGGTACTATCAACTACGACAAGGACCGCCACGAGATTGGTAATCCTCATCCCGACGTGACCCTCGGTATCAGCCTCGGCTTTGAGTACAAGGGCCTCGACTTCGGCGTGACCGGTTTCGGTGCTTTCGGACAGCAGGTGATGCAGGCCTACCGTACGGCTCTGCTGGCTAACCAGTACCAGAACTACACCGTCGACGCTTTCGACCGTTGGCACGGTGAGGGCACCAGCAACACTCAGCCCCGTCTTACTGTCGGTGCTATTGCTGACCAGTGGGTTTCTACCCGCTATATGCAGGATGCTGACTACTTCAAGATTCAGAACATCACACTGGGCTATGACTTCAAGAAACTGTGGAAGGGCAGCCCGTTCCAGCAACTCCGTCTCTATGTGCAGGCTCAGAACCTCTATACCTTCACAGGCTATACTGGTGTTGATCCCGAGTGTAGTTCAGATGGTGGTAAGACTGCCAACAATATGAACTTCATCCGTGGTATTGACGTGGGTCTCTATCCCTCTGCACGTACATATATTATTGGTGCAAGCATTAAGTTCTAATTTAGTCACGTATAAAGATTAAGAATAAGAAAGTATGAAAAAGATATATTTAATGGCAATCGCGACGCTTTTCGCCTTTGGACTGACATCGTGCGAAGACTTCCTCGATTCCGAAAACTACACTGAGGCCAACACTGGTAACTTCCCGGCATCTCCCGGCGACCTGAACCAGGAACTCGCTGCTCTCTATGGTGTGATGAACCAGATGAGTACTACTCCGCTGGAGACTCCTTGGTTCGTGAACTATATTATGTCTGACGAGGCCAACGGTGCCGGTGGTACTGGTGACGTCGAGTCACACGCTATCGGTCATCTGACATCTAACAAGGAAGACCTCTTCGACAATGCTTGGCACAACACTTACGTTGGTATCGGACGTGCCAGCGCCATCATCTATGCTGTCGATGCTTTCGACTGGACTGGCCAGGAGGCAACTCGTAACCAGTTGCTGGGTGAGGCTTACTTTATGCGTGGCCTGTTCTATCTCTGGGGCGTTCAGTTCTGGGGCGACATCCCCGCTTACTGGGCTGCCGCTGCTCCCGATCCATGTCCGCAGCAGAGCGCAGAGGACGTGATCTTCCCGCATATTCTGGCTGACTTCTACAGTGCCTACAATTTGATGACCAACGGTGCTACGACACAGGGTGACGGCCACGCTACAAAGGGTGCTGCTGCTGGTTATCTGGCACGTGCCTATATGTTCTATGAGGGCTTCTATAAGAAGGCTGGTGAACTGGCAAACGCAAATCTTGCTGACGTTTCCTTCGCTTTCGAGGAAGGCGAGCAGGAAGGTGCAGGCACTTCTCTGTCTAAGGCTCAGGTGGTGGCTGCCCTTGAGGATGCCATCAACAATGGCGGTTACAAACTCGTTGAGGATTTCCGTCAACTCTGGCAGTACTCCAACGAAATCACCGCTCCCGACTATCCTTTTGTGAAGGATCTGGCTGACGCTGGTAAGTATTGGGCCGGTAACGGCAACTCTGAGGAGATGTTCCAGGTTCAGTATATGAATGCCGGTTCTTGGAATGGTAACATCGGTATGGGATTCACCAACCAGGCTTCTCTCTACTGCGGTCTCCGCTGCGATGACGACGGTAACGGTAACGTCAATGGCGATGCTGGTGAAATGCCGTTCGGACAGGGCTGGGGCCAGGGTACTATCAATGCCAACCTTTGGGACGACTGGTCTGACGCCGACCCGCGTAAGAAGGCTACCATCCTGAATGCTCCTGAGGAAATCCCGAGTTTCGTGTTCACGACTTCTTGCTCTGAGGATGCCGGTTACTATAATAAGAAGTGGATGCCTATCACATGTGCTGCTTCTACTTGGGACAATTTCAACGACAAGTACACTTGGTGGGGCGAACTTCGTATGAAGACCTTCGGCACTACCGTGAACGATGCTGGTGAGACCGTTCCTAAGGTTCCCAACTCAAATGGTAACTCCTTCCAGGGTGAGCACTATGCAGATATGGTACTGCTGCGTCTGGCCGATGTAATGCTGATGCACTCAGAGTTGACGGGTACTCCTGATCAGATGAATAAGGTTCGTGCGCGCGCAGGTCTGCCCGCTACAACTTATTCTCTGGCTAATATCAAGGCTGAGCGCCGCTGGGAACTTGCCGGTGAGGGTATCCGCTTCAATGACCTGCGCCGCTGGTCTGGTAAGAATGGTGGCGAAGGTTGTGAGGCCGCTGTGGCTCTGGAGCGTCAGAACGGCAGCCGCGTGAACTACACAGGCCGCTGGTCGACGATGAAGCACGCCACTTCTTCTTGGGCAAAGCGTTATGCAGAGACCGACGGATTCCTGCAGATTCCTCCCGCACAGATCAGCATTGCTGATGATGAGTCCGTGCTGAAACAGAATCCTGGCTGGGGTGCAAGCGTACCCGATGCCAATATGTCTGGTACACCTGTTTATTAATCGATAACATTATTAAGGTATAAGAATATGAAAAAATCAATAATATGCTTGGTAGCTGCTGCTGCTATGGTCGCTTCCTGCGATCCTATCAAGGAGGAGAAGGACTTGGATCTCTATACGGTCACATCCAGCGAGATTGAGAGTGCTGTCTCTATTGCTCAGGTTGATGAGAACGGCAATGCTGCACCTGACGGTAACTACTTTACCTTCACCACAAGTCCTGCTATGCAGGTGACTATCTACAACCACCTTAGCGACGGTTCTGAGAATATGCTTGCCCGTGGTATGAGCGGCTCATTCGCCATCAAGCCGAAGCGTGGTTCTGATCCTAATCAGACGTTCTATGTACGTGTGGTGGGTTCTGATAATGTTCCCGTGGAGATTTCGAAGACCTATACTGTCTATGTGCAGCAGGAACTCGATCCTGAAATCCGTCTGCTGGCTTCTGATGCCTATGGCTCAAAGAAGTGGACGTGGGACACTTCTATTACCGGTGCTTTCTGGGGTAACATGGGTTACTGCGGCGGTGCAGGTTCTGATGTAGGTATCTCTGGTAATGGCCAGTGGTGGGGTATGACCAGCGACGAAGACTTCGCCGGACAACTTCAGCACTCACACGACGGTGCTTATCACGGTGAGGGCCTGAATGCGTGGATGGAGTTCAACGACGAGGGTATCCTGACAGCCTATAATGAGAATGGTGAGGCTTATATGTCTTCTCCCTATAGTGTTGAAGGTTTCGACCTGAATGCTGAATGGAGAAAGGGTCTCCTGAAGACCACTGCAATCCTCTGGCCGTATGAGATTAACTCTGGTGGTAACATTCCTGGTGAGTATGAGATTGTCTATCTGACTGCTGACAAGATGACGCTTGTATATCCTGACGGTGGTGCATACGACGGCCTTGGTGGCTGGGGTGAGGCTACATTCTGGCACTTCAAGAGTTCTACTGACGTCGAGGGTATGGCTGTTGGCTATGGCAAGAGCGCCTCTAAGGACTGGACATGGGACTACGACGGCGAGAATACCGTATGGGGTAACATGGGTTACTGCGGCGGTGCAGGTTCTGATGTAGGTATCAACCACAACGGACAGTGGTGGGGTGTTACCAGCGAAGCGGAGTTTGCAGGTCAGGTAAATCACAGCAACACTGGCGCTCTGAACGGCGACGAGGGTCCTGATGCTTACTTCACACTCAGCAACGAAGGAACGATTGTTCGCCATGCTGCTGACGGTTCTGTCATTAATAGCGGTACATTCGAGTTCGATACGGAGGTGGCTAACGAGTGGAAGGTTGCTAACCTGAACACGACTGCTGGTACAATCCTGTGGCCATTTGAAATCAACTCTGGCGGTAACATGCCTACAACCTTCGAGGTTGTCTATCTGACAGGCAGCAAGATGTGTCTTGTTTATCCTGATGGTGGTGACTTCTCAACCAATGGTGGTTGGGGTGAAGCAACCTACTGGCACTTCAAGGCGAAGTAATCTCTTCCCCCATCTATAATCCTACCGCCCCGGGCTCACCGCTCGGGGCGGTTTGTGTTAATATATGATAAAAGAATGAAGCGATAGAGTAACATTTTTGAATATGGCATACTTATAGGTAGAGGTACAAATTAAAATATAAAAATATGATGAGTTCAATAATTCCATTAAAAGTAGCTGTTAAACAATTAGTAGAAGTAATCGAGAGAAAATTTGGCTAATTGAGAAGAAATGTGTAACTTTGCATCGTCTAACAATTAAAAATGTAGTACTATGACAAAAAGAGAAGCAATGCAACTGTTTCAAGACCGGAAGGTAAGGGCAGTTTGGGACGACGAGAAAGAAGAGTGGTTTTTCTCTGTTGTGGATGTTGTTGGTGTGCTTACCGATAGCGAGAATCCAAGAAAGTATTGGAGCGTGTTAAAAACTCGTCTTAAGAAGGAGGGAAGTCAAACGGCTACAAATTGTAGCCAGTTGAAACTTCGGGCTGAAGACGGTCGTATGCGACTGACTGATGTTGGCACGATGGATCAGATATTACGTGTGATTCAGTCTATTCCATCCCCGAAGGCAGAACCGTTTAAACAATGGATGGCTGATGTTGCGGCAACACGACTTGATCAGATGCAAGACCCAGAGTTGTCTATAGAGCAGGCTGTGGCTGACTATAAGCGTTTAGGTTATTCGGATCAGTGGATCAACCAACGGGTTAAGAGTATCGAGGTCCGTAAGGAACTTACTGATGAGTGGAAGCGTCGAGGCATGAAAGAGGGTATTCAGTTTGCTGCATTGACAGATATCATAACCAAGGAGTGGAGCGGACGGACTACTAAGCAATACAAACATCTGAAAGGCTTGAAGAAAGAGAGTCTGCGCGATAACATGACGAATGTAGAGATTGCGCTTAACACTCTGGCCGAGGCATCGACTACAGAACTATCCAAGCAGCGTAATCCTACAGGATTTACCGAGAACGCCAAAACCGCTAAAGATGGGGGCAGCGTGGCCAAGGCCGCCAGACAGCAATTGGAATCACAACTCGGCCATACAGTCATCTCCTCTGCTAAAGCGAGCGACTATCTCTTGCCTGATGAGAAAACGGAAGAATAATTCAACCGCCCCGGGCTCACCGCTCGGGGCGGTTTCATAGATGATAGATAGAAGGCTGTATAGGTGGAAGAATATGTTTTTTGCTATTCAAATTTCATTCTCGAATTATTTTGCAAATAATGGCTTAAGCCGTCACTCTTTTCGAATTCCCCTTTGTTTATCGGCATTTCAGATATGACGGCTTGCTAAATAAGCCGTCATCAAGCCGTCATTTTTGGGGCGGAAATTGTGTTTTTAGTGTTTATCGTCTCTTTGTTCTGACGTTAGTTTCCTGTTGTTTCCCTAAGGGGAACTGGCAGTTCCCCTTAGGGAAACTATCAGTTTCCGCCGTGGAAACTATTAGTTTCCTATATGATTACTGTTATGGAACTGCTTGTTAATCATAGGTTTAGCGTGTGATATTGGCCTGTATTATATCTATGAAGGAGTAAAAATGATGGCTGAGTGACGGCAGAGTGACGGCTTATTTGATAAGCCGTCATAAGGTAATCCGCTGATATACAATAATATAAGTGTTATTATGACGGCTTAACTAATTTTCTACCAATTTAGCAAATAGAATTTTGAAAACGATAACATACAATTTGTTTTGCCACCTTGCTCAAAGCGCTCGGGGCGGTTTGTGTTGTAAATAATTCAGCGAAACATTTGGAGGTTTCGGAAATAGTTCGTATCTTTGCCACCGAATATAAAAGAATAATTATGGCAACAATTACATTAAGTACCGCTGCTTATAATGATGCAAAGGAATATGCTAAGACCCAGAATCTTAGTGTAGATGAATTTATTGTCTCGCTCATTAATAAGTTTGCTTCTACAAAGAATGCAAAAAAGTTTAATATAGAGCCTATTGAGAGTTTGGCACCAGAACTGCAGGAAATTCTTAATATGCCGAAAATAGGGCACATCGATGGCGACGATATCAATGGTGAGGACGCACGGATGGAGTATTACAAGGAAAAGTACCAGTTATGAAGGTCTTCATTGATACGAATGTCTTTATAGATTTCATCGCAAGACGTGAAGAATTCTATAAATCTGCTGCCAATGTATTTAACCTAGGGATCAAAGGTGAGATTAAACTATTTGCGACTTCTCTGTCTTATGCTACCTGTATATTTGTTGCCCAGAAAGTGTTAGGGAAAGATGGGGTTAGGAAAGCAATGCAGATAATTGACAACTATATACGGATAAGTACTATGGATGCCAAGCAATGTCATAATGCACTCTTCTCCCAAATGCCCGATTTTGAGGATATGTTGCAATTTGAGTCTGCTTATGCCGCTGGATGCGATGTGATATTGACACGCAATAAAAAGCATTTCCCGCAAGATATCATTCAAGTTTTGACACCTGATGAGTTCTTTGAGGTCTATTGGCCAACAGATATGTTGTAATCTAACCGCCCGGGCTCACCGCTCGGGGCGGTTTGTGTTGTAAATAATCGCCAAAACGTTTGGAGGTTTCGGAAATAGTTCGTATCTTTGCCACCGAAAAGACAAAAATCGAGTATGTTAATACTTCAAGACTGTGTAAATAAACTGGCCGAGTTTAAAAGGGTTTTTGGTTCTAAGTTCGTTATCTTGAGACTGGGAATTTTCGGTTCTGTAGCTAGGATGGAGAATTCTGAGGATAGCGATATTGACATCGTTGTTGAGGTGAAACATCCTACTCTTTCACTGATGTATGAGTTGAAAGAGGCTCTGAAATCTCTTTTCGGGTGTGAAGTTGATCTTGTGCGCTTTCGTGAGTCATTAAGACCGCTCTTCAAGGAGAATTTGCAAAGAGATGTAATCTATGTCTGATAGTAGTACAACTATACATGATAGGCTGGAAGATATTCTGGAGTCAATAGAGTTGATTCAAGAGTGGAGTAAGGGTAGAACCTCTGTGGATGATTTTATGACTTCTTCTACTGGCGTGATGGCTTTCAATGCTTGCGTAATGCGTTTCCAAGTAATTGGGGAGCATGTAGGGAAACTACTTAGTTATGATGAACACCCTTTGGAGGATTATCACCACATTCCATGGCATGCAATTTATGGATTAATAATGACCTGAGCCCATTGAGGTCAGTCATTGAAGAACTCATAAAAAAGTATTGATACCATTTCTTATATCAAACCTCCCCGGGCTCACTGCTCGGGGCGGTTTGCGTAAATAATCCCCAAAACGTTTGGAGGTTTCGGAAATTTTTCGTACCTTTGTAACCGATATGATAAACATATAATACTATGGCTATGAAGAAAGAAATGATTAAGAAGATGTATGGCAGTTTTGAGGAAGCCGCTATGCACATTGAAGGAGTTGAATGCTGGAGTGCAAGAGACCTACAGGTACTATTAGGCTACAGCAAGTGGGAAAACTTTACAAATGTTATCGAGAAGGCAAAAGATGCATGCAAAAATGCAGGGCAGAATGTTGCTGATCAATTTCCTGACGTCAGGAAATTGATAATAGGAGCGAAAGGTGCAGAAAGACAGATAGATGACTACTATCTGACCCGTTACGCCTGCTACTTAATTGCGCAAAATGGCGACCCGAAAAAGGAACAAATTG
>FLNX01003665.1_pt1 | contig 17194 bp, 15 predicted proteins | sample 1140341 | NCBI WGS metagenome assembly FLNX01 (sample SAMEA3878208, study PRJEB12797) | bioreactor metagenome | biome: Moose rumen | place: Sweden | collected 2011-10
TTTTCGTGTATTCCGGCGACTCACATTTTCGGTTTTTTCGAACCAAAACCGGCATAAAAGCACATGAAAACCTAAAGAGAACCTACACTGTTGATATTCAAGCAGATACATCTTGGGTAAGACAAGTGGTATAAACGCCTGTAAATCAACTACAAAGACCGACCAACTCCTACTCAACTCCTACTCTTCTCCTACTCCTCTCCTACCAAACCATTAAAAAAGTAAGATTTGAGTATATGTTGTTAAGTATGTGATAATTACAAGATAACTTGTTTTATGGGGTTAAACCGCAGCCATTTTGCACCATTTCGCGACTGCGGGATTGCGTTTTTTCGTTATCTCGACATTCCGACATCTGGACATTCCGCATCCATAGAATGTCATTGTTGTAAATTAATTTTGTATAATAGAATAAAAGATGTATCTTTGCAGTTTGTTTTTCATCACATCGCAAATGTCCAAAAGCAACATAGACAAACTGATAGTGGTCGGCGACCGTGTGCTGATAGAGCCCGCCGTAGCCACCCACAAGACTAAAGGAGGCCTGCTGCTGCCGGCAGGCTACCAGGAGAAGGAAGAGATACAGACGGGATACATCATCAAGGTGGGTCCCGGCTACCCGCTGCCCGGCGACGGCGGCGACGAGTCGTGGAAGCCCGGCGACCGCGAGCCTCGCTACCTGCCACTGCAGGTGCAGCCCGGCGACATGGCCATCTTCATGCTCAAGAACGCCGTGGAGATAAAATACGACGGCAAGAAGTTCTTCATCGTGCCGCAAGCAGGCATCCTCATGGTGGAACGGGACGACTTTTGAACAACACTAACGACAAGAAAACATCACATTATATGACTAGCAACGAGATACGCAAAGCCTTCCTCGACTACTTCGCTTCGAAGCAACACCACGTGGTGCCCAGTGCACCGATGGTCGTCAAGAACGACCCGACACTGATGTTCACCAACGCCGGCATGAACCAGTTCAAGGACATCTTCCTCGGCAATCAGGCCGCCCCCTACCCCCGCGCCACCGACAGCCAGAAGTGTCTCCGCGTCAGCGGCAAACACAACGACCTGGAAGAGGTGGGCCACGACACTTACCACCACACCATGTTCGAGATGCTGGGCAACTGGAGCTTCGGCGACTATTTCAAACGAGAGGCCATAGCCTACGGGTGGGAGTTCCTCACCGAGGTGATGAAGATAAACAAGGACTGGCTCTACGTCACCGTCTTCGGTGGCGACGAGAAGGAGGGTCTCGGCATGGACACAGAGGCCTACGACTTCTGGAAGGAGCATATCAGCGAGGACCGCATACTGCGCGGCTCGAAGAAGGACAACTTCTGGGAGATGGGCGACCAAGGCCCCTGCGGCCCCTGCTCGGAGATACATGTGGACATACGTCCCGACGACGAGAAAGCCCGCGTGCCGGGCCGCGACCTGGTGAACAAGGACAACCCTCAGGTCATCGAGATATGGAACCTCGTCTTCATGCAGTACAACCGCAAGGCCGACGGCAACCTGGAGCCCCTCGCCGCCAAACACATCGACACGGGCATGGGCTTTGAGCGCCTCTGCATGGTCATGCAGGGCAAACGCTCCAACTACGACACCGACGTCTTCCAGCCCCTCATCCAAGAGATAGCACGCAAGAGCGGCAAGACCTACGGCCAGAACGAAGAGGCCGACATCGCCATGCGCGTCTGCGCCGACCACCTGCGTGCCGTCAGCTTCAGCATAGCCGACGGACAGCTGCCCAGCAACGTCAAGGCAGGCTATGTCATCCGTCGCATCCTGCGCCGCGCCGTGCGCTACGGCTACACCTTCCTCGGCTTCAACGAGCCTTTCCTTAACACCCTCGTCCCCACCCTCGTGGCACAGATGGGTCACCAGTTCCCCGAGCTGCAGAAGCAGCAGGAGCTCATACAACGCATCATCCTCGAGGAGGAGCAGGCCTTCCTGCGCACCCTCGCCGGCGGCATCAAACGCTTCAACGACTACGTCGCCACCGGCGCGACCGCCGGCGTGGTCGACGGCACCTTCGCCTTCGAGTTGTTCGACACCTACGGCTTCCCCGTCGACCTCACCCAGCTGATGGCATCGGAGAAAGGCTGGACGGTGGACATGGAGGGCTTCAACCGCGGCCTCGCCGCACAGAAGGAGCGTAGCCGTGGTGCCGCCAAGGTGGAGAGCGACGACTGGCAGGTGCTGCTGCCCGATGTGGAGCAGGTGTTCGTGGGCTACGACCAGCTCGAAGCTGACGTACAGATAGCCCGCTACCGTCATGTGAAGGCCAAGGACAAGGAGTTCTACCAGCTGGTCTTCGACCGCACACCCTTCTACGGCGAGAGCGGCGGCCAGGCCGGCGACACTGGAGAGTTGAAGACCGAAAGCGAAAAGAGGAAAGTAATCAATACCAAGAAGGAGAACGGCCTGATTGTGCATATTGTCGATACGTTGCCCGACGACCTGACGGCCACCTTCCACGCCTCCGTCGACGCCGACAAGCGCCAGTCCACGGCCTGCAACCACAGCGCCACCCACCTCATGCACTATGCCCTGCGTCAGGTGCTGGGCAGCCACGTGGAGCAGAAGGGCTCCAGTGTCGACGCCGACCGTCTGCGCTTCGACTTCAGCCACTTCGCCAAGCTGAGCCAAGAGGAGATACGCGACGTGGAGCGTCGTGTCAACGCCATGATACGCCAGTGCCTGCCGCTGGAGGAGCACCGCGCCATGCCCATCGCCGAAGCGCAGAAGCTGGGCGCCATGGCACTCTTCGGCGAGAAGTACGGCGACCGTGTGCGTGTCGTCAAGTACGGTCCCAGCATCGAGTTCTGCGGCGGCACACACGTGCAGAACACTGGCATGATAGGCTCGTTCCGCATCGTCAGCGAAGGCGCCATCGCCGCCGGCATGCGCCGCATCGAGGCCGTCACGGCACAAGGTGCCTCCGACTATGCCGACCGCCAGCAGGAACAACTTGCAACTCTGGCCGACATGTTCAAAGGAACCAAGGACCTGGCCACCTCCATCGCCAAGCTGCAGGAGGACTACGCCATCCTCAAAGCCGAAGTGGAAGCCTTGAAGAAGGAGAAGGCCGCCGTCGTGGCCCGCGACATTGCTGCCCGCCTTGCAGAAAACCCCGTGCTCATACAGCGTATGGACACCGACGTCAGCACCCTCAAGGATGCCGTCATGGCCCTGCGCAACGAGCATCACGACATGGCCGTGGTGCTGGGCAGCGTCGCCGACGGCAAGCCTGCACTGCTCGTAGTGCTGGGTCAGGCCCGTGTCGACGCGGGCCTCGACGCAGGCCAGATGGTACGCACCCTCGGCAAAGAGATACAGGGCGGCGGCGGCGGTCAGCCACACTTCGCCACCGCCGGCGGCCGCAACGCCGACGGCCTCGACAAGGCACTCGCCCTGGCCAAGAACCTCATCGCTTGACCACACCCCGCAGGCTTTGAAAGAATACTTGATCATATCCACAAGCGTCGACCTCGTACGCGCGGCGTCGGACGAGATTGTCTTCATCTCGTCCGACGGCAACTACTCCTCGATTGTCTTCACCTGCGGCGAGTCGCGAATGGTCACTATGCAACTGGGACAGGTGGAGCGCCTGCTGGCCGGACAACTCACCCACAGCGGAGTCGACTTCATCCGCATCGGCAAGAGCCTCATCATCAACCGTTCCTACCTCAGCTACATCAACCTCACAAAGCAGCAGCTGGTGCTGTCCGACGGACGCTCGACGAGCCACACCCTCACTGCTTCGCGGGACGCCTTGCGACAACTGAAAGAGTTAATTGAAAAGGAAACAAAATGACGAAGATAAGCGACATCAACGACAATGAGATACGCGTCATAGGCAACGGCGGCGGCGACGGCAGGAAACGCCTGCCGTGGTGGCTCTGGGTCAGTGTTATCGTCAGCATTAGCGTTATCGTTACCGTTATCATCCTCCCATCTCCTTCAGGAGAGGGGGCGGGGTCTCCTACGCATGACACACAAATACCACCTGTCACAGAACAAGAGTCCGACGACATCTGGTTCAACAACGTAGACGCCAACAGGCCTTCCGCCACCGTCATCGCAGACACCCTCATCGACAGCCTCCACCTGCACATCTTCACCCCCTACAACGCCGTCCCCGAACTGCATGTGGGACGGCTCGACACCAACGACAGGAGCATCATCCTCGCGGCAATGGCTGCCGACCTGCGTCGCGACAACGGCAAGATTGTCGGAGCCTTCGTGCTGGCAGGCGAACCGCTCTCGTGGGGCCTTTCCAAGAAAGGCTATTGTGCCATCATCGACGGTCAGATAGCCCTCGGCATGGCCGACAACTCGCCCCTCTTCGAGCAGGCCACCGAGCAAGGCGGCTACTTCTTCCGCCAGTACGCCGCCGTCGACGGTGGCGTGGTGGTGCCGAACAACCCCGAGAATGCCTCTTACCGTCGCGCCCTGTGCCTGCTGGACGGCAAGGTGTGCATCGTGGCCTGCACCGACCGCGTGCTGATGAACGACTTCAGCGCCACTCTGGTGAAGCTGGGAGTCGGCGAGGCCATCCTGCTTGTGGGCGGCGCAGCCGACGCCTGGTGCCGCACCGACGACGGAAGCCTCGTAAGTGCCAACTCCGACTATGCCCAAAATGCGAAATACATGAACCATATCGTATTCCGCAAACAATAACGACACTTCGACCGACAGCGTTTCAAGGTACAAAACCGCTACCCGGAACACATTTCATACACTTTAGCACACACTTCGTACATCGCCCGCCAGAGCCCTCTGACGGGTGCTTTTTTGTTTGTATCTTTGCAGCGTCCTTTTCGAACAATCGAAACCAAAAGAGATTATAACATCTAAAAAGACGAAAAGAGCGAAAATGATTTTAGTGTTTTCCGTGTCTTTCGATGTAGTTATATAGAAGCATGAAAAAGATTATAAACACTTTAGGAGCCATTGCAGCAACGCTGCTTGTCGTCTGCTCGTGCGGACAGGGAAACCGACAGCCCTCGCACCGTGGCATATACCATTGGAAGACAACCTACGCCCCTACCGGCTGGGAGAAACAATGGATGGCGGACCACCATGTCGACCGCCTTTACATAAAGCTGTTCGACGTGGACGCAGGTCCAAAGGCTGGATGGGACGACTGGAAGATGGTGCCGGTGGCCACCACACAGTTCCGCGAGCCGCTGCCCGCCGAAATGGATGTGGTGCCGGTGGTGTACATCACCGTCGATGCCATACGGCAACTTGGCGACCTGCAATGGAACCGGGAGCTGAGAGACATGTACGCCTCGCTCATCGTCAAGCGCATCGACGACATGATGCAGGACCACTGGAGCGGCACCCTCCGCGAGGTCCAGATTGACTGCGACTGGACTGACCAGACGGAGCAGACCTACTTCGCCCTCGTCAAGGCCATAAGGGACAATCTCCACCAACGCGGCATCACCCTGAGCGGCACGGTGCGTCTCCATCAGCTGGCAGAACAGCAGGACATCCCTTTCGACCGCTCTCTTCTGATGTGCTACAACACTGGCAACCTGCACAGCCGCGAGACACGGAACTCCATCCTCGACTTCGACGACGTCAGGCCCTACCTGCGGCAGTACAAAGCAAACACCCTGCCGGGGACCGACGTGGCTTTTCCCGTGTTCGGATGGGGCGTAGAATACCGCAAGGACGGCACCTTCCGTCGCCTTATCCACTCGTCCCACATGCCGGAGAGCAGCAACGACAGCGTGCGTGTCGAATGGGGACAGCAGAAAGACATCTGCGAGATGCAGTCGGCATTGCCGCTCCTCGATGCCGACCACACCACCATCCTCTATCATCTTGATTCGCTCAACCTTTCACATTACAGCCATGAAGACATTGAAACTTTCTATTCTCGTTAGCCTGCTGCTCGCCGCAGGCAGCGCCTTCGCCTGCGGTCCATACTACTATTCCGCTGCCGACAACAGCATCTACCGCATCGTACCACCACTGTGGAAACCATCGGCCACCGTCGACGAGGGCTTTACGACGAAGAACATACTGCTGTGGAGCCGTCAGACAGGCTGCACGGACACAGCGGCCATACGGCAGGCCATATACGAAGGGACTCTCGCCCAGTGGGAAACACTCTACACCATGACTACTCCCCTTCCCTGCAGGAGAGGGGGCGGGGGTGAGGCCACCAATGACAGGTTCTCACGCAACGCCTTTGTGCGCCACCTGTCGATGCGGCACGACGTCTCCGCCATCGCCCTTCTCTGTCTGTCGAAACGCTACGAGAGCATCCGCAACGCCCAGCGTTCACCGTGGTACTACAACAGCCGTGTGGGAACCGACGAGCGACACGCCATGCAAGAGCTGTACGCAACGGTGTGCAGACATGCACCTTACAACGACAAGTACGCCAACCGGTGGCACTTCCTCGCCATCAAGAGCGCTTGGGCCAGCGAAGAGCGCGAGGCGGCTGTCGGGATGTGGAAACAGTATGCACCCAAGATGAAAGGCACCGTCTTCCACGACGAGGCCGAGGACTATGTGGCGCGCTGCTTGGACGAGCTGGGACGCAAAGAGGAGGCATGGGCCATCTACCGGAAGCACGGGAACTGGTCCAGCCGGCTGCCCTCGTCGTTGCCTGCACGACTGGAGGCCATGCTTGCCATCAAGCCCGACGACGAGGAATATATTCCGCTGCTGCAGGACTACCTCACCGCGTTGGACATAGACCATGCTGCCACATACGGATGTTATGACGATGAGGAGTGTTTCAAGGTAGACTCGGTACTGACGGTCGTCCGCTCGGCTGTCGCCAACCCACGTGTGCGGCACAAGGCCATGTGGAGATATGTCGGAGCCTGCATCCTCGACTACAAGGGGCGGCAGCGCGAAGCACTGGCTATGCTCGAAGGTGCCGAAGGCGGCGACGGCGACGCCTTCCTGCGCAAGTCAGTGCGCACACTGACGTTCTATCTGCGCACAAGGACAGACTCTGTCACCGACGACTTCGAGCGTTATGCCGTCGGTGAGATAAAGTGGCTCGACAACGAGATGCTGCGTGAATGGGAAAGCCTTCCTCGGGACATCCGTAACGACATCAGCCACGTTATGAATTGGGAATATATAACCGACCTCAACAAACTGTACTCTTACTCTGCTCTTCGACGTGTCGTCTTGGAGGACAGCGTGGGACTGGCCTGGAGAATGGCCGAAGCCGGACGGGAGGTGCGTGCGTTGCAGATGGCCAATGTTGCCGACAACCACATAGTGCGAGTGTCCGACAATCCTATTATCAAGAATATTAGAGAAACGGGCAGTAACACCCACGACTACAGCAACGGACTCTTCGTGCTGGCCGACAGGATGTCTGCCGCCACCCTCGAACAATACCGGCAGCGCCAGCTGCACCCCGCAGACGATTTGGACCGCTGGTTCAACGCCCGCAGCTACACCGACGGCGACTACTGGCAGGACATCGTCGGCACCCACTACCTGCGCGAGCTCAACTACGATGCCGCTGCCTCGCACTTTCGCTTCGTCTCGCCCGACTACCAGCGCCGCATGAACATCCGGTGCCATATCGCCCCCTTCAGCATCGACCGCTCCGGCATAAACCACGACAGCACACACTGCAAGCTGCACTTCGCCCAGCGCATGGACTCGCTCCAGCACACCATGCTGCATGGCGAGGATGCCGACAGCCGCGGATTGGCCATGCTGGAATACACCATAGGTCTGGAGAACAGCTTCGACATGTGCTGGTGGCTCACCTCCTACCAGAAAGGCAGGACGGGGCCCGACTTGACGGACATCGAGGAAACGGAGTATGCCCGCAAGGCTCATGCTGTCAGCAGCCAGCTCCGCACCAAAGCCCTCCGCACGCTCCGCACCGACGAAGCCCGTGCCCGCTACCACCTGCAGCTAGGGCACTACAGCACGGTGCGGAAGCACTATGCCGACACAAAGACGGCTCGATGGATGGCTCTGGTCTGCGACGCCGCATGGCAATACCGTTAACGATATTTTGGACGATTGGTGAACAGACATACCATGAAGGCATTTTTTAGAGAGGATGCCTATAAGATATCAATGCCCCTACATCCTAGCCCTGTTTTTGAAAAAGTTGTGCCGGTCATACACAATATTTTATATCGCGACACGTTATTTCCATAAAAAGAGACACCTTTAAAAGATATCATTATGGATTTACAGACCATCACCAAGCTGATGCTTTCTCAGGACTACAAGGACCGAATGAAAGGCGAGTATTATCACCTCCTTAACCGCAAGGAGAACCTCGAGGCCGTCCTCAAGCTGTGGGACAGCGGCAAGCTGACCTTCACGCCCGACTGCCCCCGCAGCATCTACGACCTGCAGATGCGCGCCATGAACGACTACAAGGCCGTTCTGGAGGCCCGCGCCAAGATTGAAGGCGTAGCACTGTAATCGCCAACGACAATGAATGGCAGAAGGATTCTGATGCTGGCCGCGATGCTGGCATCGGCTATGGTTGTGTGGGCCAACGGCGACCCTGTGGCGGTGCATTCCGCCATCACCCTCTCGCCCTTTCAGAACTAATACTTATTGGACGATGATCGACAGACTGACCTTCGACCTCAACGCCACATGCGGCGACGCCCGTGCCGGCGTGATACACACCGACCACGGCGACATCGAGACCCCCATCTTCATGCCCGTAGGCACACAAGGCACCGTGAAGGCCGTGCACCAGCAAGAATTGCGCGACGACATCGGCGCACAGATCATCTTGGGCAACACCTACCACCTCTACCTACGGCCCGGCTGCGACATTCTGCGGCAGGCCGGAGGTCTGCACAGCTTCAACGCATGGGACCGCCCCTTGCTGACCGACAGCGGCGGCTTTCAGGTGTTCTCCCTCGCCGCCAACCGCAAGCTGAAAGAGGAGGGCGTCACCTTCCGCAGCCACATCGACGGCAGCCGTCACCTCTTCACCCCCGAGGGTGTGATGGACATAGAACGCGTGATAGGCGCCGACATCATGATGGCACTGGACGAGTGCTGTCCGGGCGACGCCGACAGGCGTTATGCAAAACGTTCAATGGAGCTTACACACCGCTGGCTCGAACGCTGCACAGCACGTTTCAACGAGACCGAGCCGCTCTACGGCCACCATCAGGCACTGTTCCCAATAGTACAGGGGTGCCAGTATGCCGACCTGCGAAGAATATCAGCCGAATACATAGCCAGCAAGGATCCGGAAGGCTGCGCCATAGGCGGACTGGCCGTCGGCGAGCCTACCGAGGTGATGTATGAGATGATAGAGGTGGTGAACGCCACACTGCCCAAGGACCGGCCACGCTACCTGATGGGCGTGGGCACGCCGCAGAACCTGCTGGAGGCTATCGAACGCGGCGTGGACATGTTCGACTGTGTGATGCCCACACGCAACGGCCGCAACGGACTGCTCTTCACCGCCGAAGGGACAATCAACATCAAAAACAAGAAGTGGGGATCCTGCTTCGAGCCGGTCTACAAGGACTATACCCTAGCCTATCTGCACCACCTCATCAAGGCCGAGGAGATACTGGGGCTGCAGATATGCTCGATAATAAACCTTAAGTTCTACCTCTGGCTTGTGGGCGAGGCGCGAAGCCACATCCTGTCCGGCGACTATGCCCAATGGAAAGCGGGCATGGTCGGCAAGCTGGGCCGCAGGCTCTAGAAAGCGTAGCCTATCTTCATTCCAAGATAATTGGCCAAGTAACTTCTCGACACCGTAGCATTCGTCAGCTTATCCTCCAGGGCAAGGGCATTGCCGACAATGCCAAGCCTGAATTCCGCAAAGATGCCTGTCTTGCTCTGCAGCCTGAATCCGGCCATCAGCGACGGCGCTATATAGTGGCCTTTATAGGTGTAGGGGCGGGTGTGGATATCGAATCCGTCGTTGCCGACGAACACGTCGCGCGTCATCCAGGCATAGGCGCCGTACACGCCACCCTCCAGGAAAAACAACACCGGATAGGCATAGCCGAAATACCAGCGTGCATCGAGGGCCATACCCACACCATTGGGATTACTTGCTCTACCCCCGAAGACGGCACTGGAATGCACTTCAACAGCCCATCGGGGCGTAAGTTTGCGCTCATAGCTTATCGTTGGGGTACGGAAGACAAAACCTGCCGGACTGACGGTTATAGCATTATTAGGGTAATCGGCCAACTCGGGCTTCTTGTCCTCCTGTGCCTGCACTGCCACAAAAGCCATCATGGCTATGATAAAAGACAAACGTTTCATATCGAATCATTATGATTGTCCAAGTGGCTTCTCAAACGTTCCATGAAGCCGGGGTAGGCAACGATGGCGTCGCCACCATTGCCACCTACTGGAAGTATTTCGTAGAACACCGTATCGGTACCGCACATCACATAAAGACAGTATTCCGCAAACTGAAACTTAGCTCCCTTCTGGTAGGGGTTGTCGAGGTTGCGGATAAACGAGAACCCCCACCGCCCCTGTGCGTCGGAAGAGAAACGGCCTTTGGCGCCGCCGCTTTCAGCGAAGGTCATGTCGGCATTGGGTATCACTCCCTGCAACGTGCTGTCGGCATACAGGATACCACGGAAAGTATAATCTCTGTAATCAGTCACGCAGGCCGTTGCCAACAGCGCCGCCGTGCAAATCATAAACAATGTTTTTTTCTTCATAAATCAGAACCTTGAGAAAGGGTGTTTTTTCCAGTAGAGAATAATGAGGAAGCCGATGAGCATGCCGCCGAGGTGGGCGAAGTGGGCCACACCGTCGTAGCTGCGGAAGATACCCTCGAGCAGCTCTACGGCTATCATACCGATGATGAACCACTTGGTCTTGATAGGCACCAGAAAGTAGAGGTATATCTTCTCGTTGGGAAACATCATGCCGAAGGCCAGCAGTATGCCGTAGACGGCAGCCGAGGCGCCGACGGTGAGGTGCACTCCCGGCACCAGCAGGTGCAGCAGTCCGGCACCGACGCCGCAGGCCAGATAGTAGAACAGGAAACGCCGTGTGCCCCACACGTTCTCAAGCACATAGCCGAACATCCACAGCGAGAACATGTTGAAGAAGATATGATCCAGACTGGCATGCATGAACATGTAGGTCAGCGGCTGCCATATGCGAAAGCCTATGACGTTGCTGTACACCTTGTCGGCACCTATGCTCCACAGACCCAGCACAGCATTGAGGTCGACGACCCCCTGTCTGGCAAGGATATAGTAGGCGGCATAGGCCAATATATTGATGATTAGTATGTTCTTCACTGCCGGTGGCAGCATGGAGAACCCTTGCGGCTGGTATTGTGTCATCTGATAAGTGTTTCTGGATTGACTACTGCTATTATCTTCTTGCCACTGGGACTGGTGTCGGCCATCGGACAGGCAAAGAGGTCGGCCACAAGCTGCTGCATCTCCTCGACGCTCATCGGCCTCACGCTGCGCGAGGCCACCTGTCGTGCCAACGAGGCACAGAGGCTCTGACTGCGGCTGCTGAACTTCTGCAACACAGCGTTCTTATAGTCCATAAGCATCTGGTCGAACAGCGGTTGCAGCTGTCCGTCGGTGACTTCGTGAGGCGTGGCACTGACGACGAATGTCGTCTGCCCGGCCGGCTCCACCTCGAAGCCATAGCCCCGCAGATCGGGCAACAGCTCGGCAAAGAGCTCGGCATCGGCCACCGTAAACTGACAGCTGACAGGGAAAAGCAAAGTCTGCGTAGACATGCCGCCCTGTCGCTGCTGACTCATCAACCGGTCGTAGACGACACGTTCACAGGCTCGTTGTATGTCGATCAGAGCCAACCCCGAACTGATGGGTGCCGCAATATAACGCCCCAGCACCATAAGACAGTCCGACGGACGCACCGCCGACGGCGTCTCGACGGCCTTGCCGTCAACATCCTCATTCTCAACCGACATCACGTCGTCCAACAAAAAACCGTCGTCGCGCTGCTCCTTCCTGTCGGCAAAGACCTCCATACCCATACGCGTCTGGCTACCACTGCTGCGGAACGGGTTGTAGCCAGGGGTATAATGCACTGTAGGCATGCCGGGTATATAGCCAGACGGCAAAGGCCCGATGTTGAACTCATCGGGTGTGTCGAAACTCAACTGGTTCGACAAAGTGAAGACGCCAAGCGACTTCTTCACCGCAGAACGCAGTATGGAGAACAGAGCCTGGTCGTCGACGAACTTGACCTCCGTCTTGGTGGGGTGTATGTTGATATCGATACGCGACGGATCGACATGAAGGCCAATAAAGAACGACGGATGACTACCGTCGGGCAGCATGTCGTCGTAGGCATTCTCTACAGCTGCGCTGAAGGCAGGATGCTTGATGTAGCGGCCATTGACAAAAAGATACTGTTCCGCACGCGTACGACGCGAGTGCTCCGGCTTGCCCACGAAACCACTGATGCTGACAATGTCGGTATCCTCCCTCACCTCGTAGAGACGCTCCTTGTAGCTGTTGCCAAACACTCCGGCAATACGCTGCAACATGGTACACTTCTTGAGGTCGTAAAGAACTTTACCATTACTTGAGAACGAAAAGGCTATATCTGGATGTATCAGTACGATACGTTTGAATACATCTTCTATATGACTAAGCTCCACAGAGTCCTTTTTCAGGAAGTTGCGCCTTGCCGGAACGTTGAAGAAGAGGTTCTTTATGGATATCGATGTTCCAGGGGGGCATGCCGTCGGCTGCTGACTGACGATGTGCGAGCCTTCGATGTGTACCTCGGTACCCAACTCACTGTCGTGCAGTCGTGTGCGCAGCTCCACCTGTGCAATGGCGGCGATAGAGGCCAGGGCCTCGCCGCGAAAGCCCATGGTATGTATGGCGAAGAGGTCGTCGGAACGATGTATCTTACTGGTTGCGTGACGCTCGAAACAGAGACGTGCATCACTGTCGCTCATGCCGCTGCCGTTGTCGATGACCTGTATCAGCGTGCGTCCTGCATCCTTGACGACCAAGTCTATCTGGACAGCACCGGCATCCAGTGCGTTCTCCAGCAGCTCTTTGACGGCGCCGGCAGGACGGTCCACCACCTCGCCGGCCGCTATCTGGTTGGCGACACTGTCGGGTAATATGTTGATAATATCCAAGTTACACTGCGTTTTCTGTCAGCCCGTCATTTCCCGCTACGCTTCTCGTAGCCGTCGAGGAATGAGAGTATCGAGCTGATGGGTATCACCTTGTTCATTATTATGTCGCGACGCTCGTCAAGGATTATCATCGTCGGTGCGCCATGCACGTTGTAAGCCTCCTGGTAGTCTATATTGACATTTGGGCCACCGACGTTGACAAACGGCAGCTGGTGGTCGGCGACATACCTCTTCCACTTGTCCACATCGCTCTCGTAACCCACGGCATATACCTCGAAGCGGCGGTCGGGAGCCGTCTTGAGCGAGTCGTACAGTATCTTCAGTTCGGCAGTGTACTTCTGACAATGGTGACAGTCGGGGTCCCAGAACCAAAGTATCACATACTTCTCAGGGAAGCGATGGCTCGACACCCAATGTTCCGGCTCGGTACTCTGCGTAGTGTCGCTCATCCACAGCTCTTGACCATGTGCACCGATAAGCGACTGCTTGATTCTGTTGTAGTTGACACGCATATTATAAACCGTTCCTTCAGTAGCCCACGGACAGCGTCCGGCAAGGTAATAGGTCTCGGCAATGTGGCACCAGACGGCGTCCCATCCGATATGACGCGTGTCGCGGAAATAACGTGGCGTGACATGCTCCAGGACATAACGCTGCATCGCCGTGTCGGCACCGACAGCATCCATCAGCCTGTCGAGATCTTTGATGATGGTGTCGCTGTCGGCATTGTACAACACACCGAAGAAGAAGTAGTTGAGCTTGTTGAACAGGTTGGGCGTGTATATCAGCTCCGCATTGGTGAGCCCCGGGGTAGTGCTGCCGAAGATGCCGTCCCAGTAGTGCATTCGATAGTAGTAAGGCTTGTTATCAACGCTGTCGGGCACCTGCACACTCTCGAAATGGTTCACAAGGTCGAAGAAGAGCTGCGGCTTCTTGGGATGGCGCGCCGTGGCTTCGTAGGCTATCATGCGGTCGCCCAGTGCCTTCTCTTCAGCTTCGGCGGCAGCCTTGGTGGCTGGATCTTTCTTGCGCTCACGTATGGCGGCAAGCTCCTTGCGGGCTTCGTCCTCTGTGGCTAGATACTTGAACATCTGTTCGTTGGACGCACAGCCTTTAACCTTGACTGAAGAGTGCGTCATATCGCCGTCAGCCGTGATGCTAAAACGCTGACTACCGTCTATGACGATATCACTCATCGACTTCTCACCATCCTGATGCACAATGGCATATATACCACGTTTTAAAGCATTGCTTCCACTAAAGACATACTGCCCATTCTTCAGCTGTGCCGAGTCGACAGGTATCATCGCATCACGGTAGTGGCGGGACAGATAGAGCATCGTGTCGGTACAGCCATCAAGCTTCAGCGTGATGCTATACTGCTGTGCACCAGCCGCCAACCCGGCACACAGGAACATTGTCATGTATACTATGCGTTTCATATTCATTTCCTTTTAGGCAAACTTATTTTTTTGAGGTTGGTTTCTTCGCGACCCTCGTTATTCGCTTTATTTGTTTTTATTTCAGCGGTGCTCATGGCCTCCGGCGTTCTCGCCTCGTTTTTAATTTTTCACCCTAACAGTCAAAAACGTCGTATTCGAATCGACGTATTCGGTGCAAGCACCGACAGCACCGCGGGGGTGCTGTTCTCCGCTTTCGCTATCGCAAGCATTCACTGGATGCTTGCTTCACCCTCTGCGCTCGGCTTATCGAAAACGTTGCGTTTAATGTCTTATAACGTCACAATCCCCCCAATATTGTATTGCCGCAGTTATTTTTTTTCACGGCGCCGTCGCCCCGCACATGATGATATTATGCTTTGACAATTTTTTTCCACAGGTGTGCTTTTTTTTGTATCTTTGCATTTCAACGGAAATATAAAAACCAAAACAACAAACAGATATGCAAAGAGATACACAGATTTTCGACCTCATACAGAAAGAGCGTGAGCGTCAGACCAAAGGCATCGAGCTGATTGCCTCCGAGAACTTTGTCAGCGACCAGGTGATGGAAGCCATGGGCAGCGTGATGACCAACAAGTATGCCGAAGGCTATCCCGGCAAGCGCTACTACGGCGGCTGCCAGATTGTTGACCAGAGCGAGACCATCGCCATCGAGCGCGCCAAGAAGCTCTACGGCGCCTGCTGGGCCAACGTGCAGCCCCACAGCGGCGCACAGGCCAACATGGCCGTGTTCCTGGCCTGCCTCAACAGCGGCGACACCTTCATGGGCATGGACCTCAACCACGGCGGCCACCTTTCGCACGGCAGCCCCGTCAACTTCAGCGGCATCAACTACAAGGTGGTCGGCTACCAGGTGAAGGAAGAGACCGGCACCGTCGACTACGACGACATGGAGCGCAAGGCCCTCGAGCACCGTCCGAAGCTCATCATCGGCGGCGGCAGCGCCTACAGCCGCGACTGGGACTGGGCCCGCATGCGTGAGATTGCCGACCGCATCGGCGCCATCCTCATGGGCGACATCAGCCACCCCAGCGGCCTCATCGCCAAGGGCTACCTGAACAATGCCGTGAAGTATTGCCACATCGTCACCACCACCACCCACAAGACCCTCCGCGGTCCGCGCGGCGGCATGATTCTGATGGGCGAGGATTTCGACAACCCCTGGGGCAAGACCACCCCGAAGGGTGAAATCAAGAAGATGAGCGCCCTGCTCGACAGCGCCGTCTTCCCCGGCACCCAGGGCGGTCCTCTGGAGCACGTCATCGCCGCCAAGGCCGTCGCCCTCGGCGAGGCCCTCACCGACAGCTACGACCAGTATATCCAGCAGGTGATGAAGAACGCCAAGGTGATGAGCGAAGCCTTCATGGCCAAGGGCTACAAGGTCATCAGCGGCGGCACTGACAACCACCTGATGCTCATCGACCTGCGTCCCAAGTTCCCCGAACTGACCGGTAAGGAAGCCGAGAACGCCCTCGTGGCCGCCGACATCACCATCAACAAGAACATGGTGCCCTTCGATAGCCGCAGCGCCTTCAAGACCAGCGGCCTGCGCGTCGGCACGCCCGCCATCACCACCCGTGGCCTGAAGGAAGGCGACATGGGCGTCATCGTCGACATGATCGACCAGGTGCTCTGCGCCCCGACCGACGAGGCCGTCCGCGCCCGCATCGCCGGTCAGGCCAACGAGATGATGCAGAACCGCCCGCTCTTCGCCTGGTAACAGTCTTCTTGGACATATAACAAAAAAAACGCCGAGGTCCAACGCCTCGGCGTTTTTTTGCAAAAACATTTGGCTATGTCACGAAAAATTCGTATTTTTGCAAAATAATTGAGAAAAGGAAGTGGACTTCGAACAATACATCATACAAGGCGAACCAGGCCGCAAAGAACGGGCCGAGAACTGGCAGGTGGCCATCGGGCTGCAGGCTGTCGACGGGCTGAAGCCGTCGCACTACCTGCTGCAGACCGCGCAGGAACACATCGAGGAGCGCATCAGCATCGATGAGGTGGACCGCCGCATAGCCTCCTATTATCAGACCGAGGAGGGGCGCCGTGAGGAAGAAGGCACCGACGAGGCCGACGGCGTGTCGGCACGCATCGCCCGTCTGCTGGCCGAGGACACATTCACCTTCTCACCCGCCATGCTGGCCTCTATCCACCGCCGCCTGTTCGAAGGCATCCTGCCGCGGGCGGGCCGCTACCGTCAGACCAACATCAAAAAGAATGAATGGGTGCTCGACGGTGCTTCGGTGCTCTACAGCTCGTGCGATATGATTTCCGCCACGCTGGATTACGACTTCGAGCAGGAACGCATGTTCTCCTACAAAGGCATCGACCTGCCGCGAGTGGTGCGTCGTATCAGCAACTTCGTCTCCGGCATCTGGCAGATACATCCTTTCGGCGAGGGCAACACCCGCACCACGGCGGTCTTCACTATCAAATACCTGCGCCAGTTGGGTTACAAGGTGGACAACGATCCATTCAAGGCTCACTCGTGGTATTTCCGCAATGCCCTGGTGCGTGCCAACTACCAAAACCTTCCGGCAGGGGTGGAACGCACCACGGAGTTCCTTGAGCTTTTCTTCCGCAACCTGCTGATGGGTGAGAAGAA